>Ga0207639_10001135_pt1 | contig 18080 bp, 10 predicted proteins | sample KBSCornC32_FD_184299 | JGI IMG/M metagenome (GOLD analysis project Ga0207639, IMG submission 184299) | Corn rhizosphere microbial communities from Kellogg Biological Station, Michigan, USA - KBS Corn C3-2 (SPAdes) (version 2) | ecosystem: Host-associated > Plants > Roots > Rhizosphere > Soil ...
GAGCGCCCAATCGCGCGCTCGCCGCACGCGCGCCAGCGTCATTCTTCTTCCTGGCCGTCCGCAGGCCCCGCCACCGTGCGCAGCGGGCGGTCGCGCAGCAGGTGCGCGCGCATTGCCTGTTCGTCGACCGGCACCGGCGTGCCCGCGAACGTGACGACGCCCGCGATGCGCTGCGCGACCGGCACGCCGTCGCGATACAGCACGCGCGCCGCGGCGACGCACGGCACCTTGTCGCCTGCGAGCAGGCCACCGGTGAGGTTGAGCGGATCGGCGCCGCTCACGCAGACGAAGCGGCCGTCGAGCGGGCGCTGGCGCACCGCCCGCAGCGCCGCCACCGCTTCCGGCATCGCGAACTGCTCGCCCGCGATGCCGGCGATGAAGCGCCCGCCGCGGATCTCGCCGCGCGCCTCGAGGCGGTGGTACGCACGCAGCAGCTCGCGCCACGGCGGCAGCCATTCCGCTTCGTGCGCGAGCAGGCGCCAGCAGACGACGCCATAGCGACGCAGCAGCACGCGCGCGACGTGTTCGACCGTCGCCTCGTCGGCTTCGCCGCGCGCAGCTCCGCTGCGTCGCACGAGCGCCCAGCGCCCGGCGTCCTCGATGCCGAACAGCGCGCTGCGGCGTCCGTGCCGGCGTCGCGCGGTCGACGGCCGCTTCGACGACGGCACGAGCAACGCGCGCAGGCCGCTGTAGCTGTCGGAGTGGACGAGACCCGACGCGACGAGCTCGCCGAGCGCCTCCTCGAGTTGCACGTGCAGCAGGCGCGTGCCGGACAGCAGTTCGTCGAAGAACGACGCGCCCTGCTTCGCGAGATGCTCGGCGACGACCTGCGCGCGCGACGACAGCGCGGGCGCGTCGGCGCCTGCGCCGTTCGCGAGCGCCATCCAGGCGTCGAGGCTACGCCGCTGCAGCAGCACGATCGGTGTCGCACGCACCGGGCCACCCGCGCGCTCGCCACCGCCCTTGCGCGGACGCAGGCGCGTCCAGACCAGGCGTCCGGCCTGGCACAGCGCGTCGAGCCAGGCGATTTCGTAGCCGTCGACGCGCGCGGGCAGGATCGATCCTTCCCACGCCGACGCCGGTGCCTCGTAGCCTTCGAGCTGGGCGAGCACGCCGGCGAGCGCATCCGGCCCGCTCACGCGCGTACCGTCGGTGACGCGCTGCCAGTCGAACAGGAAACGCATGAAATCGCGCGGCTCGACCGGTTCGATCTCGCGGCGCAGGCGCTTGACCGTGTAGCGATGGATGCGCGCGAGCAGGTGCCGTTCGCACCATTCGATCTCGCCGCCGGGTGCGAGTGCCTCGCTCGAATAGCGGCCCTGCATGACGAAGCCGTTGCGCTCGAGCGCGAGCAGCGCGAGATCGACGGCCGAGCGCGAGAGCCCGAGCGACGCCGCGATCGCCGCGGGTCGCACGGGGCCCAGCGCGGTCATGCGCGCGCGCAGGATCTCGACGAGCGCATCCTCGGGCGTCCACGCGACCGCGGCGTACTCCGCCGGCGCGTCGATCGCAGGATCGCGTGCCGCGTCGGGCGAAACCACCGCGAACTGCGGCAATCGCTCGGCCGGTACCCAGACGAATGCGTCGCCGTCGGCGGCATCGATCGACAGGCGCGTGACACGCCGATCGGCGACGAGGCGTTCGAGCCACTGCGACCAGCCGTGGTTCGCGCGCGCCTCGGCGTCGGTCACGTAGGCGACACCCATCAGTGCCGCGTGCAGTTCGTCGGCACCGCGCGCCTGCGGCCAGGCTTCCTCGCGCACCGCGTCGATCGCGTCCTGGTCGAGCCGGCCGAGGTCGTCGGCGTGCTCGGGCGAACTCCAGCGCCGGCTGCCGACTGCCTGGGTGCGGCGCTCCTCGAGCGGCGCGTCGTCGAGGAATGCGTACGGCCGCGCGCCGAGGATCTCCGCCGCGAGCGGCGACGGCCCGGTGAGGTCGCGCGCGACGATGCGCGCGTCGCCGCGCTCCAGTCGCTGCAGCAGCGCGACGAGCGCGTCGATGTCCATCGCCTCGTGCAGGCAGTCGTGCAGGGTCTGGTCGACCAGCGGATGCTCGGGGATCTGCCGTTCGCCGACGATGTTCTCGAGACAGGCGACCTGGTCCGGGAACACCTGCGCGAGCAGGTCTTCCGCCTTCATGCGCTGCAGTTGCGGCGGCACCTTGCTGCCGCCCTGGAAACGCGGCAGCGCGAGCGACGTCGTCGCGTTCCAGCGGAAGCGCAGGCCGAACATCGGCGCGTCGAGCAGCGCCTGCACGAGCACGTCGCGCACGCTGTTCGAATGCAGGTAGCGCGCGACTTCGTCGAGCGGGAAGCTGTGGCTCGTCGACAGCGACAACACGATCGCGTCCTCGGTCGCGGCCGCCTGCAGCTCGAAGTTGAACGTGCGGCAGAAGCGTTTGCGCAATGCGAGGCCCCAGGCGCGGTTCATGCGGCTGCCGAACGGCGTGTGGATGACGAGCTGGGTGCCGCCCGATTCGTCGAAGAAGCGCTCCATCGCCAGCGTGTGCTGGGTCGGCAGCACGCCGAGCGCGACCTTCGCCGAGCCGAGGTAGTCGACGATCTGGCGCGCGCCGTTCGCGTCGATGCCGACTTCGCCGACGAGCCAGTCGGCGGTCTCCTGCACGCTCTCGGCGAGTTCGCCGGGCAGCGCGTCGTCGCACGCGAGGCGCGCTTCGATGTCTTCGCGCAGGCGCGACACCGCGAACGACAGTTCGTCGCTGCGCCCGGGCGCTTCGCCGAGCCAGAACGGGATCGTCGGCGGCGCGCCCTGCGCGTCCTCGACGCGGATGCGCCCGCGCTCGACGCGCAGCACGCGGTAGGCGTGGTTGCCGAGCTGGAAGATGTCGCCGGCGATGCTCTCGACCGCGAAGTCCTCGTGCACGCTGCCGATCATCGTCGCCTGCGGCTCGAGCACGACTTCGTAGTCGGCGGTGTCGGGGATCGCGCCGCCCGACGTCAGCGCGGTGAGGCGCGCGCCGCGGCTCGCGCGCAGCACGCCGTTGACCGCGTCGCGATGCAGGTAGGCGCCGCGCGGACCGTTGCGCGTCGTGTAGCCCTCGGCGAGCATGCGCAGCACCGCGGTGAACTGCTCGCGCGTGACGCGCGCGAACGGATACGCGTGGCGCACGGCGTCGTACAGGTCTTCCTCGCGCCACTCGCGGCTCGCGACCTCGGCGACGACCTGCTGCGCGAGCACGTCGAGCGGCGCCGCCTCGACGCGCAACGTGTCGAGTTCGCCGCGGCGCACGGCGTCGAGCAGCGCCGTGCACTCGACCAGTTCGTCGCGCGAGAGCGGGAACAGGCGTCCCTTCGGCGTGCCGCCGACCGCGTGGCCGGAGCGGCCGACGCGCTGCAGGAACGTCGAGATCGCGCGCGGCGTGCCGATCTGGCAGACGAGGTCGACGTCGCCGATGTCGATGCCGAGTTCGAGCGAAGCGGTCGCGACGAGCGCCTTGAGGTCACCGCGCTTGAGCCGCTGCTCGGCGTCGAAGCGATGCTCCTTCGCCATGCTGCCATGGTGCGCGGTGACCTTGTCCTTGCCGAGGCTCTCGCTGAGGTGGCGCGCGAGGCGCTCGGCCATGCGCCGCGTGTTGACGAAGATGAGGGTCGTGCGGTGCGCGCCGATGAGCGCCTCGAGGCGCGCGTGCACCTGGCCCCAGACGTCGCCCGACATCACGGCTTCGAGCGGTGCCTCGGGCAACTCGAGGGCGAGGTCGCGCGCGCGCACGTGGCCGGCGTCGACGATCGTGCAGGCGATGTCGCTGACCGTGCTCGCTGGCGCATCGTCCGGGCCCGTGCCTGCGCCCGCGACCACCGGCTCCACGGCCACGGGACCTACGACGCGAGGATCTTCGCCGGTCAAGAACCGCGCGACCTCGCCGATCGGCTTCTGCGTCGCCGACAGGCCGATGCGCACGAGGCGGCGGCCGCACAGCGCGTCGAGGCGTTCGAGCGACAGCGCGAGATGGGCGCCGCGCTTGTTCGGTGCGAGCGCGTGGATTTCGTCGACGATGACCGTGCGCGTCGTCGACAGCATGCGCCGCCCCGACGCCGAGCCGAGCAGGATGTAGAGCGACTCCGGCGTCGTCACGACGATGTGCGGCGGGCGCCTGCGCATGCGGTCGCGCTCCGCCTGCGGCGTGTCGCCGGTGCGCACCGTCGTGCGGATCTCGACGTCGGGCAGCCACAGCTGCAGCAGTTCGTCGCGGATGCCCGCGAGCGGCCGCTCGAGGTTGATGCGCACGTCGTTCGACAGCGCCTTCAGCGGCGACACGTAGACGACCGCAGTCTCGTCCGGCAGGCCGCCCTCGACGCCGCGGCGCACGAGGTCGTCGATCGCGGCGAGGAACGCGGCGAGCGTCTTGCCCGAGCCGGTCGGCGCGGCGATCAGCGTGTGCCGGCCGGACGCGATGGCAGGCCACGCCTCGGCCTGCGCCGGGGTGGGGGCGTCGAACGCGCGGCGGAACCAGGCGGCGACGGCGGGATGGAAGGTATCGAGCGGCATCGCGGCAGTCTGCACGCGGCCGTCTCGGATCATGAGACGGCCGCCCAGCCTAGGGTGCGGCCGGTCGCGGCCAAACTCAAGCGCATGCCGAACCCGTCGGCCGGCTTATCTGCGTGCCACCGGCCGCGCAGGCGCGCGGCCGGCCTACCCTCGAACGCTCCGGCCAACCCTACAGCAGGCCGAACCGGCGGATCAGCTTCGCCTTCACGACCTGGGTGAGCGCCATGTACGCCACCAGGATCACCGCGAGATACAGCCAGTACAGCCCCGGCAGCGCGACGAAGCCGAACTTGGCGGCGAGCGGCGAATACGGCAGCAGCGCGCCGACCAGGCAGATCGCCAGGCCCGTGATCGTCAGCGGCAGGCTCGCGCGGCTCTGCAGGAACGGCAGCCGGCCGGTGCGGATCACGTGCACGATCAGGGTCTGCGACAGCAGCGACTCGACGAACCAGCCGGTCTGGAACAGGCCCGCGTGCTCCGGCGCGTTCGCCTTGAACACGAACCACAGCAGCGCGAACGTCGCGTAGTCGAACAACGAGCTGACCGGGCCGATGCAGAGCACGAAGCGCGTGATCGCGGGCATGTCCCACTGGCGCGGGCGCGCGAGGTATTCCGGGTCGACGTCGTCGGTCGCGACCGAAGTCTGGGAGAAGTCGTACAGCAGGTTGTTCAGCAGGATCTGCACCGCGGCCATCGGCAGGAACGGCAGGAACGCGCTCGCGCCGAGCACGCTGAACATGTTGCCGAAGTTCGAGCTCGCGGTCATCTTGATGTACTTGAGGATGTTGCCGAACACCTTGCGGCCTTCGAGCAGCCCTTCTTCGAGCACCATCAGGCTCTTCTCGAGCAGGATGATGTCGGCCGCTTCCTTGGCGATGTCGACGGCGCTGTCGACCGAGATGCCGACGTCGGCGGCGCGCAACGCCGGGCCGTCGTTGATGCCGTCGCCCATGAAGCCGACGACGTGGCCGTCGCGGTGCAGCGCCTCGATCACGCGCACCTTCTGTGCGGGATTGAGGCGCGCGAACACCTGCGTGTCGCGCGTCGCGACGGTGAGCTGCTCGTCGCTCATCGCCTCGACCTGCGGGCCGACGAGGTAGCGGTCGACGCGCAGGCCGACCTGGCGGCAGACGTTGCGCGTGACGATGTCGTTGTCGCCGGTCAGCACCTTGACCGCGACGCCGTTGTCGGCGAGCGCGCGGATCGCGTCCGCCGCGCTGTCCTTCGGCGGGTCGAGGAACGCGACGAAGCCGGTGAGCACGAGGCCGGCCTCGTCGGCGAGCGAGTACGCCGCCTTCGCCTCGATCTCGCGCATGCCGAGCGCGATCACGCGGAAGCCGTCGTCGTTCATGTCGCGCGCGACCTGGCGCGCGTCGGCGAGGCGCGCTTCGTCGGCGACCACTTCGCCTTCGGCGACGTGCACGCGCGCGCAGATCCCGAGCATCTCCGCGACGGCACCCTTGGCGATCAGGAAATGACGCCCGCCGCGGTCGCGCACGATCACCGACATGCGCCGGCGCGTGAAGTCGAACGGCACCTCGTCGACCAGCGTGTATTCCTCCTGCAGGCGACGGCGCGCGTCGCCGTCGAGGCGCTCGATCACCGCGACGTCGAGCAGGTTGCGCAAGCCGGTCTGGTACTGGCTGTTGAGGAACGCGAACTCGAGTACGCGCTCGTCCTCTTCGCCGAGCACGTCCACGTGCCGCTCGAGGATCACCTTGTCCTGGGTCAGCGTGCCGGTCTTGTCCGTGCACAGCACGTCGATCGCGCCGAAGTTCTGGATCGCATTGAGGCGCTTGACGACGACGTCCTTCTTCGCCATCGCCATCGCGCCCTTGGCGAGGTTGATCGTGACGATCATCGGCAGCATCTCGGGCGTGAGGCCGACCGACACCGCGACCGCGAACATGAACGCGTCGAGCCAGGCGCCCTTGACGACGCCGTTGACGAGGAAGACGAGCGGCACCATGACCGCCATGAAGCGGATCATGAGCCAGGCGAAGCGCTGCACGCCCTTGTCGAAGCTCGTCTGCACGCGCGCACCGGTCATCGAGCCGGCGAGCGCGCCGAACGTCGTGCGCGCGCCGGTCGCGACGATGACGCCGATCGCGCTGCCGCTGACGACGTTGCTGCCCATGAAGCAGAGGTTGCGCGCCTCGAGCGGCGCCGCGGCCTCGGCATCCGCCGCGGCGAACTTCTCGACCGGCATCGACTCGCCGGTCAGCGCCGACTGGTTGACGAACAGGTCCTTCGCCGCGAGCAGGCGCAGGTCGGCCGGGATCATGTCCCCCGCAGCGAGGTGCACGACGTCGCCGGGCACGAGCTGTTCGATCGGCACCTCGACCTTCGCCGCCGGCGGCCGCACGCCGTCGTCGCCGGCCGCGGGCACGCGCCGCACCGTCGCGGTGTTGCTGACCATGCTGCGCAGGCGCTCGACCGCGCGCCCGGTGCGCGCTTCCTGGAAGTACGACAGGAACACCGCCATGAACACCATCGCGAGCATGATCACCGCGCCCATCGCGTCGTCGCCGAGCCAGGAAACGACCGCGAGCACGCTGAGCAGCACGTTGATCGGGTTGGTGAAATAGCGATGCGCGATCTCGAACAGGAACGGCCGGCGGCGCTCCTGCGCGACCGCGTTCGGGCCGTGCTCGGCGAGGCGCGCGGCGACTTCGTCGAGGTCGAGGCCTTCGCCGTCGACGCCGGCACGCGCGAGCGCGGCCGCGGGCTCGAGGCGGACGAATTCGATCAACGGATGCGGCTCGGCGGTGGTCGCGCGGCCGTCACGCTCGAGGCGCAGCGCGGCCGGTACCGCGGCCGCGAATGCGGCGAGCGGCGACGTGCCGAAGGGGATCGGGAACTTGAACATGGGCGACTCCGGATGTCGTGGCGGAACGCTGCCGCCACGAGGAATCGCCGCGATGCCGACGCGGTCGCGTCAGCCGGCCATTCGCTCCGCGGAGGCAGCGCTGCTTCGTCTGGGGCTACTGCAACTGTCCACGGAGGGAACCTCGCACGAGGATGGGCACGCGCCATGCCGGCGCGCCCGGGGATTGTCGCCGGATATTGCTTTCAGGGCGCTTTCAGCGCGCGCAGGCGTTCGATTACCGCGTCGAAGAACGGAGCGGGCAATTCCGCGCGGACGGGCACGCACCAGTGGCGCGCGTCGGCGAACGCGACGCACTTGACCGCGTCCTTCTCGGTCATCAGCACGGGGCGCTCGTCGCCGAACGCGAGATCGCCGGCGACGAACGCGTGATGGTCGGGGAACGGGTGCGGCACGACCTCGATGCCGTGCGCGCGCAGTGCGAGGAAGAAGCGCTCGGGATTGCCGATCGCGGCGACCGCGTGCACGCGCTGGCCGGCGAACGACTCGAGCGGTCGCGTCATCGCCGTACGCTGCACCGGCACGGCGACGTCGCCGACCAGGCGCATCGGCACCTCGCCCGCCTGCGCGGCGCCGCCGTTGCAGACGCGGAACGGGATCGTGCCGAGGCGCGCGGGAGGCTCGCGCAACGGCCCTGCCGGCAGCAGCAGGCCGTTGCCGAAGCGGCGCTGGCCGTCGATGACGCAGATCTCGATGTCCCGCGCGAGCGCGACGTGCTGCAGGCCGTCGTCGGCGATCACGACGTTGACGCCGCGTTCGAGCAGCAGGGCAGCGGCACGCGCACGGTCGCGCCCGACCGCGACCTCGACGCCGGCGCGGCGGCGGATCACGCAGGGCTCGTCGCCGACGCGGCGCGGATCGGGCAGGTCGTCGAGCAGCAACGGTCCCTCCTCCGACCCGCCGTAACCGCGGCTGACGACGCCGGGCCGGAAACCGTGCAGGCGCAGGTTCTCCGCGAGCGCGATCGCGAGCGGCGTCTTGCCGCTGCCGCCCGCGGTCAGGTTGCCGACGACGACGACCGGCGCCGCGACGCGCGCGGCACGCCGCAGGCCGAGCCGGTACGGCGCGAGATGCAGCGCGCGCAGACCGCGATAGACCGGCACGAGCGCACGCAGCCACCACGGCACCGGCACGCCGTCGTACCAGATGCTCGCGATGCGCGTGGCGAACGCGCTCAACGCGTCGCCCCGGCGAACGCGGGGTCGCGAGCGGACGGCAGCACGGGTGTGGTCGTGGGCACGGCTCAGGCGCCGATGCGGGCGGGCGGCGCCTGCGGTGCGTCCTTGAACTGCAGCCGGTGCAGCGCGGCGTAGCTGCCGTTGCGCGCGAGCAGCGCCGCGTGCGTGCCGCGTTCGACGACGCCGCCGCGATCGAGCACGACGATCTGGTCCGCGTGCTCGACCGTCGACAGCCGGTGCGCGATGACGATCACCGTGCGATCGCGCATGAGCCGCTGCAGCGCGTCCTGGACCAGCCGCTCCGACTCGCTGTCGAGCGCACTGGTCGCCTCGTCGAGGATGAGGATCGGCGCGTTCTTGAGCAGCGCGCGCGCGATCGCGATGCGTTGGCGCTGGCCGCCGGAGAGCAGGCTGCCGCCCGCGCCGACGCGGCTGTGGATACCCTGCGGCAACTGGCCGATGAACTCCATCGCGTTGGCGGCTTCGGCCGCGGCGACGATCTCGGCCTCGGTCGCGTCGACGAGCGCCCCGTAGGCGATGTTGCGCGCGACGCTGTCGTCGAACAGCGCGACGCCCTGTCCGACCCAGGCGATCTGCCGACGCAGGCTCGCGAGCGTGTAGTCGGCGAGCGGGCGGCCGTCGAGCAGGATCTCGCCCGACGACGGTTCGTGGAAACGCGGGAGCAGGCTCGCGAGCGTCGACTTGCCGCTACCCGATCGGCCGACGAGCGCGGTGACGCTGCCGTGCGCGCAGGTGATGTCGATGCCGTCGAGCGCGGCGCGGGTCGCGCCGGGGTAACGCATGCCGACGTCGCGCAGCACGATGTCGCCGCGGCAGCGGTCGAGTTCGACCGTGCCTTCGTCGCGCTCCGGCGGCGTGTCGACGAGGCCGAAGATCTCGTCCGCGGCGGCGATGCCGCGCTGCAGGTTCGCCTGCACCGTGGTGAGGCGCTTCAGCGACGGCAGGATGCCGCCCATCGCGAGGATCAGCGAGGTGAACGCACCCGGCGACAACACATGGAGCATCGACGGCCGCGTCGCGAAGTAGATGATCAGCGCGAGCGACACCGCCGCGATGAGCTGCACGAGCGCGCTCGACAGGCCGTTCGTCGAGGCGACCTTGAGGCCGAGCCGGCGCGCCTGGTCGGACACTTCGTTGAAGCGCGCGGATTCGTACGCCTGGCCGCCGAACACCTTCACCTCGCGGTTCGCGCCGACCACTTCCTCGATCACGCCGCTGACCGTGCCCATCGAGCCCTGGATGCGCCGGCTGATGCGCCGGTAGCGCCGCCCGACCCAGACCACGAGCGCGCCGACGAGCGGCACCATGACCAGCAGCGCGAGCGTGAGCTGCACGCTCGCGCGCAGCATCACGGCGACGTAGGCGACGACGCTGAGCCCGTCGACGATCGCGATCTTGACCGCGTCGGTGGTCGCCTGCGCGACCTGCTCGGAGCTGTAGGTGATGCGCGCGATCTGGTGGCCGGACGACTCGGAGTCGAAGAACGACGCCGGCAGGCGCAGGTAGTGGTCGAACACCTGCTGGCGCAGCTGCTGCACGACGCCGCGGCCGATGTAGGCGGTGCCGAAGTCGGTCGCGTAGATCGCGAGGCTGCGCAGCGCGAAGATCGCGACGATGACGATCGGGATCCAGAAGATGCTGACCGGATCGCGCGCGATGAACAGGTTGTCGAGCATCGGCTTGATCGTGCCGGCGAACAGGCCCATGCACGCCGCGTCGGTGACCATCGCGACCACGACGACGGCCGCGACGAACCAGTAGCGGCGCGCGTAGCCGAGCAGCCGCAGGTAGACCGCCAGGCTCGAACGCGTTGCCGCGTCTGCCGGGCTCACTTCGCGCCCGCTGCCTGCGCTTGCGCGATCGCGATCGACAGGCGCGTGAAGCCGAGCTGGCCGAGCGCGTCCATCGCCGTGACGACCGCCTGGTGCGGCGTCATCGCGTCGGCGCGCAGCACGACGGCACGCGAACGATCGTCGCCGGCGAAGCGCGAGATCGCTTCCTTGAGCGAATCGAGTCCCGGGTTCAGCACTTCGTTGTTGTCGATGTAGTAGCGGCCGTCACGATCGATCAGCACGACGAACGCGTCGCGCTGTTCGGTCTGCTCGCTCGACTCGGCCTGCGGCAGGCTCACCTGCATGCGCGAGTTCTGCACGAACGTCGTCGTCAGCACGAAGAACATGAGCAAGGTCAGCAGCACGTCGATGAGCGAGATCACGTTGATCTCGAAATCGTCCTCGCGGCGGGCGGCGGCGATCCTCACGTCGGCCGCCTCAGCTCGCTGTGCTCGCGGCGCGCGCGACGCGCACGGCACCGGCCGCGGCGGGCGGCGCGGCCTCGGTCGTCGCGGTGAGTTCGTCGGTGAGCAGGAACACCTGACGTTCCATCTCGACCACGAGGCCGGCGACGCGGCTGCGGAAGTAGCGGTGGAACGCATACGCGGGGATCGCCACGCACAGGCCGGCCGCCGTGCAGACGAGCGCCTCGCCGATGCCGCCGGCCATCTTGAGCGGATCACCGACGCCGCTGACCATCACCGCGAAGAACATGCGGATGAGGCCGAACACGGTGCCGAGCAGGCCGAGCAGTGGCGAGATCAGCGCGATCGTGCCGAGCGTGTTGAGGAAGCGCTCGAGCCGGTGCACGACGTGGCGGCCGGTGTCCTCGACGCGTTCCTTGATGACCTCGCGCGGGCGGTTGCGCACGGTGAGCGCGGCAGCGAGCAGCTCGCCGAGCGGGGAATTGGTACGCAGCGCATTGAGATGCTCGGGGTCGAGCTTGCGCGTGCGCGCCCATTCGCGCACTTCGTTGCCGAGCCCCGGGGGTACGACGGTCTTGCGACGCAAGGTCCAGAAGCGTTCGAGGATGATCGCCAGCGCGACCGCGGAACAGATCAGGATCGGCAGCATCGCCCAGCTGCCGGCCATCAGGAGTTCGAACACGTGACACCCTTCCGATAACGTTTGCTGCCCGCATCATAGCAGCGCGGCAGACGCTGTCTGTGAGGACGTCGACGCCGCGCCACGCGACGGCGCGCCGACGGCGCCACCGCCGGGCGTGCCCTCGCGCCAGTAGCGCCACTGGCGGTCGCGTTCGCGCGCGACGATCCGCGGCGGCGCGTCGGCGGGAAAGGCGATCCGCACGGCGCCAGCGTCCGCGGTGTTGACGAGGGTCGAACCGATCGCACCATAGCGCGCGACGACGTCGGGCGCCGGATGGTGGAATCGGTTGCGCCATCCGGCCGAGACGATCGCGATCGCCGGATGCAGCGCCGCGAGGAAGGCCGGACTCGACGAACTGCGGCTGCCGTGGTGCGGCACGACCAGCGCGAGCGGCGGTCCGTCCCCGGCCGCGGCGGCTACGTCGACTTCGACGCGGCTGCCGATGTCGCCGGGCAGCAGCAGCCGGCCGGCACGTCCCTCGACGAGCAGCACGCAGGACCGGTCGTTGCCGCGCGCGGTCGCGAGCTCGGCATCCGCGCGCGGGCCGAGCATGCGGAAGCGCACGCCGTCCCAGTCCCAGGCCTCGCCGGCGCGGCACGACGCGGCGTCGAGCGCGAGCCGCTCCGGTTCGCCGCTCGAGCGCGCGGCTTCCGGAAACGCACGCGCGACCGCGACGGCACCGCCCGCGTGGTCGTTGTCGCCATGGCTGATCACGAACCGGTCGAGCCGGTCGGTGCCGAGCGCGTGCAGGGCCGGCAGCACGGCGGCCTCGCCGAGATCGAACTCGGACGGATAGCGCGCGCCGGCATCGAACAGCAGCGCGTGCCCGTGCGTGCGCACGAACACCGAGAGGCCTTGCCCGACGTCGATGACGACCGCCTCGAACGCGCCCTCCGCCGGCAATGAGCGTGCCGGCCAGAGCAGCGGCAGGAACAGCAGCAACCCGAGCAGGCGCGCCGGCGCCGCGCGCGGCAGGAACAGCCACGCTGCGCCGACGACGGCGAGCCCGGTCGCCCACGGCACGGCTTCGGGCAACCACCAGTGCGCGCCCGGCCACCCGGCGGCGTGTTGCAGCAGCCACCACTGTGCGTGCGCGACCGCCGCGGCAAGCGCGAGTGGCACTGCTGCCGCGGCGGGAACGAGCAGCAGCGCGAGCACCGCGAACAGGCACAGCGGCACGATCACGAAGCTGATCACCGGCACCGCGACGAGGTTCGACAGCGCGCCGACCAGCGACGCTTCGCCGAAGAACCAGACCGACAGCGGCAGCAGGGCGATCGTCATGACGAGCTGGCCGAGCCCGAGTTCGCGCAGGAAGCGCAGGCGGCCGCGCACGGGGCCGAGTGCGAGCATGAGGAACGCGACGCCGACGAACGAGAGCCAGAAGCCGGCCGCGAGCGTCGCCAGCGGATCGACGATGAGGATCGCCAGCAAGGCGAGCGCGAGCGTGTGCGCGCCACCGCCGCCGCGCCGTCCGAAGCGCATCGCGGCGACGACCGCGATCATCGCGAGCGTGCGCACGGTCGGCAGGCTGCCGCCCGCGAGCACGCCGTAAAGCAGCGCCGCGAGCAGCGCGGCCGGCGCGCGCGCGAGCGGGTACGGCACGCGCAGCGCGAGCCGCGGGCTCGCGGACCAGAGCAGCCAGGCGAGCGCGACGCCGAACAGGCCGGCGACACCGACGTGGAAACCCGAGATCGCGATCAGGTGCGGAATGCCGTTCGCGCGCGCGACCTCCCAGTCGCCCTGGTCGAGTCCCCGCGTGTCGCCGATCGCGAACGCGCGCAGCAGCGCCGCGTCGTGCGGATCGGCGACGCGCGCGGCGATGTCCGCGGCAATCGATTCGCGCAGGCGATCGACGCAGGCGGCGCGCGCGCCGAGCCGGCGATCGTCGTCGGTATCGCGCACGTAGCCGACCGCGACGATGCCGCGCTCGAGTGCCTGTCGCTCGGCGTCGAAACCGCCCGGATTGACGAGGCCACGCGGACGCTTGAGGCGCAGCAGCAACTGCCAGCGGTCGCAGGCGGCGAGTTCGTCCGGCGCGCCGTCGTACCAGGAGACGCGCACGCGCCCCTGCAACGGCAGGCCGATACCGTCGAGGCGCGCGTGCTCGACCTGCAGCACGAAGCGCGTCGCGTCGTCGCGGCGCAGCGGCAGGCCGTCGACCGTGCCGATGACGAGCACGTCGCGTCCCTCGAGTTCTGCAGGCAGGCGCGCGGCGAGCGCGAGATCGGCGCGGATTGCGCACCAGGCGAAGCCGAGCAGCATCCAGCCGACGGCACGCAGGCGCGGACGCGACAGCGCGAGCATGGCGAGCGCGGCGAGCGCGAGGTCGATGCCGCGCGACGGCAGCACCGGTAGCGAATGCACGGCGAGCGCGCCGCACAGCATCGCGGCGGCCGCACCCACGCCGACGATCGGTATCCGCGCTTCGAGCATCCTGCCCTCGCCTCGTCCTTGCCTTCGACCGCGCTCCGTCGCGGCCCTGCCTGTGTTTCGCCGCCCTAGGTGGGGCGCGGGTGCAGCTTGCCGCCGGAAAGTTCGAGTACGCGGTCGGCGCGCGCCGCGAGCTTCGGATCGTGCGTGACGAGCACGAGCGCAGTGCCGATCTCGCGATTGAGCTCCAGCATGAGGTCGTACACCTGCGCCGCGTTGCGCTCGTCGAGGTTGCCGGTCGGCTCGTCGCCGAGGACGCAGGCCGGTCGCGTGACGAGCGCACGCGCGACCGCGCAGCGCTGGCGTTCGCCGCCGGACAGTTCGCCCGGCTTGTGCTCGAGCCGCTCGCCGAGGCCGACCCGCTGCAGCAGCGCGACCGCACGCTCGCGCGCCTCGCCGATCGCGCCGCCGCGGATCAGCAGCGGCATGCAGACGTTCTCGACGGCGGTGAACTCGGGCAGCAGGTGGTGGAATTGGTAGACGAAACCGAGTGCGCGGTTGCGCAGCTCGCCGCGCGCGCGGTCCGACAGGCGCGACATCACCTTGCCGCCGACGCTGACGTCGCCCGCGCTCGGCGCGTCGAGGCCACCGAGGATGTGCAGCAACGTGCTCTTGCCGGTGCCGGAGGCGCCGATGATCGCGACCGTCTCGCCGCGCCGCACCGACAGGTCGACGTCGCGCAGCACGTCGGTGCGCAGCTTGCCTTCCTGGTAGGTCTTGGCGAGCTTGTCCGCGCGAAGCACGACATCGTCCATGGCCGGGTCACTCATAGCGCAGCGCCGCCGCGGGATCGGTCTTCGCCGCGCGCCGCGCGGGGTACAGCGTGGCGAACGTGCAGAACAGGAATGCGGTGAGCGTGATCCACGCGACGTCGGATCCGTGCAGGTCGCTCGGCAGCTCGCTGATGTAGTAGACGTCCGGCGAGAGGAACGTCACGTGGAAAGTGCGCTCGATCCAGTGCACGATCGCGCTGAGGTTGAGCGAAAGCAGCACGCCGAACAGCACGCCGAGCGCGATGCCGAGCGTGCCGACAAGCACGCCCTGCACCATGAACGTGCCCATCACGGACGCCGGGCTCTGGCCAAGCGTGCGCAGGATCGCGATGTCCGCCTGCTTGTCCTGCACGAGCATGACCAGCGTCGACACGAGGTTGAACGCGGCGACCGCGACGATCAGCGAGAGAATCAGGAACATCACCTTCTTCTCCATCGCGATCGCCTTGAAGAAGTTGCTGTGTCCCTGCATCCAGTCGGTCACGCGGTAGAACTGGCCGAGCTGCTGCGACAGCTGCCGGCCGACCGGGAACGCCTGGAACATGTCGTCGAGGCGCAGGCGGATGCCGGTCGGGCCGTCGAGGCGGTAGAGCGTCTGAGCATCCTGCAGCGCGACGACGGCGAGGCCGGAATCGTATTCCTGCATGCCCGCCTCGAACACGCCGACGACGGTGAAGCGCTTCATGCGGGGGATCGCGCCGATCGGCGTCGCGCTGAACTCCGGCGCGAACACCGTGACGAGGTCGCCGACGCCGACCCCGAGCGTCATCGCGAGCTCCTTGCCGAGCACGATGCCGAACCTGCCGGGTACGAGGTCGTCGAGCCTGCCTTCGACCATGCGCGTGCCGACCTCGGACACGCTCGCTTCGAGCGCCGGGTCGACGCCGCGGATGATCGCACCGCTCACGCGCGCGCCCTGCAGCATCGCCTGGCGTTCGACGTACGGCGCCGCACCGAGCACGTGCGGATCGGCGCGTGCGACCTTCAGCGCTTCGGGCCAGTCGCGCACGCTTTCGCCGATGCCCTCGATGGTCGCGTGCGATACCATGCCAAGGATGCGGTCCTTGAGCTCCTTGTCGAAGCCGTTCATGACCGAGATCACGGTGATCAGCGCGGTGACGCCGACGGCGATGCCGAGGATCGACACCAGCGAAATGAACGAGATGAAATGGTTGCGCCGCTTCGCGCGCGTGTAGCGCAGGCCGATGAAGACTTCGAGTGGGCGGAACATCGTGCGGGCGGTCCTCGGGTCGTTCGCCGGGCCGGCGCGCCGATCGGCGCGCGTGTCCTGACGTCGCAGCGACGGTTGGCGCCGCGTCGTTGCGTTCGACCGCAACGGCGGTGCAGAGTGCCGCAAGGCCGCCGGCGCGGCAAGTCGGCCGGCGACCGCGACCGGCGTACGAATTCCACGCGACACGGAGCCGCATGAACCAAACCGCCACCCCGCCCTTGCCCGCCGACTTGCGCGATGCGCTCGCGCGCGGCGTGCGCCAGGTCAATACCGTCGTGCTCGGCAAGCCGCACGAGGTTCGCCTCGCCTTCGTCTGCCTGCTCGCGGGCGGCCACCTGCTGATCGAGGACCTGCCCGGCGTCGGCAAGACCACGCTCGCGCACGCGCTCGCCGCCACGCTCGGGCTCGGCTTCCAGCGCGTGCAGTTCACCTCGGACCTGCTTCCTTCCGACATCATCGGCGTGGGCATCTACGAGCGCGAAGCGGGCGTGTTCAAGTTCCACCCGGGGCCGCTGTTCACCCAGCTGCTGCTCGCCGACGAGATCAACCGCGCGATGCCGAAGACGCAGAGCGCTCTGCTCGAGGCGATGGCCGAGGGCCAGGTCACCGTCGACGGCACGACGCACCGCCTCGCGCCGCCGTTCTTCGTCGTCGCGACGCAGAACCCGCTCGACCTCGCCGGCACGTGGCCGCTGCCCGATTCGCAGCTCGACCGCTTCATGCTGCGCATGAGCCTCGGCTATCCCGACCGCGACGCCGAGCGCGCGATGCTCGGCGCGAGCGACCGCCGCGACGTGATCGCCGCGCTCACGCCCTGCCTCGGCCCCGAGCAGATCCTCGCGCTGCGCCAAGCCTGCGCGGGCGTGCTCGCGAGTCCAGCGCTGATCGAGTACGTGCAAGCGCTGCTCGCCGCGAGCCGCGACCATCCCGAGATCCGCATCGGCCTGTCGCCGCGCGCCGGCCTCGCGCTGCTCGCCGCGGCGCGCGCGCATGCGCTGCTCGCGGGACGCCCGCATTGCGTGCCGGAGGACGTGCAGGCGGTGTTCCCGTTCGTCGCCGGCCATCGCCTCGGGCTCGGCCCCAACGCGCGCATCGACCGCACGCGGCTGGTCGCCCAGTTGCTCGAGGCCACGCCGGTCCGCTGAACATGGAAAGCCCCCTCGCGTCGTGGCGCCTGCGCGTGCTCGCCTTCGCCGAGCGGCGACTGCCCGCGCTGACCCGCCTGCGGCGTCCCGAGCCGTTGCCGATCCGGCTCGATCGCCGCCGCATCTACGTGCTGCCGACGCGCTTCGGCCTCGGCTTCGCCGCGTTGCTGTTCGTGATGCTGGTCGGCGCGTTGAACTACGCCAACAACGCGGCGGTGCTGTTCACCTGCCTGCTCGCCAGCACGGCGGGCGCGAGCGTGTTCGCCGGATTCCGCGGCATGAGCGGATTGCAGCTCGTGCGCGTGCACGCCGCCGAGGCGCACGCGGGCGAGGTGCTCGCGCTCGACCTGCGTTTCGATCCCGGCATGCGCGGCCGCGCCGGTCTCAGGCTGCAGCTCGGCGACTTCCAGACCGCGTTCGCGCTGCAGGCGAACGTGCCCGCCGACGCCGCGCTCCGACTCGACGCGACACGGCGCGGCTGGGTACGCCCGGGTCGCGTGCGCGTGTGGACCGAATACCCGTTCGGCCTGTTCCGCATCTGGAGCTGGATGCATCCCGACGGCGACTTCCTCGTCTATCCCGCGCTCGAGCGGCCGACGCCGCCGCTGCCGGCCGGCGAAGGCCGCATGGGTGAACAACAGCAGGCCGGCGCCAGCGAGGAACACGCGGGCTTGCGCGACTACCGTCCGAGCGACCCACCGCGCCTGATCGCCTGGAAGGCCTCCGTGCGCCACGACAGCCTGCTCGTGCGCGACGTCGAACGGCATTCCGGCGAGGCGCTCACGCTCGATCACGCGGCGCTGCGCGGCCTCGACGGCGAGTCGAAGATCAGCCGACTCGCCGCCTGGGTGGTCGCCGCGGAGCACGCGCGACGAACGTACACGCTGCGCCTCCCGCACGACACGCTCGGCCCGGGTGCCGGTGCCGACCACCTGCGCGCGTGCCTGCGCGCGCTCGCGCTGATGCCG
>Ga0207639_10001137_pt1 | contig 18073 bp, 16 predicted proteins | sample KBSCornC32_FD_184299 | JGI IMG/M metagenome (GOLD analysis project Ga0207639, IMG submission 184299) | Corn rhizosphere microbial communities from Kellogg Biological Station, Michigan, USA - KBS Corn C3-2 (SPAdes) (version 2) | ecosystem: Host-associated > Plants > Roots > Rhizosphere > Soil ...
CCGGTTCACTTCAATGCGCAGGAGACGAGACTGGTCTTGCGTCGCGCCGTCTTCGATCTGCCGCTGCGAGCGCCCGACGCGGGTCTCTTCGCTTATCTCGAGCGCCATGCGCAGGGGCTCATGGATCGCCTGCGCGAGCAGCGCTCGGTCGCGGCGCGCGTGCGGCAGCAGCTGGTGGAACGGCTGCGCGACGGCGAGCCCGAGCAAGGCGGCATCGCGCGCCGCCTCGGCATGAGCGAGCGAACGCTCCAGCGGCGGCTGCGCGACGAGGGAACGACCTTCGCGGCGCTGGTCGACGAGGCGCGGCTCGAGCTGGCGCGCATGTACCTCGCCGATCCGAAGCTCGCCGTGTTCGAGATCGCGTTTCTCCTCGGCTACTCGGAGCCGAGCGCGTTCAACCGCGCCTTCCGCCGCTGGACCGGCGCCAGCCCCAGCGAGCACCGACGCGCGCGCTGACGGCGTCGGGGAGGGAAGCTCGTCCCGGGGGCGGTAGCTGCGCTGAAAATATCGTCTTGCCCTGGTCCGTCGGCTCGCTCGGCCCGTCAACGGGACTCGAAAGACAATTGCTTGATCACGAGCGGCTGCGTCGGGGCGGTGATTGAAATGCTCCAGGCGACCTGGTCGGATACAGATGAGGTGGACTTCAGCTTGCCCGCCAAGTCGAGGCGAACGAGGGTGCCCGGAGCCGGAGCCGAGGCGAGTGAGAACGAAACGCTGGCGCCATCGCCGAGCAACCAGGTGGTGTCGAGTGCGCCGAGCTGAAGACTCAAATCGAGCGCGACGTCCGACTGGTAGAGGAGGGCAAGGACGGGCGTCAGGCGCAGGTCAGCCATCATGCAGTTGTTGCAGGAGCCCGTATAGAGCGTGGCGTCCTTACCGTTGAGAGCACCTGGAGGCAACGGGAAGGACAGGATCTTGTTCGGCGGCGCGATTCCCGAGGGATAAAGCAAGAAGCGCGGCAGAAGATCGCCCGTCGTCTTCGAGGCATCGAAGCCGACGATCAAGTCGGAGAGGGTGTAGGCATCGGGTATCGTGGCGAATGGATTGGCCTCGTGAGGGTTGAGGGCTCTCGGCCCGACAAGCACCGCGTTGCTGTTGGTGGTGCCCTGGAGCTCGGAGAACGAGTGGACGGCCGTCGGCACGGCGGCATGTCCTTGAAAGATGATCGAGATCGGGCCGGTCTTGAGCGCGAGACCGAGGTCCTGGAACTCGCCACCCGTAGGGGGAAGGGCGGCCGCGACCATCGTGACGGGAGGATACGCAACTTTGAACACCGCCTTCGTGCCGTCTGGCACGAACGCTGGCAGCTCGCAGATATTCGCCGTGGGCTCGATGGGCAACCCGGGCGAGAACGTCTCCACCAGGATGGAACTGGCCTGGCCGATTCTGCTCCGAGAGAAGTGGACGGTCCACGATCGGTCTGGCGATGGGGCGTTGAAGCCGGAGCACCAGATGCCCGAGATCCAGTCGACTCCCTCCATCCGGTCGTAGCGAACGACGATTGGTGACGACGACGCCAGGCTCATTCCGGTGACGTGGATGGTCCATCCCGACTGGGGACCCTCGACGAGCACGTGACCGGAGTCATCGACGACCCAAATGTCATCCGCTACGAGGCCGTCGTGGCTCAGTCGCGCGCCGACCACCTTGCCGTCCGCGGAGACCTCGACGGCCCCGAAAATCGCGACGCCAGGTGGGACGGCGCGGGTCGCGATGACTTCGCCGCCCTTGCCGTGGGCCTCGAGCGAGGTGCCGGCGACGACGATGGTCAGGCCGTCATTCGAGCGTCCCCCGGTCCCGCCACTTCCCTGGAGCCCTGTCGAGCCGCCACCGTTGGCAAGACCACCGGCGCCATTGAGGCCTGAGGCTCCAGCCGCGCCGCCAGCGCCCTTGATTCCCGAGCCACCCGATCCTCCAGCGGTGGATCCGCTTCCAGCGGACGCGGTCGTCCCAGCTACTCCCGTCGTTCCGGCGAAGCCAGGATCCACTCCCGACGTCTTCCCGGCCGTGCCGCCCGCGCCAGCCGAGGCGCGCGAACCGGCCGTCCCTCCCGATCCGGAAGGTCCGTTGCCGCCGGCTCCGCCGGCGGAAGGCCTGCTGTCTTCGCGCCAGCAGGTGGCCCGTTCAGGACCATCGAGGCAATAGTATCCGCTCGGGCACCGCTTACCGCCGCCGTTCACGTCGCAGGTCTGCTTGCCGTTTTGAGGAGATGGCGCATAGCTGCACGCAAGTGCGACCGCGAGAACGAGGGACGCCGACGATCGATCCGGAGCGAGATCGATCTTCATGATCAGAAGCGCACCTGGATCGTCGACCCACCGGTGCCACGCCCCGCCCAGGGGAGCAAGGCGACGGAGGCATCGCTCGACCGGGAGGACGAGTTGAAATACAGGAGCGCCGCGGTCGCCAGCGCGGCGGCCCCCGCTCCGTACATCACGAACTGCATCTTGTACGCCGTCTCTCCGGACGAGTCCCGTGAGCGGCTGAACCGGTCCGCAGTCGTCAACTCGGACTCGATCGAGGCCACTCGATAGCTGAAATAGGCACCCGTCACAGCCGCGGCGACCCCAACGGCGCCCACCAATGTGGCGGCTGTGGTCAACGAGCGCGTGCTTCCCGTTCGGCCCGGCTGTGTGGCGGCTGTTGGCACGGATGTCCGTGCCACGGCGGCGGGCGCGTGCTGGGTCGGCGTCGGCTCCGGCCGGCCAGGCGGTTTCGGGGAAGGTGGCGCGGTCAGTGATGCCGTCTTCTCCCTCTCCAGCTGCGCTGACTTTTCTACCTGGATCGCTTGCATCTCCGAAAGGGCAGCCAGCGCTGCCGTCTTGTTGCTCTCGGTCGCGTCCGGTGACGCCAGGTATTTGCGGAGCACGAAGATTGCGTTGTCGGGCGATGCCACCCGCTGCCTCGCGAGCCGAACGTGGCACGCGGCCGTGTTCCAGAGGTATTCGACCCTCTTTGTCTCGGCGTAAAGGTCGGAGTACACCTCGAGCGCCTTGACCCAGTCGGCCCTCGCCATGAAGGCGTCCGCTTTGGCCGATCGCGCGACCTCCTCTTCCGAGGTGAGTGCAGCGCTGGCGACGGGCGTCAGAGCGAGAAGCAAGCACGCCACGATACCCGGCACCAATGACCCGTGAACGCCGCGCGAAGTCCGGTGCGACCTCATTGCATTGGCCATTCGTTGATCTTGGGGCGGCTTCGTTCCTCTGTCTGCTGAGGCTGCGCCGGGGATCGAAGTGGCTGCGTCGAAGGCGCCGGCTGCGCCGCAGGTGAGACGAGCGTCGGCGCAGGCGGATTGCGCAAGGCCACGGTGTGTCTCGAGCGCCGTTCCAGAATCACTGTCTCCTCGAAGTCGGCCGTGAGGGGGGCGCTCACGGTCCGCGGTTTGAATCCGGCCATTTCGACGACCATCTGGAGCACCGACTCGGCACGCGCCCGCTTCGCGACGTAGGGGGTCAAGCCCAGGAACGACCTGTCCGCCTCGACGAGCACACGCGCTCTGGGAGGGTCACTATTCAGCTGGATGGTGACGTCTTCTGGCGGGCGAATGGGGCGCGGTTCATCACTGGTTGGCTTCACGGCTCTGGGGGGGCTGGAAGCTACAGCCGGAGGCGCCTCGGTTTTCCCCCGCAGGAGCAGCAAACCCAGACCCACCGACGTCGAGATCGCCAGAACCGCCATGATCACCGCTGACGAGCGATTTCGAACCGGACTCGACCTGGGCCCCCCTGGCTTTTCGCTCCGCGAGGGTGCGCTGGGCGGAGGCGGTAATCGCTTGGTCTGCGTCGCCGCCCGCATCGGTTCGCCGTCGGGAAGGACCAGGGTCGCCGGGAACACCGCCCCGCGACGATCGAGATCAGGGCGCTGCTCGCCGCCACCGCTGAACGCCGCCTCGATGCGTGTGCGCAGCACCTCTATCGACGCCGGGCGGTCGGCCGGGCTCTTTTGGAGGCAGTCGAGGATGACGGCCTCCATTCCTGGCGGCACTATCGGGCGATGCCGCGACGGGGGTGGGGGCAGCTCCATGACGTGCTTCAACACAATCTCGGGCGCCGTGGCTCCCTGGAATGGCAGCGTGCCGGCGAAGACCTGATAGAGGATCACTCCGAACGCATAGATGTCGGCGCGGTGATCGACCGGCCGCCCGAGCCCCTGCTCCGGTGGCATGTAGTGTGGCGTTCCCATGGGGACGCCCGTCTGAGTGATCTGTGAGATCGCGATGTCGTTGAGCTTGGCGATGCCGAAGTCGAGGATCTTGATCCGAGGCTCCGTGAATCCCTCCCTGACGACCCAGATGTTGTCGGGCTTCAGATCTCGATGGACGACGCCTGCGTGGTGTGCCGCTTCCAGACCGCTGCACATCTGTCCGATGAGGCGACGCATCTCGTCCAAATCCGTGGCACCTCGCGCGAGCAGAGTCGCAAGGCTTTCTCCTGCCAGGTGCTCCATGACGAAGTAGTCGCGGCCGTCAGGAAGCTGATTGAAGGCAAAGATGTCGATGATGTTGGGGTGGCCGATCTTGTTCACGGCCCGGGCTTCTTCTTTGAAACGCCTGAGCAAATCGGCGTGCGCGGCCGCGTGTGGTGCCAAAACTTTGATGGCGACGCGCTTGCCGATCACCGGGTGCACCCCCGCGTAGACAGCACCCATCCCGCCCTCTCCGAGCTTGTGCGAAACGCGGTACTCGCCCACGAACGTACCTGGTTCGAACTCGGGCGTCTGATCGCTTCGCGGCAAGCTCGTCTGACCTCCCGTGGACCCACGTCGGCCTGGGTCAGGGGCGCAGTATAACGAGGCGTTCGCAGCTCTACCAGCATGGGTCCCTTCGGGCGTCGTCGAGAGCGCCGGCCACCGTCCTCCAAAGTAGCTGGCGCTCCGGTAGGTCCGATGGAGACGAAGGACGAGCTCGGCAAGCGGTCCCTCGCGATCATCTTCGCCTTCATGAACGGCAAGAAGGCGCCTCCCGGGTTCAGCCGACACACCCATGGCATCGCCGCCGACCTGACGACGAAGGAGAAGGGAAAGGAGTGGGTCGTCAACAGCAACTACGGCCATCAGGTAGGCTGGCAGAGGACCTGGCTCTACCAGTGGCTGGTCGACCACGCCTGGGAGTACGACCTCTACCAGTTGAAGACGGAGACGTGGCAACGGGAGTATCACCCGGAGACCGACCACCCGGAGGGGTGCTGGGCCGGCAAGGTGAAGGTGCAGGACCGTCCGGTCCCCAAGCCAAAGTGACCGCCCACACACCGGAGGGTTTGTGGCGGCAATTCATCGCGCCGGGATCTCGTTTCTGGAGGGTCGAACGTCAATTTCGCGATGATGGAACGATGGAGAGGGAACCGCGTCCGTCGGGCGGCGTTCACCATGCTCGTCTTGGCGGTGGCCGCCTGCGACGGAAAGTCGCCGTCGCATTCCGGCAGCGGCGGCGCGACGGCTGACGCGGCCGTGGATCGCCTGGATGCCGAGGCCGGCACCGGCGGCGCTGGCAGCGGCGGCGCGGCCACCGGAGGCTCGGGGGCGGGGGGATCCGCCGCGGGTGGGGTCGGCGCCGGCGGAAGCGGCGGCCGTGAAGCCGGCGGCGGCGGGAACGGCGGCCGCGGGGGCGGTCAAGCGCCCTCGTGTCCGGGGTACGTCGCGCCCATGGGCACGCCCTGTCGGTCGAGCGCCGAGTGCTTCGGTAGCCTCTGCACCGCGACGCCGAGCCCGCCGGGGTGCGGCTTCCAGTCGCAGCCCATGCGCCTGTGCAACGGCGATGCTGATTGCGCCAACGGCGGCTTCTGCCAGCCCGCGAAGACGAAGGCTCCCTGCGCGACGGGCCCCGACATCGTGTGCGTCCCGCGGTGCACGGCCACGTCATGCGCCGCGGGCGAGCGCTGCGGGGCCGACGGGCACTGCGAGCCGTTCCCGTGCGCAGAGGGCTTCGCCTGTCCCGCCAGTCGCACCTGCGCGCCGACCCGGCCGGGCGTGGACCTCAACGGCTGCGCCGTCTCATCCTGCGCCACGGACGGGTGGAGCTGCTCGCTCGCGCACACGCACTGCGAGCCGACGGCCAAGAACGGAGCCGACGCCCACGGCTGCGCGCCCGACACCTGCGACACCGGCGCCTTCACCTGTGGCGCCAACCGCGCCTGCGGCGCGCCCGGCGACGTGAACGGCTGTCATTGCACCTCCGACGCGGCTTGCCCCGTGAACAGCCGCTGCGACACGACCCTGGGAGTCTGCGGCCCCAAGTCGTGCACGGCCGACACGGACTGCGACTGCGGAGTCTGCATCAACAAGACCTGCCAGCCCGGCCTGTGGGCGTGCCAGATGCAGGTCGGCTGAACACGCGCTACTAGCGAACGATCAGGTCAGCGCCGGAAATGAGCTCTGGCGGAGGTGGCTGCATGGAGGGCTGCAAGACCGATAGGGACATGCCCTTGCGCGCGAAGAACAGCACGGTGCTCCGGTCGTCGTTCGAGGGCGCGAAGGCGATCGCCTGCCCCGCGATGACCGGCATCGACAGGAGCCCGTCGAGGTCGGCCTCGTGCGTCTTCGGATCGAGGTGGGTGACTTTGGCGCGGCAGAGGGTCTCGCGACAGCTGACCTCGTCGAGGCGCACGCTGCTGCCGACCCGCACCATGGCCTCTGCCGTCGCTCGCTCGACCTTCGACGCCCAGATCGGATCCACCTGTTCGCTCAGCAGCTGCAAGTCCAAGGTGTGTGCGTCGGCCTTCTCCTTCGCGGCGATCTCCTCCTTTGACATGGCAGGGCCGTCGAAGGTCGGACTGGAAGCGGGCCTCGCCCCGCTCGGCTCCGCGTCCTTCACCGGGAATCGCTCCTCCACCTGCTTGGCAGACGTGATCGAAGCGAGAGCCAGAGTCAGGGACTCGTTCCGCGTGGCCTGACCCGCGAGGCTGGTCGAGACGTCGGTCGCCGTGCACGAACACCGGCCATCCGTCGAGGAGAGAAACAGCCGCGTGTAGCCGACCATGCAGAGGGCACAAAGGAGTGCCGTCAAGAGGACGGAGAGCAGGACCACCGGCTTACCGGTACGGGCCGGTGGGGTTCCAGCGACGGTCATCGCAGGTCGTGTTCGCGTGGTCTGGTTGATGGATCTGGAAGCAGACCGAGCTGACCACACTGGCCGATCAGCTCGGTCCCTCGCTCAGGGATACTGGCCGCGCCCCCAGACACCGAGGTCGATGCCCGGGCCAAAAAAGTTGCAGCCGGCCACGCTCGAACAGAACGGGAGGGGGCCCGTGTGACAGGCCACGATGAGCCCACCCCAGGCGTTCTGTCCGGTGGTGCAAAAGTTCGTGCTGACGGTACGCACGAACGACTGATAGGTGACGGCGCTGGAGCCGCACGGCGACGACGTGGTCGTGTGGTTGTTGAAGGATCGAGTCACGCAGTTGAGCACCCCGCTGCTGTCGAACCCATTGGTCTGTGCGAATACGGCCAATCCCGAGCCAGTCGAGTAAGTTGTCCCGTTGGGCGTGGCCGGGTTCTGGTCCGTCAGGATCGCCAAGACTGACTTGGCGGAAGCGGTGCCCGTCGTGGCGGCACCCAGCACGACAACAGCGATTGCCACGAACATTGCTCGTCGACCCGTCGATTTCTGCTTCATCACCCATCTCCCTTCGTTGTCCCCTGGAGCTTCACCTGGTTGACCGGGTCGGGATGACCGTCGGTGAGCACAAAGGATCGGCGCTGCGGCCGGATCACCCGACGCCGTAACACCTCCCAATTCGCTGTTCGTCGCGGTTGGGTTGGCAGAATCGGCGCCGGCGAGGGCGGGGGACGCTCAGAGCGGGGCGTCGGCTTGGCCCAGCGTCCAACGCTGACCAAGGGGAACGCCGAATTTTGGACCGGACCGGTCCGAGCCGCAGAGCTCGGCGGCGACAGTCAGACCGTCCACGGCGATCGAGAGACAGCCTCCATTGAACCCGTGAATCTGTCCGTTTTCGAGCAACGTCCACTTCTGGTTCGGCGTCGCCATACACTTGTCCACGCCGATCGACCTCTCGTCGTCGGCCACCGCGAGGCAGCCACCGCCGGGCGCGCCGATCGAGTGATCGGCGCGCAGCTCCCACAGGGGAGGGTTGGAGGTGCACTGGCCAACGGTCGGCGTCCCACCCGCGAGGGCGGGCGGCTGAAGGCAGCCTGCGCGCGCGCGCAGCTCGCCCTTGGCGGGCCGGATCTCGTTGACGGTGTATCGCCGCCAGCACCACTCGTTCCAGGCGACTTGCGCGCTGGGGTCGAAGCCGTCGTAGTAGAGATCGAGCAGGCTGACCTTCCTGTCGTGTTCTTCTTGCGTCAGGTTGCGAGCCTCCGGCTCTGGCACGTCTTCTTTCCAGTCCATGTACATGTTGTAGCCGCGGTAGATGCGCAGAGCGGTCGGCAGGTTGACCCGGTGGGCCGCCTCCATCGCGAAACGTCCCGCGGCCGTGTTGTCTGGATCGTCTTCGCCGTAGGTCGAGGTGGGGTCCGGAATACCGATGTGGTGGGCCTGTGACTCGTCGATGATGGCGGCAAGAACCCTGATGAGGTCTTCTCGAGAGTAGACGTCTCCATTCTCGATGACCTGGGCCAGCGCCTCGATGGGGCCGTGGGAGAACTCGCTGCCGACGTCACGGCCCCACAGGCTCGGCAACTGAATGAAGTCCGGAAAATCGGATGCCTGCAGGCGCAGGAACGTGACCTCCAACAAGGGCTCGCCCGCATGCCGGCACGACAGCGTGGCTTTGCCGGCGTACGGCTTCGCCTCGCACACCCAATCGCCCATCCCTTTTTCCCTTCCCGCCATCGCCGCGAGCACGGCCCTCGAGTGGAGCTCGATCGAGGTCGTTTCGGCTGCGTCTCCGGCAGCGTCGCCGGACGACACCACGACCGTCCGCGACGGCTTTCCCGATCGAAGGGCCTTTTCGACGTCCGGGTTCATGAAGAAAAGGAGGTCGTCGGTGTGCGGCGTGATGAACAGCGATGGCAACGTGTCGGACGCCGTGCAGGTCCCCATCTCGCAGACACGGCCGGCCGCGCAGTCACCATCGGTGCGGCATTGGTTCTTGCATTCGAGTGAGGGCTGACACGACGCCGCTGCGGCCAGAGCGGCGACCAGCGCGGCGACCATGATCGGCAGCTTGGTGACGCCAGTGGTCCCGGATCGAGATGTCATTGCATGCCTCCGTGGCCCAATGTCGGTTCCGTTATTTGCCCGCCACGACGTCGTCGTCTGATGGTCGTTGCCACAACACCAGCCCCAACACGCCCGTCGCCAGCGCGCCGGCCGCGGACACCAGCGCGATGTTGCGGCGCTCGACATAGCGATCGCGCGCCGCCACCGCGTCGGTCTCCCACATGGCCCGGCCCACGTCGCGGTAGCTCGAGAAGGCCGCCGCCCCGGACGCCAGCGCCCCGAGGGTCAGCGCGACCGACGCCCCCACCGAGAGCCAGGACGCGCGCGTACGCCACGATGATCGACGCGGCGGCGGTCCGCTGTCGGCGGGAGTGGAGAGGATCACGACGGGCAGCGCCTCGCCGACCCGGTCGACGTATCCCAGGTAGTATCCAGGCCCGAACCCGGTCGCAAACAGACCGTGTCGCAAGGCGGACTCGAGCGCGCCTCTGGCCGACAGCGAGGGTGTGCGAAACTCGGCTCCGTCGAGCGACAGGATCTGCCCGGGCTGCAGGTGGACCTCCAGCTCGACTTCGCGGCCTCTCAGGAACAGCGTGCGCCGCGCCGGGACGACCAGCGTGACCGCGAAGCCCGACTCGGCGTGCATGTCGAGGAGGCGGACCCCCCGATCGTCCTCGACGTAGAACGATCCCAGCGCGGCGACATGACCGCGCAGGCGTCCGGAGCTCGCCAACCGCCGCAGATCCATCAACGGTGCCCGGCTGTTTCCGCGCGGGGGCCGAATGACGGAGTCCAGGCGGGCGCGGGGATCGACCACGTTGCGGTTCGCCGCGGCCAGAAACGCGGCGACCTCGCTGTATTCGACCAGGCCGTTGCCGTCCACGTCCGCGCCGCCACGCAGTCCCGACAAGAGCTGATGTGTGAAGACCCCGGCGCCGTACTCGTCCCACTCGTGAGCCTGGGCGCTTCGAGTGGTGGCCACCAGGGCGCCCACGTTGGGATAGCGGTCGAGCGTGGTGCGGCGGACATAGGCCTCGGCCTCGGCGGGCGGCACCTCGACCACCGTCGCCTGCAAGTCGCGCGGCCTGACCACGGCCTCGGCATGGCAGGCGTCGACGATCACGTGCAGCCGAGCCACGGACAGCGGGCCGATGATCTCGTCATAGAGGCGCTCCGACGTGATCTCGCCGTCCTGCAGAGCCAGCGCCGGCCCCGCTTGGGACGAGAATCCGTGGCCGCTGTAGAAGAACACGACCTCGGGCGACCCGCCCGCTCGCAGATCGGACTCGACCCTCGCTCGGATGGTGCCGATCGCGCTCCTCAGCTCCTCGAGCGTCGGCGGTCGCGAGACGCTGGCCAGCTCGGGGTGCCGGCGTCGTGTATCCGCGTCGAACGTCGTCAGCAGGGCTCCATCGGCGCCCGCCGCTTCGTACAGCTGGTACACGGTCGCCGCGTCGTCGTCGGAGAAGCGCAGCGTGCGCAGAATCTCACCGTCGGACGTGAGGCCGGAGGCCGGTGTTCCATTGTGACCGACCGCGATGACGTAGGAGCGCGCCGAAAAGGCAGCGACGGCGGCCCTCGGCAGCCCCATCCATACGACCACGAAGAAGGCGCCCGATATCAGGGCGATGGCCCCGCGGCGGAGGGACTCGGGGGCCATCATCGTGTCACCACCACCAGCCTCTCGATCTGCTCGACGGCGGCCGCCTCGCGTGAGGGCGACCGATTGTCGAGAGAAAGGGGTTTGGAAGAGAAGAGGAGGTGCAGGTCATAAGGGCCGGTCGCGTGTTCGGGACCGACGCGTACCCCCGACTTCAGTGTCACCGGCCTGGCATCTGGCGCCGTGACCGGCAGGGCGAGATCGGTGAAATACCAGATTCGCTGACCGCCGGGCGTCAGCGGATCGGCGTAGGCCGAAAGATATCCACCCGTGGTGGCACCTTGCGCCCGAAAGATCAGGGTGCTCCCTGTCGGGCACCGCGCGAGCGGCCCCCCCGTGCAACCCACGTCGAACGAAGGGGAGGTGCTGCGCTCGATGCCGCCGCGGGAACGCCAGCCTTCGCCGCTGGATCGGCTGTTGAGGCCGATCACCGCGACCGAGAGACAGAAAGCGCCGGCTGCGAAGGCGATCCCCGGCCACCGGCGCCACCACGTCCGGACCCGGGGCGGAGCCGCCGGTGACCGCTCGACCGCTGGTCGCGCCTCGCTCACGGCCTCCAGGACATTCCGGAGGACGCGCTCCCTCCTCGGGTCGCGTCGCCCCGAATGCTTCAGCAGCATCTCCAGATCCGCGTCCGAGAGCGGTGGGCCGCCTGAGCGGGACTCGTTCATCGGGTCCTGCCCCAGGCCATCGTGTCCTCGACGTCCGCTGGCTGGAAGGCCTGGCGCAACGCGGGTTGGACCCGCCACGCCTGCTCCAGGGCCGCGCGCAGCCCCTGCTTCAGTCGCTCTTCCAACGTCCGAACGTTCTGCCGCGACAGCCCCAGGCTCTCCGCCGCTTCGCGCTGCGACCGGCCAAGAACGTACCGGGCGTGATAGAGCCCCCGCAAAGGCGGCAATAGGCTCCGAACGTACCCGTCGACGACCTCGACCACGTCGGGTGCAAGCCAAGGCTCCTCGCTCATGACGGGGACCTCGACATACTCCTCACTCAACTCGGGCGCGTAAGAGATGTTTCGGCGGTGGCAACGCCGATGATGATCGACGAGCACGTGCCGGCTGATACCCAGCAGATACGCCCGATAGTCGAGGGTGCTCTCGAAGTTCCTCCGCGCCGTCTCTGAGAACGAGCGCACGAAGACCTCTTGGAGGAGGTCGGCGCGCCGATCCGGATCGGCCTCGCCCGAGATCATCACCTGGCGTCCCTTGGTCCAGAAGCCGGCGACCAGCACGTGCTCGACCAGGTCGACGTACGTCCAGTAGATCTCCTCCAGAGCGGCAGGATCGCCGCGGCGGAAGCGCTCACAGAACTCGGGTGACCGCCAGTCCATGGACGGGCGCAGGATACATCAAAGGATTGAACCGGCGGCAGTGCTTATGGCTCGCACGGCGCCCGGTTCGATTTCGCCAACCCAATTCGGCCGCAGACCGAATTGGCCCGCTTCCACCGTGACGCCGCCCGCGCGTGGCGCCCCCGAAACACCACCGTGTTGACCGTGATCGGCCGCCATGAAGGGGCGTAAATCGTGCGTGCGTGTCGCCGGTAAGGGGACAGCTTTGCGCGGCCGGGACGCACCTGGCGGCGGGTTGCGCGTGGTCCGGGGGTTGCTTTGACGCTCGTCGTCCGGGGAGCGAACCACCGACGGATCGGCGGCGCGCCACCGACGAGGGCCCAGGTGCCCGATGCGCGACGACGAAAGGACCGGCAACGGTCATGATCAAGGAAGTCAGCGGAGACATCTTGCTGTCAGGCGCTCGAGCGATCGTCCACGGCGTGGCCCCTGGCGATCACTTCGACACGGGCTTGGCGCTGTCGCTGCGCGAGGCGTGGCCCGCGCTGGCGTGATCCGCCGAAGCCGGCGCGAGACCGCGACAACAAAGGAGGACAGGATGCTGAGCACGAGCACCGTCATGACCAAGGATGTGGTCGTCGTGTCCCCCCTCGTGAGCGTCGGCGGCGCGGCGCACTTGATGGCGCGCTTGATTGTCCGTCACCTGCCGGTCGTCCAGGCCGGGAGGCTTGTCGGAATCCTGTCCGACCGGGATCTCCTGAAGCACGATGCGAGCGTCTCGTGTGGAGAGGCCATGACGCCGGGCCCCGTGACGTGCCCGCCGAACACGCCGGTGGGGCGCGTCGCGGAGATCATGCTCCACCACAGGATCGACTCCGTCCCGATCGTGGGCGGGGAGGGGGTGCTCGTCGGGTTGGTCACGTCGACGGATCTGCTGCGGCTGCTGGTGGAGCGCGAAGGCGACCGACTCCTTCCGTTCGACTTCCGGCTGCGCGTCGCCGATACCGACGGCGAAGCGCTCGCCGTCGCCGCGTGAGGCACGGGACGCCGGCAGCGCCCCGGGCGCAAGCTGTCAACCTTGCGCCGCGCGGCAAAAAAATGCCGTCGCACGCAGCGCGACCTGGTTTACAACCTAGGGGCGCTGGTGAGAACGATTCGCGCCACCTCTCGAGACGGACTCTCTCGGCCCGCGCCGCCTTGGCGCGCGTGGCTCGCCGCGGGACTCCTGTTCGCGGCATGTGGTCGCGACGGGGGTCAGAGCGTCGAGGACGGCGGTCTCGACGCGACGACCGCCGACGGACCAGCCGCGGGCGACTCCACCTCCGCGACGGGCGGCGCCAGCGCGGGGTCGAGCTCCGGCGGCGGCTCTGTCGCTTCGGGCGGTAGCTCCGGCACCGGCGGCGCGTCGAGCACGGGCGGACGCTCCGGAACCGGCGGCACGTCGAGCACCGGCGGCGCGTCGAGCACGGGCGGCGCGTCCGAAAGCGGTGGCGCACCGGGGAGCGGCGGGGCGGGCGGCGAGCCGTCGGGCGCCGGCGGAGGTGCCGGGCGCGGGGGAGGTGGCGGTGCCACCTCCGGCGGACGCTCCGGCAACGGCGGGCGCTCGGCCGGCGGCGGTGGCGCACCGGCGACCTCGACCGGCGGCGCCGGCGGCGCCGTGTCGTCGACCGGCGGCGCGGGAGGCGCCGGCGCGGCGGGCCCCATCACGATCTGGCTCGCCGGAGACTCCACGATGGCGACCGGAAGTGCTCCGTGTCCCATCGGCTGGGGAGGACAATTTCAGTCTCTTTTCCTCGCGACGGCGACCGTGGTCAACAGCGCGGTCGCGGGACGCAGCATCCGGACCTGGCTCTACGACGTTCAGACCACGATGGACGCAAGCGGCGAGTGCGTGCTCGCGAAGGACGCGCAAGGGAGCCCGACCCTGCAGGCGCGCTGGCAGACGATGCTCGACAAGATGAAGGCGGGCGACTACCTGCTCATCCAGTTCGGCATCAATGACAGCTCGGCCACCTGCGATCGCCACGTCGGCGCCGCCGCGTTCCAGGATTCGCTGGCGATGATGGCGGACGCCGCGAAGATGCGCGGCGCCCACGCCATCTTCATCACGCCGGTCAGCTCGATCGCTTGCAACAGCAGCGACATGCCGATCGGCACCCGCGGCACATACTCGACCGCGACCAAGAGCGCGGGGACCAAGGCCGCCGTTCCGGTCATCGATCTCGAGGCCCTGAGCGTGGCGCTGTACGCGAAGCTCGACTTCTGTCCGATCCCGGGAGGCGACGTCAGCGCCAGCACCACCGGTCCGGTGGGCGACTTCTTTTGCGACGACCACACGCACTTTTCATCCAAGGGGGCGCCGCAGATCGCGGCCCTCGTGGCCCAGGCCTTGCGAACGCAAGGATCGCCGCTCGCGCAGTACCTGAAATGAGCACGGCTCGACGCTGGCACCGTTCGGCGAGATCGTCGTCATGGTCGCGGCTCGTATCGACGGCGCCGTTGCTGGGCGCGTGCGCCTTGCTCTGCTGCGTCGGTTGTGGCGGCGAGGGCACCCCCTCGGCGGGATCGAGCGCCGGTGCGGGAGAGGCCAGCGGCGGCGCGACGGGGCGTGGCAGCGGCGGCGTGACCCAGGACGGGGGCGCCGCTTCGGGCGGACGAGCGGCGAGCGGCGGTGCCATGGGCCAAGGCGGCTCCGACGCCGGCAGCTCCGACGCCGGCGGCGATGACGCTGGCGGCTCCGACGCTGGTGGCGCACCGGGAGGGACGGGGGGCGTGACCCCGACGGGCGGACGCGCCGCCTCGGGCGGAAGCGCCGGCAACACCGGAGGCAACACGGGAAGCGGCGGTCCGGGCGGCGCACCCGCGGGCGGGAACACCGGCCAGGGCGGCGCCGGGGCAGCAGCCGGCGGTCGCGGCGGTGGCGCGGCAGCGGGCGGTCGTGGCGCCGCCGGGGGCGCCGGCGCAGTCGGTGGCCGCACAGGCCAGGGTGGCGCGCCCGTCAGCGCGGGCCCCTTCACGATCTTCATCGCCGGCGACTCGACCGTCATGACCTACGTCGGCAGCACGATTCATCAGGCGGGCTGGGGCCAGTACCTGCAGAGCCACTTCGACACCACGGTCAAGATCGACAACCGCGCCATCGGGGGCAGGACCTCCCGGCGCTTCGTCGAAGAGGGCCGGCTGAAGTCGTTGCTCGACGCGAGCCGGCCCGGCGACTACCTGCTGGTGCAATTCGGCACCAACGACAGCAACAAGACCGCCGTCTACGACGATGGCGAGGCCTACTACCTGGAGGCGGGGACCGCCTTCAAGACGTGGATGCAGCAGTACGCGGACGGCGCGAACCAACACGGCGTGCACCCGGTCTTCGTGACGCCGCCGCCCCGCAACTCCTGCCAGTCGAACGGGACCACGTTCAACTACTCCTTCACGGCGTACGCCACCGCGATGAAGGAGATGGGGCAGGCGGGCATGTTCCCCGTCGTCGATCTCGGTCAGGCCACCGTGTCCTATCTGGACGGCAAGAAGGACTGCGGCTGGGCGAGCGCCAGCTTCTATCTGATCCGCGCCGACGGGACCGTGGACGGGACCCATTTCCAGGAGAACGGCGCGTCCATCATGGCGGGGCTGCTCGCCGCCGATCTGGCGGTCGCCGTTCCCGCGCTCGCCGCGCACGTCAAATAGTCGCGCGGGCCGCCGAGGCGCAGGGGTTGGTCGCCGTTCGCTCGACCTCTCGTGTCAAAAATTCCGGCATCGAACGAAACAATTGAAGGGCATGGCGCCCGACACCCATATCTGCATGCGGTGTCGTGTCACGGGGCCGCAGGTGGGGCTTTCGCGGTGAGCTCCGCACCCAGGCGGAATCGCTGTCTCGACACAGAAGGGCAGGATGAGATGCAAATGACGCACTCGAGCCAATGGAGATTCGTGGGACTGCTCCTGGCCACCGCCGTGGCCGGATGTACCGGCTCCGCTGCGACCGTGGATGGTACGGGCGGCAAGTCCAGTGGCACGCCCGGTAGCGGCGGGTCGAACGGCTCGAGCTCCGGCGGGTCGAACGGCTCGGGCTCTGGTGGGTCGAACGGCTCGAGCTCCGGCGGGTCGAATGGCTCGGGCTCCGGCGGGTCGAACACCTCGGGCTCCGGCGGAGGGATCGTCGTCTCGACGTGCGCGCCCGGCATACCGGGATCGAGTCAAATTCCGCGCCTGACCAGGGTCCAGTACGCGAACGTCGTCAATGAGCTGGTCGGGGTCGCGCCGGCAGCGGATGTCATGGACCTGATTGCCTCCGACTCCGCGGGCAGCGTGACCGATATCGCCTGGAACGGGTACCTGACGGCGGCCGACAAGATCGCCGCCCAGGTCATGGGCAACGCCGCCAGCAAGGCCAAGTTCATCTCTTGCGACGCCGCTCAGGCGACCTGCCTGAGCGACACGATCAAGGCGTTCGGCCGCAAGGCGTTCCGCCGTCCCCTGACCGACGCAGAGGTCACGAGGTTCATGCGGTTCAACAGCCTGACCCAGACGCACACGCCCAGTGACGTCGCCGAGGCGATCCTCGCCGCGTTCCTCACGTCCCCCACCTTCATCATGGTCCCGGAGCTGGCGGAGGATAAGGAAGGCGACTCCTTCAAGCTGAACCACTACGAGGTGGCGGCGAAGCTCTCCCTTCTGCTCTGGAACACCCTTCCGGACGCCGAGCTCAACGCGGCCGCCGACGGCAGCAAGCTCGGCTCGGCCGACGAGGTCGCGGCGCAGGCGAAACGCATGCTCGCCGATCCCAAGGCAGCGGGCGTCGCGACGACCTTCCACCACCTCTATTCCGACATCCGGACCGGCTCGCACTGGGTCAACGTCACCGACCACGACACCACCAAGTACCCCAGCTTCAAACCCGGCTCCTACAACGCGGCGATGGACGAGCTCGACGCCTTCTTCGCGGAGTTGGTGAAGAGCAGCGGCACCTTCAAGGATCTCTTCCAGAGCAAGACGGGCTTCGTCACCAAGGACACGGCGGCCATTTATGGGCTCGATGCCTCGAAGTTCGGCACGACGCTGATGAAGACGGACCTGGACGCCACCAAGCGGCCCGGTTTCCTGACCCGCATCGCCTTCCTCAGCACCTTCTCTCACTTCGACGCGACCAGCCCCATCCTCCGCGGCGCGTTCATCACGGGGCGCGTCCTCAACGTCCCGACCGGCACGCCCAACCCGGCGTTCCTGGGGATGAAGCCGCCGGCCGGCGACTACAAGACGAACCGGCAGGCCACCGAGGCGCTCACCTCCCCGGCCACGTGCGCCGAGTGCCACGCCCAGAAGGTCAATCCGCCGGGGTTCGTGCTCGAGCGGTACGACTCCGTGGGTGGATGGCAGGACAAGGATCCGCTCGGCGGCGACATCGACTCGACGGCGGACATCACGTTCGACGGAAGCAAGTTCCAGAAGATCTCGGCCCCCGCCGACCTGATGGCCGGAATCGCGGCGTCCCCGAACGCCCAGCGCTTCTACGCCGGGACGTGGGTCAACTTCGCCGCGAACAGGCCCTCCACCCAGAACGACGCCTGTGTCGTCGATCAACTGGCGAATAACCTCAGCAGCAACGCCTCGTACTCCATCGCGAGCATGATGGCCGACTTCGCCAAATCGGACTCCTTCCGCCTGCGGTCCCTCGGGAACTGAAGGGAAATCAGATCATGAAGACATTCAATCGCAGACTGATGCTCCGTGGCCTGGGCGGTGCGGCCGTGGCGGCTCCCTTCCTCCCGTCCGTCCTCGAGCGCGAGGCGAAAGCCCAGGGGATGACGGCATCCTCACCGAAGCGCCTGATCGTCTTCTATACGCACTACGGCTGCTTGACGACACGTTGGTTCCCGAAGGTGTCGCACGGCAAGCTGGCCTCCGCCGACTACTCGGCCCTGACCACCCTCAAGCCGATGGCGCCTTACGCGGACAAGTTGCTGATGGTGCGCGGCGTCCGTTCGATGAACGAATGGAGCAACGGCGG
>Ga0207639_10001138_pt1 | contig 18072 bp, 9 predicted proteins | sample KBSCornC32_FD_184299 | JGI IMG/M metagenome (GOLD analysis project Ga0207639, IMG submission 184299) | Corn rhizosphere microbial communities from Kellogg Biological Station, Michigan, USA - KBS Corn C3-2 (SPAdes) (version 2) | ecosystem: Host-associated > Plants > Roots > Rhizosphere > Soil ...
GTCGGCGGTCTATGCCGCGCGCAAGGGCATCCGCGTGGGCGTCGCGGCGGAGCGGTTCGGCGGGCAGGTGCTCGACACGATGGGGATCGAGAATTTCATCTCGGTGCCTTACACCGAAGGCCCCAAGCTCGCCGCGCAGCTTGAGCAGCACGTCAAGGAGAATGACGTCGATATCATGAACCTCCAGAAGGCCGAGAAACTGATCCCGGCGTCGGAGGTTGGCGGGCTGCACGAGGTGAAGCTGGAGAATGGTGCGTCGCTGAAGGCACGGACCGTGATCCTGTCGACCGGCGCGCGTTGGCGGCAGATGGGCGTGCCCGGCGAGAATGAGTATCGCAACAAGGGCGTTGCCTATTGCCCGCACTGCGACGGGCCGCTGTTCAAGGGCAAGCGCGTCGCGGTGATCGGCGGGGGCAATTCGGGCGTCGAGGCGGCGATCGATCTGGCCGGGATCGTGGCGCATGTCACCCTGATCGAGTTCGACAGCCAGTTGCGGGCGGACGCGGTGCTTCAGCGCAAATTGACGAGCCTGCCGAACGTCAAGATCATCACCTCGGCGCTGACCACCGAGGTGCATGGCAATGGCGAGAAGGTGACGGGGCTTTCCTACAAGGATCGCAACGACGACGCACTGCATCAGGCCGAGCTTGAAGGCATCTTCGTCCAGATCGGCCTCGTCCCGAACACCGAATGGCTGAGGGACACGATCGCGCTGTCCCCACGCGGGGAGATCGAGATCGATAATCGCGGCGAGACCTCGCAGCCTGGTATCTTCGCCGCAGGTGATGCAACGACCGTTCCGTACAAGCAGATCGTGATCGCGATGGGCGCGGGTTCGACGGCGGCGCTTTCGGCCTTCGACTATCTGATCCGGCTTCCCGCCGAAGAGGATGTCGCGGCAGCGGCATAATATCTCTTCGTCATGCTGAACTTGTTTCAGCATCCACCAGCTCATTTACCGCTCCGTTGCGGCAATGGACGCTGAATCAAGTTCAGCATGACGAAGAAGGGATTCAGGCGGTTTGAATCGCTATCTTTGAAGGGCGGGCCGAGATCGCCAGCGCCATTGCCGCCAGCACGCCGAACAGGCCCGCGATCAGGAACGCCATGGTATAGCTCCCGGCTTCCTCGCGAATGAGGCCCGCGCCGAAAGCCGCGATCGCTGCGCCGATCTGGTGGCCGACGGCGATCCAGCCGAACAGGATCGGGGCCTTGACCTCGCCGAAGCTGATATTCGCAAGCTTCAACGTCGGTGGCACGGTCGCGACCCAGTCGAGGCCGTAGATCAGCGCGAACAGGGTAAGGCTGGTCGCGGTGAAATCGATGTAGGGGAGCGCCAGCAGCGAGAGACCCCGGAAGCCGTAATAAATCACGAGCAGTTTTTTAGGATCGTAGCGGTCGGTCAGCCAGCCTGAGGCCGTGGTGCCGAGCAGATCGAACAGGCCCATCAGCGAGAGTAGCCCGGCAGCCTGCACCGGCGCGATTCCGCGATCGCCGCAATAGGCGATCAGGTGCGTGCCGATCAGGCCGTTGGTCGTCAGGCCGCACACGAGGAAGGTGCCGAACAGCAGCCAGAACATGGGCACCCGGACCGCATCGCGCAAAGCGGTGAGCGCGACGAACGGGCTCGGCGGGGCTGGGCGAGGCCGGGCGGTTGCGGCGGTTTCGTCCCAGCGGCTGAGTCCGATGCTTTCGGGCCGCTCGGGCATCAGCAGCATGACGAACGGGATCGTGCCCGCCGCGAGCAGGCCGACGAAGATCGCGACCGATTTCCACGCGCCATTTTCGGCCAGCCATGCCATCAGCGGCAGGAAGATGAGCGCACCGGTTGCCGTGCTCGCGGTCAGGATACCCATCATCAGGCCCTGCCGGCTGGCGAACCAGCGGTTGACCACCGTCGCGCCGAGCACCGGCGCGACCGCACCGCACCCGATGCCGGAGATCACGCCCCAGCTCAGCAGATAATGCCATGGCTCAGTCATGCCCAGGCTGCCCAGCGTTGCGCCAGTCATCAGAATCAAGCCGCCCAGCAGCGTCCGCTTCAGCCCGAAGCTTTGCATCAGCGCGGCGGCAAAAGGCCCAACCAGCCCGTAAAGGAAGATGCCCACGGCGGCTGTCGCCGAGATGATCGCGCGATCCCAGCCGAAATTGGCCTCGAGCGGCTGGATCAGTACCCCGGGCGCCGATCGCAGCCCCGCCGAGACGAGTAGCGCGAGAAAGGTCACACCGATCACCACATAGGCATAGTTGGGACCGAAGGGACGGCGCATGGGCGTCAGATAGGGCCTGGGATGCGGAAGTGAAAGGGACGTATCTCCGAATGACAGACTATAAGGCATCCAAGCAGTAAGTGTTTCCAGAAATGGAACAAATTCGGACGATGTCGGATTTGTTCTATCCAGCCCCGCCCGCGCGACATATTGGCCCGGCGGCTGGGATGGGTGATGAAAATACCTGTAACCGGTTCAGGACGTAAGTAGCGGGGCGTAACGTGACAGCTGAAATGGAAGCCTTTTGGGGGTTCGCCCTCGTGTGGGTCATGTTGATCGCCGATGTGATCCTGGCGCTGCATTTGTAGGCTCGATTGATTTCGGTGACAGTTTACTAAATTCCCCGCCGGCGCTGCCTTGGTGTGATGGCGCATTTTTCCCGTCGGGGCCTGACCCTAAGCCTCGCTAAATGATTGATTGAACAAACTGCTGCAGTTCGCGGGTCGATGGGCCTGGTTGTTCGCTGGGGAGCATGTGCCCGCTATTCTCAATGACCCGCAGGCGTGCCTGCGGGATCAAGGCTGCGATTTCTTCGTGCTGGGAAGGCGGACTCCAATTGTCTTCGCGACCCACCATAATCAGAGTGGGGCAGGTAACATGGTTCAAATATGGCCTGGGATCTGGCCGGTGGAGCAGAGCCTTGATCTGACGCGCATGAATTTGCGGCGACATTCGCATCACCATGGCGCGCAATGGATCCATCAAGGCGTGATCCGACCGCCGGTCGGGAGCCACCATCGCCGGGAGCCATGCATCGGCTAGGGCGCCCATCCCTTCGGCGAATGCAAGATCCACCAGAGCTTGCCGCTTGGCCGCTTCACCTTCGCGGCGCGGGTGGATGCCGGTGTCGAGTAGCCCAAGACCTGCTATGCGTGGACCGGCGAGGCGGACCGTTTCCAGCGCCACCCTAGCGCCCATCGAATGGCCGATAACGATCACTGGACCAGAGCACAGGGCCAGAGCAGACGCAGCCATTGCTGTAATATCGTCGAACCCCTTGAAATCCCCAACGAACGTCGGTGCCGAGCGGCTCAACGCATCGTACTGCGCTTCCCACACGAAGGAATCGCACAGAAGACCGGGCAAAAGCAGAACCGAAATTCCACGATCAAGCATCGCAACTCCAGACAAGCAATTTGAGCATAAGGTCCGCTTTCAAATTACGGTGCCAGTTTACTCGATACAGAATTTCGAAGAAGGTCTGCCGCCGCTGGCTGCCGCGCTGCACGACATGATGAAAGTGGCCCGACAGGACAGGTCAACAATGACGAGCATACCATCCGCGTAACCAATTTTGATGATTAGTGAACTGTCGCTGTAATTCGCGTTGGCGCGGCCACGGTCTCGGGCCTGGCGGGCTGGTTTGCCAGATGCATCAAATCCCGTACCTCCCAACAAAAAAGCCGCCCGGTCTCCCGGAGCGGCTTTCCCGTTTCATCCGCGCCGTGCGCTTACTGGGCCTTGGGGGCTGCGGCGCTCGGATCGTGGGGAAGGCCGCCCATCTGGGTGACCATCTTCTTGTAGGCATCGAGATAGGCGAGGACGATCACCTGGCCGATGTCGGTGTCCTGATAGCCGCCGCCGGCCGCGCCGCCGAAGCCGCCCCAGGAACCGACGCCGCCGCCCGCACCGAAGGAAAGGTCGGACTTGCGGGCATAGCCCTCGGTCAGCAGCTCCATCTCGGTGGTGCGCATGTTGACGAGCGTCAGGGTGACGTTCGCTTCCTTCTTCTTGATGTTGATGCCGCCGGCGAGCGCGCCGAAGGTGCTGTGGCCGAGGAAGCCACCGAGCACGCCGCCCAGCGCGTTACCGCCCGAATTGGCGTTCTTGGTGACGAGATCGGGGACGATGGAATAGTCGGCGGCCTTCACCTGGCGCTTGCCGATGTTGGAATTCTGCTGAAGCTCGCCGCTGTCGGCCAAGGCGCGCTCGACGGCGCGGCTGGCGAGGCCCTTGCCGCGATCGACCAGCCCGAAGCAGCCGGATTTCATGATGAAGACCTTGATGATGGCTTCAGGCGAGCCAAGGCCCAGCGACTGCCACCAGTTGTTGTCCGGCTCGACCACCGCGGCGGTGCCGAGGCGCTTGCCGCAGACGGGGATCTCCGCCGTGCCCTTTTCCTGCGCCTTGCGGCCGGATGAGGCCTCGGCGCCCAAGGCTGAAGTGGTGAACAGGGCGGCGATCACCGGCGCCGCGACCAAAGCACGCATTTTCATGGATTTTTCCCTCTATCCCCTCGCTGAACCGCGATTGCCGGGCGGTGTATAACGCAACTCTTAAGAGTCTCCAACCAAACGACGAAGCTGCACGGCCCGTCGACAAACGTGTTGGAACCCTTAAGGGAGAAATCGCGTTGTTTCTCCGGTTTATAGCGTTTATACTTTCTTAACCATTGTAGCTTCAAGTAGCTTTGCTCTGAACTCAAAGATAATCACCCAAAATCTATACTCGGTCGCAGGGAGAGTAACGATGAGCAAAACGGTTTGGCTGCTTGGCAGCGCAATGTGTGTCATGTCGGTTCCTGCGCTGGCGCAGGACACACCCGCGCCTGCTGATACGCCCGCTGCGGCGCCGGCAGCGGAAGCTCCGCAGACTGCCGCCGCCACCGCCGATGAAGGGGAAATCATCGTCACGGCCACGCGGCGCAGCGTTTCGCTGTATGATGTGCCGCTCGCGGTGTCCGCCGTCACGGCGGATACACTGCGCAACAGCGGCGCCTCCGATATTCGCGGGCTGGTGCAGCTTTCGTCGTCCCTGAACGTCACCTCTTCGCAATCGGAAGCGGGCGCCTCGGTGGCGCGTATCCGTGGCGTCGGCACGGTCGGCGACAATCCGGGCCTCGAAAGCTCGGTCGCGACCTTCGTCGATGGGGTCTATCGCAGCCGATCGGGCGTGGCGCTTACCGAGCTGGGCGCGATCGAGCGGATCGAGGTGCTGCGCGGGCCGCAAGGCACGCTGTTCGGGCGCAATGCCTCGGCGGGCCTGATCAACATCATCACCGCCGGGCCAAGCTTCGAGGAAAGCGGCACGGCGTCGCTCACCTACGGCAATTACGATTATTGGCGCGGCGAGATCGGGCTCACGGGACCGATCAACGAGAAGATCGCCTACCGGATCGACGGCGTCTATGTGAAGCGCGACGGCTTCCTCAAGGAATCCGACAATTATCCGGGCGCGAGCGGGCGGGATTTCAACAATCGCAACCGCTATCTGGTGCGGGGCCAGCTCAAGTTCGAGCCGTCCGATGTCCTGAACGTCCGCCTGATCGCGGACTATGCCAAGCGCAACGAGGATTGCTGCGCGGCGACCTTCCTGCCGGCGAACGAGACCTATCGCACCGCGACCGGCGGCATCGGAACCCGCCCGAACAGCTTTGCGCGGCTTGAGCGCCTGCTCGGCGGGGTGATCAATGACGATACCTTCGCCCGGCGCGTGGCCGTCACGCCCGACAGGTCGTTCAAATCCAACGTCGAGGATTGGGGCGTGTCCGCCGAGGTCAATTGGGAGCTGGGCGCCGCCAAGCTCACCTCGATCACCGCCTATCGCGACTGGGCATCCGATCGCGCGCAGGATGCGGATTACACCAATCTCGACATGCTCTCGCGCACCAACAATGATCAGGAGTTCAAGACCTTCACCCAGGAACTGCGGCTCCAGGGCAAGGCGTTCGACGATCGGCTGGACTGGCTGGTCGGCGGCTATTTCGCCAACGAGACGCTCGACATTGCCGACAACCTTCAGTTCGGGCGGGATTATGGCCTGCTGCAGGGTTGCCGCATCGCGGCGGCGGGCCTTACCTTGCCGGGCGCGCCCGGATTGACCTTCCTGTCGCCCACCTCTGCGACCTGCATCAATCCGGCAATCGTGCCGGCACTTTTCGGACAGTTCGGACCGGCCGGCCCGTTGTTGCAGCAGGGGCTGACCAACCTCAAGGCGATCAGCGATATCGGCGCGACGAGCGACATCTTCCGCCAGAAGGACCGGACCTGGGCGCTATTCACCCACAATGTGATCGATATTACCCAGCAACTCTCGCTGACGCTTGGCGCGCGCTACACGCATGACCGCAAGACGGTCGACATGTCGCTTGCGTCCAACAGTTCGGTCTGCGCCACGCAACGCGCGTTGTTGGGCAGCCTCACGGCCAGCACCAATGCAACCCTCCGGAGCCTGGCGACGAACCTCGTCGGCCTCTCCTGCGCCAACAATATCCCCGGCACGGGCGTCGTCGATGGCAGCTATTCGGATAGCGTCTCGGACAATGAATGGACCGGGACGGCGGTGCTGAGCTTCAAGCCGACCGACCGGCTGATGACCTATGCCAGCTATTCGAAGGGCTTCAAGGCGGGTGGTTTCAACCTTGACCGCGCGGGTCTCGTTCCCGGCGCGGCCAACCCGAACCAGCTGCGCTTCGCGGCGGAGAAGGTGGATTCGTTCGAGATCGGCGCCAAATATCGCGGCCGTGGTTTCCGGGTGGCGGCGACCGGCTTCTATCAGCTGTTCAGCGACTTCCAGCTCAACACCTTCAACGGCCTGACCTTCATTGTAGAGAATGTCGAGGGCTGCAGCAGTCTCGTCGGCGGCTCCGGCGCGGACAGCGATCTGGTCGCGACCAACGGCAGCTGCGACGGCAAGTCGAGGGCTGGCGTGGTCAGCAAGGGCGTCGAGCTTGAAGCTGGCTTCAACCCGTCACGCTATTTCGCCGTCGATGCGGGCTTCACCTATGCGAAGACCTATTATCGCAGCAATATCGCCGGAATCGGCGGGCGGGCGCTACCGACGTCGCTGTTCCTGGTGCCGGGCGCGGATCTGTCCAACGCGCCGCGTTATGTGGTGACGGCGGGCGCGACCTGGACGCCGCCGCTTGGCTCGAACGGCTTTACCGGACTGCTCCACGCCGATATCCGCTCGCAATCCGACGTCAACACGGGGTCCGACCTCTTCCCCGAGAAGATGCAGAATGCGGTGGCGACGGTGAATGCGAGGATGGGCGTGTCCGGCAGGGACGGGGCGTGGAGCCTGGAATTCTGGGGCCAGAACATCTTCAACCGCGATTACCGCCAGATCGTGGCCGGTGCGCCGATCCAGGGCTCCGGCAGCTATGCGACGATCCAGGCGGGGGGCACATCGCCGGCGGACTCGCTGTTCATCGTGTTCCCGGCCGAGCCGCGGACCTATGGCCTGACGGTGCGGACGAAGTTCTGACAGGGCACCGCGCCCGCAGGCCGGGCGCAGCTCAACTGATCTGATCACGACACGGGCCTTTCCTGCCGATATTGAACAGCATTTTTCCCTGAAAATGCTATATTCATATCATGGACCCGGATTGCACCCCACCGCCACACGCGGCGGCTGACTGGACCATCCCTCAGGCATGGACGTCATACACGACGGACGAGCATGCCATGTGGGATCGGTTGTTCACACGGCAGACATCGCTGCTGCCCGGGCGCGTCGTTGCCGCCTTCATCGAGGGGCTTGATGTGCTGCGTCTCTCACGGCCCGGCATTCCGGACTTCGAGGAGTTGAACGCGCGGCTGGGCAAGGCGACCGGCTGGCAGGTGGTTGCCGTGCCCGGCCTCGTGCCCGAGGAGGTGTTTTTCGAGCATCTCGCCAACCGCCGTTTCGTGGCGGGACGCTTCATCCGCACGCCGGAGCAGATCGATTATCTCGAGGAACCGGACATCTTCCACGATGTGTTCGGCCATGTCCCGCTGCTCGCTCATCCGGCATTCGCCGATTATATGCAGGCCTATGGCGAAGGCGGCCTGCGTGCCGCGAAGCTCGGCATGATCGACGCTCTGGCGCGGCTCTATTGGTACACGGTCGAGTTCGGCCTGATCCGCGACGGCGATGCGCTCAAGCTCTACGGGGCGGGCATCGTTTCCTCGCACGGGGAGTCGATCTTTGCGCTCGACGATCCGTCACCCAACCGCATCGGCTTCGATCTGGAGCGGGTGATGCGCACGCGCTACCGCATCGACGACTATCAGCAGAATTATTTCGTGATCGACAGCTTCGACGATCTGCTCGCCCAGACGCGGGATGCCGATTTCGGGCCGCTCTACGAGCGGTTGCGGAACCTGCCGTCGATCGCGGTCGGGGAATTGCTGCCGTCCGACGAGGTCATCACGCGCGGTACGCAGGAATATGCTGCGTCGAAGGAGCCGGTGGCGATGCAGTGATGTCCGGGATATGCCATGTTGAGAGAAACCCGTGCTCCTGCCTTCGCAGGAGCACGTCATTTCAATTGAAACAAACCAATCCTACGCTGCGATCTTTTCCGAAATGATTCCGGCGGCGGCATCCAGCAGCCGGCGTTCAACCGCTTTGAGGCGTGGGGCCGCGGTCACCTTGTCGCCGATCAGGTCGGTCAGGTAGAACACGTCCACCGCCTTTTCGCCATAGGTCGCGATATGGGCCGAATGGATGGTCAGCTTCGACTGGAAGATGGCATAGGCAAGTGCGTTGATCAGCGCCGGACGGTCCCGGGCGTGGACCTCGACCACGGTATAGCGGTTGGAGGCCCGGTTATCGATCAGCACATTGGGTTCGATCTCGAATGCGTCGGCGCGGGTGCGCGGGAGCGGCTTGGCGGCGAGCCGGTCCGCCAGCCGGCCGCGATTGGCCAGAGCGTCTCCGATCGTGTCGGCAAGACGGGCGAGCCGATCGGGTTCGTCGAAGGGACGGCCGAACGGATCCTGCACCAGGATATTGTCGATGGCCATGCCGTCGCGCGTCGTATGGATGCGCGCATCGATGATGCTCGCACCCGCGACATGGATCGCGCCAGCGACGCGGTAGAAAAGACCCGGATGGTCCGACGCATAGAGCGTCACCAGTGTAGCACCGCGATCGCCATCGACCGTCGGTTCAATCGCGAGGGTGCTTTCCTTCGCGTCAGCGGCCTTGATGACGCGGGCATTGATTTCCAGCACGTCGATCGGCTCGGCCACCCAGTAGGAATCGGGCAGCCGCTTCACGTAGCGGTTCATTTCCGCCTTTGACCATGCGAGGCGTTCGAGCAGATCTGCCTGCTTGTGTTCGATCCGCTCGCGGCGGCCTTTCTGCTTGTGACCGGGGCGGAGCACTTCCTCGGCAGCCTCGTACAGATCGGACAGGAGCTGGCGCTTCCAGCTGTTCCAGATGCCTGGGCCGACCGCGCGGATATCCACTACCGTCAACACGAGGAGAAGGCGGAGCAACTCGGGGCTCTGCACCTTTTCGGCGAAATCGAGGATGGTCTTGAAGTCGGACAGGTCGCGCTTGAAGGCCGTCTCCGACATCATCAGGTGCCAGCGCACGAGCCAGGCAACCATCTCGGTTTCCGCCGGCGTCATGCCGAAGCGGGGGCAGAGCTTCTCGGCGACCTCCGCTCCCAGCACGCTGTGATCGCCGCCGCGCCCCTTCGCGATGTCGTGCAGCAGCACGGCGACGTAAAGCACACGGCGCGAGATGATCTTGCGCAGGATCCGGCTGGCCAGCGGATGATCGCTGTCCAGTTCCCCCTTCTCGATCCTCGAGAGCAGCCCGATCGCGCGGATCGAATGCTCATCGACCGTGTAGTGATGATACATGTCGAACTGCATCTGCGCGACGACGCGGCCGAAGTCAGGCACAAAACGGCCGAATATGGTGGCCTCGTTCATCAACCGCAGCGTGCGTTCGGGATCGCGCGGGCTGGTCAGCACGCCCATGAACAGGGCATTAGCCTGCGGATCGCGGCGCACCTGATTGTCGATCAGCCGCGCATCGCGCGCTGCCGATCGCATCGCCAGCGGGTGGATATCGAGCCCGTTGGCGTCAGCGAGCGCGAACATCTCAAGCAGGCGGACCGGATCTTCCTCGAAGAAATTCTCGCTGGGCAGCGCGAGCCGGCCGCGATCGAGCACGAAGCCCTTGAGGTTCTTCGGGGTACGGCGAAGCCGGGGCAGGCCCAGGCGCCGCCCGCGCGTCGCGAACATCTCATCCAGATGGGCAAGGAAGACCCCGGTGAGGTCGCCGACCTGTTTCGCGGTCAGGAAATAATGCTGCATGAACCGTTCGACCGCGGTCTTGCCGGGGCGATCGGCGTAACGCATGCGGGTCGCAATCTCGCGCTGGATGTCGAAGGTCAGCCGTTCCTCGGCACGATCCGTGGCGATGTGGAGATGGCAGCGCACCGCCCACAGGAAATTTTCGGCACGCTGGAAGCGGCGCAATTCCTCCTCCGACAGCAATCCCTTGTCGACCAGTTCGGCGACCGACCGCACCTGATAGGCATATTTGCCGATCCAGAAGAGCGTGTGCAGATCGCGCAGCCCGCCCTTGCCTTCCTTGAGGTTTGGCTCGACGACATAGCGGCTGTCGCCCATCCGGCGATGGCGTTCGTTGCGCTCCGCCAGCTTCTCGGTGACGAAGGTGCGCGCCGTGCCGGCAACCACCTCGCGCTGGAAGCGCTGTGCGGCGGCATCGTAGAGCGTCTCGTCGCCCCACACATAGCGGCCTTCCAGCTGCGCGGTGCGGATGGTGAGGTCGCTCTTGGCCATGCGGATGGTGTCGTCGAGCGAGCGGCTGCTATGCCCGACCTTCAGGCCCAGATCCCACAGCTGGTACAGCATCGCCTCGATCACCTGCTCGCACCAGCTCGTCTGGCGCCAGGGGGTGATGAAGGCGATATCGACGTCCGAATGGAGCGCCATCTCGCCGCGCCCATAGCCGCCCACCGCCATCAGCACGATGCGCTCGCCCGAGGAGGGATTGTTGTTGGGATAGAGCCGCTCGGTCGTGAAATCGTAGATCAGGCGCAGCAGCTGATCGGTGAGGAAAGCGTAGGACGCCGCCGCCTCATTGCCCCGGCTGGGGGCGGCAAGCAGGCGGCGGGAGATTTCCTCCCGCCCACGCGCGAGCGCGTCGCGGAAGAGCGGAGCGGCGGCCATGCGCAGCTTGGCGCTGTCCTTGGCCGTGGCGCCGATCTCCTGCAGCTGCTCGGCGAGCATGCGGCGATCGATGATCGCACGGCGGTTCGGAATATTCTCGAAACGGATCGACATGAATCAAGACATAGGGCGCGAACAGATGAAGGGCCAGAGTCCTCGTGTCCCATGGGACTCCAGCCCTTCGATGTCAGCGGTCTCCGAAGCGCAGCCGGACCCCGCCATTGAGCACGAAGCCTTCGGTCGGCGCCCAGACATCGACCGTCCAGCGTCCATCCGGCGCGCGCCGGTTGCGCAACAGCGGATCATATCGGGTCTGCCGGACGCCGAGCAGATTTTCCGCGTTGAGGAACAGCCGTGCCTTGCCGATCGCGATCTCCCCCAGCAGCCCAATCTCGAAATAGGGGCGGCTCCGGCTGCGCCAGGGATCGTCGTCGAGTTTCTGGCGGCCGGTGTAGTAGAACTCGAGGCCGATACGGCCCTTGTCGTGCTCCTCCCACATCGCGACCAGCCCGGCCGTATGTTTGGGGGTGAGCGGCACCACCCTGCGTCCGGCGGCGTCCGGATCATCTTCGGACGCGTGGACATAGACATAGCTGCCCGTCACCGTGATGCCGTCGCGGCGGTAGCGCAGCAGGAGTTCGGAGCCCCGGATGCGCGTCGGGCTGGCGACGTTGACCAGCCTGACGCGATCCCGTTCCGGCGAGCCCGTCGTGAAAGCTTCCAACCGTGTCGTATCGAACATGTTGGAGGCGAACAGCGTGACGTTCGCTTCGATCGCGCCCTGCCGGTAGCCGATGTCGAGCGAGGCGGTCCTTGCCTCCTCGGCTTTCAGCCTGCCCAAGGGTTCGAGCTGCGAAAGGCCAGCTGCCTCGATTTCCTCAACGAACGGTGTCGGTGCATAGAAGCCGCGTCCGCCGGACGCCCTGATCGTCCATGGGCCGGGCTTGTACAGCAGCGAGAGGCGCGGGCTGAACTGCGTGCCGTAAATGTTGTGGAAGTCGATCCGCGCGCTGCCGGCCAGCGTCAGACCGCTGCCGAGGTCCTGTTCCATCTGACCGAAAAGGCCGGGGACGCGATAGCTATAGTCGAAGGCCGGGAACGTCTCCGATCGGAAGCTGTCGCGCTGATAGGCGAACCCGCTCACCCACGAGCTGCCGCCGGCCGAACCCGCAAGTGATGCTTCGGTGAAGAGCGTGCGGTGCCGGTCTTCCTCGATTACCGGGCCATAGGCGTGGTGATGCTTCTGTCCTGTCCATGACGCACGGATATTCGCTGTGCCGATGCTGCCCACGGGGATCTTCGTGACGAGGCCCGCATCGTAACGATCGGTGTTCTGGCGCTGGGCGAAGGGCGTGCCGTCAGGCACCGTCCGGCCTGGCAGGGTGCCGCCCTGGCGATGCTCGCCCATGGCGCCGACCGTGGCGAAGAGCGAGGCGCCGTCCGGACCCTCCCAGAACAGTCGCGGGCGGACGCTCCACCGTTCGTAGCCCGGCATGTCGATCCAGCCGTCGTCGTCGAGATCCTGCCGGCGCTGGCGGTGCACACCACCAGTGATCGATGCGCCCCATTCCCCGGATAGCGGCGCGGCGAGATAGGCAGTGGCGTCCTGGCCGTTCCGCGTCGTGGCATTCAGCAGCACTTCGCCCTGCGGGTCGGCACCCGGCCGTCGCGAGACGAGATTGATCACGCCGCCGAGCGCTGACTGACCGTACAAGGCGGACGCCGCGCCCTTGATCACCTCGACCTGGCCAAGATCGGTCGGCGGGATCTGCAAGAGACCGAGGGACGATGCCTGCCCGCCATAGAGCGGCAGGCCGTCGGCGAGCAGTTGCGTGTAACGCCCGTCCATGCCCTGCACCCTGATGTTGGCGGCACCGAGCGCGGGGGAGGTCGTCTGGACGCGCAGGCCGCCCGTTTCGCTCAGGATGGTCGCTATGTTGCCCGGGCGCATAAGGATCTTCTCCTCGATCTCCTCACGGTTGAGCACTTCGACGCGGACGGGTTCGTCCTGCACGCGACGGCCCGATCTTGTGGCCTGGACGATGATCTCGTCGCTTTCATCCTCTTCGGCAGCGGCGATCGAGGCAGGCGCATCCTGCGCGAGGGAAATGTCAGGGCATAGGAAAGCCGTTCCTGCGAACAGGAAGGCGCGTGTCAAAAACGGCATGGAAACTCCTGAAACCAGCAAATCGAAAATGCGGGCGGCGCCCGCGTTCGGGATTGCGGTTCAGGCGAGCGGGGGCTCGATCGGCGGTGCCTGCGACAGTGAGTGGAGCGCGGCGACAGGCGGGGCGAAAAGCATCGCGTCAGCGGGCAGCAGCTGGGCAATGGCTGGGGCGTCGGTCAGATCAGGGGTCATCGGACAATGGTTGTGTCCAGCCTGTCCAAGCTTGGCGGCCTCGCGAGGCGTTTCGCCATCCTTGCCGTCATCGGTCGCGGCGTTCTGGGCATATTCCGTTAGGCGGTCATGCGCTTCGGCGGACTCGCCAAGATGCAGCCCGCACATCAGCACGCAGAGGATGATCAGCAGATGCAGGGCGGGGCGCATGGGCGCGTGACTAGCGACACATCGAAGCGGGCGCCAATTCAATCTTTGGCGATGCGCTTGAGTTCATAAATCAGGTCCAGCGCTTCCCGGGGTGTCAGCGCGTCAGGCTGGATACCATCCACGACCTCTCGGAGCGGATCAGCCTTGGGTGGTTCGGCCGCAGCCGCGGCAGCGAATAGCGGAAGATCGTCCAGTCCCGCCGCCAGTCCACCCGTGGCGGCGCGACCAGCTTCGAGTTTCTTCAGGACCGCAGCCGCCCGCGATGTGACGGCAGGCGGCAAGCCGGCCAGCTTCGCCACGGCAAGGCCATAGCTGCGGTCGGCGGGGCCGTCGGCGAGTTCGTGGAGGAGGACGAGGTCGCCCTTCCATTCGCGGGCGCGGACATGGTGGAGCGAGAGGGCGTCGAGGCGTTCGGCGAGGCGCGTCAGCTCGTGATAATGGGTGGCGAACAGGCAGCGGCAGCGGTTGATGTCATGTACAGCCTCGACGACCGCCCAGGCGATGGCGAGGCCGTCATAGGTTGAGGTGCCGCGCCCGACCTCGTCGAGGATCACGAAGCTGCGTTCGGTCGCCTGCGCGAGGATGGCGGCGGTTTCGACCATCTCGACCATGAAGGTCGAGCGCCCGCGCGCGAGATTGTCCGAGGCGCCGACGCGACTGAACAGGCGATCGACGAGACCGATACGGGCATGGGTGGCGGGAACGTAGCTTCCCGCCTGCGCCAGGACCGCGATCAGGGCGTTCTGCCGCAGGAAAGTCGATTTGCCGCCCATGTTCGGGCCGGTGACGAGCCACAGCCGGCGGTCGGGATCGAGCATCAGGTCGTTGGCGACGAAGCGTTCGCCGATGGCCGTCACGGCGGCCTCGACGACGGGGTGGCGTCCGCCTTCGATCTCGAAGCAGGCATGGTCGGCGATGCCGGGGCGGCACCAGCCGTCGGCCACGGCGCGCTCGGCCAGGGCTGCGGCGACATCGAGGCGGGCGAGGGCGTCGGCGGTAGCGGCGATCTCGGCGCCGCGGTCGAGGGCGGCACGGGTGAGTTCTTCAAGGTGCGCGGCTTCGGCGGCGATGGCGTGCGCGCCGGCCTGCGTCACCTTGAGCGCCTGTTCGTGGAGATCGGCGGCGTTGAAGCGGACGACGCCGGCGAGCGTCTGGCGATGGGTGAAGCCGGAGTCCGCCGCCATCAGCGGATCGGCATTCTTCGCGGAGACCTCGATATGATAGCCGAGCACGTTGTTGTGGCGGATCTTGAGCGAGGCGATGCCGGTGCGTTGGCGATAGCCCGCCTCGAGTTGGGCGATGGCGCGGCGGCCGTCGCTGCTCGTCACGCGCAGATCGTCGAGCGCTGCGTCATAGCCCTCGGCGATGTAGCCGCCGTCGCTGGCGTCGAGCGGCGGCGACGGGACGAGCGCCTGCATCAGCAGTTCGACCAGTTCGCCATGGCCGATCAGCCTTGGAAGCAATGAGGTTAGAAGGCTTGGCGGTTCGAGGACCGACAGGAGCAGGTCGCGCAGGGCATAGCCTTCGCTGAGGCCGTCGCGCAGCAAGGCGAGATCGCGTGGGCCGCCGCGTCCCGCCGCGAGCCGGCCGATGGCACGGCCGATGTCGGACAACTGGCGCAGGCGAGCGCGGACGCGATCGCGCAGCGCGCCGTCGTTCGCGAACAGGGTGACGAGATCGAGGCGCGCTTCGATCGCCGCCTTGTCGCCGAGCGGGGCCGAGATGTCGGCGGCCAGCAGGCGCGCGCCGCCGCCGGTGACGGTGCGGTCGATCGCGTCGAGCAGGCTGCCCTTGCGGGATCCGCTGGCGGTCTGGGTGAGTTCGAGGCTCTCGCGCGTCGCCGCGTCGATCAGCATGTGGGCGCTGACCGAGCGGCGGTGCGGCGGCTGGAGGAAGGGAAGGGTCCCTTGCCCGGCGCGTTCAAGATAGGCGATCAGGCCGCCCGCCGCCGCCAGCTCGGCACGCTCGAAGCTCCCGAAGCCGTCAAGGGTGGCGATGCCGAACAGTTTCTTCAGGCGCGCTTCGGCGTTGCCGCTGTCGAAACCCTCGCGTGGCGTAGGCCATGAATTGGCGGGTGCCACATCCCAGTTCTCCGGGACGACGATCTCCGCGGCCGCTAGACGCGCAAGCTCGGCGTCGAGCGAGGCGCGGGGCAGGGCGCAGATTTCGAAGCGGCCGGTTGAAATGTCGGCTGCGGCGAGGCCGATCGTCCCCGCGACTTCGGCTAGCGCCACAAGCCAGTTGGCGGCCCGCGCATCGAGCAGCGCCTCTTCAGTGAGCGTGCCCGCCGTGACCACGCGGACTATGCCGCGCGCGACCAGCGCCTTCGATCCGCCGCGCTTCTTGGCTTGGGCAGGGGTTTCGGTCTGTTCGGCGATGGCGACGCGGTGACCGGCCTTGATCAGGCGGGCGAGATAAACCTCGGCGGAGTGGGCGGGCACACCGCACATCGGCACGGAATTGCCGCCATGCTCGCCCCGTGCGGTGAGCGCGATATCGAGGCAGGCGGACGCGGTCTTCGCGTCGTTGAAGAACAGCTCGAAGAAGTCTCCCATGCGGTAAAAGAGCAGGCAATCAGGCGCTTGCGCCTTGAGCGCGAAATATTGCGCCATCATTGGCGTCGTCGAAGCGGACTCACCCTGCAATTTCCCCGTCATGGGGGGCTGATAGCGGCTTGTGATGAACGCGCCTATGCCCCAATAGGCGCGCGATCCTAACCAGAGCAAAAAGGTGACAAGCGATGACCGAAAGCAACGTCCAGTTTTCAGAACGCGAGGCGCTGCTGTTTCACTCTGCCGGCCGGCCGGGCAAGATCGAGATCATCGCATCCAAGCCGATGGCGACGCAGCGCGATCTCTCGCTCGCTTATTCGCCGGGCGTGGCGGTGCCGGTGCGCGCCATAGCGGCCGATCCCGCGACGGCGTACGATTATACCGCCAAGGGCAACCTGGTCGCGGTCATTTCGAACGGCACCGCGATCCTCGGCCTGGGCAATCTGGGGGCATTGGCGTCCAAGCCGGTGATGGAAGGCAAGGCGGTGCTGTTCAAGCGCTTCGCCGATGTGGATTCCATCGACATCGAGCTTGCGACAGAGGATGTGAATCGGTTCATCGATGCGGTCGAGCTGATGGAGCCGAGCTTCGGCGGCATCAACCTTGAGGACATCAAGGCGCCCGAATGCTTTGTGATCGAGCAGACGCTGCGCGAACGCATGAATATCCCGGTTTTCCATGACGATCAGCATGGCACCGCGATCATCTCGGCGGCGGGCCTCATCAACGCGGCCTATATCACCGGGCGTGACCTCAAGGATATCAAGCTGGTCGTCAACGGCGCGGGTGCCGCGTCGATCAGCTGCACCGAGCTTGCCAAGGCGCTGGGCGTGCGCGACGTGATCATGTGCGATTCCAAAGGCGTGATCTATCAGGGCCGCACCGAAGGCATGAACCAGTGGAAGTCGGCGCATGCCGCCGTCACCGACAAGCGGACGCTGGCCGAGGCGATGGAAGGCGCGGATGTGTTCTTCGGCCTGTCGGTCGCCGGTGCCGTGACCAAGGACATGGTCAAGTCGATGGCGCGCAAGCCGATCATCTTCGCCATGGCAAACCCCGATCCGGAGATCCTGCCCGAGGACGCGCTTGAGGCGGCGCCTGATGCGATCATCGCGACGGGGCGCTCCGATTACGCCAATCAGGTCAACAATGTGCTTGGCTTCCCATTCATCTTCCGTGGCGCGCTGGATGTGCGGGCGACCACGATCAACGAGGAGATGAAGGTCGCTGCCGCGCGTGCGCTCGCCGAACTGGCGCGCGAGCGCGTGCCGGAGGAAGTCGCCGCCGCTTATGGCGGAAGGGCGCCGAGCTTCGGGCCGCAATATATCATCCCCGCGCCGTTCGATCCCCGGCTGATGGAGTTCGTGCCGGCGGCGGTCGCCAAGGCCGCGATGGATTCGGGCGTGGCGCGCCAGCCGATCCTCGACATCGCCGAATATCGCACCACGTTGCGCTCGCGGCTCAACCCGACCACTTCAGTGCTTACGCTCGCTTATGAAGGCGCCAGGGCGCATCCCAAGCGCGTCGTCTTCGCCGAGGGCGAGGAAGAGGTGGTGCTGCGCGCGGCTATCCAGTTCAAGGAGGGCGGTTACGGCACGCCCGTGCTGGTCGGCCGTGACGAGGTGCCGGACAAGCTGCGCGCCATGGGCGTGTCGAACCCCGAGGAGTTCGAGCTGCACAACAGCCGCATCTCGCCGCTGGTGCCGCGCATGGTCGACTATCTCTACGAACGGCTGCAGCGGCGCGGCTATCTGCGCCGCGAAGTCGAGGTGATGGTCAATCAG
>Ga0207639_10001145_pt1 | contig 18035 bp, 19 predicted proteins | sample KBSCornC32_FD_184299 | JGI IMG/M metagenome (GOLD analysis project Ga0207639, IMG submission 184299) | Corn rhizosphere microbial communities from Kellogg Biological Station, Michigan, USA - KBS Corn C3-2 (SPAdes) (version 2) | ecosystem: Host-associated > Plants > Roots > Rhizosphere > Soil ...
ACCGGAGAGCGCAAAGGCATCGAGCGCCCCCGGAACCGCGTCGGGCCGCCCGTCTATCCCGGCCCAGAAGGACAGCGCCGCGCCAAGCGGCCTGTCGCCATCCAGCGCGAGCCGGTCGTCGGCCAGCGCCATCGCGCCCTCCGCCGCGATCGTCCCCGCGAAGACCGGCAGCAGGCCGCACAGCATCCTCAGCAGGCTGGATTTGCCGATACCATTGGGGCCGCTGACCAGTGCCGTCTGGCCCGGTGCGAGGCTGAGCGACACGCCGGCGAACAGCATGCGCCCGCCCCGGCGGCAGGCAGCGCCCTCAACCGCGATGCGGGGCGATCCGTCGCCCGCCAATTGACCCCTTGCGTCCATGCCGCCACATGGCCCAAGCCGCACGAACTGCCAAGCCCCGCAGGGGCAGGAGATGAGGGGAAGGAGCGACCATGGCCGAAGTGTTGAGCATCAAGGAGCGCGCCGGGCTGCTGGCCGAACTGGTGCACTGGGACGAACTGGATGATGGCCGCGCGATCCGCCGACTGTTCACCTTCAAGGATTTCAGCGAGGCGTTCGCCTTCATGACCCGCGTTGCGCTGCTCGCGGAGAAGGCGGATCATCACCCCGACTGGGCGAACAGCTTCAACAAGGTGGAGATCGCGCTCACCTCCCATGATGCGGGCGGGCTGACGCAACGCGACGTCCGGCTCGCGCGGGCGATCGAGGGATTGCGGTAGAGCGAGCTGCGTTAAATCGGGATCACCTCTCCTTCCGTTCGCCCTGAGCTTGTCGAAGGGCTGTTCTTCTTGAAGAAAAGGATAAGGCTTCGACAAGCTCAGCCCGAACGGCTCTCATTTAAGGCTCGATGCTCCAAGCCCCCTCATCCCGTCTTTCGGATGAGGTAGCGATAGACCCCCACCATGTTGATCGCCAGCAGCGCGACATTCTGCCAGCCGATCCCCTCGCTGTCCGGTTGCAGGAAACCCCAGCCGATCAGCGCGACCGAACTCGTCACGAACAGGACCATCGCCCAACCCGTGACCTTTCGTCCCAGGTCCAGCGCCACGATCAACGCGGCCAGCGTCGCCGCAGCAGCGCCATAATATTGCAGAGCGTCCCGCATCCTTTCCACCCTTTGCGCCATCCTCCAGCCATCCGGCCCCGGCGAAAGTTGCGGTATCGCGCGGAACCGCCTAAATGGACGCCATGGCACGCGCCGCACATAGCCACCATCACCATATCGAACCCGCCGGAAAGCATCTGGCCGATGCCGCGCGCGCCGCGCTGGAAGCGCGGGGCGAGCAGTGGACGGAGATGCGCGCCGCGATCTTCGACGTGCTGGCGGCGAATGAAAAACCCAGCTCCGCCTATGACATCGCCGACCGTCTGTCGCAGGCGCGGGGCAAGCGCGTCGCCCCCAACAGCGTCTATCGCATCCTCGACCTGTTCGTCGCCAGCAACCTGGCGCTTCGGATCGAGAGCGCCAACGCCTTCATCGTCAACGCGCATCCGGGCTGCCGCCACGACTGTATCTTCCTGGTCTGCCGGGCCTGCGGTGAAACCATGCATGTCGATGACGACACGCTGACCGCAGGCGTCCGGTCGATGGCCGACCAGCATGGCTTTGTCGCCGAACGGCCCGTGATCGAAATACTCGGGCGCTGCGCGAAATGCGCGGTCTGATCCGGTTCAGACACACTCTCTTAGACTTCGGCATCAAGCCTGCTAAAGGACTCGGATGACTGACCTTAGCTCCACCCCGCTCCTCGACACGGTGATCCTGCCGGAGGATGTGCGCCGACTCGCGCCGACGCAACTGGTCCAGCTGGCCGACGAATTGCGCAGCGAGACGATTTCGGCGGTTGGGGTGACGGGCGGCCATCTCGGCTCCGGCCTTGGCGTGGTCGAACTGACCGTCGCGATTCACTATGTTTTCGACACGCCCAACGACAAGCTGATCTGGGACGTCGGCCATCAATGCTATCCGCACAAGATACTGACCGGCAGGCGCGACCGCATCCGCACGATTCGGCAGGGCGGGGGGCTTTCTGGCTTCACCAAGCGCGCCGAAAGCGAATATGATCCGTTCGGCGCGGCGCACAGTTCCACCAGCATCTCGGCCGCGCTGGGCTTTGCGGTGGCGAACAAGCTGTCGGGATCGCCGGGCAAGGCCGTGGCGGTGATCGGCGACGGCGCCATGTCCGCCGGCATGGCCTATGAGGCGATGAACAACGCCGAAGCCGCCGGCAACCGCCTCGTCGTCATCCTCAACGACAATGACATGTCGATCGCGCCGCCTGTCGGCGGCCTCTCCGCCTATCTTTCGCGCATCGTGTCGAGCCGCGAGTTCCTCGGCCTGCGCGATCTGGCCAAGCGGCTTGCGCGCCGCCTGCCGCGTCCGCTCCACAATGCCGCGAAAAAGACCGACGAGTTCGCGCGCGGCATGGCGATGGGCGGCACGTTGTTCGAGGAACTGGGCTTCTATTATGTCGGCCCGATCGACGGTCATAATATGGAGCAGTTGATCCCCGTGCTCGAAAATGTGCGCGACAATGCGGAGGGGCCGGTGCTCGTCCATGTCGTCACGCAAAAGGGCAAGGGCTATGCGCCCGCCGAGAAAGCCGCCGACAAATATCATGGCGTCCAGAAATTCGACGTCATCACCGGCGAACAGGCCAAGGCCCCTCCCGGCCCGCCATCCTACCAGAATGTGTTCGGCGAGACGCTGGCAACGCTGGCCGACAGCGATCCGCGCATCGTCGCCATCACCGCCGCGATGCCGTCCGGCACGGGCGTGGACAAGTTCGCGAAGGCCCATCCGCATCGCGCGTTCGACGTCGGCATCGCCGAACAGCATGCCGTGACCTTCGCGGCGGGCCTCGCCGCGCAGGGCATGCGGCCGTTCTGCGCGATCTACTCGACCTTCCTGCAACGCGCCTATGACCAGGTGGTGCATGACGTGGCGATCCAGAACCTCCCCGTGCGATTCGCCATCGACCGGGCGGGACTGGTCGGCGCGGACGGCAGCACCCATGCGGGCAGCTTCGACGTCACCTATCTCGCCACCCTGCCCAATATGGTGGTGATGGCCCCGGCGGACGAGGCGGAACTGGTCCACATGACCTACACCGCCGCCGAACATGACAGCGGCCCGATCGCGCTGCGCTATCCGCGCGGCAATGGCGAAGGCGTGCCGCTCCCCGCCAAGCCCGAACGCCTCGCCATCGGCAAGGGCCGGGTGGTGCGCGAGGGCAAGAAGGTCTGCATCCTGTCGCTGGGCACCCGCCTCGCGGAAGCGCGGAAGGCGGCGGATGTGCTGGACGCCAAGGGCCTGTCGGCAAGCGTCGTCGACCTGCGCTTCGCCAAGCCGCTGGACGTCGACCTCATCAAGCGGATGCTGGCGAGCCATGAAGTGTGCGTCACCGTCGAGGAGGGCGCCGTCGGCGGCCTGGGCGCGCATGTGCTGACGCTGGCGAGCGACGAGGGGCTGATCGACGCGGGCCTCAAGCTGCGCACCCTGCGCTTGCCCGATGTCTTCCAGGATCAGGACAAGCCCGAGAAGCAATATGCCGAGGCAGGGCTGGACGCGGCGGGGATCGTGGACATGGTGCTCAAGGCGCTGCGTCACAACAGCGTAGGCGTGGAGGAAGCGGGCGTCCGGGCGTGAGCAACGCCGGCACGGTGCGCACCGGCATCGGAGGCTGGACGTTCGAGCCGTGGCGGGGGACCTTCTTTCCCGAAGGTTTGCCGCACGCGAAGGAACTGGACTATGTGGCCAGCAAGCTCGGCACGATCGAGATCAACGGCACCTATTATCGCACGCAGACGCCGGCCACCTTCGCCAAATGGCGCAAGTCGGTGCCGGACGGGTTCGTCTTTTCGGTCAAGGCGGTGCGCTACGCCACGATGAAAAAGAAATTGTCCGAAGCGGGCGAATCAGTAGAGAAGTTCATCGCGTCGGGCGTGGCGGAACTGGGCGATGCGCTGGGTCCGATCGTGTGGCAGATGCTGCCGACCCGTAAATTCGATGCCGAGGATATGGGCGGGTTCCTGTCCTTGCTGCCGGGCAAGGTGGATGGCCTCACACTGCGCCATGTGCTGGAGGTGCGGCACGAGACATTCGCCTGCGCCGAATTCGTCGCGCTGGCCCGTAAGCATGGCGTCGCCATAGTGGTGGCGGACCATGCCGAGCATCCGCTGATCGCCGATCCCACCGCCGATTTCGTCTATGCCCGGCTGATGCGCGGGCAGGACGACATACCAACCGGCTATGACGATGCCGGGCTGGACCATTGGGCGGGCGTGCTGAAGGACTGGGCGGCAGGCCGCGATCCGGGGCTGCCGTTGCTGACCGACGCCGTGCCCGCGAAGCCGCGCGACGTGTTCGCCTATATCATCCACGAGGGGAAGGTCCGCGCCCCGGCAGGCGCGATGGCGCTGGCGGAGCGCGTGAAATGAGCACATCGCGTTGGGGGCCAGCAAAATGGCGACGTTCGAAGATCTAATCGCGGAACTTAATCGTCATCTCCCGCCAGCACCTTTGAGGATCATCAAGGCCCTATCAGAAACGGACATCGCAAGTTCGGCTAACGATCGAGAATTGATCTTGGATTTTGCTGTCAGATTGGAAGCCGATTGCATTTGCGGGAACGACGCTCCCCCTCAAGACCGAGTCTTGTTCAAAACTACGATGGCCAAAATCATCGAACAAATTGATACGATAGCTCGATCTGGCACCTTGGGATCGGAAGGCGCTGATTGCACCGCGCGACTTAGAGAATTCCATTCCGGAATAAACGCTTAGCGCCTTGTGTCACTGTGCTTGACATGATCCACGAGGGGAAGGTGCGCGCTTCGGCGGGCGCGATGGCGCTGGCCGAGCGCGTCGCGCAATAATAACGCTCCGCCCTAGGGCCGGCGTTTACTGCCCGGCCACCGCCCGCGCATTCTGGCCATCGCCTTCTGGTGCGGCGATGATCGAGCGGGTCGCGGTGCCCTTGTTGGAAACCTTGGTATCCGGATCGCCGACGTTGGAGCGGATGCCGCTTGCCGCGACGTCGCGGCCGGCGGTGGACAGCACCGAACTCTCGCTCGGGCTGCGCGCGGCGGGGCCGCCGAAGAGCGCGTCGAGCGTCTGGCGCTGAAGATCGCTGTTCTGCGCGTCGGCCGAGCCCGGCTCAGGCGGCACCAGCGTGAAATCGGGCGGGATCACCAGCGGCGCCTTGCGCGACACCGCCATCTCGTCCGGCGCGTCGCGGTTGAACAGGCCGGTGCTGCCGCAACCCGACAGGGCAAGGACAGTCAGGCCGAGGGCAGGCAGAAGGATGCTGGTACGCATGGGATCAGTTAGTCTCCAGATTTGCCGCCTTGTCGCGCAGCAGGATCGCGCGCGCAAGCAGGATCAGCACGCCGATGGTGATGGCCGCGTCGGCAAGGTTGAAAATCAGGAAGGGCCGCCAGCTGCCGATGTGCAGGTCGGCATAATCGACCACATAGCCGAGGCGAAACCGGTCGAGGATGTTGCCGACCGCGCCACCGAGAACGAGGCCTAGCGCGATCACATCGTCGCGCGCCTTCTCCCGCCACATCCACACCGCGACGAACAGCGAGATCGCCATGGTCATCACCACCAAAGCCCAGCGCATGACCTGCGTATCGGCATGGAAAAAGCCCATGGAGACGCCGAAATTCTGCGTGAAGGTCAGGTTGAAGAAGGGCGTCACCGCGATCCCGTATCCGCCGCGCGCGGGCAGATCCAGAATGTCCGTCACCCAGAACTTCAGCACCTGGTCGACAAGCATCACGGCGGCGGCGGCGATGAGGCCATATTTGCGGGGATTGGCGGCGGTCATCGCGCCAGCACCTCCTCGCACCGCCCGCACAGGGCGCCGTCGTCCGTCACCTCGGGCAGGTGACGCCAGCAGCGGCCGCATTTATGGTGGCTAGTCGGCACGACGGTGATGCCGTCGCCGCCTTCCTTCACATCCGCCACGATGCAGACTTCGGCGAAGTCCACATGCTTGGGCACGTAGAACATCGTCACTTCCGCCTCCAGGCTGGAGCGCACGATCTTCTCCCGGCGCAGCGGCTCGATGGCCTCGTTGACCTGGATGCGCGCCTCGCGGTGCGCGGTCCAATGGTCGCCGAGCGAGGCGTGACGCCAGCCGGCATCCACCTCCGGCCATTCCAGCAGATGCACACTGCCCGCATCCGGGTAGCGGCTGCCCCACACTTCTTCCGCCGTGAAGGGAATGATCGGCGCGGCGTAGCGGACAAGTGCGTGGAATATGATGTCGAGCACCGTGCGATAGGCGCGGCGCTTCTCCGTCTGCGCGCCGGTCGCGACATTCACGTCGCAGTATAGGCAGTCCTTGCGGATATCGAAAAAGAAGGCCGACAGGTCGATATTGGCGAAATCGTTCAGCGCGCGGGTGTAGCGGCCGAATTCCAGCCAGCTTTCATCGTCCCTGTCCTCGACCACGGTACGCAGTTCCGCGTCCAGTTCCGCCAGCCGGTGGAGCATATAGCGCTCCAGTTCCGGCATCTGCGCGACCGGCACTGTCTCCTCCGCCGAGAAATCGGCCAGCGCGCCGAGCAGGTAGCGGAACGTGTTGCGCAGCTTGCGATAGGCGTCGGAGGAACCGGCGAGCACTTCCTTGCCGATGCGCACATCGTCGAAATAATCGGTGCTGGCGACCCACATGCGCAGGATGTCCGCGCCGCTCTCGCCGATGATCTTCAACGGATCGACGACATTGCCGAGCGACTTGGACATCTTGCGTCCCTGCCCGTCGAGCGCGAAGCCGTGGGTCAGCACCGCGCCATAGGGCGCGTGGCCGCGCGTGCCGCAGCTTTCGAGCAGCGAGGACTGGAACCAGCCGCGATGCTGGTCCGACCCTTCGAGATAAAGGTCGGCGCGCGCGTCCTTGCCATAGCGCGCCTCCACCACGAAGCTGTGCGTCGAGCCGCTGTCGAACCACACGTCGAGGATGTCGTTGACCACCTCATAATCGGCGAGGACGTAATCGGGGCCGAGCAGCGCCTGATGGTCCGCGCCGAACCACGCATCCGCGCCGCCCAGCTTGAAGGCCTCGACGATTCGCGCGTTGACGGCGGGATCGTTGAGATAGTCGCCCGACTGGCGATGGACGTAGAGCGCGATCGGCACGCCCCAGGCGCGCTGGCGGCTGATCACCCAGTCGGGCCGCCCCTCCACCATCGAGCGGATGCGATTGGTGGAGCGTTCGGGCACCCAGCGGGTCTGCTCGATCGCATCGACCGCGATCTCGCGCAGGGTGGGGCCGTTGGTGGGCAGCGCGATGGGGCCGGTGCCCAGCGCCGGGTCGATCGCGATGACGGCATCGACCGCGCCATGGGTAGGCCGGTCCATCGGGATGAACCATTGCGGCGTGCAGCGATAGATGATCCGCGCCTTCGAGCGCCAGCTATGCGGGTAGCTGTGCTGGAAGGGGCTGGCCGAGAGGAGCGCGCCGGCGTCGCGCAGGTCCGTGCAGATCGGGCCTTCGGGCGCGTTCAGCTTGACGTTGATGACGCTCAATGGATTGCCGCCGAGCCATGCCCAGTCCTCGCGGTAACGGCCATCGTCCTGCACCGCGAACACCGGGTCGATGCCATAGGACTTGCAGGCGAGGAAATCCTCCTCGCCATGGTCCGGCGCCATATGGACGAGGCCGGTGCCCGCGTCGGTGGTGACATGGGGGGCGGGGAGGAAGGGGCGGGGCTTGGCGAAAAAGCCGCCGAGGGCACTCATCGGATGACGGGCTGTTGCGTCTTTGAAAGCCGACGCGCCGATGATCCGAGCCCCGCTTGGCTTGATCCAGCGGCTATCCGGGTTATCGACGCGATGCGCTTCGAGGCGCTGGAGGAAGGCTTCTGCGAGATCGGCCGCAATTACGTAGCGGGCACCATCAACGTCGATGACTGTGTAAACGATCTCCTCCCCATAGGCGATGCCCTGATTGGTCGGGATCGTCCACGGGGTCGTCGTCCAGATGACCGCATGAGCGCCCACCAGTTCCGGCGCGTTCGGAGCCTCGACAATCTCGAACGCCACATCGACCTGCGTCGAGGTCACATCCTCATATTCGACCTCGGCCTCGGCGAGCGCAGTCTTCTCCACCGGCGACCACATCACCGGCTTCGCGCCGCGATACAGTTGCCCGCTTTCCGCGAATTTCAGCAACTCGCCGACGATGCTCGCTTCCGCCTCATATTTCATGGTGAGGTACGGGTCGTCCCAGTCGCCCATGATGCCCAGCCGCTTGAACTGGTCCTTCTGCACACTCACCCAGCGGTCGGCATAGGCGCGGCATTCGGCGCGGAACTCCTGCGCGGGCACCTCGTCCTTGTTCAACTTCTTCTTGCGATATTCCTCCTCGATCTTCCATTCGATGGGGAGGCCGTGGCAGTCCCAGCCGGGCACATAGGGCGCATCCTTGCCGAGCAGCGACTGGCTGCGGACGATGATGTCCTTCAGCACCTTGTTCATCGCATGGCCCATGTGGATGTCGCCATTGGCATAGGGCGGGCCATCGTGAAGGATGAAGGTCTCGCGGCCCGCGCGGGCGGCGCGCAACTGGCCGTAGAGGTCGTCCGCCTCCCACTTCGCCGCGATCGCCGGCTCCTTCTGCGCGAGGCCCGCCTTCATGGGGAAGGGGGTGACGGGCAGGAAGACGGTGGGCTTATAGTCAGGCTGGTCGGGCGTATCGGTCATGGAGCGGCTGTTCAATCTTCTCTCCGTTCACCCTGAGCAAAGTCGAAGGGCTGATCTGAGCGAAGGCGAAGACCATAGGGCCTCGGCTCCGCTCGGCCGGCTGTCTCGACTTCGCTCGACACGAACGGGGTGTAATGGTTCGATGCGGCCCTACGCCAGCCGGGCATGTTCCGCAAGAATATGGCGCGCCGTCTCGCAATCGCGCGCGATCTGGGCCTTCAGCGCGTCCAGCCCGGCGAACTTCGCCTCGCCCCGGATGCGCTCGATCAGGTGCACCTCGACCAGCTGGCCATAAAGATCGCCGGAAAAATCGAAGAAATAAGGTTCCAGCAGTTCCTTGGGCGGCTCGAACTGCGGGCGGATGCCGAGGTTCGCCGCGCCGTCGACCACGCGCCCATCGGCCAGCCGTCCACGCACAGCATAGACGCCATAGGCCGGACGCAGATATTCGCCCATGTCGACATTGGCAGTGGGATAGCCAAGCTCCCGCCCGACCTTGTCGCCATGCATCACCGCGCCCTCTACAGCGAACGGGCGGGTGAGGAGCCGCGTCGCGGTGGCGCAGTCGCCGCCCTGCAACGCGGTGCGGATGCGGCTGGACGACACGACCAGGCCCTCGTCGTCCATCACCGGATCGACCGCCCTGACCGTAAATCCCATCGCCGTGCCGAGTTCGCTCAGGGTCGTCACCGAGCCGCCGCGCGCCTTGCCGAAGGTGAAGTCCGCGCCGGTGACGACGCCGACCGCGCCCATGCGCTCCACCAGCAGCCGCACGAAATCCTCCGCGCCGGTCGCTGCCAGCGCTTCGTCGAAGCGGAACACCAGCATGGCGTCCGCGCCGGCGGCGGCGAACAGCCGTTCGCGCTGGTCGAGCGAGGTCAGCCGGAACGGCGGCGCATCGGGACGAAAGAAGCGCGCCGGATGCGGATCGAAGGTGGCGATGACGACGGGGCGGCCATCCTCGGCGGCCTTTTCAACGGCGTGGCCGACCACGGCCTGATGGCCGAGGTGAAAGCCGTCGAAATTGCCGAGCGCGACGATGCCTCCGCGCAGGTGCGGGGGCATCTTTTCGTCGCTGAAGAGCCGATCCATCGCGGCTGGCTATAGGGGGCGCCGGCCCGACACGCAATCTATGGCAGGTGGGTCAGCCCGCCAGAAACGCGAGCAAATCCGTATTGAGGCGCTCGGGCTGCTGCGACGCCGGCCGGCGAAGAAATCGGCGGACAAATGTGGTCATCCGTTTCAGTCAGTAACGGCGCAAGGTCACGAAACTGCATGCGGGATGATTCTCGCCGGCGGTTTTCTCCTCCCGTGCGGTTTCCCGCCAGACGGCTGGGTCGAAGGGCGCCAGCCGTGCATCGCCTCCGGCCATGCAATGCACTTCGGTCACCTCGATCCGGTCGGCGATATCCTCGAACAGGCGATAGATTTCCGCTCCCCCGATGATCGAAACGACCGGTGCATCCGCCAGCGCCAGCGCGGCTTCGCGCGTGGCGGCCACTTCCGCGCCCTTCGCCCGCCAATCCGTGTCGCGGGTCAGGACGATGTGGCGGCGTCCCGGCAGCAAGCCCGGCAGGCTCTCGAATGTCTTGCGACCCATGATCATCGGCGTGCCCATGGTCATCGCCTTGAACCGCTTCTGCTCGCCCGGAATGCGCCAGGGGATAGTGCCCGCGTCGCCGATCACGCCATTGTCGGCGCGCGCCAGCAGCATGACGATCTCGCGTCGGTCGATGTTGGAGGAGAGGGCGCTCACAGAATGAGCCGCGTCACATGCCCCATCTTGCGCCCTGGCCGCGCCTCATGCTTGCCATAGAGGTGCAGGTGCGCGGTGGGGTCGGCGAGGATGGTGGCCCATTCGCCGGCCTCGTCGCCGATCAGGTTGCGCATCTCGACCCGCTTCGCGGCGAGGGCGGTGTCGCCCAATGGCAGGCCGCAGATGGCGCGGACGTGATTTTCGAACTGGCTGGTGAGCGCGCCCTCGATCGTCCAATGGCCGCTGTTGTGGACGCGCGGCGCCATTTCGTTGAACACGGGGCCATCGGCGCTGGCGAAAAACTCCAGCGTCAGCACGCCCACATAGGAGAGCGCCTCCGCGACCTTGCGGGCCAGTCCGCGCGCTTCCTCGACCTGCGCCGCGACCGATTCGCCGGCCGGCGCGGTGGAGGTCGCGAGGATACCGTCCTCATGGACATTCAGCGGCGAGTCCCAGAATCGGATGGCGCCATCCTCCCCGCGCGCGAGGATCACGGAGAATTCTGATCCAAAATGGACGAATCCTTCGAGGATGGACGGCTGCCGCCCGACCGCGTTCCAGGCCCCTACCGCGTCGCCGGGATCGCTGATCCGCGCCTGCCCCTTGCCGTCATAGCCGAAGCGGCTGGTCTTCAGGATGGCTTCGCTGCCGATGCGCTCGATCGCCTCTTCCAGGTCGTCCAGACTCGCTACCGGCTCGAACGGAGCAGTGCGGCCGCCCAGGTCGGCGACGAAACGTTTCTCCGTCAGCCGGTCCTGCGCGATACCCAGCGCGCGCGCGTCGGGCCGGACATGGCCGAGCGTGCCGAGCAGCGCGACGCTCTCCTCCGGCACATTCTCGAACTCATAGGTGACGAGATCGACCGCGCCCGCGAATGCCGCCAGCGCATCGGCATCGGTATAGGCGCCCCGCGTCCAGCTGGGCGAGACATCCGCCGCCGGGCCGCTCGCTTCCGGCGCATAGATATGGGTGCGATAGCCCAGCTGCGCGGCGGCGATCGCGATCATGCGGCCAAGCTGTCCGCCGCCCAATATGCCGATGGTCGCGCCCGGCGCGATGCTGCTCATGCCCCCCTCATCCCTTAGGGCTTTCTGTGGGATCGTCGGCCACGCTGGCGGTCAGGTCGGCGCGCCATTTTTCGAGGCGTTCGGCCAGATCCGCGTCGCTCACCGCCAGGATGGAGGCGGCGAGCAGGCCCGCGTTGATCGCGCCCGCCTTGCCGATGGCCAGCGTGCCGACGGGAATGCCGCCGGGCATCTGGACGATGGAGAGCAGGCTGTCCATGCCGTTGAGCGCGGCCGATTGCACGGGCACGCCCAGCACGGGCAGGCGGGTCATCGACGCGACCATGCCGGGCAGATGCGCCGCGCCGCCGGCGCCCGCGATGATGACATGCAGTCCCCGTTTCGCCGCGCTCTTCGCGTAATCGACCAGCCGGTCGGGGGTGCGGTGGGCGGACACGACGCGGCATTCATGGACGATACCCAGCCCCGTGAGCGTCTCGGCGGCATGGCGCATCGTTTCCCAGTCTGAACGCGATCCCATGATGACGCCGACGCGGATCGATTCCGCCTGTCCTGCTGCGCCTTCCATATCCTCCCAATTCCCCTTTGCGCCTTGCCCGCCCCGATAAAGGCGAAAGGCCCGATGAAAAGCGAAGGCAACGCCATAACGGCCTGTCCCGTGCCCCGCAACCCGCCGCATCGGCCCGGCGCATCGCGGACTCGCATCGGCTCCTCGTTAAGCAAATTTTAACCCGCATTCCGCCATCTCGCTGTGGTAAATGTTCGCAACAAAATGGTTTGCAACGGGAGATATAGGTGGTGGGGACGTTGTCCGGCGCCGGTTCCGTGGCGGTAACCGGGCGCGACGCAGTGGATATTGAACGCGAGCTTGCGGCTTTGCGCAAGGAAGTGGCGATGCTCCAGCTTATCAATGCGGAGCTGGAACGGGTCGTCGTGCGCGACACGCTGACCCCGCTCTACAACCGGCGTTACTATATTTCGGCGCTTAACGAGCGAATCAGCCGGGCGAGCCGGTATGACGCGCGCGCGGTCGCGATCATCATCGATGTCGATCATATGAAGAGGATCAACGATGCGCACGGGCATCCCGCCGGCGACTTCGCGCTGATTCATCTGGCCGATTTGCTGTCGGGCGCGATCCGCTCCAGCGACGTCGCGGCGCGCATCGGCGGCGACGAGTTCGCCCTCATTCTGGACGAGATGACCGATCGCCAGGCCGTCGCGAAGATTACATCGCTGCAAAAGCTCGTGGCCGACACAAGCTGCCTGTTCGGTGGCACGCACTTGCCGGTCAGCGCCTCCTTCGGCTGGACCGCTATCCGTCCGGGCGACAGCGACGTGACCATCATGGGGCGCGCCGACGAGGCGATGTACGCGCAAAAGCGCCTGCGCCGGGCGGAGCGATGACGGCTATGCGGCCACGGTCCGGGGACGTGGCTGGTACGACCGGCGCGGCATCGGATCGCCGTTGAACAGAAAGCGCAGCCACGCCGACCGCTCGACCAGCAGCCATGCGCCATAAGATAACGCCAGCGTCAGCAGCATGACCGCCGCCGCCTTCGCCCCGACCGGCAGCGCGACGGACTTGCCCAGCAGGACGAGCATCACGACGATCGGCATGTGGACGAGGTAAATCACGAAGGACGCCTCCACCAGCCGCTGCAGCAGCGGGATCGGCCGGTCCAGAAACGCCTTGGCGCCGGCGATCAGCACCTGTGTGAGCGCAATGCCGGAAATCGTGCCGAAGAAGCGGCCGACCGGCGCCCAGAAGCTGTCCACATAGAGGAGGCTCACCGCCGTCGATGCCAGCGCGACGAGGGCGATGGCGGGTATGAAGCGAACCGCCCGGTCGAGTGTGCGGGGGCTGCGCGCCAGCAGGCAACCGCTCGCGAAATAGGGGGCATAGGTGATGAGTTCGTCCAGGCGCAGGATCTGCTGCGGCAGGTTCGTCGCGAATCCGCCAATGTAGAAGAGTTCCACCGCGACCGCCTCCCACAGGCCCAGCAGCACCGCGCCGGCCATAAGCGTCACCGCGAAATGGTCGGCGATCCACGCATCGATCCGGGCCGGCAGCAGGGCGTCGCGCAGCGCAGGACGCCACCGGACGAGCAGGGCCGCCGCCGTGCTGCAATAGAGCAGCACGATAATGAACCAGAGGTGCCGCACCCAATAGCCGCCGGAGGTCGCACTGTTGTGCTTCCAGGACGCGACCGCATCGGTCCACGGCATGTTCGACAGTTCGCACAGCATGTTGAGGACAGGCACGAGCAGCAGCAGGCTCGCCACGAAGGGTGGCGCGAGCTTGAGGAACCGGCCCTGCAACCATTGGTCTGGCGCGCGCCGGCCGAGCAACAGCGCCGCGAAATAGCCCGCGATCAGGAAGAAGCCGGGCATCCGGAACAGGTGGATGAACTCGGCGCCATAGGTGAAGGCGGGCAGGCCTTCTCCCGGCGAGACGATCCACTCACGCCCGGCGCGATAGGCAAGCGCGACATGATAGGGGATGCCCAGCAGCATGAGGAGGGCACGCACCGCGTCCCAGAAATGATCCCGCTGCTTCGTCATCCGTCGCCTTTATTGCAACCCTTGTTGTTGGGGTAACGCCGGCGACGGCCTGTCGGTCAAGGATGGGCGCGGCGATCCGGCGCGCCCTCGCAACGATCTGGCGGGAGTTGGCGCCTGAGAGGGACGAGCGGCTGGTGGGAACCCGCAGCTCATCCGCCGCTCAGCGCTCGCTGAGATAATAACGGTCCTTCGCGGTCAGGTCGTCGGCGAGGTCGTAGACGATCGGCTGGCCGGTCGGAATCTCCAATTCGGTGATTTCGTCGTCGGGGATGTTGGACAGATGCTTGACCAGCGCGCGCAGGCTGTTGCCGTGCGCGGAGATCAGCACCCGCTTGCCCGCGCGCAGTTCCGGCGCGATGCGCGCCTCCCAATAGGGCAGCACGCGCGCGATCGTGTCCTTGAGGCTCTCCGTCGAGGGGATGGGGATGCCGGCGTAGCGCAGGTCTTTCGCCAGGTCGAACTCGCTGCCGGCCTCCAGCACCGGCGGCGGGATGTCGAAGCTGCGGCGCCAGATCTTGACCTGGTCGTCGCCGTGCAGAGCGGCGGTCTCCGCCTTGTCGAGGCCGGTCAGGCCGCCATAATGCCGCTCATTCAGGCGCCAGTCCTTCTCGACCGGCAGCCAGAGCCGGCCCATCGCCTCCAGCGCGAGGTTCAGCGTCTTGATCGCGCGCGTCTGGAAGCTGGTGAAGGTGCAGTCGAAGTCGAGGCCCTTCTCCTTCATCAGTTCACCCGCCGCCCAGGCCTCCTTCGCGCCCTTCTCCGTCACATCGACGTCCCACCAGCCGGTGAAGCGGTTTTCCAGGTTCCAGGCGGACTGGCCGTGGCGGATGAGGACGAGCGTGGGCATGCGGCGGACTTCCTTGGCGATACGAAGGGACGCCGGTTTCATAGCGACAAAATTCGCTCACGCAACTTGGCGCGGGCCACGCTTTGTGGAAAACCCCCGCCAAACGACCTGAACAGGAGAATCTACGATGGCCATCGAACGGCACGTGCTTGTCTATGAAGCGCCCGGCGGCACCTATGAGTCCATGGCGGTCTACGACCCTGCGGCGGGCGAACAGCCGGGCCTGCTCCTCTTCCCCAATTTCTTCGGCACCAAGGAATGGGATTTCGCCAGGGCGGAGAAGGTCGCGGCGCTTGGCTTTAAGGTGCTGGTCGTCGATTATTATGGCCAGGGCAAGCGCGGCACCAGCATGGAGGAGGGCAGCAAGCTGCTGGCGGAACTGGTAGCCGATCGCGCGCTGATGCGCGACAAGCTGAAGGCGCATCTGGCTGAACTCCACAAGCTGCCGCACGTGAAGCCGGGCCGGGTGGCCGCCATTGGTTTCTGCCTGGGCGGCAAATGCGTGCTCGACCTCGCGCGGTCGGGCGCGGACATTGCGGGCGTGGTCAATCATGGCGTCTACGATCCGCCGGGCTTTCCCAATGCGCCGATGGTCGCCAAGCTGCTGATCTGCCACGGCTGGAACGATCCGCTCTGCCCGCCGGAAGCCACCGTGGGCCTCGCCAAGGAACTGACGGACGCCGATGTCGACTGGCAGCTTATCGCCTACAGCAAGACCGGCCACAGCTACACGACGGAGGACACGCCGTTGAATGAAGACGAGAGCTTCGGCTTCCAGCCCGACACGGATCGGCGCAGCTGGCAGGCGATGGTGAATTTTTTTGCGGAGACGTTCGGCTGAATGGGCTGAAGCCATACTCCGTTCGGACTGAGCTTGTCGAAGTCCCGTTCTTCTTCTCCGGCCGTTGCGTCGGAAGAGGATTACGGTCCTTCGACAGGCTCAGGACGAACGGACGACAGGATCAGGCCAGGGCCTCTTCCTCTTGCACCATCGGCCGGCTCTCGCGCGTGCCGCGCATCCGGCTGCTGGTGTCGTTGACGTCGGCGCTGATGATGACATGGTCGTCATGCACTTCCAGCAAGGTTCCCACAAAGGGAAAGCCCTCCAGGCTGCCGGTCACGCGGTAGCTGACCAGATCGCCGACCTTGAAGCTGGCCGCATCGAAGTTGAACTCGAACGGGCATGCTTCGCCCGCGCTGCTTCCCATGCCTTGCATTGCCGATCTCCTATGGATATCCGAACCCCATAGCCGAAAAGCGGCGGCTTCTCAAATATCGTCTATCATTTCGGCCAGTACCGCCATGCAATCGCGGCCCAGCGCGGCCGAGCGGTCGGGCGACCAGCCATGGACCGGGTCGGGCAAAAGGTCATGATCCTTGAACGGCATTTCCAGGGTCATGCTGATCGCGCCGAATCGCTCGGCAAGCTGCGCGGTCGACATGGTGAGGTTGGCGCGACCGGGCGGAGTGACAGGATAGCCCTTCTCCACCTGAAAATCGCGCGTGCGGATCGCCAGCGTGTCGCGAAACCGGCGATAGAGATTGCGTTGCCGGTCCGTGATCGAGGGTATTCCTTCAAAACCGGCGACGAAGACGGCCGGGATCGACTCGTCGCCATGCACGTCCATCGCGAAGGCGACGCCGGTCTCCTCCATCGCGGCGCGGGCGCAGAGGACTTCGGGGCTGCGCTCCGGCGTCGGCGCATGCCATTCGCGGTTGAGGTTCACGCCGACCGCATTGGTGCGCAGATGACCCCGGAACGAGCCGTCCGGGTTCATGTTGGGGATAAGGTGGATGCGCGCCTTTTGCCGAAGCAGGCGGCCATGCGGGCTGGCGGGATCGGTGAGGAGGGCCAGCGCGCCCTCCATCCAATATTCCGCCATCGTCTCGCCCGGATGCTGGCGTGCGTAGAGCCAGACATGCTTGCTCCCTTCGCCCATCTCCAGGCAATCGATCGGCCGGTTGTCGATGCTGTAGCCCAGGCAGCGATACGCCACCCCCGGTTGCGCGGCGGTGCGTGCGATCAGGTCGTGATGCCGCTCCATCGAGTAAGGCGGGAAATAGGCGACCCACAATATGCCGCTCCGCGTCCTGTGCCGGATTGAGAGCGTGCCCCCCTCCGCGTCCCGGTTCCATTGCGTGGTCGCGCGCGTCCAGGTGACGCGGTCTTCCGATACACAGGCACCATAGCCCGGCCAGCCCTCCGGGTAGGCGGAGCCGGCCAGCCCGACGATGTCGAGCACCACTTCCGTCCCCGGCGCGGCGGCGACGCGGAAGTGAAACCACTGGAAAAATTCGCTGTCCCGGTCCCGGCGCACACTGAGGGTCGCACTGTTGCCGGCGATGTTCTGGACTATGATATTGCCGCTGTCGAAGGCGGCGGAGACGGTGATCGGCGCGTTATCATTTTCGGTCATTTGACCGTGATAGTCGCTCCCGCCTCACCCGGAAAGTCCCTGAACAGCGCGTCAGCCAGCTTTCCTGCCGCTATGCCCGGCTGCGCGGACGGCGTGTTCTCCCTGGCCCGCGTCTCCGCCCGGCCTTCCCACAGAGCCTCGCCGGTGGCCGCGCGCTTGAGGCGGACCGACATGCGCGATCCGATCATGGCCTTGGGCGGGCCGGACAGGTCGATGCCGACACCGACGCCGAGCCCGCCACCATAGCTGCCGGTGGCCCCGCCGACAGACACGCTCACCGGCCTCCCGCGCGTATCGACGGGCCGGTCGATCGACACATCATAGTCCAGCACCGCGATCAGCGGCGCGGCGCCGCCGGCATCGGCCACGGCGAAGCCCGCGCGCGTCAGTGCCGCGCGCAACGCATTGGCGTAGGTTCGATATTCGATGCCGGTGCCATCGCGGCCCGGCGCGGGCTGGATCACCACGGCCTCCCCGCGCGGCACGGAGGGGCCATGGAAGCGCGTCACATCAACGGGGGCCACGGCGGTCATGCAACCGCCCAGCAGGAAGAGGGCGAAGAGCGGGGCTGCGGAGCGGATCGTCATGGTTGCCGATGTCTTGCGCGCGCGCGCATGGCTGTACGATGAACGGATGGGCGGGGCGTGCGGAAAGCCCGCTTTGCAGCAGCAGAGTCAGGGTTGACTTTGGGTGACCCCCACCATAGAGG
>Ga0207639_10001147_pt1 | contig 18030 bp, 14 predicted proteins | sample KBSCornC32_FD_184299 | JGI IMG/M metagenome (GOLD analysis project Ga0207639, IMG submission 184299) | Corn rhizosphere microbial communities from Kellogg Biological Station, Michigan, USA - KBS Corn C3-2 (SPAdes) (version 2) | ecosystem: Host-associated > Plants > Roots > Rhizosphere > Soil ...
CGCCAAGATGATCGCGGGCAAGGACTATGTGATCTTCATGGGCGACATGTACGGCAAGGACGTGCGCCCGAAGGACAACAAGCAAGCGCAGGCCGCGACCAAGCCGCTGTACGCCGATCGGCCACAGTTGCGCAAACGGGTCGTGGCGGCATTCGACGAGTTGAAGGCGCTGGCGGCCAAGCACGCGGCACCGATTGATGCTTCCAGGTTCGCCGCGATCGGGTTCTGTTTCGGCGGCACCTCGGTGCTCGACCTTGCGCGCACCGGCAGCGACATCGCCGCGGTGGTGAGTTTCCATGGCGGCCTCGGTAGCGACGATCCTGCACTAGCGAAGCACATCAAGGCCCGCGTGCTGGCAATGAACGGCGGTGATGATCGCGGCACCATGCCGGACGCGCCGGATTTCATGAAAGAGATGCAGCAGAGTCCCGCGCCTTGGCAATTCGTGGTGTTCGGCGGCGCGGTGCATTGCTTCGCCGAGCCGTGGTCGCATTCGCCGCCCGGGTGCGTGTACGACGCGCCGGTGGCAAAGCGTGCGTTCGCATTGATGCACGCGTGGCTCGCCGAGGCGTTTGCCGGGAATCGGTAAGCGGGTCGTCCGGATCGGGCGCCTGCGATGGTGTCGAACGCGTTGCAGGGCGGCGGAATCGATAAGTGTCGGGAGGTCACTCGACTGCTTGCCAGTTCGCTGCGATTGTGAACTCCGGGATTGTTTGGTATACGTTCGCGCATCATCGCACGGCACGGGGGAACGCCATGATGAGGCTGTTGCGTTGCGTGTTGGTGCTGTTGGCCTTGGGTGGTGCGGCGGCTGCCGTGGCCGATCCGGTGTCATTCACTGATCTGGCTCGGCACCCGCAATACCAGCACGTGAAGATTTCTCCGGATGGCCGGTACATTGCATTGACCGCCATTGTTGGTGATCGCACGGTACTTGCAGTGCTCCGCCTCGCCGACATGAAGGGGTTCAACCTCGAGACCCATGACAACGGCGACATCATCGATTTCGGATGGGTCTCGCCGACCCGGATCATCTATACCCAAGGTATCCGGGACAGCGATTTCGATGTGCCGCTGACTGACGGCCAGCTGTTCGCGGTAAATGCTGACGGCAGTGGCAGGGACTTGCTGTACGGCTACGGTTCGCACAATCCATATTACGGCCCGGCGCAGCTTGTTTCGATCCTGCCTGACGATCCCGGCAACGTGCTCGTCTCGATTGAGATGATGGACACCGCCCAGCGTGATGGCGTGATGACGTCGGTGCAAAAGATGAGTGTGACGAGCGGGAGGTTGACGAAGTTGATGTCCGCACCTGCACCCGACCTCGACTTCATCGCGGACCACGCGGGTCATGTCCGGTTCGCTTACGGCGTGGACAACGACGACAAAGCCGTGGTCTACAGTCGTCCTGCGGATGACGGCGGTTGGACGGTGATGCCGGATGCCGAAGCCGAGCGCGACTTCCCCATCGCATTCAATGCGACGGGCCGCATTGCCTACTTTTCTTGCAATGCCTCCACGGGATTCGGCATTTGTACATGGGATCCTGTTACACGCAAGATGATTGCGCTGTGGACCAATCCGCGAGTGACGGCGACCGGCCTTGCCGCAGGCCCCTCGGAGGACAAGTTCGTGGGCGTGGACTTCGACAATGGCCGGCCGGGGGTGGCGTTGTTTGATCCGCAGTCGCCAGACGCGAAACTGCTGGTGGGTTTGATGCAGCAGTTTCCCGGCGAGGACGTGCAGTTCGTTTCCTCCACGCGTGATGGATCGCGTGCGATCGTATCGGTGTCGTCGGATACCAACCCGGGCGTGTTCTATTTGTACGATCGCGCCACGCGCAGGTTGACGCCGCTGTTGCAGGTCGCACCATGGATCGATCCACGAAAGCTGGCATCCAAGCAGCCATTCGAATTCGCGGCGCGCGATGGGTTGAAGCTGCAGGGCTATCTCAGCTACCCGCCGGGAATGGAAAGTGCGAAGCACATGCCCATGGTGGTGTACGTGCACGGCGGTCCGTACGGCGTACGCGACTGGTGGGACTACGATCCGGATGTGCAGGCACTTGCCACTCGCGGATATCTGGTCCTGCAGGTCAACTTTCGCGGCTCGGGCGGCTACGGCCACGATTTCGAGAAGGCAGGATGGATGGAGTGGGGCGCCAAGATGCAGGATGACGTGACTGATGCCACCCGCTGGGCCATCGCGCAAGGCATCGCGGATTCGAACCGCATTTGCATCTACGGGGCGAGTTACGGTGGTTATGCTGCCATGGAGGGTGCCGAGCGTGAGCCGGATCTTTACAAGTGCGCGATCGGATACGTGGGCGTTTACGACTTGGCACTGATGTACCGTCGAGGCGATATCCCGCAGTCGACGTACGGCAAGAACTATCTCGAACGCGTCGTGGGACACGACCCTGCGGAGCTGACGAGTCGTTCACCGATCGACCATGTCGATAACCTGAAAGCCCGGGTGATGTTGATTGTCGGCGGCGAGGATACAAGGGTGCCGCCGATCCAGGGCGAGCGAATGCGCAAGGCCTTGCGCGCGAGGGGAATGGACCCCGAGTGGCTTTATCAGCGCAAGGAAGGGCATGGTTTCTACAAGGAAGCCCATGTCGCCGACCTTTACAAGAAGGTGGATGCGTTTGTCGCAGCCAGCATTGGCGTAGGCGCGAGCGGCCCTGCCGCTGCGCTGCCGGTAGCGCAAGGTCACACACACTGACGCTCTGTCCGGCAGCTCAGCCAGATGCCGCAGGAAGTACCAATCACGATGTGCGATTGACCGCGTAATCGGCCAGCCCTGCCAAAGCGTCGCGATATTCCGATGACGGCAACGTGTCGAGCGCCGCGTGCGCGGCGTCGGCATGCATCTGCGCGCGTGCGCGCGTGCGATCGAGTGCGCCGGAGCTGCGGATCGCGGCGACGATCACGTCCAGTGCTGCCAGCCTTTGGCTGGTGATCGCATTGCGCAGGATTTCCGCCTGCATCGGGGTCGAACGCTGGATCGCGTAAATCAATGGCAGCGTGGGCTTGCCCTCGGCGAGGTCGTCGCCAATGTTCTTGCCCAACGTGTCGGCGTCGGATACGTAATCGAGCAGGTCGTCGGCGATCTGGAATGCACAGCCGAGCTGCATCCCGTAGCGGCGCAACGCAAGGCATTGGTCCTTGGGAAGGCCGGCCAGCACGCCGCCCAGTTGCGTGGCGGCCGCGAACAGTACCGCCGTCTTGCGCTCGATCACGCGCATGTAGGCGGCTTCGTCGGTTTCGGCCTTGCCGATGTTCAGCAGTTGCAGCACCTCGCCTTCGGCGATGGAATTGGTGGTGTCGGCCAGGATCCGCATCACTTCCATGCGATCCACTTCCACCATCATCTGGAACGCGCGCGAATAGAGGAAGTCGCCCACCAGTACGCTTGCCGCGTTGCCCCAGGCGGCATTGGCGGTCTTGCGCCCGCGCCGCAGGTCGGAACCGTCCACCACGTCGTCGTGCAACAAGGTCGCGGTGTGGATGAATTCGATCACCGCGGCCAGTTCGATGTGTGCGTCGCCCCGATAACCGGCCGCATGTGCGGCCAGCACGTGCAGCATCGGCCGCAATCGTTTGCCACCGCCGCCCACGATGTGTTCGCCGATGGCGTTGATCAGCACCACGTCCGAGTGCAGACGCTGGCGGATCATGCCGTCCACTTGGCGCATGTCCGGTGTGGCGAGGTCGCGCGCCGAGGTGAAGGCGTTTGCGGGTTCGTGCGAGGGGGCGGGCGAAGGGTGGTTCATGGGCGTCCGGGCGCGTCGAACTGTCAATTATAAGCGGAGCAGCAATTTGCCGGCGGAGGCCTACACGAGCTGGCGGAGTCGGCCGGCAGACGCATCGGTATGCTGGTAGCATCCTGCGGTTCGGCAGATTCAATTCGAGGATTCGCACATGGCACGTGGCGTCAACAAGGTCATCCTGGTCGGCAATCTGGGCGCGGACCCGGAAACGCGCTACAGCGCTTCGGGTACCGCGTTCTGCTCGATCAGCGTCGCGACCACCGACAGCTGGAAGGACAAGCAGACCGGCGAGCGTCAGGAAAAAACGGAATGGCATCGCGTGAAGTTCTTCGGTCGCCTCGCCGAGATCGCGGGCGAATACTTGAAGAAAGGCCGGCAGGTTTACATCGAGGGTTCGCTGCGCACCGACAAGTACACCGACAAGGAAGGCGTCGAACGTTACTCCACCGACATCGTCGCCAATGAGATGCAGATGCTGGGCGGCCAGGGTGAGGGCGGCGGTGGTGGCCGGGGAGAAGGTGGCGATTACCGTCCGCGCTCGCCGCAGGGACGTCCCTCGGGTGGACCGCAGGGCGGTGGCGGACGCCCGTCTACGCCTCCATCTCAGGACAACGGCTTCGAGGACGACGACATCCCGTTCTAGTTCCGACAGTGGCAGCAACCGAAACATTCGAAGGCGGGTGTGATTGCCGGTTCATCCGCTACCGCCTCACCCGCATGCCACTATTCGTGCATTGCTGCCACTGCCGCTGGTGCCAGCGCGAAACCGGCAGCGCGTTCGTGTTGAACGCGCTGATCGAAACCGAATGCGTGGAACTGCTGCACGGCGCGCCCGAAATGGTGGCGACGCCTTCGGCGAGCGGCGGAGGCCAGGCCATCGCGCGTTGCCCGCATTGCCGCGTCGCGCTGTGGAGCCATTACGCAGGCGCGGGTCCGAAGTTTGCCTTCGTGCGCGTGGGCACGATCGATGATCCCGACCGTTTCCCGCCCGACATCCATATCTTCACGATGTCGAAGCAGCCTTGGGTGATCCTGCCGGAAAGCGTGCCGGTCATGCGCGAGTATTACGACCGCGAGACGTACTGGCCGAAAGCGAGCCTGGAGCGGCGTGCCGCGCTGCTCGCGAAATCTTCAACGTAGGTTGGGCTGAACCGGCGCCTTCTGCCGGTGAAGCCCAACACTGGCGCTCACGATGTTGGGCTTCCGCCGATGGAGCCGGCGTCAGCCCAACCTACGAACCCCCTATTTCGGTTTGGGTCCACGCATCGGTACTGCGTGGCCGTACAACGAGGTGGGGTCGCGCGACAGCTTGTTCTTGTCGAGGGCGTCCAGATAGGACTGCCAGTTCTTGTCCTGCTGGGCGCCGAGATCGTGCAGGGTTTCCCAGGAGTAGATGCCGGTGGCGTGTCCATCGGTGAAGTGCAGCGAGACGGCGTAATTGCCGACTGGCTGCAGTTCCATGATCCCGACTTCGCGCTTGCCGGCGACCAGCACCTGCTGGCCGGGTCCGTGGCCCTGGACTTCGGCGGACGGTGAATAGACCCGCAGGTATTCGGCGGGCAGCACGAAGCGTTCGCCGGAGTCGAACACGACTTCAAGCGTGCGCGATTTCTTGTGCAGGGTGATGTCCGTGGGTCTGGGCGTGGTCATCCGACGATTTTATCGGCACCCAACGAATCGTAACCTGACGCTCGTCAGCCATCGAGGGGGCGGGCGTCCTTACTGTAGTGTTCGATCGAAGCGGCTGTTGTGAAAAGTCAGGCCATGGACGGCCGTTCTGGTGTCGTGTGGCGCGCGACGCCGACATTCGCCTCGAGACTATTCGAGGCAGCGATCAGGGACGATCGCATTAATGCACGCTACCGAAGCCCGACCCCACAAAGTCGATCCGCGGCGGCTGGCCGGCGACGTCCAGCAGCACCTGCGCGTACGGTTCATCGAAGCTCACGGTGGAAATCTCGTCCCAGCCGAAGAACGACGGCTCGCGCAGCCATTCGGCGTCGGGGGTGATTTCCTGCAGGGTGAAGCCGTCTTCCTCGGTGCCGAGCGGGCGGCCGATGTAGCAGACCTCGTGTTCGTCCTCGGTGTCGACGTGCACGCACATCACCGCCGCGTATTCGGCCGCGGCGCGCACCACTTGGGTAGTGTCGTCCAGCGGAAAATTACGCGGCAGGCGCGGATGGATGTTGCGGATCGCCAGCGCCTTTTCGATGAAGACATGGTGGCCGTCCGGCGCCTCGACTTCGCTGATGTCGGCGAGCCTCAGGGCGTACAGACCGTCGAAACTGATCTGGTCGCCGACCACCCACATCAGCAGCCATTCCTTGCCGATGCCGGCGAGGTAACCACAGAAGCTGCCTTCCTCGAGATTGCTGCGCCACACGCGCACCAGTTCACCGCGTTGCATGGCGCCCCGCAGCTTGGGGCGCGGGCTGGCGGACTGGAATTTGAGAACCTTGCCCATGACGTCATTCTAGCCGGACAGGGCAGCGACTGCCCGGATGCCGGTTTCACAGGATATAGCGGGAAAGATCTTCGTTAGAAGCAAGGTCTTTGAGGTTTTTGTCGACATATTCGGCGTCGATCGAGTATTTTTCGCCACTTTTGTCGGCAGCTTCGAACGAAATGGATTCCAGCAGGCGTTCCATGACCGTCTGCAGGCGGCGGGCGCCGATGTTCTCGGTGCTCTCGTTGACCTGGAAGGCCACTTCGGCCAGTTTGGCGATGCCGTCCTCGGTGAATTCCAGCTTCACGCCTTCGGTATTGAGCATCGCGGCGTATTGCTTGGTCAGCGCGTTATTGGGTTCGGACAGGATGCGTTCGAAATCCTTGACCGACAGCGCCGACAACTCCACACGGATCGGCAGGCGACCCTGCAGTTCCGGAATCAGGTCCGAGGGCTTGGCCATCGAGAACGCGCCCGATGCGATGAACAGCACGTGGTCGGTCTTGACCGGGCCGTATTTGGTGGACACCGTCGAGCCTTCGACCAGCGGCAGCAGGTCGCGCTGCACGCCTTCGCGCGACACGCCCGCACCGCCCCAATCGCTGCGCTGGGCGACCTTGTCGATCTCGTCGATGAACACGATGCCGTTCTGTTCGCAGTTCTCGATCGCCTGTGCGCGCAGTTCGTCGTCGTTGAGCAGCTTGCCGGCCTCTTCGTCGATCAGCATGGGCCGCGCGGCCTGGATCTTGAGTTTGCGTTTTTGCGTCTTGCCGCCACCCATGCTCTGGAACATCGAGCGCAGTTGCTGCGACATCTCCTCCATGCCCGGCGGCGCCATGATTTCCACGCCCACGTTCATGGAAAACTCGAGTTCGATTTCGCGCTCATCCAGCGCGCCCTCGTGCAGTTGCTTGCGAAGCTTGCCGCGCGTGGACGAATCGGATTCGGGCTGTTGTGGCTGATCGGCCTGCTGGTCCCAACCGCCGCTGGTTTCGCGGCGCGGCAGCAGCGCATCGAGGATGCGCTCGTCGGCGTGTTCCTCGGCCTGCGATTTCACGCGTTCCTTGGCGAGATCGCGCGTCAATTTGTAGGCCACGTCGGCGAGGTCGCGCACGATGGAATCGACGTCCTTGCCGACGTAACCGACCTCGGTGAACTTGGTGGCTTCCACCTTCACGAACGGCGCTTTCGCGAGCGTCGCAAGGCGTCGCGCGATCTCGGTTTTGCCGACCCCGGTCGGCCCGATCATCAGGATGTTCTTGGGCGTCACTTCATTGCGGAATGCGGGATCGAGCTGCATCCGGCGCCAGCGATCGCGCAGCGCGATGGCCACCGCGCGCTTGGCGTTGTGCTGGCCGATGATGAAGCGGTCGAGTTCGTTGACGATTTCGCGGGGGGTCAATTCGGACATGGGTACCGGAATCGGGAATGATGAATGGGGATCGGGAGAGCGGTGATTTCGGGTGGGTCAATGGGCAGTCAGCGGGACTTTTTGCCGATTCTCTATTCCCGATTCTCGACTCCCAGCTCTTCGATCGTGACGTTGTGATTGGTGTAGATGCAGATGTCGCCGGCAATCCCGAGCGCCTTCTCGACGATCTGGCGTGCATCCAGATCGGAGTTGTCCAGCAGCGCCTTGGCCGCGGCTTGCGCATAGGGGCCGCCCGAGCCGATCGCGATCAGGCCGTACTCGGGCTCCAGCACGTCACCATTGCCGGAGATCAAGAGCGAAGCTTCCTTGTCGGCCACCGCCAGCATGGCTTCCAGGCGGCCCAGTCGCCGATCGGTGCGCCATTCCTTGGCCAGCTCCACCGCGGCGCGGGTCAACTGGCCGTTGTGCTTGGCCAGTTTGTCCTCGAACAGTTCGAACAGGGTGAATGCGTCGGCGGTCGCGCCGGCGAACCCCGCCAGCACATCGGAATTCTTGCCCAGCCTGCGAACTTTGCGCGCGTTGGCCTTGACCACGGTGTTGCCCAGCGTGACCTGGCCATCGCCGCCCAGCACGACCTTGTCGCCCTTGCGTACGGACAGGATGGTGGTGGCGTGGAAGGATTCCATGGCGCTCTCGTTCTCGGGGATGCCGCAAAGGTGGGGATGGCTGCGGCCGATCCCAAGCACGCCGGGCCCGTTCGCGCCGCCCGATATGGCCTAATCGCGGCGCGACAATCGGTCCGGACGGCCGGGGAGCGCAGCCAGTGTCGCCACTGGCATTTTCATTGCGCTAATTTTTCGCCGCGAGTATCGTTAAATCGCGGTTAGCTGAACCCCAAGGGGGAGGTACGCGGCACACGCGACACACCACGCCGGGGAATCCGGCGGGACGCGGTGCACGCGATTGCATTGTTCGATTTCCGCTGGAGAGCCCATGAACCACCAAATGAAACGCCTGTCGCTCGCGGTCCGCGTCGGCTTGACCGCCGGTCTGGTTGCAGCCGCCGGCCTTGCCCAGGCGCAGCAGCCTTCACAAGATCAGGGCAACACCAAGGGTCAACCCAAGACGCTACAAACCGTGGTCGTGACCGGATCGTTGATCCGGCGTGTCGATACCGAAACTGCCAGTCCCGTCACCATCATCGATCGCCAGAACATCACCAATTCCGGCAAACCGACGCTCGGTGATGTGCTCCAGCAGTTGCCCAGCGTTGCCGGCGCCGCCACCAATCCGCAGAACAACTCCAATGGCGGTGGCGTCGCTTCGCCGTTGACCGAGGGCGGCGACGGCGCCTCGCGTGTTTCGCTGCGTGGCCTGGGCACCGGCCGCACGCTGGTGTTGATCGACGGCCAGCGCATGCTGAATGCTGACATGAACCTGGTGCCGCAGAACATGGTGCAGCGGATCGACGTGCTGGCCGAGGGCGCCTCCACCACTTACGGTTCCGATGCGGTGGGCGGTGTGGTCAACATCATCCTGCGCCACGACTTCGATGGCGCCGAAGTCAGCGTGAACAGCGGCATTTCCGGACACGGGGATGGCCAGCGACACGGACTGAGCCTGACCATGGGCCACACCGGCGACAAGTTCAACATCGTCGGCGGCATCAATTACAACAAGTACGACGCGGTACCCAACACGCGGCGTGATTTCGCGGCACACCAGTTGTATCTGACCGATGGGCAGGTCAGCGTGGCCGGATCCAGTTCCATCCCCAACGGCCGCATGCAGCTGCCGGGGTCGTTTGCCGCGCAATACGGGTGCACGCCCGATTCGTCAAACCACATCGTGGTGACACGGGACGCGGGCGCCGGCACGGCTCTCGGCGATTACCGTTGCCGGACTTCGAGCGATACCTTCAACTACGCTGCCTACAATTACATCCAGGTCCAGCAGCAGCGCACCGATGGCTTCCTGGTCGGCAGCTACAACTTGACCGACAACATCACGGCGTTCGTCGATGCCTTCTACAACCACACCGAGTCGGCCGGCCAGGATGCCTCCATCCCGGTGGGTACCGGTGACGGCTTGGTGATTTCCTCGACTGCGCCGTTCAATCCGTTCGGCGTCACCTTCAGTCCGAATCCCATCCCCGGCGATCCGAACAGCGGCTACGTGTATCAGACACGCCTCACCGGCGTGGGTACCCGCATCCATCCCTATACCACGAGCACCGGGCAGTTGATCACCGGCTTGCGCGGCGCGGTCGGCCAGAGCAGCTGGAACTGGAATGTCACAGTCGATTACGGCCATACCTCGCGCACCCAGAATGACGAGAACGAGCTGTACATCCCCGCGCTGCAGGCCGCCATCGACTCGGGCGTCAACATCTTCGACCAGGCCAACAACGGTCCCGCCCTCGCCGCGGGCGCGGTCGATGCGATTTACCGGAAGCGCGAGATCCTGCGGCAGATCTCGGCCGGCGCCAACGGCAACCTGTTCTCGCTGCCCGCCGGCGACGTGCAATTGGCCGTGGGTGCGTTGTATCGCAAGCAAAGCATGAACTACACGATCAATCCGCTCGCCTTGCTCGATCCGGTGACCGGCGTCTGCCAAATTTCGCAGGAGGCCTGCGGCTCGCCGGGCAGCGGCAACGACAGCGTCAAGGAGGCCTTCGCGGAAACACTGATTCCGCTTTTGAAGGAGGTACCCGGCGCGTATTCGTTGAACGTCGACGTGGGCGTGCGCTACTCCGACTACAACAGTGCGGGTTCGACCACCAACGGCAAGGTCGCGATCGAGTGGCGTCCAATCCAGGACCTGCTGGTGCGCGGCACGGTCTCGCAGGTGTTCCGGGCACCGAACCTCGACCAGCTTTACGATGGTCGATCGCTGGTGCAGCCGAACTTGAACGACCCCTGCGCGCATCTGTCGGCCGCGGAAGTTGCGCAGCATCCGGCCGCGTGCCAGTCCGTGCCGCCGAACTGGCCGGGCAACAGTCCGGCGCAGGTCAACACGTACTACTCGGGCGCGAACGTGGTGGGCGGCAACCTCAAGCCGGAGCACGGCAAGTCGGTGGATTTCGGGCTGGTCTACAACCCGAGCTGGGCACCCGGTCTGAACACCAGCCTCGATTTCTGGCACATCTACCTGTACGACACCCTGGTGGCGATCGACGGGCGCACCGTGGTCGATGCGTGCTTCAACAACGGCGCGAGCCCGTTCTGCCCGTTCATCCATCGCTACGACAACACCACCCAGCAACCCGGGCAGGTCTTCTACATCGACACGCCCGTGGTGAATCTCGGATCCCTCAGCACCAGTGGCATCGACTTCACGGCCAACTACAAGCTGCCACACTTCGATTTCGGCAGCTTCAATCCGGGTGATTTCAAGTTGGGCCTGGCCACCAGCTACGTCTCTACCTTCAACAACAACAAGACCCCCGGATTGCCGGGTTCCACCGTGGACAAGCTGGCCGGAACCTGGAATGCGCAGTTCGGCAATGTCTCGCGCTGGCGGGCCACTGCTTCGCTCAACTGGAATCGCGGTAACTGGGACGCGCAGTGGCGGACGCGCTACATCAGCGGCGTGACGGCGCTCACTGCGGACGCTGCGACCGGCGCGGATTTGCCGGTCGCCTCGGTGGTGTACAACGACGTCCAGGTCGGCGTGGCGGTGCCCACCATCCACACCCGCTTCGACATCGGCGTGGACAACCTGTTCGACAAGCGGCCGCCGCTGATCTACCAGAACGGGCAGGGCAACACCGATTCCGCCACCTACGACATGATGGGTACCTACTACTGGGCGCGCGCGACGTTGAAGTTCTGAGCGTCCGCAGCCACGGTACGACCGCAGGGCTGAGCAAGGGCACCGCGCAAGCGGTGCCCTTTTTGCATCCGCTAGAGTGGCACCATCTCGCACGATCCTCTTCGCATGACTGCTTCGGTCACTGCCATCGTCGAATCCATGGCCACCGCATGGAATGTGGGCGACATGCAACGCGTGCTCGCGCTGGCGGCGCAGGTTTCCGATGCCGAGGCCGAGAACGAAGCATTCCTCGCGCTGCTTGGCGTGACGCAACAGCAGACGGGCGATTACCCGCGGGCCGCGCAGACCTTTGAAAGATTGACACGCATTCAGCCGGATGTCCCGGCGTGGTGGAACAATCTCGGCGAAGCGTGCCGGCAAGCGGGTGACGTGGCGACGGCGGAACGCGCGCTGTCGAAGGCCAAATCGCTGGCGCCCGGCGATGCCGACGTGCATTACAACCTCGGCCTGCTTTACATCCAGCAGCAGCGCTGGTCGCTGGCGCGCGGCGTGTTGCTGGATGCGGTACGGCTTGCGCCGCGATCCATCGAGGCGCGGCTGGAGGCGGCCCATGCCTGCCACGTCTGCGGGGATCTGGAGGGCGAGGAGGCCATGCTGGAAGGCGCCGACGCATGGCCTCCGCAGCCGGCTTCGCAAGCATTGGTCCTCGCTTCCATTTTGTCCGTCCTGGGACGGTTGGAGATCGCGCTGAAAGTATTGGCGCAGGCGCGCCTGCCCGATGGGCCAGCGGCTGAAGCCATACGGCTGCGCATTACGGCGCAGCGCGTTGCTCTATACGAACGGAACAATCTGATCGATCAGGCGCGGCGCGAACTGCAGCAGGCGCCGTTGGGCGCCGTCGATGCTTTGGAGGCAGGCGCGCTCGACGCACGCGTCGACGTGTGGCGCGCGCACGCGGTGATGGCGATGCGCGAAGGTCGCCCTGCCGACGCGGCCGCGCTCTATCAGCGCGTGCTGGACGTGGCCGGGGACACGGAGCTCGTATCGAGCGCGGCCTTCGGCCTCGCCTCGGCGTACGACCGACAGGCGCATTATCGCGAGGCATGGAACGCACTCGAAGTTGCCCACGCCGCGCAAATGGAAATCGCACGGCAGGCTGCCCCGGAGCTGTCGACAGCGAAGGGCCAGCCCTTGCCGATGGTGACGCGATCGGTCGATGCGCAGGCATACGCAACCTGGAAACTCGTGGCGGGCCCTTCCATGTCGCAGAGCCCGGTGTTCGTGATCGGATTCCCACGCTCGGGCACAACGCTGCTCGAACAGATGCTCGATGCGCACCCGGATTTCCGGTCGATGGACGAGCGCGGCTACGTTTACCAGTTGATCGAACGCATGGAGCACGCGGGACAACGTTACCCGGCCGATCTTGCCAACCTGACGCAACAGGAAGCGGATCAGTTGCGCGCGGTGTATGGACGGCTGGTCGGCCACACACTGCCGGACCTCGGCGCGCGCCGGCTGGTCGACAAGAATCCGCTCAACATGCTGTGCCTGCCGATGATCCTGCGGCTATTCCCGGATGCGTGCATCGTGTTGTGCATCCGGCATCCGTGCGACGTGTTGCTGAGTTGCAGCATGCAGGCGTTCCGCTCGCCTGCGTTCAGGACGATGTGTTCCTCGCTGCCGCGGTTGGCGCGGGGCTACACCGAGGCGTTCGAACAGTGCTGCCGGCACATCGAGGTGTTCAAGCCGCGTGTCCTGGAGTGGCGGTATGAATCGGTCGTCGCCGATCCCGGCGCGGCGGTTGCAAACCTCGGCGATTTTCTGGAAGTCATGGATGCGTCGGCCATGATGGATTTCGCCGGCAACGCGCGGCGCAAGCAGTTCATCGCCACACCGAGTTATGCGCAAGTCACGCAACCGGTGAGCCCGGCAGCGGTGGGACGCTGGGAGCATTACCGGAAACAGTTCGAACCGGTGCTGCCGCTGCTGCGCCCGTGGTTGGAACGCCTCGGCTACGGCGTGTGACGGTTTCCCCTCTCCCTTCGGAAGAGGTGGCGCGCAGCGCCGGGTGAGGGTCCGAATCTCGCGATGGAGATTGTGCGAGAGCCGTACCCTCACCCCAGTGCTGCGCACTCGGCCTCCGGCCGCCTCTTCCAAAGGGAGAGGGGAAGAGCGATTATTTCCGCTTCGCCCGCGGATGCGCGGCGTCGTACACCTTCGCGAGGTGCTGGAAATCGAGATGGGTGTAGATCTGGGTGGTGCCGATGTCGGCGTGGCCCAGCAGTTCCTGCACCGCGCGCAAGTTGCCGGACGACTCCAGCAGGTGCGACGCGCACGAATGCCGCATCAGGTGCGGATACACGCGCCGCCACACGCCCTGTGATCGCGCACGCCGCTTGATCGCCGCGCGCACCGCGCCGGGCGTCAACGGCTGATCGCCGCGGCCGCGCAATACCGGTTCATCGTCCCCCGCTGGCTGCGCGTTGCGCAGCGTTGCCAGTGCTTCGAGCGCCATCCGCCCGACCGGAACGATGCGCGTCTTGCGGCCCTTGCCGGTGACGCGCAGCAACCCTTGTTCGACATCCAGATCGCGCCAGCGCACGCTGCACAGTTCCGACACGCGCAAGCCGCTGGAGTACAAAAGCTCCAGCATCGCGCGATCACGCAGCGCCAGCGGGTCGTTCGCCGTGACTTCCACCAGCGCGGCCGCTTCGTCCACGTCCAGCACCTCGGGCAGCTTGCGGCGCACCTTGGGCGAGCGCACGCCGGCGGCAGGATTGTTCTGGATCTTTCCTTCGCGCGCGAGAAACCGGAAGAAACTGCGATACGTCGACAGCATGGCGCGCAGCGACGGCGGTTCAAGGCCGCGGCGGTGTTCGTTGGCGACCAGCGTCTGCAATTGTTCGCCGCGAAGATCGCTCCACGCGGCGAGTGGAAGACCGTCGGCGAAACGCGTCAGCGTCTCCAGCGCGTGCGCGTAATTGCGCAGCGTGCCCGGCGAATAATGGCGCTCGACCTTCAGGTGTTCGAGGAAGCGGGTGGTGTCGGCAGCCAGGGCGGACATTCACATCTCACGCGGACCGGTTCATTCGGTTGCGAAGCGCGCGATCGCGGCGTCCAGCGCCTGCGCGATCAGCTTCAGGAACAACGTGCCGATGCCGGGGTGGAAGCGGTTCGGATCATCGCTGCCGATTGCCAGCATGCCGGCCTCGCCGATTTTCAGCAGTGCGGTCGATTGCACGCGACCGACGTCGTTGCCGAACAGGCGATCGAGCTTGTTTTGCGCGAGGCGTCCGCAGGCGGCATCACCGCGCGCGAGGAAGTCCGCGAACATCGGCAGCGCGCTGGCGCCACCTGGCACGTCGACCAACCAATCCGCATGGGGCAGGTCGGAAGCGTCGCGGAACAGCGCCACGCGAACCAGATCGGTGTGGAAGTCTTCGTTGAGCGCGCCGACGAAACTCTTCAGGACGTCGGCGAGGTTGTCGTCGCGCAGCAGGCCGACCGTGAGCGTATGCACGCGCACCATCAACTGTTCGTTGTCGCCCGCGATCGCGACCAGTTCCGCCAACCGCTCGTTGAGTTCGTGGTTGCGCGCACGCAGCGCTTCGAGCTGGTACGCCGCCAGCGAGGCGGCGGGGCCGTTTTCACGCGGCACCACCAGCTCTGTGGCGATGTCCGGGAAGTTTTCGAGGAAACGGGGGTGCTGGCGCAGGTATTCGGCGACGTCCATCGCCTCGAGGCTTTGCTTCAGGGTCAAATCGGCCATGCTGGGCTCCGGTGGCATGCGCCCAAGTTTCGTGAGTCGCACGCAGATACGCAACGGTTCTGGTGGAAAGTCCGGCCATGGAAGGCCATTCCGGTGTGGAAGGACACTGCGCGTTCTTGCGTCGACAGCGCCCTTGTGCGGCGATCAGGCAGGGTCGCACTTCATGCGGCCCAGTACTCGCCGTCGAAGACGAATGCCGCCGGACCGGTCATCCACAGTGCGTGGCCGGGGGCTTGCCATTCGATATCGAGAGCGCCGCCCGGCAGTTGGACTCGCACCGCATCCGCGACGCGGGCCCGACGACGCAGCGTTGCCACCGCCGCGCAGGCGCCCGTGCCGCAAGCTTGTGTCCAGCCGGCGCCGCGTTCGTGCACGCGCAGTTTCACGTTGCGAGCGTCCAGGACTTCGACGAAACCCGCGTTGGCGCCACGCGGAAAACGCGAATGCGTGGTGATGGCCGGACCGAGCCGCTCGATGCGCGGGTCGGCGAGGTCATCCACTTCCAGCACCGCGTGCGGATTGCCCATCGATACCGCGGCGACGTCGATGCGTTCGCCGTTGACGTCGAGTGAATAGGTGTCCGCTGCTGTCGGTGCATCGAACGGAATGCGTGCCGGCTCGAATTCGGGTTCGCCCATTTCCACCGCAACGGTGGTCGGATCGGTCAGGCGCATGCCGATGATCCCGGCGGGACTTTCCAGCTTCATGACTTCGCCGATCGCTGCTGCGCCGGCACGGTGCAGCCACGCGCCGATGCAGCGTGCGCCGTTGCCGCATTGTTCGGAAGGTGAGCCGTCGGCATTGCGTATCGAATAGGCCGCGGTGCATGCCGGATCACGCGCGCGTTCGATGATCAGCAGTTGATCGAAACCGACGCCGGTGTGGCGATCGGCGATGGCCCGGACCGTGATCGGGTTCAGCCGCAGCGACGCGGCGCGTGCATCCAGCACCACGAAGTCGTTGCCGAGGCCGCGCATCTTGGTGAAACGGAGGGCCATGTTCGGCGCGCGTCAATGGCCGCTGGACGAACCCGCCGCCGGAGCGGCGTTCGTCGAAGCCGACGCAGGTCCAGCGGTGGATATCACAGGCGCCGGCGGCGAACTCGAAGCGGAAGCCGGGACCGCGGGCTTGGTCGGCAGAAAAAGCGCCCCCTTCTGCCCGCAACCGGCGAGCAGCGCGGCGCCGCATGACAACAGCAAAGCAGAAACCACGATGCGACGGCGCATGCACGCGATCCGGAGTGGCGAGTCGCCGATGAGTATAAAGGCGCGCTTCGGGGGGCGACCCTGCGACGGGCCATCCGTGGCCCGTCGGTCCGTCAATGGCCGGCGCTGGACGGAGCGGCGGGTTGTGATTTGTCGGCAGCGTTTGCGGGGTTCGCGGCGGCCGCGTGGTGCGCGTCCTCGACCGATCCGACCGTGACCACGCCGCGCCAGCGTGCGTCGCGGGCCGTGAAGTATTTTTTGGGATCCCAGCGCCACGGGCTCCAGAAATCCGTGCTGCCGCAACCGGCGATCGGTGCATCGGCGATCGTGGGGCCGCCGCACCCGCCCTTGTTGACACCGATGGTGGTGACGCCGCTGTCGAATCCCAGCCGCGATCCGGTGCCTTGGGTCTTGGCGATTTCCAGCGCGCGCGCCATCCGCTTCTTGGCCACCGCGTCACCGTATTCCGGCATCAATTCGTCCAGCACCGCGACTGCCTGATCGTGCTGCGCGGGCGTCAATGCTTCACACACACGGTCGCGGGTGGCGAGGAAGCTCGGATATTTGCGCTCGGCGGCCAACGCCAGCCATGCGCAGGCCGTAACGGAATCCTGCTCGACGCCGCGCCCGTTCTCGTACATCAAGCCGATGCTGAGCTGGGACAGCTTGTCGGCGTAACGCGCGCCGTACTTGAAGTATTTGATCGCTGACTTGTAGTGCCCTTCCGAATACAGGCGCATCCCGGCGAATTCGCCGAAAAGGTCCGGATGTCCCCAGGTCGACGCGTTGTTCATCGACGTGAGGACCCGTTCGATCTGCGGATCGGCCTGGGGCCGTTGCACGACGGGCTTGGCGGCTACGGGCGGAGTGGCGGCGATCGTGGGGGAGACGGGCGGTGGCGGTGTCGCTGCAGGAGACGATGCGGCGGCGAACAACAGCGTCGCGCACAGTGAAGCGGTGAGAATTGAACGGTTCATCGCGTTGACTCCTTGTCAAGTTTGCTTGACACAAAGATAGCCATGACAATCCGCTGTGTCAAGCAAGCTTGACAGGTGCCGCATCCGTAATGGAAACGACGGCGATGAACAAATGATGAGGAGGCGGGACCCGGCGCACATGTCCCGGATGTCATCTATTCAAGGCTGACAGTTGTCAGGCGTTTCATGTACCGCCATGCGTCGGTGCCGTCTTCATAGAATCCGGGAATCCGATTGCCGCGCGTGTAGCCGCGATGCTCGTACAGCGCGATGGCGGAGACGTTGTCGACCCGTACCTCGAGGCCCATCGACTCGCACCCGCGTACACGGGCATCCGCTTCCGCGGCGGTCAGCAACGCGCCGCCGAGTCCCGTGCCACGCGAGCGCGCATCGACCGCCAGCGAATACAACCGCGCGGTTCGCGAGCGGCGCCGATAGAACACCACCGCGGCGGCGTCGATGCCGGTCGCTGCCTCGCCGATCACCAGCACCGTGGTCGTCGCGCTCCCGGTGTGCCGTCGCCACTGCGCGCGGCTGATGCGGTCGCCCTCGAAGCTGGCTTGTTCCAGCGCGAGCAAGGCGTCGAGGTCGGCAGGCACTGCCTGCCGGACTGGGGTGGACGGGCGTAACGGCATGCCGCAAGCGTGGCGTGCGGACCACGCTTGCGCAAGGCTGAATCCGCGCCTGCCGGGGAAGCTTTGCCTCT
>Ga0207639_10001154_pt1 | contig 17924 bp, 12 predicted proteins | sample KBSCornC32_FD_184299 | JGI IMG/M metagenome (GOLD analysis project Ga0207639, IMG submission 184299) | Corn rhizosphere microbial communities from Kellogg Biological Station, Michigan, USA - KBS Corn C3-2 (SPAdes) (version 2) | ecosystem: Host-associated > Plants > Roots > Rhizosphere > Soil ...
GAGTGCGGCCTCGGCGTTGTCGGTCGGGACAAAACGGATGCGTTCGAGTTTGACGCCGGCCTTGTTCCAATAGCTGTCGGAACGCTGGACGATGATGCCGTCGTTTGATACTGCGGAGACGCTGAAAGGGCCATTTGTGACGACAGATGCGTCGAGAGGAGCGGAGTCAAAGTTCGCCCCATCGCCGAACACCGGCCGAAACGCTGGGTCAGCGACGAGCTTTGGCAGATCGTTGTCGGGTCTGATCAGCGCGACATTGAGCGTCGCGTCGTCGATCGCGACGACCCCGATGAGGTGAGATCGTGGTGCGGATGACTCGGGCTCTGCGGTCGCGGTATCGGTTGCGAATGGACCGTTTGCTCGCGCCTCCTTGCTCTGTTCTTTGGCAGGCTCGGATGTTGTGCTTTTTTCCGTCTCTATCTTAGGCCCAAATCCGATGATGTTTTGGAATAGCTCGGCGTGAGCGGCGTTTGGGCCAAGTGCAACCGCGCGCTTCCACGAATTTACAAAGTCCGCGGCTGTGACACGTTTGCCGTTCGACCATTTGGCATCCTTGCGAAGGTGAAACGTCCACGTCTTGCCGTCGTCGGAAACGCTCCATTTTTCGGCAGCGGCGGGAACGGCATTCAGCGTTGCGGGATCGATCTCGGTCAGACCCTCAAATAGAGAGCAAACGATATCGGTCTCGGGAGCGGCGGCCGCCTTTGCCGGATCGAATGACTTTGGCAGCTTGCCATTTGACCAACGAAGCTCCTGCACCTGCGGCGGCGTGCTCGCTGAGATGTACTGGTCGGGCTCGGGCGGTTTGACCTGCGTACAGGATGCAAAAAGCGCAACCGCACAGCAGGCAACGGCAAGTGCCGCGGTGCGAACGTCAGCTTTTTTTATCCTCAGGTGCTTCACGTTTGTTTAGAGACCGCAATTCGTCGACGAGTTTCAGCGTTTGTCGACGCGTGTCGTCAAAACCTGCTGAAGTGTCGATCAGATGATCGGCATACCGCTTCTTTTCGTCCTGCGGCATTTGGGCTGCGATTCGCTGTTGGGCCTCGCTTTCGTCAAGGCCGCTGCGGTCCATGAGACGCGCCAATTGTATCTCAGGCCTGCACCACACAACAACGAGTTTGTCGAAGCGTTTATACCCTCCAGACTCGATCATCAACGCCGCATCGATGACAGCAATTCCACTCGGATCTCGAAGCTCGATCTCCTGTATCCAACGGTCCTGCGCCTCGATAACCAATGGATGCACGATCGAATTGAGCAGTTTCCTTTTTACCTCGTCCGTAAAGACGAGTTTTGCCATTTTGGAGCGGTCGAGCGATCCATCCGGCCGCAGGATCTCGTAGTCGAAAGCCTCAACGATTCCCGCGAGCCCCTTAGTGCCCGGAGCGACGACGTCTCTGGCGGTCTGGTCAGCATCAAGCACGTGTACACCCACTCCGCGCAACACGTCGCAGACAAAAGATTTGCCGACGGCGATCGATCCTGTGAGGCCTACCCTTAGCATCGATACAAAAGTTTAGAGTGCAAGCTTTAGCTTGTACTCAACGCCGAACTGTTGGCCAATAGCGATCTTGACACCACGGCCATACAAGCTAAAGCTTGCACTCTGAACTTTATTTGCCATGTCTGGCCGCAAGTTTTTGGACGTTATACTCCGCGATCTCGCTGAGCGTGATCCCAAGTTCGTCGGCACACGCAGAGATGTACCAGAGGACATCGCCGAGCTCATCCTTGAGTTTGCCGCGAATGTCGTCGTTGAGGACTCCGCCGTGGTCCCGTTGGATCTTTTTTACGATATTCGCGACCTCGCCGGCCTCGCCCGTGAGGCCGAGAGTTGGGTATTCCAAATTCGACATCCGCCGCGGATAAAGCGCCGTGCGTGATGCGGCTGATTGGTATTCTTCAAAGTCCATATTTCCAGTTTAGCCACAGAGAGCACAGAGAACACAGAGCAAAGGGTTCGAGTCTCAGAGTTCTCTGTGTGCTCTGTGGCGATTATTTTCCTCGCATCGTTGCCGCCGCGACGGTGTTCTTCATCAACATCGCTACGGTCAGCAGTCCGACGCCGCCCGGGACGGGAGTAAAGTACGCGGCTCTCGCCATCGCATCTTTGTAACTCACATCGCCGACGAGTGTCGCACCGCGTTTGTCGAGTGTGGCGTAACGTCTCTCTAATTCCTCGCCGTCAAAGAATGTCGGCAGCACATCGCGATCGCTGACACTGTTGATGCCGACATCGATTACCGTCGCACCTTCTTTGATGTGTTCGCTGCGAATAAATCCCGCGCGGCCGATCGCTGCGATGAGAATATCCCCCCGGCTGCAAACGGCTGCGAGATCGCGAGTTTTTGAGTGACAAACTGTTACCGTCGCGTTCTCATTGAGCAGCAGCATCGCCATCGGCTTGCCGACGATATTGCTGCGGCCGACGACGACGGCGTTCGCACCGGCGATTCCGATGCCTGAGCGTTTTAGGATCTCGATCACGCCCGCAGGTGTGCATGGCGCGAGTGCGGCATGAGCCTGCATCAGACGACCCGCGTTGATCGGGTGAAAGCCGTCGACATCTTTATCCGGATCAACGCGTTCGAGTACGGTCTGCTCATTGATGTGCTTTGGCAGCGGCAACTGAACGAGAATGCCGTCGACATCGTCACGCGCATTCAATAGCTCGATGTGAGCAAGCAACTCACCCTCGGCGATCGACGTGTCGAGGTGGATCTGTTCAGAGCGAATGCCGACCTCTTGGGCAGTCCTTACCTTGCTTCCAACGTAAACGGCCGACGCAGCGTCCTCGCCGACACGAATGACCGTCAAGCCCGGCTGATAGCCGAGTCCCGCGATCTCGTCCTTGACCTCCTGCTTGATCGCCTCTGCAAAGGTTTTACCACTCAATAATTGTGCTGGCACGAGTTTATGTTACTCCTCAAAATTGTACTCTGCTAAAATCGCGGGACTGGGCTAAGAAACTGAGCCACGAATGCACTAATGAAGAGAAGACCATATAACGTCCGCACCATTCTTATTCGTGCATTCGTGGCCTCTCTTCTGATCCTGTTTGTCGCCGTTGTGAACCTCTCCGCTCAAACGCCCGACGACGTAGCGCTCGCCAAACTCGCCGTCACCGCACACTCGACCGGTAATCTGCTGCTCGAACAAATTCTCCTCCGCCGTCTAATGATCGAGTCCTCAGGCGACCAAGCCGATGCCGCTCGTCACCGGCTGGCGGAGAATGCACTCGAGCGTGGCGACTCAGCGGAGGCAATCCGACTGCTGAATGCTGGCGACGGAACCGCTGATGAAAACTCGCCGCAGATCCGCCGCGACCGCGTATTGATCGGTGAGGCATTTCAACGCTCGGGCGACACTGCAAGGGCCACAAGGATCCTCAGCGACGTTCTTGCGTCTACACCAAATCCGGCTAAGCCTGACGACGCGGACCTTCTCTCGGTAAAGTCGCTTGATGTGATCGGTGGTGACATTGACGAGACAGAGCACTTTCGCCGCGCAGGCGTATATCAGTTCAATCGATACTGGGATGAGGCTCGGCAGCATTACAAGTTTGTTAAGACAACGACCGATGCGGCGGAGGCTTTATTCCAGATAGGCCGCGGCTATACGCAGACCGCCGGATACGAGACGGCGATCCCGTACTACCAGAGCGTCATCGATCACTATCCAGACACGCAGCAGGCGAAGGACTCGCTGCTACAGCTTGCGGCTGCGCACTCGCGACTCGACCAGACCGACGAAGCGATCGCTCGCTACCAAACGTTTATCGACAAATATCCCACGGACGACAAAGCTCCCCGCGCATATCTCAACATAGTTGATATCTACCGCGACCTCGGCGACGATGCTCACGCGCTGGAATGGTGTCAAAAGACAGAGGCCGCATTCACCGGCAAAACTCCCGAGGCCCTTGCCATCTTTGACGAAGCCAAGATCCACGCCTCCCGCTCGGAATGGCAGGACGAGATCGCCGCGCTCGACCGGCTGAAGGGACGCAATGATCTCGGTGGTGCGTCGCAGCCGGGAGGGACGACTGCGGATGAAGTTGCGTTCATGCGGGGTTATGCATTGAAACAGACGGGCCGATCGGCTGAGTCACAGTCCGCATTCTCGGCGATCCGGTGTGATTATTGGAGAACGTTAGCGAAGGTGCCAATGCTTGCCAATCCGGACAATATAACTGATTCCCAAGTCGTATTTCGGAGTGCGGACCCACCGCCTTATTTCGATACAGTTCCGCGAATCGCATCAGGTTACGGAGCTGACGGACTCCTGATCTCCGCTATCATGGCTCAAGAATCCAAATTCGACCCCCAAGCTCGCTCCAATGCGGCGGCTCGCGGGCTGATGCAGTTCACGCATCCGCAGGCGGTGAAGATCGCAAAGGAGCTTGGGTGGACGTACTTCTCCGATGACGAGCTTTACTCGCCGGAGAATTCGATCGCTCTGGCGGCTCAGTATCTGGCGGACCTCAATGCGATGTTCCCGGGGCAAACCGAGGCTGTCGTCGCCTCGTATAACGGTGGTGAGGACAATGTGAAGCGCTGGATGGCGCGTGCAAAGTCTAACGAGCCCGAGCGGTACGTGCCGGAGATCGTCTTTGGCCAGACCAAAGATTACGTCGCAAAGGTCATGGCAAATTATCGGGTGTATCAACAACTCTACGACGAGCAGCTCCGGCCAAAGTAGGAGTCACGGAGTTTAGCGCTATGAGTTCGGCCTTTAGGCGGCCTCGGCGTTGGTTTGAGTCGACTCTAGCTAACGCGTGGCCGCCTAAAGGCGGGACTCCTAGCGCTTGTGTGCGGTTGCTCAATCGAACATCATTGATATAGATGCGTTATTTTTTATTTTTATTAGTCGCAGCTATCACACTCGTGGGCTGTCAGAAACAATCCGCGGCACCTCCGCCTGCTTCGGCTAATGCCAAGACGTACAAAATTCACGGGACTGTGCAGTCGGTCGACAAGGCTAACAAGACGATCCTGCTCAAGCACGATCCGATCCCGGGCTACATGGATGATGCGATGACGATGGAGTATCCGGTCCGGGCCGATCAGTTGTGGGACGTGATCACGCCGGGGTCGACGATCGACGGTGACCTGGTTGTCGACAATCAAAACACGCAGCCGTACTGGATCGAGAATGTCATTGTCAGCACGCCGGCGGATCCTAGTCAGGTGCCTGTGAATCCAAACTTCGCGCAGATCGGGCAGCCGGTGCCGGACTTTACGCTGACGAATCAGGACGGCAAGCCGGTGTCGCTTCACGATTTTAAGGGCAAGGCTCTGGCGATCACGTTCATCTACGCCCGTTGCCCGCTGCCGGATTACTGCACGCGGATGTCGACGAATTTCAGCAACCTAGCGATGCAGCTCGAGAACAGCCCGGACAAGGACCGTTACCGCCTGCTCACCATCTCCTTCGACCCCGAGAACGATACGCCCGCAAAGCTCAAGGCTTACGGCATCGGGTACATGGGCAACGACAAGAACTATAAATTTGACACATGGCAGTTGGCCGTTGGCAAGGACGCGGAGGTCCGCAAGGTCGCAGACTTCTTCGGAATGGAGTACCACACCGACGAGAACGACAAGGCCAAGATAAACCACACCCTCGTCACCGCCGTGATCGACCCGACTGGCAAGGTGACTCGTATATTTACCGGCAATTCCTGGACAACACCGCAGCTATTGGCGGAGATGAGGTCTGCCGTTAATTCTTGAGAAGGTGATCGTAACGCTCGTCATCGCGTAGCGATGTTTGATTGTAGCCGTGGGTTTCAACCCACGGTATGCCGACACGATCGAGTTCGTCGCGTGAGCGACGATTGAAGAGCCTTTCGCCAATGGATCAACCGTCGCTACGCGACGCCGGACTTATTTGCTTGCATTCCGTGGGTTGAAACCCACGGCTACAATCAATCGCCCGTACCGGGCGGGAGCTATCTGCTGACGGCGTTTGGGTGCGTTCCGTGTTATAAATCTTCCGAAAGGAGAATCCATCTGCATGCGAAAACCGCTGGTTTTTACCGCCATTCTTGTACTTTGCTTCGTATCGCTCGCGCAAACAGGTGTCGCGCAGCAAAAGCGGAACATCACCGAAAAGGACATCTTCGATTTCCAATGGGTCGCCGACCCGCAGATCTCGCCGGACGGGTCAACTGTTGCCTTCGTAAAGGTGACGGTGAATCCGCAGCGGACGAATTACGACACCTCGATCTGGGCCGTTTCGACCTCCAGGGATGAGGAGCCGCATCGCCTGACGAGCGGTACGCGTGACGCACAGCCGCGTTGGTCGCCGGACGGGAAGTACGTCGCATTCGTTCGAGGACTGGACGCGGGGCCGCAGCTCTTTATGCTCGCGATGTCGGGCGGTGATTCGTGGCAGGTGACGTCGCTCCCGCGCGGCATCGGCGGTCCGGTATGGTCGCCCGACGGTAAGTGGATCGTCTTTGGGAATAACCAGAACGACCCCGAGATAGCTCGCGGCGGCAAACCCGCACCCACGCCAGCCGACGGGCACGAGTCGGACGTCAAGGTCATCACTCGTGCCGGGTACAGGTCGAATGGAGCGGGTTATCTCGATTTCACACACGCCGCGCATATCTGGGTCGCTGCGGCCCCGCATTCGCCGGAGGAAAAGGTCACGCCAAAACAATTGACGAGCGGCACGTTTCAAGAGGCCGGTGCTGTCTGGGCTCCGGACAGCTCGCGGATCTATTACACGACAAACCGCAACCTCGAGCCATACTACGAGCTCGGCACGACAGAGGTCTGGTCCGTGAGTCCAACGGGCGGGCAACCGCAGATGCTGACAAAGGTGACGACGATGGGTTTTGGTGGTTTGAGCATCAGTCCGGACGGTAAGCGTTTTGCACTGCTCGGCTCGGCTAATGAGCCGGTGCGTTCATACGCAAAGACCGATCTGTGGGTGCTCGACAATTCTCCGAATGCTCAGCCAAAGGATCTGACCGCATCAACAGACATTGAGTTCGGCGGGGGCGGTATCGGCGGCGATCAGTCTCCACCACGCGGCGGTGGCGGAGGTGGAATTATCTGGGCGAGGGATGGGAAGAGTTTGATCGTCGAGTATGGTCGCGAAGGGCGTTCGCAGCTCGCACACTACGACCTGGATGGTGGGAAAGTGACCGATCTTACGCACGGTGACCACGCGGTCCTCAGCTACAACTCGACACAAGGCGGAGGAACGATCGCTTACACCGTTTCGACTCCGACAAAGATCGGTGATCTTTACGTGCAAAGCGGCAACAGCACGCCAAAGCAGCTAACGAGCGTTAACGCTGCACTATTCTCCAAGCTCAACCTCACAGAGCCAGAGGAGATCAAGTACAAGAGCTTTGACGGCAAGACGATCGAGGCTTGGGTGCAAAAACCGCCCAACTTTGACCCGTCAAAAAAGTACCCGCTGATCCTCAATATCCATGGCGGGCCGCACACGGCGTACGGGTATGTCTTTGATCATGAGTTCCAATATATGGCGGCAAAAGGGTACGTCGTTCTCTATCCAAATCCTCGCGGCTCCACAAGCTACGGGCAGGACTTTGGAAACATCATCCAGTACCACTATCCGGGCGATGACTACAAAGATCTGATGGCCGGCGTCGACGAGATGATCAAGCGTGGCTACATCGATGACAAAAAGCTCGGCGTCACCGGCGGCTCGGGCGGTGGTTTGTTGACGGATTGGACCGTGACGCAGACGCATCGCTTCGCGGCAGCCGTCGCACAGCGTGACATTACGAACTGGGCCGACTGGTGGTACACGGCAGACTTTCGACAGTTTGAGCCGAGTTGGTTCAAGGGACCGCCATTCGAGCAGGAGGAGGATTATCGAGCACGCTCGCCGATCACGTATGTCAAAAACATCACGACGCCGATGATGTTCATCCTCGGGGAGGCGGATTACCGGACGCCGCCGACGTCGGGCGGCGAGCAATTCTTTGTCGCGCTAAAATACAGGCATATTCCCACCGTCATGGTCCGATTTCCGAATGAGAGTCACGAGCTTTCACGTTCGGGCCACCGTGGCACCGCGTTGAGAGGCTGGAGCATATCGTCGGGTGGTTCGATAAATGGCTGATGGGTATGCCAAAGCCGGAGTACGATGTTCAGTAACGTACATAAGGAATTCGCCGCTGTGGCATAGAATTCCCTATGTACATGCGTGGCCGCCGAGTGATCATTCTGTGGCCTGTCATGATCTAGGAGGATTTATGCATATTAAAGGGTTTTTAGGGTCGATATTTGCGGTTTCGTTGATGTTTGGAGCTTTGGCCCTTTCGGCCAGTGCCCAACGTTATGGCGGTACTGACTGGAATGGCTATCCCAATTGGGGTGGTTCGCAGGATTTCAGGCAGACCGCACTGAATGCCGGCTTTAACGACGGCACGAAAGAAGGCCAAAAAGATGCCTCGCGTGGTCGCCGCTCAAACTACAACGACTTTAGCGAGTATCGCAATGCCAACCGCGACTACAATTCGCGTCAAGGCGATCGTTCGCTATACCAGCGCTATTACCGTGTAGCTTTTGAGCACGGTTATGACGCCCAGATGGGCAACGTCAATAATAACGGCTACAACAACGGCAACAACGGCTACAACAATAATGACCGTGACCGGAACCGCAACAACAACGGTTACAACAACAACAACGGCTACAACAACAACAACAACGACTGGCGAAATCGTCAATACCGCGGCCGCAATTGGGGACAGTACGGCAACTATGGCGGCAATTCCAATTTCCGCCAGACGGCACTGAATGCCGGTTACAACGAGGGCATAAATCAAGGCCGCAAAGACCGCAACCGCGGACCGCGCAACCTCAATGACTTTAGCCAGTATCGCAACGCAAACAAGGACTACAACTCACGCGAGGGCGATCTCGGACTCTATCAGCGTTACTATCGCGAGGGGTTTGAGAATGGCTACTACGACGGTCTACGAGGCTACTAAGCCGACACGCCGATCTGGATGATGTAAGGCACCGCGTCGGCGGTGCCTTTTTTAATCTGCTGCGGAATAGACAACGTTACCCGCGACCATCGTCGTTTGTACATCGCGCGCATTCGAGGCAAAGACGAGAGCGGCGTGAATGTCGTTGATCGGCTGTTGAGCGATATTCGAGAGCGAGATGACGGCGAGATCGGCTTGCTTGCCCGATTCTAGCGAGCCTATCTGGTCGTGCATTCCAAGGGCTCTGGCGCCGCCGATGGTTGCGGCCTCGAGCATCTCGCGGGCGGTGATAAAGCGTTTGGTGCCCTCGCGGTTGCGGGCGGTTAGCGATGCAAACCGGGCTTCCTCGAGCATGTCACAGACGTTATTGCTCGCGACCGAGTCGCTGCCGAGACCGACGGCGATGCCGGCGTCGAGAAATGCTTCGAATGGTGCCGAGCCATGGCCGAATTTTGCGTTCGATTTTGGACAATGAGCGATCGTTGCTCCGTTGCGTGCGACCCTATCTATATCTGACGCGGTTGCGGTGACGCAGTGGGCGAGCAGCGGTTTTGCGGAGAGGACGCCGAGGCGTTCGAGATACTCGATCGGTGTCGAGTGCGGGCTGTTCCATTCGACGCCATACTTCTCATAGACCGTCGTAAAAAAACCTGTGCCCTCTGTGAGCAGCTCGTGCTCGGCGGCGGACTCGGCGACATGAATGTGCAGCGAGACACGGTTCAGGATCGAGAACTCGGCGATCATCTCAAACAGCCGCGAGCTGACCGTGTAGGGCGAGTGCGGCGAGAGGCCGACACCGACGAGCTCCGTCGCTCCGTCTCGCAGATCGTTGAACTTGCCGATCAGCTTTGGAAAATATTCCTCTGCCGCCACATTCTCAGGTGCGAACTCGGTCTCCTGATAAACGATCCCGCGTAAGCCGACCTCTTTGAGAGCGTGCAGCCCGGCGAATCCCATTCGCCCGATGTCAGCAAAGCAGGTCACGCCCGCGGCTGCGCCTTCCCGAGCACCTGCGACGGCGGCAGCCATGATGTCCTCGTCAGACATCGCCGCGCGAAGCGTGGTCAACCTGAGCAGCCATGCGGAGAAGTCATGCTCCACATCGTCGAGGCTCCCGCGCATCGACGTCAACTCCAGATGGGAATGGCAGTTGATGAAACCGGGTAATATCGCCGCCTCGCCAAAATCGGTGACCTCCGCATCCGGATATTCGGCAATGAACTCGTCCCGCGCGCCGACGCCAGCGATCTTGTCGCCGTCGATCAAGACCGCGCCATTGCAAAGCGGGTCGCTCGTGATAGGCAGGACATGGTCCGCGGTCAATATTCGCATTAACGCTTCTGCTCCTTGCGATACCGAGCGAGGATCGACGTCACATACGAACGCGTCGACGGAATGTCGATACGAGATGTAAAGTCCGCTTCGCTGATCGTCTGAGCGTCCGCGCCCCGCGTCCAGTCATCGACACGGCTCGGACCGGCATTGTAGGCCGCGAGTGTCATTGCGGTCTCCGCCGTGCGGCCGCGATACGGCTCGCGGAGCCGCTCGAGGTACCAGCAGCCGGCCTGGATGTTTCGCTCGGGATCGGAGAGAAACTCGACAACATTCTCATTCGCCTGACGCTCGTATTCCTTGAGACCGGTCTCGTGTGCCCACTCGCGGGCGACGAGCGGCGTCACCTGCATCAGTCCGACCTCGTCGGCCGCACCGATCTTCCACGCGCGAAAGTAAGTCTCCTCATAGATCAGGCTCCAAACAAGCTTGTCATCGAGCCTGTAGATGCGGGCCTGCCGAGCGATCAGGTCGTCATACCGATGTGTCCACCAATCAGGAAAAAAAATGGCAGCGGAGCCGACGATTATCGCGAGAATAAAGAGGATCGAGATGAGGTAACGGGCCATTCGGGAGCGGCTCGTGTTACTGATCGGAGACGTCGACCTGCGCGGGTTCAGTGACGGCGTGCGGCTGCGGCTCATCGCAATGCGAGCCCTCCACGCGAGTGACCGTACGGCCGTTGCCGACCGGCTTAACACCTGTCCGCACCATCTCGAAAAAGGTGCGAATATCACAGCCCGCCTCCTCGCTCATCGCAGTGCGAATGGCAAGGATAACTTCGAGAGATTTCGGTCGTCGGTACATCGCGTCAGTGAGACCATTGTTCACTTTCGCGGCTGTCGGAGTCAACCCGATCCGCTACTGGACGAGTGATAAGGTGGAAAGTTCGTTGAATTCGATAGAGGGCGCGTCAAAGCGCGATCCGTCGGCGAGACGCGAGCGGACATCCTCAAAGCTCATTGGGCGGGCAAAGAGATAGCCTTGGGCACTCTCGCAGTTCAGTGATTTGAGAAGCCGCAGTTGCGCATCGGTCTCGACACCTTCGGCAGTGACGCGGAGGCCGAGGTTTCGCGCGAGCGTGATGATCGCACGGATGATCTGATCGTTGTGCGAGCCGTTCTCGCCCGTCATCGCGATAAACGTGCGATCGATCTTGAGGCTCGAGACGGACAGCCGCGTGAGATATCCGAGGTTTGAATATCCAGTCCCAAAATCATCGATGTCGATCTGGATGCCGTCGTTGCGTAGCTGGTTGAGCATGGCGACTGCGCGTTCGTGGTGCTCAAAGAGAACTGACTCGGTGATCTCGAGTCTCAGATTCTCACCCGCAAAACCGGTCTCGTCGAGGATCGACTCCAGATCGCGAACCAGCGTTTTTTGCGCAAATTGTTTGCACGATAGATTGAGGCTCATGGCGTATCGGCTGCCATCGCTTCGCCGCAGCGAGCCGATCTCGCGACACGCACGCCGCATCACCTGAGCGCAGAGTTTGTCGATAACGCCGATCTCCTCGGCGAGCGGAATGAACTTGGCGGGCTTGATCCGTCCGAGCTCCGGATGCTCCCAGCGGGCGAGTGATTCAAAGCACTCGATCTCACCCGTTATGAGCGAATAGATCGGCTGATAACAGACATGGATCTCCTCGCGGTCTACAGCTCGGCGCAGGTCTGTCTCGAGCCGTAGGATCTCCTTTGCCGTGTTGTGCATGTCCTCATCAAAGACCTCGTGACGGGCCTTGCCCGCACGCTTTGCCTGGTACATTGCCGTGTCGGCGTCGCGCATTACGTCCTCGCTCGAAGTGTGTTTGTCGGACGCATGGAGTATCCCGATGCTCGCCGAACTGTAAACCTCGTGCCCAAACAGGTCGAAAGCAACGCTAAACTTTTGCTGTATCCTCTCCGCTATCCGAGCGACCTCCGACAGGTCGTAACGTCCCTGTACGAGGATCGTGAATTCATCGCCGCCAAGTCTTGCCACGAGGTCCGCCGGACGCATGCAGTCACGCAGCCGCAGCGCGATTGTTTTCAACAACTCATCGCCAATAAGATGGCCGAGGCTGTCGTTGACGTACTTAAATCGATCAAGGTCGATAAAGAGGACCGTCACTTTATGCCCCACGATCTCACGCGATCTCGCGAGGGCCTCGCCGAGTCGTGCCATAAAGAATGCGCGGTTCGGTAGTCCCGTCAGCGCGTCATGTGTCGCGTCATGCTGGAGCTGCTCCTCGGCGCGCTTTTTGTCCGTGATGTCCTGGACTTGAAAAATAAGATTCGGCTGCTTTAGAGCGAGATCGGTCGCGGTCGAGACGCTCCACGATGTCCAGACGACGTGGCCGCTCTTGTGGACGTACCGCTGCTCCATTTGGCAATTGCCGGTCTTGCCCGCGAGCAGCTCGTGGACCTTGATCAATGTCGGTCCGAGATCGTCGGGGAGGATCATCGACTGGAAGTCACTGTCGAGGAATTCATGCTGTTCATATCCGAGGAGCTGCGAAAGCGCGTGGTTCACCTTGAGCCAATTACCGGCTGGCGAAACGAGTCCGATACCGATCGGTGCGTTGTCGAACGCACTGCGAAATCGCTCTTCAGATTCCTTGAGAGCATCCGACTGTGTCTCCAGGATCTTTGCGTATTGCTCGGCCTGCTCGGCCTGCTGCACCGAGATCTCGACATTCTTCATGTACATCCTGTAGGACAGGAATACGAAGAAGATCACCGGCCCCGCGGCAAAGATAATGGCCCATCCCATCGTCTCCGCAACCTGGACGATCAGACCCGCGCTTGCGGCACCGATAAAATAGGAGAAGAACGACCAGAGATATTTGTTCTTCCACGTCTCCCACAACTCGAGACCGCTCTTGAACCTGTCGTAGAGCGATGCTAGGGACGTGTTGACAAAGAACTGCGTGAGTGCGACGAGCGACAGGAGGATCAGGAAGCCCTTTCTATCATCGCCGCGTCCGTGGAGCTGGCCCTCCGTGTAGAGACCGGAAAACTGCAAAACGAGCACTACGGCAGTCGTCGAAGTAGCGAGGAGTGCCGCATTAAAAACGACCGTTAGCTTCCGATTGCAAAAACGCCATGCGGATACGCCGGCCTCGACCGTCGCCAGGACAACTGCGCAAGGTCCTCCGTACAACAGGAGCATTAAAAAAATGAAGGTGTCCGAAACCGAGATGTGAGATTTGAAGCGAGGGATCTGAATGATCGTGCGCGAGCCGACCGCGACCGTCAGCACGCCAAGCAGCAGAACGTATATGTCGGGCTGGCTGCGAATAACATCGACCGTAGCGGCGGTCGCGCAAAGCGCACCACAGGCGATCACTAACCACATGTATCGCTCTGACTTGGCCGTTGTATGCATGAAACCCCCGCACCGCTTATTCAACAGTGCTGCTTACGGCAGATTGCCTTTCGAGGTCGATCTTAGATCGCAGGTGGGGACCCGACTTGCTACTTGCAGCTCAGAAATGAGATGAGAAGGCTGGTAGGAGCAGCCTTCTCGATCATACCCCTTGTAAAACACTGTTGTCTACAACTTTCAGCTAGTCTCCGACGCAGATGCCGTCGCCGACCAGCACTCCGTCACCAACCAAAACGCCGTCGCCAACGAGTACTCCATCGCCGACAAGCACTCCGTCGCCAACAAGTACACCGTCGCCGACAAGTACACCGTCGCCGACAAGTACACCGTCGCCGACCAGCACTCCGGCACTGTCGCCGACGAGCACGCCGTCACCGACCAGCACTCCGTCGCCGACAAGTACACCGTCACCAACAAGGACGCCGACACTGTCGCCGACCAGCACACCGTCGCCGACCAGAACTCCATCGCCAACGAGTACACCGTCGCCGACAAGCACTCCGTCACCAACGAGCACGCCGTAGGACATCAAGGCGGTTCCCGTCCCGAGCGAGCCGCCGTCGCTGATACGGACATGGCCGTTAACGTTCAGCCCCGTCGTGTAGTAGCTGCTGCTGAGTGCCCACAGCCCCTGAACGGTGCCGGTGCCCGTGCTGATTCGGTTTCCCGGCTTGTAGACGTTTTGGAACTGCGTGACAAGATTCGACCCGCTCACAAAAGCGTGGTCGCCAGTCACCATCTGCGACCAGCCAAAGCTGGTGCCGCCGATCGTGGAATGGGCGTCGGGCATTGCCGACCCCGCGGCCAACATGCTCGTTCCGCTTGTGGAATTTGCAAAATCGACATCGGTCCTCAGCGAACTCGCGAGTCGCACCGCACCATCGAGATTTACCTCGCCTGCACCTTGCTCGAACGTATTCGCTCCGGCGATCGGCTGCGCCGAGTATTGAAGGAGCATCTTCACCATTGTGGGAGTGAGATTCGGATCCTCCTGCAGGAGAAGTGCGGCCGCACCAGAGACGACAGGTGCCGCCATCGAGGTGCCGCTCATCGTCATCTCGCCGCCGCCGGCATCGACAGCCGCGCCTTGTGCGAGAAGGGCGTTGTTCGGAGCCTCGGCTGAGGTGAGCTTGTTACCCGGGGCAACGAGGTCCGGCTTTATGACATTGTCGTAAACGCGTGTCCCGTTGGATTGCGTGTAAAAACCGCGGGTCGGGCCCCGTGAACTGTAGCTGGCGACGCCGTCGTCGCTGCGCTCATTCGTCTGGAACGTATTGCTCGCACCGACCGTGATCACATACGGGCTGTCGCCCGGGCTGTGGATCTGTCCGTACGCCTTTTGGCCGTCGGCGGTCTTGCCGAGGTTGCCGGCTGCGGCAACGACGACGATTCCGGCTGCGGTAAGCTCCTTGACCTTGACGCAGATCGGATCGTTGGCCCACGAGTCGACTGCTGTGGTCCCAAGGCTGAGATTCACTACGCGAATGTTGTACTCAGCCCGATGCGTCATAACCCAGTCGAGGCCATTGAGGAGCCACGAGGTCTGTCCGTTCCCCGCGTCGTCAAGCACCTTGACGCTGACGAGGTTGGCATTCGGCGCGATGCCGCGATAGTTGGCATCGTTGCTGCCAGCGAGGCCGGCGACATGTGTGCCGTGGCCAAAATTGTCATTGGCGCTTGCGGACGTGGTGAAATTCACACTCGCCGCCACACGCGAACCGGAGCCGTTGTTAAAGCCGTTGTGTGCGATATAGATGCCGGAGTCGAGCACCGCGATCCCAACGCCGCTGCCGTCTAGCGTGTACGCCGGACGATTGGCCGTTGCGCTCTGCTGACGCAGGGCGGCGATGCCGGTCGTCTCCTCGACGTGACCCATGGAGCTTGTCGGACGGTTTGGCGAGGCGTAATTGATCATTCCGCTCGTTGACAGAGCCTGCAAAGAGCGAAGCGGAAGATTCACCAACATCGTGCCGGTGTGGCCGATCTGCTCAACGATATTCGCCTGACCCGACGCGAGCATCGAGCGAAGAGCGGCATTATCTGCGTCCTTTGCCTGGAGAATGACGTCGACGCGCTTCTTGCCGGTCGGGTCCTGCGCCATCATCTGGCGAAGGTCGGGCGAAACGTTGTCACCGCGATAGCCGTCATCATTTGTGTTCTTTTTCGCTGTCGAAGTCTTTGCGCGCGTGGCCGTGGTTGTCTTGGTCCCTACCTGAATAGCAGTAAAGAATCCGGCGACATCAGCCTGGCCCTCGATCCGCGTGGCGTACTCGGCGGCATTGGTCCCGCCGATGAGGGTGAGGTGACCAGCCGAAACAGCCTTCATCAAACTCTGCGTCACGGCCTTTGGACCGACGAGGTCCGCGAGCGAATCGACGTAAACGATCACGCGACCATTCGAGCTGACCGCATCGGCGACGATCGAATCGATCATCTTAGCGGCGTCCTCTCGGCTCTTTGCATTAGAAAAGAGCGAGGCAGACTCGACGCTCAGGATCGTACGGTCCTTGAGCTGCTCGGGAGCACGGCCGTCCGCTATGCGAAGCGCCACCTGCTCGACGATACCGTTCTGTACCGCTTTGTCCTCATCGACGACGACCGGCTGACGGACACCACCTTCTACGAGCACCTTGATCAGGCGAGAGGTCTCGCCCGCGAGGCTCGCGTTCTCCTGCAGTCTTCCATTACGGCCAAGCTGCGTGAGATCGGTGGTATACGTCGCGGTTGTCTGCGAGACGACCACTTTAACGCTGCTAGTGTCGGCCGATGCCGCCACAGCGAATGCGTTGCTAAAAGCGAACGACGCGAGAATGGCAATTGCCGCCACTCGCCGCGCGATCGCTTTGGGAAACTTGGTGGGGTTGTTCATAAAATCGTGCTCCTTTTCCGGGGCTGAGAAAAAGTCTCAGGCGCACACTCTGCGCCGCAGCACCTTTTACAATGCCCGTGCCATCTGTGTAACTTGTTGAATTGACGGAGGTTAGTCTCTACGGCGGCGGTCGAGTAGTGAATGAAAATCGGTCAGCCTGACCGTTCCATCGGTCAGAACGAGACTGTCACATGAGACACGCGAGCCTGATCGACGGTTGCGACTACCGTCCGACTGCGCTGCTTGTTTTTGGACATTGCCTTATGGTAGATTGCTCGCTACTAGCTTTACAGCAGTTTCCCTTCTAACGGTTTGTAGCAGTAAGACCCTTTCGCGGTATTTTTATATGGGCTTGACACGTCGAGTTGCAGCCGTCGCGGGAGTGGTGTTGCTATGTTTCGCGGTATCGTATCCACAAACTCGCGAAAACAGCCATCGTCACCGATGCGCGCATGGCGCTAAATATATTCGGGGCAAATGCCGACAAGTTAAAGTGAAGAGGAACACGAGCAAGAAGCAGGGAGCCGAAAACGGCAATATGACCAAAGCCGGTGAGTTCAACGGTGATCTGAGGGACCTTCCGAAGACACCTGTAAAGGCGACCGGCACGGCACCGGTTCGCGAGCCTCGCAATAAGCCGAAACCGGCGCCCACCGCGACCCCGAATAAATGATCGCGGGAACACCAGAACCAAAATGAAAAAGACCCGGAGTAAAGGTATGAAGTTCCATATACGGTTGACGCTGGCGATGGCTTCGCTGGTCCTATTTTTTGCGAGTGTAACGCCTGCCTTGGCGCAAGCTAGCGGTTCGAGTGAGAGCGGCATTCGCAGACACGCGTCCCATCGTAATCACCGCCGGGTCGCCAGGCGGCACCGGGAGAAGATGTACTCCCTAGCATCATCGGGTACCGAGCGCAACGAGATGGGTGGCCGAGCGGGTCGGTCGATCGCGTCTCCGCGAGTCGCGATCGTTTCTGACAATGACGCTGATGAGGTGAAATTTGGCCCTGGAAAGCCAGGAAAGATCCAGCGCGCCTCACGCAGCTTTGACGGTGACCTCCGAGACCTGCCCGTCCAGGCGATCGAGAAAAGGGAGAGGCCCGAGCGCGACGGGCCAGCGTTGGCGCCCCGCGTGGCCCCGACTTCAGAGAACACCGATCAGACGGCAGCGACCCCGGATACCTCGCTTGTCGCACCCGACGGACCATTAAGTGCGGCTCCTCCGCCGAGTGCGAGCTTTGACGGACTCGACTTTGCGACATGGGGTGCCGGCCATCCGCCGGATACGAACGGCGATGTAGGACCAACATACTTCATACAGACGGTAAATACTTCGATCGGCATTTTCCGCAAGAGCGATCATGTTC
>Ga0207639_10001160_pt1 | contig 17875 bp, 24 predicted proteins | sample KBSCornC32_FD_184299 | JGI IMG/M metagenome (GOLD analysis project Ga0207639, IMG submission 184299) | Corn rhizosphere microbial communities from Kellogg Biological Station, Michigan, USA - KBS Corn C3-2 (SPAdes) (version 2) | ecosystem: Host-associated > Plants > Roots > Rhizosphere > Soil ...
AACGGTTCGCTGGTCGCCCGCCGGCTCTGCGAGCTGCAGGTGTGACGCAACGGAATCCGCGGCAGCGCCGTCCTCGGCGAGGAGGTGCGCCGTGCGTGCGTGCTCGGCGGCGCGGCGCGTCTCCGTCATCTCGCTGAGGACCGCGGCCCGGACCAGAGGATGTACGAAGCAAGTGGGACGGGTGTCGGCGAGCATGTTGGCGACGACCAGCCGCTCGCAGGAATCGGCCACCGTCGCCGCGGGCAGGTCGCTCAGGGCCGCGATCCAGCGCGCCTCGGCGTTCGGCTCCAGCACTGCGACCGCGCGAGCGACCGCCACCGCGTCTTCACCATGCCGGTCGAGGCGCACGAGCATTGCTCGCGAGGCACCCGGCCCGGCGATCCGGGCGAGGCGCTCGGTGTCCAGCGGCTCGCCGTCGAGCTGCTCGAAGTCGATGGCGCGCACCAGCTCGACCAGGAGAAACGGGTTGCCACCCGTGGCCTCCCGCGCCGCGTGGACCAGGGCGTCCTCGACCCGGCACCCCGACTCGCCGGCGAGCAGCGCCGCGACGCCGTCTGGCGAAAGCGAGCTGGGCCTGATCGTGAGCGCGTCGGGCTCGCGGCGCAGCTCGTCAAGCAGCCCTTCGTGCTCGCCAGGCTCCCCGGTCCTCACGGTGAGTACCAGGGCGGCGCTCAGGCCGCCGAGACGGCGGCCGAGGAAGACGAGAGCACGGAGGGAGGCGAGGTCCGCCCATTGCGCGTCGTCGACCAGGATCAGCAGCGGCGAGTCTTCGGCCAGGGCGAGCACCATGCCGTAGAGGCCGTGCTGGATGGTGAACTGGTTGCTGCCCTCGGCTGGCGCGGCGGCTGGGTCGAACACTGCTGCGGCACTCTCACCAAGCGGCGCCTTCCAGCCCGACTCCTCGCTAAGGAGACGATCGAACAGTTGGCGCACGACACCGTATGGGAAGTCGCGCTCGAACTCGCCGCCGCGGGCACGGAGCACTCGCATGCCCGCCTCTTCCCCCCGCCGGCGCGCGGCCTCGAGCAGCTCCGTCTTGCCGACCCCGGCCTCGCCCTCGATCGCCATCACCCTCCCCATGCCGGCGGCGGCGTCGCCGAGCGCGCGCTCGATCGACGCGAGCTCCTCCTCCCTTTCCAGCAGTGCCCTCGTCGCGGCCATCGGTGCTCCGACGATGCTACGCCGGACTCCGCGCTCAGGCGACCGCGACGGTACTTTCGACGCCGGGGGTGAGGAGAATCGTCAGTGCCAACGCCAGCGCCCAGGGGGCCTCCCGGGTCACTCTGCTGCCTTCCTCGAGCAACCCGGCGATGATCGGGCCGGACTCCCCGAGACACGAGCCGTCCCCCAGTGCGAGCCGAGCCATCTCAAGCATCTGTGCCGGATCCCCACCGCTGAACTTTGCAACGCCGGTGGCGGCGACGGCCATGGCCACCCGCCCCGCCTGGGGCGAGGGAACGGCCTCCGGCGGCCCAGGCGGCGGGCCGGCATCGAGCGGGGCCTCGCCCGCCAACAGGTTCTCGAGCTGGCTTCCCACGACAAGCTCGATCGCCTCCGGCGAGAGGCCGGCGAAGCGGGAGCAGCGCAGCGCGATCGCGAGGACCGGCTCGAGACCCATATAAGGGGCGTCGCTGCCGAAGAGGATCCTGCCCGGCGGCACCAGCGAGAAGAGCGCGATCAGGTCGGCGGGGTTCCACCAGGAGGTGTCGAAGAACAGGTTCGGGTGGTCTGAAATTTCCTCGGCGAGCCAGCTGAGGTCGGAGATCCCTGCGTGGGCGAGGATCAGCGGGCAATCGCGGTGGCGCTCGGCGAGCGCCGTGATGGTTGGGCCGAACGACCCGACGCCGAGGCCGGCGTGGACCAGGACCGGCGCTCGTGCCGCGGCGGCGATCGAGACGATCGCATCGACGCCGGGGTGGTCGAGCCGGAAGTCCTCCGAACGAGGGTGGAGCTTGAAGCCCCTGGCCCCTGCCGCGAGGGCATTCGCAGCGGCAGCGCCGACAGCCTCGACCTTGGGGTCGAGGCGGGCGAAGGGCGTCAGCAGCCCAGGCGCCGCGGCGCACTCGTCAAGCACGCGTCGGTTCTCGGCCTCGTATCCGCTCGTCACGCAGAGGGGAAAGATCACCGAGCGACCGCCGACCGCTTCGAGGTCACGCAGGTGCTCCTCGCTGCTGCGCTTCGTGCCATCGGCGTCGGCGCCGGTGTGAGCGTGAACGTCGAAGGGCGCGACGCCGTCGCCGAGGGTTGCCAACTCGGCCCGCAGCGCCGCGCGCAGGCTCATCGCCCTGCCGCCTTTCCGTCTCTGGGCAGCTCGAAGCAGCTGGCCAGCTCGTGCCGCATCCATGTGTCCATTCCCGAAGGGCACAACAGGGCCATCTGGGAAGCGACCGAGAGAGTCTGGGCCGCCTTTACGCCCGCGCGCTTGACCCGGCGGCCCCGACCCGTTCTGGTGATGAGTGCGATCTGCATGCCCCGATCGTGGGCGACCGGGGCGTCGCTCGCATCAGGGCACCCCCCTTATCTTTCGTCTTCAGAAGACCGGGAACGGCCCTAGTCCTCGGCATCCGCCGAGGAGCTAGCCCCGATCGGCACCCTGGTCGGGGTGCCCTGCTCGGGCTTGGGGATGTGCACCTCGAGGACTCCGCGATCGAAGTCGGCCCTGAGCGCCTCCGCGTCGATCCCGCTCGGCAGGTCGAGCGAGCGCGAGAAGCGGCCAAAGGAGCGCTCCACGCGGTAGAAGCCCTCGTGGCGATTTTCGTGCTCGTAGCGCCGCTCCCCTGAGATCGTCAGCACGTCGTCCTTGACCTCGATCTCGATGTCGTCCTCGCTGAGCCCGGGGAGGTCGGCCCGGAGGACGTACTCGTTCTCCTCTTCGGTCAGGTCCATCGGCGGTACCCAACGCTGCGCTGACCCTCCACTGCTGCGGTTGGCGCCCCGGGTGCCGAAGAAGGCGTCGAAGAGGCGATTGACGTCGCTCTGCAGCAGATCCAGATCTCGGCCGGGGTCCCATCTCACGATTGCCATCTCGAATACCTCCTCTCGAAATGCCCGTCGTGGGGCGTTGCTCTGGTTTCCCGGAATTATGAAATCTAAGTGCCTCTGTGTCAAGTTTAGAGCGGGGGGTTGCGTGGTGGCCCGATCTGCGAGCCTGCCGCGGTGGCGCTGCTGGCGGCGAAGATCCTGCTCTCGCCGCTGTGCGTGGTTGCCGTCTCCTTGGCGGGCCGGCGCTGGGGGATGAGGGCCGCTGGTGTGCTCGGTGGGCTGCCCGTGGTCGCGGGGCCGATCCTGCTGGTCGAGACTCTCCTGCACGGTCGCGGCTTCGGCGCAGATGCGGCCGCGGGCACCCTCCTGGGGCTCGCCGCCCTGACAGCTTTCGTGGTCGTCTACGGCCGGGTCGCCGCGGCCGGGGGGCCGTTGACGAGCGTGCTCTGCGGCTGGCTCGCGTTCCTGCTCGGCATCGCCGCTCTCAGTCCGCTGCTGCCGCCGCCGCTCGTGTCGCTGGTCATGGTCGCCGCCTGCTTCGCGCTCGGCCTGAGCCTGCTGCCACCGGTACCGGCGTCGCCGGCGTCCGTCCCCTTGCCGCCCTGGTGGGACCTGCCCGCCCGCGCCCTTGCCGCGCTCGGACTCGTGCTCACGCTGAGTGCTCTCTCCGGTGCGCTTGGCGCTCATCTCAGCGGTCTGCTCGCGCCCTTCCCGATCATCACCAGTGTGCTCGCCGTCTTCACCCACGCCCACGGCGGCTTTGCCCAAGTCGCCGTCCTCCTCCGCAACTTCCTCTTCGGCTTCTACGGATTCGCGGCCTTCTGCTTCGTGCTCGCGATCGGCCTGCCCGGCCTGAGCACCGCGGCCGCCTTCGGCCTGGCCGTTGCGGCGGCGCTCACCGTGCAGGCGACGCTCTTCCTCCTGCGGTCGCGCCTTCGGCTCCGCCGCCAGCGTTAGGCGGGCTCGCCCCAGGCGGTTGCGACCAGGGAGCGCGAACCGCCGTGGTCGCGGTGCTCGCAGAGGTAGATGCCCTGCCAGGTGCCGAGCGCGGGACGGCCGCCCCTCAGCGGCAGCGTCAGCGACGGCCCCAGCAGCGCCGCCTTGATGTGGGCGGGCATGTCGTCCTCGCCCTCCAGGGTGTGGGTCCAGTACGGAGCGCCTTCCGGAACCGCCCGGTCGAACCAGGACTCGAAGTCGTGGCGCACTTCCGGCGAGGCGTTCTCACTCAACGCCAGCGAGGCCGAGGTGTGCTGGATCAACAGGTGCAGGATCCCGACGGAGATCTCGCCCAGCTCGGGAAGCGCGTCGAGCACCTCGGCGGTGACCATGTGAAAGCCGCGCGGCTGTGCGCCCAGCCGGATCGTCCGCTGAATCCACATCTCGCTCTCCTTCTTGGGTTGAAATCCGACCATTAGGGTGCCAGGCATGAGTGCTGCCCAGATCGCGATAACCGATGACGTCGATAGCCAGCGCTATGTGATTCGCGTCGACGGCAGGCGGGCGGGGCTTCTGCAGTACCGGCTGCACCCCGCCACGATCGAGCTCATGCACACCGAGATCTACGAAGAGTTCGAGGGGCGCGGGCTCGGCAGCCAGCTGATCTCATTCGCCCTGCAGGACGCGCGACAGCGTGCGCTGGCGGTGCTGCCCTTCTGCCCCTTCGTCAACGATTACATCCAGCGCCACCGCCAGTACGTCGACCTCGTGCCGGAGGGGCGGCGCGAGGATTTCGGCCTCTGACCCCCTCGCTCAGCAGGCCCGACGCGCGGTTAGCTGCTAGGAAGCAGGCCTTGGAGGCCCATCGGTCATACGAGCGGTTCGAGGAGGGCCACCGGGTTGCAGCGGCGCGCGACCACTACGGCGAGCCGCACTACGCGCGCAACGCCGCGCTCGCTGTCGCCGTGATGGCCGCCTTCCTCGCGCTGGCCACCTTCCTCTCCGACGAGGCGGTCAAGGAGGTGGTCACCGGCGAGACCCACCGGGCCGACACCTCGGCACGGCTGGAGAGCAACCGGGTCAAGATCGACATCGCCAGCGGCAACGCGGGATTGCTGGAGGCGCTCGGGACGGGCAACGCACAGTTGCGCCGCGCCTCCAAAGAGGCGCTGCGACACGAGACCCGGATCGCCCGCGAACTGAAGCCCGCCGACGCTCATCTCACCGCTGAGCTCCGGGCTGACGAGAAGGAGACAGACCACGCCAACACCCAGCACCTTGACTACGAGCTGGCCGAGGTCGGCCTCCAGGTTGGGATCGTGCTGGCGTCGGTCTCGATCATTGCCCGCAGACGCTGGCTGCTGGCCTGCGGCGGGGCCGCGGCAACCGCCGGCGTCCTGCTGCTCCTCCTCGGTCTGCTCGCCTAGTCGCGCCACTCCTCGTCATCCGCCCGAAGTAGTCGGTAGTAGGGTCGGCCGATGGCAGAGACGGTTCTCGTAACCGGCGGCTCCGGCTTCCTCGCCGGGTGGTGCATCGTGGAGCTGCTCGGGCAGGGCTATGAGGTGCGGACCACGGTGCGCGACCTCGGCCGCGAGGGGGAGGTGCGCGAAGCCGTCTCGACCGGCGGGCAACCCGGCGAGAAGGTCGCGGTGCTCGCCGCTGACCTGACCAGCGACGAGGGCTGGGAGGAGGCGGTCGCAGGCTGCGAGTACGTGCTGCACGTCGCCTCGCCTTTCCCGCCCGTGCAGCCCAAGGACGCCGACGAGCTGATCGTGCCGGCGCGCGAAGGGACGCTGCGGGTGCTGCGTGCCGCACTCGCGGCCGGGGTCAAGCGCACCGTCGTCACCTCTTCGGTCGCGGCGATCGCCGGCGGCGCCAAGACGCCGGGCCCGCTGAACGAGGACGACTGGACCGACCTCGACTTCGACGGGCTCTCCCCCTATGTGCGCTCGAAGACCATCGCCGAGCGAGCAGCCTGGGAGCTGGTCCGCGAGCAGGATGCCGAGCAGCGCCTGGCCACGGTCAATCCCGGCGCGATCCTGGGACCGCTGCTGAGCCGCGATGCCTCTTACTCGCTGGAGGTGATCGAGCGCCTGCTGAAGGGAATCCCCGGTACGCCCAAGGTCGGCTTCAGCTTCGTCGATGCCCGCGACGTCGCCGCCCTGCAGCTGAAGGCGATGCTGGCCCCCGAGGCGGGAGGCCAGCGCTTCATCGCAATTGCCGAGTTTCTCTGGATGGCCGAGGTCGCCGCCACTTTGCGCCGCGAGCTCGGCGACGACGCGGCCAAGGTCCCGACCCGAGGCGTGCCCAACCTGGCGGTGCGGGCGATGGCGCTCTTCGATCCCGGCATCCGCTCGATCACCAACCAGCTCGGCAAGAAGCTCACATATTCGAGCGCCAAGGCCGAGACGATGCTCGGCTGGACCACGCGCCCACTCGAGCAGACGATCGCCGAGACCGGCCGCAGCATGATCGAGCTCGGCGTCGTTTGATCGTTCCGGTGCGCCTCATGCGGTCCACCGCCACATAAGGCGCACCGGAACAGCGGTCTAAGACCACTCCTCGGTGCCGGCGCGCGAGTAGCGCAGCGACCCCGGCGTGGTCAGTTCCTCGCCGGTCTCCAGCAGGGTCTTCAGACCGGAGAGGATCATCGGCCAGCCGCCGAACAGTTCGGAGTTGGCGTCCTCGCGCAGCTGGTCGTGAGTGACGGTCAGCTGGCAGGAATCGCCGACCGGCTCGATCTCCCAGGTGACCCGCGAGGTGCCTTCGCTCTTGACGTCATCGCTCCACAACGCCGTAAAGCTCTGCACCAGGCGGCGCGGCGGCTCGACCTCGAGGTTCTCGCCGGCGGCGATCTTGATCCCCGCTGCCGGGTGGACGGACTCATAGCTCGAGCCCGGTGACCAGTCGGAGTCGACCCCGACGCCGAAGTTGTACTTCGCCCGCAGCTCGGGGTCGGTGATCGCCTCCCAGAGTCGCTCGGGGGTGGTCTTGATGTAGATCTCGAAAACCTTCTCCATCGTTACTCCTCCTTCTCCAGTTCCTGCTTGAGCCCGCTCAGGGCCGCTGTCCAAGGCTCCGCGTACTTGCTCACCCAGCGGTCGTGAACGAGCCGGATCGGGACGGGGTTGAGGAAATGCAACTTCTCGCGTCCCCGCTTGCGGGTCGTGACCAGACCCGCCTCCTCGAGCACGCGCAGGTGCTTCATCACGCCGAAGCGCGTCATCGGCAGCCGCCCCGCCAACTCGCTCAGGGTCTGCCCATCGCGCTCGAAGAGCGCGTCGAGCAGGCTGCGTCGAGTCGGATCGGCAAGCGCCTTGAAGACCTCGTCCATGAACCGAAACGATAGGTGACTACTTGGTCACATGTCAAGGGGTCGGGCAAGCGCCACGCGGCGGGCTTCGTCGGAGCCGAGATAAGGAGTGAGGACGAACTGGATCGCCTCGCCGGCGAGCGCCGGAAGCTCCGCCTGCTTGCCGAGCGAGAGGCGCTGGGCGACGAGCATCGCCACTCCGCTCGCCATCGCCCGCTCGGTGATCTTGGGCAAGCGCTCGCCGTGGGTGGCTCGTCCGCGGCCGGGCTCGAGCAGCTCGGCGACGTAGGCGATCATCCGCTCGTAGCGCTCGAAGCCGGCGCTACCCCCGGCCAGAGCGTCGTTGGTCAGCAGCCCCGCGGCGGCAGGCTCTGCCGATGCCCACTCGAAGGCAGCCCTAATCCCGGCCGCGACCCGTTCGGGCCATTTGTCCGCGTCCGAGCACGCCGACTCGATCCGCACCTGCAGCGCCGCGAAAGCCGAATCGAAGGCAAACGCGAAATCGTCTGGTTGCCGTTCTCTGTCGCCCATCCCCGCCCCAGGTGAATGGTAAACATGAATGTCTGCCCGCGCAAGCGCTCCTATGCAGGGAATTTCCAGGCTTAGGTTTGGACGCTCGGTCGCACCGGGTAGGACCCGTTTATTCGGGTTGTCCAGAATTGCCTGGGTCGTCTATTGGAGGTTGGGATGTTCAGTTGCGAGAAGTGCGGAAGTAGCTACAGCGCCATGCATGCGGTGGCGATCGAGAATTGCCCGCGATGCCTCGCCCGTGACCAGGTCGCTTCGCGGCTCGTCTTCAAGCCTTTCGGGCTCTCCGGAGAGGGCGAAACGAGACTTCGCAGCGTGCCGCTCACTGTGACTTCAGAGCAGGCGGGCAGGGAGCAGACTCGACCTGGTTCCCACTCCCGCGCCTAGATACGTCGGTCCGCCGGCCGAGGCTCAGCCGAAGTAGCGGCGCATCGGCTGGAAGGCCCTCCACCAGCCGTCATCGAGGACGGCACGCTCGACCCTTTCGATGACGAGCCCGTCGTCATCCTGCAGCTCATAGCTGACCAGTGGCAGGCCGCCGACCTGCTCGACCCCAAACACGTGGGCGATCAACACGTAGGGCGGGCAGCTGAGCCAACGTTCGCCTGCCTGGGGAATCGAGTGCGTGTCGAGCATGCCGCCCTTCCTACCCACGGGCCGGAGGCGAGAAACGCGGCTTTTCCAGATCGTTCAGGCTGCCGGCTCGTAGGTCAGCAGGGCGATGCCGTCGCCCAGCGTCTTCGAGGCGGTCAAGCGCAACGGCTTCTTTGCCCTGACGTCGCCGAAGAGGCGCTTTCCCTCGCCGAGCAGAACCGGGAAGACCATCAGGCGCAGCTCGTCGACGAGGTCGCGCTCGAGCAGTCCCTGGACAAGTTGGGCGCTGCCGGCGACGAGGATTACGCCGTCGATCTCACGATGCAGCCTCGCCACCTCGTCGGCTAGCTCACCGCTGAGGATCGTCGTGTTCTCCCAGCTCGCCTCCCGCAGGGTCGAGGAGACGACGTACTTTGGCATCGAGTTCATCTTCTCGGCGAAGCCCGCCTCGTCTTCCATCGCGGGCCAGGCGGCGGCGAACCCTTCGTAGGTCACCCGGCCCAGCAGCTGTGCCTCGGCCTCGGCGAGCTCGTCGAGCTTGAACTTGTCGCCCTCCTCGCCGCGATCGATCTCGAAGGTCCAGCCGCCGTGCCTGTAGTCCTCCGAACCGCCCGGATCCTCGAGCACGCCGTCAAGGGATACGAACTCGGTTACGACGATCTTGCCCATCTCGCTCTCCTCCTCTTCGTTGTCGGACTTCTACCCCTACGACCAGCGGGCAGCCACGAATCGACACCATTCTCGACATCGGTACCCCCGGTATGCTTTTCGCGCTTGAGTGCCCTGGCGGCGCCGAGCATCAGCCAGGCGCGCTGAGTCTCGAGGCCCAGCGCGCAGGGTGCGACGAATTCGAAGCCAGGGCAAACGGCTCATCTACCAGGAGCCGTAGCTTGGATCGTCCGAACCTTCCAGAAAGTCCTGCTGCCCACGGGGCACTCGTCTCTCAGCTATCGCGCGAGATCGTGCAATTGCACGCGCGGCTCTACGGTCGTGGCCCCACCAAGGCACGCAGCTACCTGCAAGGCGACTACGCCGTCTGCATTCTCGAGGAGATATTCACGACCGCCGAGCGCACCCTGATCGGCGCCGGCCAGGCCGAGCACGTCAGCGAGACCCGCAAGAAGTTCCAGGAGGCTGTCAAGGACGAGTTCGTCGCCGTGGTCGAGCGGATAACGGGGCGCTCCGTGCGCGTATTCCTCAGTCAGGTCGACGTCGAGGCCAACCTGGCGCTCGAGTTCTTCCTCTTCGCCGATCCCGAGAGCCGCTAGGCGGCGAGCGGATCGCCGAGCAGGAAGACCTCGATCGCCACGTCGGGATCGACGTGGACGACGCTGAGAAACGCCTCGACTCGGCGTCCCATGATCGCTTCGACGCTTGTCTTGTACTCGTCTTCCAGCGCTTCCTGATGCAGGCCCCGGGTGCGTCGGACGTGCTCGGCCTGGCCGGCGCCGATCAGGGTGCGCTCAACCGCGGTGTAGATGTCACTGAGCACGCAGACGACCATTTCGTCGTTGATGAAGCTCTTCGCCGCGCCGGGCCCACGTCCGAAGTACTCGCGGTGGAGCGCGACCATCGCGTTGGAGAGCTCGACCAACGCCTGGCCGCCTCTTGGGGTCTCTTTTCCGGCCATCGGGTCTGGGAGCTCGGGGTTCGACAGAGGTCGCCGACCTCAAACCGCTCCTCGCGCGACCTCTGCACGGACCGTGTTGGATCGAGATCCCCCGCGGCCCGGTCAGCTCTTGCAAGTCCTGCGCGCTGGCCCGTGTGGTAGGTCGGAGCCTCAGCCTACTAAGTCGGGAGATATGTGGGTTCGGGTGGTTTCGTCTCGGAACGCCGCAGGGCCCATTGCAACGAAGGCCGGGAATGGACATGCTGGAGTAGCTTTGTCTGGTGCAGTCGTCCCACGCAGAGGAAGCGCCGCAGGGCGTTCTTGACGAGGGGGAGATCTACCGCCTCGCCCAGGTGGTGCGGAGCACGCGCGACGCTGTGCTGAGCAAGGACCTCGATGGTGTGATCACCTCCTGGAACCCCGCTGCGATCCGCCTCTACGGCTACAGCGAGAGCGAAGCGATCGGCTCCCACATCTCGATGTTGGTTCCGGCCGACCACCAAAACGAGGAGCAGGAGATCCTTTCCCGGATAGGCCGGGGCGAAGCGGTCGAAAGCTACGAGACCGAGCGGATTCGCAAGGACGGCGTGCGGCTCAACGTCTCGCTGACGGTCTCGCCGATCGAGCATCCCGAGCGCGGCATCGTCGGCGCCTCGGTGATCGCCCGCGACATCACCGCCGAGAGCCGACGGCGGCAGGCACAGGATTTCCTCGTCGCGGCGACGCGCGGGCTCGACGCCTCGCTCGATTTCGGCCGCACGGCGCGGACGATCGTGCAGACGGCTGTGCCGGAGCTGGCCGAGGTCTGCGTGCTCGACTTCATCCGCCGCGACGGCTGGGTCGGCGACAGCGTCGTCGGCGCCGCCGATCCGGGCGTCGCCACCACTCTCGAGGAGATCCGCAGGCGCACGCCGCTCGATCCCCGCTGTGACCACCCGGTCGCTCAGGTGCTGCGGGCAAACCGGCCGATGGTCTGGCGCGATCTCACCGCCCCGAGCGTGCTCGAGGACGTCGTCCAGAGCGAGGAGCACCGGCAGCTGATCGAAGAAACCCACTACCAATCGGCGGCGGTGGCGCCCCTCGTCGCCCGTGGCACCACGCTGGGCGCGATCTCCTTCCTCCACGCCAGCACCGACCTGCGTTACGAAGCGGAGGACCTGAGCCTGCTCGCCGACCTCGCCGACCGCGCCGCGATGGCGCTCGACAACGCCCGCCTCTACGAGGAGCGCGACCGGATCGCCCAGAACCTGCAGCGCGGCCTGCGGCCACCCGAGCCGCCCTACGTCGCGGGCCTCGACATCGCCGTCGTCTTCGACGCTTTCGGCGAAGGGATGGAGATCGGCGGGGACGTCTACGACGTCCTCCCCACCGAGGACGGCTGCTGGATCCTGATCGGCGACGTCACCGGCAAGGGCAGCGTCGCCGCCGGGGTCTCGGTGGCCCTGCGCCACTCGATGCGGGGCCTCGCTCGGCAGATCGACGAACCGCACGAGCTCCTCGCCCAGCTCAACCAGATGCTGCTCGAGGGCCGTAGCCTCAACGACTTCGCCACGGCGCTGCTGCTGCGCCTGCGCCGCGACGGCGAGCGCTGGACGGCGACCCTGGCTGCCGCCGGGCATCCGCCGGCGATCCACGTCACCAGCGAGGGCCCGGTGCAGCTCGGCGGCGGCGCAGTCCTCGGCGCCTGGGCCGACGCGCCGATACCGCGCCATGAGGTCGAGCTTCTCGCCGGCGAGACCCTGGTCCTCGCCACCGACGGCTGGTTCGAGGCCGGGCCGCCGGAGACCCACGTGGCGCCCTCGGCGCTTGGCGAGCTCGCCCACTCCTTTGCCGATCTCGAGCTGGCGGCGATGACCGCGTGCCTGCGACAGGACGCGATCGCGCGCAGCGGCGGCCGGCTGCGCGACGACCTCGTGCTCCTGGCCTTGCGGCCGGGATCGGACTGAGCCCCAGGGGCCCCTGGCGGACCGCCTGTCGGACCCGAAGCTAGGACGAAGGGTCGAGCTCGTCGAGCATCTCGAGCATCTTGCGGTGGTAGGCAATTCCGGCTGTCAGCGCCAGCTCGGAGCCGCGCCAGCTGCGATTGCCGCGAACTTCGTCCAGGTAGCCCTCCAGCTCCGCCAGCTTTTCCCGGTGCCACGAGCGCCGTTGCTCGAAGAGGGCGAAGGGATCGCCGCCGGCGAAGACCTTGAGGATGGCCTCGTCGCGCATCTGCGGCGGCGTCCAGGTCGCGTCTTCAGCCCATGCCGCCAGCGCTGCCCGGCCCTCTTCGGTGAGCTCGTAGGTTTTGCGGCGGCGACCGCCCTCCTCCTGGCGAACGGACATGTAGCCGCCGCTGGCCAACCGCGCCGGCTCCTCGTAGGCCGTCGTGTGGGGAACCGGCCAGAAGTTCTCGATCGAGCTGTCCATCGCCTGCTTGATCTCGTACGGCGTCGCCTCGCCGAGTTGATCGACAAGGGCGAGCAGCGCGTAGGAGGTATTGGTGAGCTTGAGGGGCTTGCTTTTCATAGTTCGAGGCGTATAGTACGGGACGAATTATAATTCCAGCCCGGGAGACAGCATGAATGACAGCGAGCAGAGCAAGGGCAATCGTTCCGATTACGACGCGGTGATCGTAGGCGCCAGCCTGGCTGGCTGCGCGACCGCGATCGCGCTGGGCCGCAGCGGCGCCCGGGTTGCCCTAGTGGAGAAGCGACCCGACCCCGCCGCCTTCAAGCGCGTCTGCTCCCACTTCATCCAGGCCTCGGCGGTGCCCGCGCTGGATCGACTCGGCCTGCTCGAGCCGATCGCAGAGGCAGGTGGGGTTCGCACGACAATGCGAGCCTGGACGCCCTGGGGCTGGATCGAAGCACCCGCCGAAGCCCGCGAGGGGGTTAACCTGCGCCGTGAGCTGCTCGATCCGATGGTGCGCGAAGCCGCCGTGGCGACGCCTGGCGTGGAGCTGATGCTCGGCCTCAGCGCCGAGCGCCTGGTGCGGGATGGTGACACCGTGTGCGGCGTTGTCGTCCGCGACGCCGGCGGGGCCGAGAGGACGATGAGTGCCCAACTCATCGTCGGGGCGGATGGCCGCGACTCGCGGATCGCCGAGCTTGGCGCGGTCAGGACGAAGATTTCGCGGCACGGCCGCTTTGCCTACGGTGCCTACTTCGATGGGCCGCCCCCCGCCGCCGATGGGGCAAGCTCAATCTGGATGCTGGATCCCAATTGGGCAGCCGCCTTCCCCACCGACAGCGGGCTCACCTTCTACGCAGCGATGCCGACCAAGGCGCGGCTGCCGGAGTTTCGCCGCGACCCCGAGGGCGCGCTGGTCTCCTTCGTCGGCAGCGTGCCCGAGGCACCGCCGATCGAGGTCTCGCGCCTGGCCAGTCCGGTCCTGGGCAAGATTGAGATGCCAAACAAAGTGCGGGTGCCCGTCGCCCCGGGGCTTGCCCTCGTCGGCGATGCGGCGATGGCCGTGGACCCGCTCTTCGGGGTCGGCTGCGGCTGGGCCTTCCAGTCGGGCGAGTGGCTCGCCCAAAGCGTGGCGCCGGCTCTGGCCGGCGAGGAGCCATTGCGCACCGGCCTTGCCCGCTATCAGCGGCAGCACCGACGTGCCCTGCGCGGACACGCGAGCTTGATCAACGAGTACGCGAGCGGCAGGAAGATGAACCCGGGGGAGCGATTGATCTTCTCCGCCGCGGCCCGCGACCCGCGCTTGGCCGAGCGCTTCGAGGCCTTCGGCACCCGCAGCATCGGCCCGGCTCGCTTCTTCGCCACCGCGATCCCGCGCTCGATTGCCGTCAACGCCCGCCATGCGCTCGACTCGCGCGGACGGCGTCCGGCGCCGCGGCGCGAAGGCCGCAGCGCCAGCCATCAGTCCTGAAGCCCTACTTGTGTGAGCTCTGGCTGACCTGGGTGGTCAGGCTGACCTTCGGTTCGCCTGAGCCGACCTTGACCGCTTTGACGGCAAAGTTAAGTTGCCCCTTGTGCAGATGGGAGATCTTCAGCACGGTGTAAGTCGAGCCCACCGTGCGCTGAACCTTCAGCTTGCCCGGCGTCCTGACCTTGCCGCGCCGTGCCGCGATCGCCAGCAGGTGGCCCTTGCTGACCAGCTTCAGCCCGGAGATCTTGAACTTGTCGAGCGGGCTTGCCCAGGTGAGGGCGATCTGAATCGCCTTGGTGGCGGCGCCGATCGCGATCGAGTGGGTCTTGCGCTGGCCCTGCTTCAGCAGGTCGGTGAACTGGCGCGGCTGCGTCTGACAGGTCAGCGTCGTCTCGATGTCGTTCATTACCGCCTGCAGCTGGGTCGAGTCCGCGAGCGGGAAGAAGCGGCCGCCGGTGTCGGCAGCGATCTGCTGTAGGCGGGCTTGGTCTTCGGCGCCGCTGACCCCGCCGAAGCCGATCACGTACGTGGGCACCCTGTGGACCAGGTGACCGTTGTCATAGGCGCCGACGTCGTGGCCGCCGTCGGTGAGGAAGATGCGGGCGTCGGCCCCCGGATTGTCGGCGTCGGACTGGGCGAAGGCGGCGTTGTAGTCAGTGGTGCCGTTGTCGGCACTGATCTTCTGGTCCAGCGAGCTCTTCATCGCCGCTGCGTTGGGCCCCACCCGCTCAGGCGCGAAGACCGTGTCCGCCGACGGTTCGTTTTCGAAGATGCTGCCGCCGAACTCGACCGACCCAAGAGAGGTCGAGGAGTCGAGCGAGTTGATCAGCAGGTCCATCGCCTGCACCCGCAGGCGATTGGGATCGGTGATTGCCATCGAGCCCGAGTCGTCGATGATCGCCTCGATGTTGGTCGCCTTGGCGCAGGCGGCGGGGGCCGCGGTGGCCCCGGAGGCTGCGGTGCCCAGCGCGAGGACGCTGGCGACTCCCGCTCCGACGAAGAACCTGGCGACTCGTCTCATCTCCACCCTTTCAATGCTTGAGGATTCCTGTTCACTCGCTACGCTGAGTGCAGCGAATGGTTGCAGCCAAGGGAGACAACGTCACGGTGATCACGCTCGGACCGGAGGGAACGTGTCACGAGCGGGCGGTGCAGCGCTATCTCGAGTTCCAGGGCGTCGACGAATATCGGCTCGAGCTGATCACCGACTTCTTCGACGGCCTCGAGCGGCTGCGCGCAACGCCGAACAGCTTCCTCGTCCAGTGCAGCGCCCACCCCAAGGTGCACGAGATCACCGAGAAGTACTGGCACGAGGTCTTCGTCGTCGACACCTTCATCTACCCGACCAAGCACCTGGTCCTGCTCAGCCGCCGCGACGTCGAGGTGCCGCGTTCGATCGGGATCGTGCCGGCGACCAAGGGGTACGTCGACCTCTCCCAGTGGGAGGAGGTGATCGACGTCGTCTCCAAGCCCGTCGTCGGCGAGGGCTTGCTGCGCGGGGAGTACGACTCCGGCCTAACTCACATGGAGCACGTCGACGAGCACGCCGACGAGCTGCGGCTCGATCTCGACATCGGCGAAATCGACACCACTTGGGTCGTCTACGGCCGCGAAAAGCGCTTTCAGGGCGAGGTGATCGGGATTCCCTCGGCGCAGCTCTTCGAGCCGAGCGCCGCAGGTGCGGCGAAGGTCCCGCCGGTCCACGCTTAGCACGCGTTACCATCGCGCCGACGCTGGCGCACCTCGCAGGGGCCGCCTCGGCGTTGGCATCAGGACGGTGGGCGCGATTGCAGCTTTCGCGGCGGCGATTCGGCCTATCGGGGTCCCCCGTGGAGTCGGAGCATGTCCCATGCCGATGAGGTCACCGTCAGGCGCTGGTTCGACGCCTTCAACTCTCGCGACCTCGAAGCAATGCTCGCCTGTATGGACGCACACGTCGACTTCCAGCCACTGAGACTGCGTGGGGTCGACGCCGTCTACCACTGCCACGTCGGCGTGCGCGACTGGTTCGCCGACCTGGTGCGCATGGGACACCGCCACCGGATCGACCTCGCGGAGGTGAGCGCAGCGGCGGGGAACAAGGTGATCGCCACCGGTACGCTCTCGGCCGCCGATGGCGATGGTCCCACCTCGTTCTGCGCCGTGGAGTACCTCGAGGACGGGTTGATCGTCCTTGCGCGGCACTACCTCCGCGGGAGCTTTCAGCTGCGATGAGGGGGAAACAGGAGGAGCAGATCGCCGCGTCGCTGAGCGGCGGGGAGCTGAATGCCGCGGTCACCAGCGAGCTGGTCCGCATCCACGCGGCGGCGATCGGCCGCGGGCCGCGCAAGTCCTATTCCTTCCACAGCGGCGAGACCCTGGTCACGGTCATGCTCGGGGTGCTGACCCGAGCCGAGCAGACCCTCGTCTCCTACGGCGAGGGCGAGGCGGTGCTCGCCATGCGGCGGCTCTCCCAACGCGCCATGGCCGAGGAGATGAAGGCCGCCGTCACCGGGGTAACCGGGCGCGCCGTCCTCGCCCAGCTGTCCGACACTCACCTCGATCCGGACATGGCGGTGCAGGTCTTCGTGCTCGAGCCGCCGCCGGCCTAGGGCGGGCTCAGCCCTTGGCGAGCTCGCGCGCGAGGCGTCGCAGCGCCTTCGCGTTGGGCCGCCGGATGAAGGCACGGGTCATCGCCGGGATCAGGCTTTCGGCGCGGGCCGACTCGATCCAAGCCAATTCGAAGGAGATTTCGGTGCCACCGTCGGGCAGGCTGCGCAGCCGGTAGGTGCCGCGGGTGCGGCGCTTGCCCTTCAGCCCGACGCCTTCCTCGACGATCCGCGACGGCGCCTCGGCCTCGATGATCTCGAAGTCGGTCCAGTCCTGTGACATCGGCGCGCTGGCCCGCGCTTCCGCCTTGGCCCCGACGCCGCTTCGCGGCCCGGAGAACTTCCAGTCGACGAGGAAGTGATCGAGGAAGGCCTCGTGGTTGGCGAGCACCGCCAGGTGGTCGAAGACCTCCTCGGCCGGCTGCGGCACCTCGATCGACACGGTCACCGGCTTCACCGGCGCGATCCTACGCCGTGGCGCGCCTGAGCACGTCGCGCAGGGTGCGCTGATCGGCCGCGGAGAGAGCCTTCAGCCAGGCGGGCGGCTTGCGTGCCTCGCGCATCAGCCGAGCCCGCAGGCGCCGGCCCTCGGCGGTGAGCGCGATCAGCTTGACGCGACGATCGCTGGGAGAGGCGGTTCGCTCTGCGAGGCCTCGCGCTTCGAGCCCGTCGACGATCCCGGTCACGTTGGAGTTGTCGCAGCGCAGGAAGTTGGCGATCTCGCTCATCGTGCGCGGCTCGTCGAGGACGCGCAGGGCGCCGAAGCTGGCGGGGCGCAAGCCGGATTCCTGGGCGATCGCAAGGAAGGGCGGCGGGTAGACCAGTGAAGCGAGGACATCCCAGGCCTCCCCGGCGGTGGAGCTCGCGGCCGCCGACGGTGCTCTTTTCTTTTCCGCTGCCTTGCTCATAGCTTACCAAAATACATTCTAAAATGAATATTTGACAACGTCAACTATCTGCTAACGTCATCGCTCGCGTTTCGTGCAATCGACAGGTCTGGAGTGAGGATGGCGACGGAGCGGCAAGAGGGCATCGAAGTCGAAGGTCTGGTCCGCGAGTTCAAGAACGGCCCGCGCGCGGTCGACGGGATCGACCTGCGGGTGGAGGCAGGCGAGATCTATGGCTTCCTCGGTCCCAACGGCGCCGGCAAGTCGACAACGGTGCTGATGCTGACGACACTGCTGCCGCCCACCGAAGGAACGGCGCGCGTGGCCGGCTTCGACATCGTCAAACAGGGACCGCGGGTGCGCTCCTCGATCGGTGCGGCACTGCAGGAGGCGGCGCTCGACCCACTGCTGACCGGCCGCGAGCACATGCGGCTGCAGACCGCCCTACACGGGATCGGCAAGCCCGAGCGGGAAACTCGGGGCCAGGAACTGCTCGAGCGGGTCGGCCTTGCCGAAGCAGCGGACCGCAAAGTCGGCGGCTACTCGGGCGGGATGAAGCGGCGACTCGATCTGGCC
>Ga0207639_10001161_pt1 | contig 17869 bp, 20 predicted proteins | sample KBSCornC32_FD_184299 | JGI IMG/M metagenome (GOLD analysis project Ga0207639, IMG submission 184299) | Corn rhizosphere microbial communities from Kellogg Biological Station, Michigan, USA - KBS Corn C3-2 (SPAdes) (version 2) | ecosystem: Host-associated > Plants > Roots > Rhizosphere > Soil ...
GCTCGCGCTCCTCTATATCGCCGCGAGCGTGCGCAAGGGGACGTGGCTGATCCCGGCCTTTCACGCCGTGATCGATGACGGGATCTACGACAAGCACGACGATCCGCAGAATTTCGAGTTCGAGAAATTCGACACCGCGATTGAAAAACTCCTGCAAGACATCCCGAAAGGCGCGAAAGCGGCGCGAAATTTTGTTCCCTAAATGTTCTTGCGCCGAACCCGCATGCTTGCTAGTTTTCGGGCGGCTGACGAGGACTTTGCATGGTCCAGCACATCGCGACGGTCGCCTTCGAAGGGGTCGAGGCTCGGCCCGTCGACGTGCAAGCGCAGGTCGCGCCGGGCCTCCCCGCTTTCAACATCGTCGGCCTTCCCGACAAGGCTGTCTCCGAAGCAAAAGAGCGCGTGCGCGCGGCGCTCGTCGCCTCGGGGCTGGCGCTCCCCGCAAAGCGCATCACCATCAATCTCGCGCCGGCCGATCTCCCAAAAGAAGGAAGCCATTACGACCTTCCGATCGCGCTCGGGCTGATGGCGGCGATCGGCGCGATTCCGCCGGACGCGCTCTCGAATTTCACCGTGGTCGGCGAGCTGGGCCTCGACGGCTCGCTTGCGCCGGTCGCAGGCGTGCTGCCCGCCGCGGTCGCGGCGAACGCGCAAAGTCACGGCTTGATCTGCCCCGCCGCTTGCGGCGCGGAAGCCGCCTGGGCGAGTCCCGAAATGGAAATCGTCGCGCCGCGCTCCTTGATCCAGCTCGCCAATCATCTGCGCGGCACGCAAGTCCTGTCGCGGCCTTCGCCGAAGATCGGCGCGCCGCAGGAGAGTTTCCTGGATCTCGCCGACGTGCGCGGGCAGGAAAGCGCGAAGCGCGCGCTCGAAATCGCGGCGGCCGGCGCGCATAACATTTTGATGGTCGGGCCGCCCGGCTCGGGGAAATCGATGCTGGCTGCGCGCCTGCCCTCGATCCTGCCGCCGCTTTCGCCGGCGGAGCTTTTGGAAGTCTCGATGATCGCGTCGATCGCGGGCGCGATCCAGGACGGCGCGCTCACCAACAAGCGTCCGTTCCGCAGCCCGCATCATTCGGCGAGCATGGCCGCGATGGTCGGCGGCGGCTTGCGGGCGAAGCCCGGCGAGATTTCGCTCGCGCATCTCGGCGTGCTCTTTCTCGACGAGTTTCCCGAATTCGCGCCGCAGGTTCTCGATTCGCTACGCCAGCCGATCGAAACCGGCGAGGTTGCGATTGCGCGCGCAAATCATCGCGTCACTTATCCGGCGCGCTTTCAACTCGTCGCCGCGATGAACCCGTGCCGTTGCGGGCGCGCTTACGATCCCGGCTTCACCTGCAAGCGCGGAGCAAATGCGCGCTGCATCGCCGACTATCAGTCGCGGCTTTCGGGGCCGCTGCTCGACCGCATCGACCTGCACATCGAAGTTCCAGCGGTGAGCGCCTCCGATCTCACGCTTCCGCCGCCTTCGGAAGGAAGCAGGGAAGTCGCGGCGCGCGTTTTTTCCGCGCGCGAAATTCAGGCGGCGCGCTTCGCGAAGCTCGGCCGGCCGGAGCTGCGCGTGAACGCCGAAGCGAACGGGCCTGTGCTCGAACAAATCGCCGCGCCCGACGGCGCGGGGCTGAAACTCCTGCGCGACGCCGCCGACGCGATGCGGCTTTCCGCGCGCGGCTATCACCGCGTGCTTCGGGTCGCGCGCACCATCGCCGATCTCGACGGCTCGGAAGCCATCGGCCGGCCGCACCTTGCCGAAGCGCTCGCCTACCGCGCGCTGTACGACCGGATTCCGGTCGCGGCCTAAGGCGGCGCCTCGCTTTGCGGCATTAACTTTTCGTCAACCAAGCCCACAGAAACCCGCGAATAACGGCCTTCCACGCGCCTCGCATTAATTTCCGGAATGCGATCCTCCCTTTCGGTTTGAAGACGGGGAGCGCGGCATTTTCGCGCGAATTGGAATGGCTTGGTTGCGGTCGGTGCTGGAACGGGTGTCCTATTTCGCGGCAGCTTGCGCGCTTTTTGCGGCGCAAAGCGCGGCCTTCGCGCAAGACAATGTGCCGGGGCAAATCGAAAGCGGCCGAAACGGTTTCGCCGGGATGTTCGCGGGGCTTCTGGTCGTCGCGCTCGCAGCCCTCGGTCTTCGCCACCGCCGCCACGAAGCGATGCTCAAGCGGCTAAAGAAGCTGGAAGCCGCGCTTGAGGTGCGCGACGACAAAATCTGGATGCTGGAAGAAAAGCTCGCGCGCGCGGCGCAGTTCGCCGACGCGCAGGGCGACCTCGTCATCCGCGAAGACGCAGAAGGTCTGGTCACACACGCGAACGAGGAATTCTGCGCGCTGATGCAGCGAAGCCCGGGGGAAATCCTCGGCCGGCATCTCGCGTTAGAGGCGCGCGGCGAAGTGAACCCGATCGTGCACGACAACAATTCGATCACCTACGACCAGGAGCTCGTAACGCCAACAGGCTCGCGCTGGATCGCCTGGAAGGAAGTGGCGCTTGCCGATCACGAAGGCAGCCTTATCGAAACCCAGCGCACCGGTCACGACATCACCGCGCGGGTCGCGGGCGAGCAAGCGCTTGCCGACGCAAGCGAGCGCGCCGAAAGCGCGAGCCGCGCGAAGTCGCGCTTCCTCGCGGTGGTGAGCCATGAAGTGCGAACGCCCCTAAACGGCGTCCTCGGCATGGCGAATTTATTGCTCGACAGCGGTCTCTCGCCGGAGCAGCAGACCTACGCGAAGTCGATCAAGACCTCGGGCGAGGCACTCTTGTCGCTGATCGAGGAAATCCTCGATTTCTCCAAGATCGAAGCGGGGCGGCTCGATCTCGAATCGATTCCGTTCGACCTTTCCAATCTCGTCACCGACGTCGTCGAATTGCTCGCGCCGCGCGCGCAGGCGAAGGGCATCGAGATCGCCGCGGAAATCGCGGACGACATGCCCGCGCGCGTCTTCGGCGATGCGGCGCGGTTGCGGCAGGTGCTTTTGAATCTCGCCGGCAACGCCGTGAAATTCACCGACGAAGGCGGCGTCCTCGTCGTGGTCGAGCACGATCAGGGCAAAATCCGCTTCATCGTCGAGGACAGCGGCCCCGGCATCGGGGAAGAAGCGCAGGCGCGCATTTTCCGCGAATTCGAGCAGGGCGACGATTCGCCGGCCCGCCGCCATGGCGGCACGGGCCTCGGTCTTGCCATCGCCGCGAAAATCGTCGAGCGCATGGGCGGCGAGATTTCGCTGCAAAGCGGCGCGGAGCGCGGCTCGGTGTTCGGCTTCTCGGTGGATCTCCCCGCGATCCAAAGCGATCCGGCGTTTTCGCCCGCCGATCTTTCGGGCCGCGATATTCTCGTCGCTTCGCCCTCGCCCGTCACCGGCCCCGCGCTCGAGCGGAAACTTTCCGCCTGGGGGGCGCATGTGACGGTCGCGTCCGAAATCCGTATTGCCGAGACGCTTCTTCCCGAACGCGATTGGACGCATGTTTTTGTCGACCGCGCGTTCGGCGCGGCGGAGACAATCTCGCTCGCGAAGCAGGCAAAAGGCCATGACCGGCAGATCTTCGTACTGCTCTCGCCCACAGAACGGCCGGAGCTTGCCCGGCTGCGCGGCGCGGGCTTCGACGGCTATCTCGTGAAACCGCTGCGTGCGGCGTCGCTCGCGGCGCAGCTTGCGGCGGCGGAAATCGAGCCGGTTGCGGTCTCGCATGACGCGACGGACGGCCCGCTCCCGCGCGAGCGCGCGCTTGCCGTTTTGATTGCAGAGGACAACGACATCAACGCGCTTCTCGCGCAGGCGACCCTCGGCAAGCTCGGCCATATCCCGACCGTGGTCGGCGACGGCATCGCCGCCGTGAAGGCGATCACGAGCGCGCACGCGGTCGGCGCGCCGTTCGATCTCGTGCTGATGGACCTGCATCTCCCGGGCATGGATGGCCTGGAAGCGACACGCCGCATCCGCGCGCTTGAGGGCGCGGGCAATGTGCCGGTGATTGCGCTCACCGCGAACGCCGGAAGCGAGGACCGCGACGCGTGCCTCGATGCAGGCATGGACGCGTTCGTGGTGAAACCGTTTGACCGCGAGACGCTGGAAAGCGCGATTGCGACCGCACGCGGCACGAGCGCGAAGCGTTCGGCCGCAGCTTAGTTCATGAGAATGATCTTATCCGAAAACCGGTTCCCACTTTTCGGGATCATGCTCTAAAGCTTCCGCAGCGCCACGGTTTCGATCTGGTGATCGGGGTTCTTGCCGAGGATCAGGCTCGCGCGCAATTTTGTCGGCAGAATATTCTCGTGCAAATTGATCAGATTGATGTTCCGCCACAGCGAAAGCGCGATTTCCTTCGCTTCCTCGTCGCTCACTTTTGAATAGCGGTTGAAATAGGATTTCGGATCGCGGAACGCCGTTTCGCGCAACCGGAAAAACCGCTGCACGTACCATTGCTCCAGCACGTCCTCGGCGGCGTCGATATAGATCGAGAAATCGAAGAAGTCCGAAACATAGGGCTTGCCGTCCTTCGGGAAGCGGTTGGGCTGCAACACATTCAGCCCTTCGACGATCAGGATGTCCGGCCGCTCCACTTCGATCGCCTCGCCCGGCACCACGTCATAGGTCAAGTGGCTGTAAACCGGCGCGCGCACCGGCCCGCCGCCCGCCTTGATGTCGGTGAGAAAGTGAAGAAGCAGCGGCGTGTCGTAACTTTCGGGAAAGCCTTTCTTCTGCATCAAGCCTTCGCGTTCGAGAATCGCGTTCGGCAGGAGAAAGCCGTCGGTGGTGATGAGGTCCACCTTTGGCGTGTTCGGCCAGCGCGCCAAAAGCGCTTGCAGCACGCGCGCGGTGGTCGATTTTCCGCCCGCGACCGAGCCTCCGATCCCGATAATGTAGGGCACCTTCGCGTCCTCCGTGCCGAGGAAGCGCTGCGCCGCGCGAAAGAGCCGCTGGGTCGCGGCGACATACATCGAGAGCAAACGCGAGAGCGGCAAATAAATCTCCTCCACTTCTTTCATGGAGAGGCGCTCATTGAAGGCGTGCAGCTCCTCGATCTCGTGATGCGTGAGCGTCATCGGCGTGTCTTCGCGCCGCGCCGCCCATTCGGCACGGGTGAACACACGATAGGGCGAGAGCCCGTCTTCGATTTTCTTTTCCATGAAAGGCCGTCAGCCGCTTTTGCGCGACGCTTTTTCCTCGAGTCCCGATTGCGCCGTGCGGCGCTCCAGCTCGGCATAAACGTCGGCGAGCTTCACGCCGCGCGATTCCAGCACGACGAGGAGATGATAAAGAAGATCGGCGCTCTCGGAAACGACCGCCTGCTTGTCGCCGGAGAGCGCAGCGACCACCGTTTCGGTCGCTTCCTCGCCAAGCTTTTTCGCGCATTTCTGCACGCCCTCGTCGAGGAGCTTCTTCGTGTAAGACTTGTCGCCGCCCGCGCGGGCGCGATCTGCGATAACAGCGGCAAGCTTATCGAGGTCGAAGTCTGGCATCGGCGAAACTCGGGCGAACTTGAAAAGCCTCTATCACGCATCGAGGCGGACGGGGAGGCCCGCTTTCGCCATATAACCTTTGGCTTCGCCTATCGAATATTCGCCAAAATGGAAGATCGAGGCAGCCAGCGCCGCGGTGGCGTGGCCGTCGCGGATGCCTTCGACCAAGTGCTGCAACGTTCCGACGCCGCCGGAGGCGATCACCGGCACTTGCACGCTGTCTGCAATCGCACGGGTCAGTCCAAGGTCGTAGCCCTTCTTGGTACCGTCGCGATCCATCGAGGTGAGCAGGATTTCGCCGGCGCCGAGCGAAACCACTTCCTGCGCGTATTCGACGGCGTTTATCCCGGTCGGACGACGGCCGCCATGGGTGAAGATTTCCCAGCGGTCCTTCACCGCCTTCGGCTGCGATACTTTTTTTGCGTCGATCGCAACCACGATGCACTGATCGCCAAATTTCTCGGCGGCTTCCTTCACCAGCGAGCGCCGCTGCACGGCGGCGGTGTTGATCGAAACCTTGTCGGCGCCCGACGCAAGCAAGACGCGCACGTCCTCGACCGAGCGCACGCCGCCGCCGACCGTGAGCGGCATGAAGCAGGCTTCCGCCGTGCGGCGCACGACATCGAGGAGCGTGCCGCGATTGTCGCTGCTCGCGGTGATGTCGAGAAAGCAAAGCTCGTCCGCCCCGGCGGCGTCATAGGCTTTCGCGGCTTCGACGGGATCGCCGGCATCGCGGAGTTCGACGAAATTCACGCCCTTGACGACGCGGCCGTCTTTCACATCGAGGCAAGGAATCAGGCGAACGGTGAACATCAGGCGCTCTTTATCAGTTCGAGCGCGGCCTTGGCGTCGAGGCGGCCATCATAGAGCGCGCGGCCGGCGATTGCGCCTTCGAGTTTTTTCGCGCGCGGCTCAATCAATTTCTTGATGTCGTCGAGCGAAGCGAGGCCGCCCGAGGCGATCACCGGGATCGAGACGCTGTCGGCTAGCGCAATCGTCGAATCGAGATTCAAACCCTGCAACATGCCGTCGCGCTCGACATCGGTGTAGATAATGGCGGCAACGCCGCAATCCTCGAACAACTTCGCGATCTCGCTCGCTTCGAACGCGGTGTCCTCGGCCCAGCCGGAAACCGCCACTTTCCCGTGGCGCGCATCGATGCCGACGGCGACCTGGCCGGGAAATTTCTTCGCCGCGATTTTCACGAATTCCGGATCGCGCACGGCGGCCGTTCCGATCACGACGCGTTTCACGCCCGCCGAGAGCCAATTTTCCACCGTTTGCAGATTGCGGATGCCGCCGCCGAGTTGCACCGGCATCTTCACTGCTTTCAGAATTCCCGCCACCGCACGCGCATTCACGGGCTTGCCCGCGAAGGCGCCGTCAAGATCGACGAGATGCAGCCACTGAAAGCCCATTCCCTCGAAGGTGCGCGCTTGCGCGACCGGGTCCTTGTTGAAGACGGTCGCGCGGCTCATGTCGCCCTGTTGCAGGCGCACCGCTTCGCCGTTCTTGAGATCGATCGCAGGAAATAAAATCACGGCTTCCAACGCAGAAAATTGGCAAGGAGTGCCAAGCCCAGCTTCTGGCTCTTCTCGGGGTGGAATTGCGAGCCCGCGACATTGTCGCGCGCAATCGCAGCCGTGATCGGCCCGCCGTAATTCGAGGCGGCGAGAAGATCGCGTTCATCGGCCGGGTTCAGCTGATAGGAGTGGACGAAATAGGCGTGCAGGCCGCCCGCGCCGAGATCGATCCCGTCGAACAAGGCATGCGCGCGTTTCGTTTCCAGCGTGTTCCAGCCCATATGCGGAATTTTCAGCGCCTTATCCGTGAGCGCGATCTTGTCGACCTCCCCCTTGATCCAGCCGAGGCCATCGGTGACTTTGTTTTCCCGGCCGCGTTCGGCCAGGAGCTGCATGCCGACGCAAATGCCAAAGAAGGGTTTTCCGTTTTTTTGCACGGCTTCCGTCATCGCCTCGATCATGCCGGGGACGGCGTCGAGGCCCTCCTTGCAGTCGGCGAAAGCGCCAACGCCGGGCAGCACCACGCGATCGGCGCGGCGTACTTTCTCGGGGTCGTTCGTCACTTCGATTTTTTCGTTGCTGCCGCCTTCGCGCGCGGCGCGCTCCAAGGCCTTCGCCGCCGAGTGCAGATTGCCCGAGCCGTAATCGATCACCGCGACGGTCATCGCCCGCGCTCCGGGAACAGCCCGATCACGGAAGGCGACGAACGCGGTTTTTCGGGAAATGCCGGCGGCGGCGAAACAGGGGCGCTCACGGGCGCGAGCTTGCGGCGCTCGAAATAGCGCCGCTCGGCGCTCTCGAGATCCTCCGCCGTCACCACGTCCGCCTCGCGATAGTATTTCTGATGGAGCCGGTAGCGTTTCAGCTGCGCGCTTTCGAACGCAACGATCAGCGGCGGCAACAGGAGCGCCGCAATGCCGCCAAGCCCGGTGAAGCCAAAATAATAGACGCCGCAGGCAATCAGGATTTCCGCCGCGCAGAACAGGACGAAAGCGAGCCACAGCCGGTTGAACAGGAGCCAGAGCGGCGTGAAGAAGAACGCCGCCCAGGAAAATTTCTCGCGCACGAATTCCGTGCGCTCGCCGGCGTCGCCTGCGCGCGCGTTTTCGGGCTCGAATACGATATAGATTTTCAACACGGCACTCCGTTCGCCGGTCTCGATCAAAGAATCAGCCGAGGCTGCCCTTGGTCGAGGGAATTTCGTTTTTCGCGCCGGGGTCGATCGCGACCGCCGCGCGCAGTGCTCGGGCAAGCGCCTTGAAGCAGCTCTCGGCGACATGATGCGAGTTGTCGCCATAAAGCGTTTCGACATGCAGCGTCATGCCCGCATTCATGGTGAAGGCGTGGAAGAATTCGCGCACGAGATCGACGTCGAATTCGCCGATCTTGTCGCGCGGAAATTCGACGCGGAAGACGAGCACGGGCCGCCCGGAAATGTCGATCGCGACGCGCGTGAGCGTCTCGTCCATCGGAATGTGCACGTCGGCGTAGCGCGTGATGCCGCGCATGTCGCCGAGCGCCTGCTTCACGGCCTGGCCGAGCACGATGCCGATGTCTTCGGTCGTGTGGTGGGCATCGATGTGGAGATCGCCCTTCGCTTTCACGGTCAAATCCATGCGCGCGTGGCGAGCGAGGAGGTCGAGCATATGGTCGAGGAAGCCGATGCCGGTCGCGACGTCGGCGCGGCCGGTGCCGTCGAGATTGACGGAAAGCGCAATCTCGGTCTCCTTGGTGGTGCGGGAAAGCTTGCCCGAACGCATGAATTTCTCCTCGAAACGCGCGGTTTCTAGCAAGAAGGCGGCGGAGTTGCCACCGCCGCGAGACCGCGAAAAACCGTTAAGGTTTGCAGACTGCCGATCTCTACTTAAATAAGCGTTCTTGTCCGGAAAGGGCCCTTGCGGGGAGTTTTGCATGAATTCCGAGCCACAGCAGTTTCACGGCACCACGATTTTAGCCGTCCGCAAGGGCAATCAGGTCGCAATCGGCGGCGACGGCCAGGTGTCGTTCGGCAACACGATCATGAAAGGGAACGCCAAGAAAGTGCGCCGCCTCGGCGACGGCAAGGTGATCGGCGGGTTTGCCGGCGCCACCGCCGACGCGCTGACGCTCTTTGAGCGGCTCGAAGGGAAGTTAGAGCAGCATAAAGGTCAGCTCGCGCGCGCTTGCGTGGAGCTCGCAAAAGACTGGCGGATGGACCGCTATCTCCGCCGCTTGGATGCGATGATGCTGGTCGCGGACAAGGAAACGACACTTCTTCTCGCCGGCACCGGCGACGTGCTGGAGCCCGAAAGCGGAATTGCCGCGATCGGCTCCGGCGGGCCTTACGCGCTTGCGGCGGCGCGAGCGCTCGCCGACGGCGCGCTCGGCGCGGAAGCGATCGCGCGCCGCGCGATGGAGATCGCCGCCGATATCTGCGTCTACACCAACCGCAATCTCGTCATCGAGACCATCGAAAGCTGAATATGAGCGATTTTTCTCCCCGCGAGATCGTTTCCGAACTCGACCGCTATATCGTCGGCCAGAAAGACGCCAAGCGCGCGGTCGCGATCGCGCTCCGCAACCGCTGGCGGCGGCTACAGCTTGACGACAAGCTGCGCGAAGAAGTGCTGCCGAAAAACATCCTGATGATCGGGCCGACGGGGGTCGGCAAAACCGAAATCTCCCGGCGCCTCGCCAAGCTTGCGGGGGCGCCGTTCCTCAAGGTGGAGGCGACGAAGTTCACGGAAGTCGGTTACGTGGGCCGCGACGTCGAGCAGATCGTGCGCGATCTCGTCGAAATCGGAATCGCGATGGTGCGCGAGAACAAGCGCCGCGGCGTGCAGGCCAAAGCGCAGCAGAACGCGGAGGAGCGCGTTCTCGACGCGCTCGTCGGAAAGAACGCGAGCGCGGCGACGCGCGAATCCTTCCGGCACAAATTGCGCGCGGGCGAACTCGACGGCAAGGAAGTGGAGGTCGAGCTTTCCGGCGGCGCATCGCAGCTGCCGATGTTCGAAATTCCCGGCATGCCGGGGGCGCAGATGGGCGCGATCTCGATCGGCGATATTTTCGGCAAGATGGGCGGGAGGCCCCGCACGCGCCGCGTCACGGTTTCCGAAGCGCATCCTCTTTTGATAGCGGAAGAATCCGACAAGCTCCTCGACCAGGACGCGCTTGTGCAGGAAGCGATCCACGCGGTCGAGAACAACGGCATCGTCTTTCTCGACGAGATCGACAAAATCACCGCGCGCGAAGGCGCGCGAGGCGCCGATGTGAGCCGCGAGGGCGTGCAGCGCGATTTGCTGCCGCTGATCGAAGGCACGACAGTTTCGACGAAGCACGGGCCGGTGAAAACCGATCACGTTCTCTTCGTCGCGTCGGGCGCGTTCCATGTGGCGAAGCCATCGGACTTGCTGCCCGAATTGCAGGGCCGCCTGCCGATCCGCGTCGAGCTTTCGGCGCTCACGCGCGACGATTTCCGCCGCATCCTGACCGAAACCGAAGTCAGCCTCGTCAAGCAGTCGGTCGCGCTGATGGCCACCGAAAAAGTCGATCTCGAATTCACGAGCGACGCGATTGACGCGATCGCGGACGTGGCGGTCGAGGTGAATTCGAAGTTAGAGAATATCGGCGCGCGGCGGCTGCAGACGGTGATCGAGCGTGTTTTGGACGAGATCAGCTTCTCGGCGCCGGATCGTTCCGGCGAGAAACTCGTGATCGACGGAAAATATGTGCGCGCGAAGGTCGAGGATCTCGCGAAGAACGCCGATTTGTCGCGGTTTATTCTCTAATTACCGGCTGCGCCTTACCCGCACATAAAGCGCGCCCGCGCCGCCGTGGCGCGAGGCCGCTTCCTCGAAGCCGATCACGAGCGGGCGGAATTCGGCGGAGCCGAGCCACATCGGCACTTCGCGCTTCAACACGCCGCGCTCGGTGCCGTGCGTCGCGACCGTTCCCTTCCCGGTAATCACCAGCACGAGCGACTTTTCGCGCGCCTGCGCGCGGGCGAGAAAATCGGCGAGGCGATGCTTTGCCTCCGCGAGCTTGTGGCCGTGAAGATCGAGTTTCCCTTCAATCTCGGTGCTGCCGCGGGCGATCTTGCTGCGCGCGCGCCGGTCGAGCTTGGTAATTGGGGGCAATGAAGGCGCGCGCGGCGCGGGTTGCGACGGCGCGGGATGCGCGTATTTCCGTTTTGCGGGAGGCTTGGGATGAGTCTTGGCTTTTTCGATTTTAGCGGCGCTCGCCCGCGATTTTCCGAGCGGCACGACGGTTTTCTTCACCGCGTCCCACAGCGCGTCATTATCCTCCCCGTCCCCGCCTCCGCTCATGTCTTGCTGGCCTTGGTGCTTTCCTTCGATTTCGGCGCGTCTTTTTTCGGTTCGGCTTTCGGGCTTTCCGTCGGCGCCTGCGCCTCCTTCGGCCGCGGCTCCGGCAGCGGCACCGGATCGATCCGCTTCGAGGGATCGGCGCTGTTCGGCACGAGCATATAGAACAGGCCAGGATTCTTAATGCGGCCGGCTTGTGTCCCGGCCTTGAGGCCCGCCCCGAAATAAAGATCGGCGCGCGCGGGGCCGACAATCGCGCCGCCGGTGTCCTGCGCGATCATCAGACGGCGAAATTTCGTTTCGGACTTGTCGCTTTCGATCGGCAGCTCCGCCTCGATCCAGAACGGCGTGCCGTAGACGTGCAAATTCTTGTCGACGGCGATGCTGCGAAGCGCGGTCAGATTCACGCCCTGTGCGCCGGGCGGCTCGATATCGCCGGGCAATTCGCTGATCTCGCGGAAAAAGACGTAAGAGCGGTTCTGGTTCATGATTTCGCGCGCTTCTTCGGGGTCTTCCGCGAAATAGGTGCGGATCAGGTCCATCGACATCTGGTCGCGGGTCGCAATCCCCCGGTCGATCATGACCTTGCCGATGGAAACGTATGGATAGCCGTTATGGGCGTTGAAGTTGAGCCGCAGCTGCTTCCCGTCCTCGAGCCGCACGCGCGCCGAGCCCTGGACATGGATAAAGAACGATTCAACCGGGTCCTTTAGCCAGCAGATTTCGAGGCCGCGGCCCTCGAGTGCGCCGGCCTCGATCGCGCCGCGGTCGAAATAGCCCGCGATCGTGCGGCCGATGCGATGCCGCAGGCTTCGCACGCCCTGTTTCACGCGCGTTTTGAGATCGGGCGGCGTCCTGTAAATCGGATGGATATATTCGCCGTGCCTCGTGCGGCTTCCCTCCACAATCGGCTCGTAATAGCCGGTGAGAAAGCCGTCGCGTTCGCCAAGCTTCGAAATTCGCACCGGTAGAAAATTCTCTTCGAAGAATTTGCGCGCGGTTTCCTTGTCGGCGGGCAGCGGAATCTCAACCGCCGCCCGGCAGGCGACTTGCAAGTCTTCCGCGAACGGGCGGATTTTTCCGCGCCGCTTCAGGAGCGCGCTGCAGCTCTTGCGAAACGTAGCGAAGGACGCGGCGTGGTCGTCGGTTTGCCAGCGGTCGAGTTTCGAAAACGAAGAGGGCTCAAGCTCGGTGCCCGGGATTTGGAGGGGCGTCGCCCGCGCAGGCAGGCTGAGCGAAAAAACGAGAGCCGCGAGCCAGACCGTTCGAGGCTTGAGCGCGATCACGCGACGATCAGCCGGAATCGGTCGCGACCAGTTTCCAGTTCGGATCGTTCGCGCCGGCGTCACGCGCGAATGTCCAGACATCGGTTATGTCGGTCATGCCATTCGGGCTTCCCTCGACCGCTTCGCCCGCCTTGTTCTTGGTCGTGGTCACGATCTGCGAGAGGAAACGCACGGTGATCTGCATCATGCTGGTCTTCACCTCGGCATGCGTGATGTCGGCCTTCTCAATCGCGACGAAGCGCGACTCGGCGGTTTCGCCGCGCGACTCGCGCTCGCCGATCGCTTTCGCGAAATTGTCGAAGACATCGCGCGCGAGCAAATTCTTCAGCGTCTTGCGGTCGCCCGCCGCGAAGGCGGTGACGATCATTTCATAGGCGCCTTTCGCGCCGGTCAGAAAATGGCGGACGTTGAAGCCAGGCTCGGCGCGCGCGATCGCGTCGAGGCCCGCAGCGACGGGGGTGCCCGCCTCGGCGACGCCCGCCCAGCGGTCGGGTTTCTCGGCGGCCGCCTCAATGGTCTGGTCGGCGGCATTATCGGCGCCCTTATTGGTGATCGGCACGACATTATCGGTAGTGACCGGCTTTCCCGCTTCCGTGCGCGTGAACGGGTCATAGGGCGGCCGTTCGCGGCCGGTGCGCTGGCCCAGCACGCTTCGCAGGCGCGCAAAGATGAAGACCGCGAGTGCGAGGAAGATAATGGTGTAGATGTCGAGCACGATCGGGCTTTCTTCTCAGGCGGGTGGCTAGGGTAAATATGGGTACGGCGCGAAGCGATTGAAGCACCCACTGGATTCAAAAGCTATTCGATCCAGTGGGTTCCGCCAATCAAAACGCTTGGAGAGGCCGATTCAAGCCATTCTTGTGTGCTTTTTATGGGCATGGTAGCCACCCGACGCCACGGCCATGCCGCGGCGGAAATCAGCAAGAATCGGAGAATGTCATGGCGGCCTCGAATGGCGGGCTACATCCTTACGCCGATAATGCACCGGCGGTTTCGGTCCTTTCGCAATACATCAAGGATCTGTCGTTCGAGAACCCGAATGCGCCCGAATCCGTAAGCGGCAAGGGCCCGCAACCCTCCATCAAGCTCGATTTCAATGTAAGCGTGAAGCCGTTGATCGAGAACGACTTTGAAGTCGAATTACGCATCGAGGGCCGCACGGAGCAACAGGACAAAGTCCTGTTCAGTGTCGATTTGATTTATGCCGGCGTGTTCCGTCTTCGCAACGTGCCGCCGGAATTAACGCAGCCCATTGTGCTGATCGAATGTCCGCGGTTGCTGTTTCCATTCGCCCGGCAAATTGTTTCGGATATCACGCAGGCTGGAGGCTTCCCGCCGCTGATGCTGGACCCGGTGGATTTCACGCGGCTTTATCACGAACGCTTCGTATCGGGGCCGGAAGAAGGCCGGCCGCAAGCCCAAGCCTAAGCCTAAGCCTAAATACAGCCACTTAACGCTTTAGGCGCCTGCCTTCTTTGCGGCGTACAAGTTCCAGATCGCGTCTTCGCCGAGCTTCTCGACGAGCGCGCGATGTATCGTGCGCTCTTCATCGCTCACGCGCGGAGAAAGCGGCGTAGGCCGCGGGCGAGCGGTCGCGGATTTTTTCGCGCGCGAAGCGAGCTGCATCTGGTCAAGCCCGAAGCGCGCCTGCCGCCCGCCGATGAGTTCCGCATAGACTTCCGCGAGCAGTTCCGCGTCGAGGAGCGCCCCGTGCTTGGTGCGGCGCGAATTGTCGATGCCGTAGCGCACACAAAGATCGTCGAGCCGGTTCGGCCCGCCGGGATGCCGGCGGCGCGCAAGCGCGAGCGTATCGACGATCCGCTCGCGCAGGAGAAGCGCGCGCTTTGCGCGCTCGAGCTCGTAATTCAAAAAGCCGAAATCGAAACCGGCGTTGTGGATGATGACCTTGGCGTCGCCGACGAATTCGAGGAAGGCGTCGGAAATTTCCGCGAATTTCGGCTTGTCAGCGAGAAAAGCCGCGGAGTGGCCGTGGATCGCCTCCGCTTCGGGCGGCATGTCGCGTTCGGGATTGATGAGGACATGATAGACCGTGCCGGTGGGGATGTAGTTCATGAGCTCGACGCAGCCGATCTCGACGACGCGATGGCCGAGTGCCGGATCGAGGCCGGTGGTTTCGGTGTCGAGCACGATTTCGCGCATGATTCGTTTTACTCCGCCGCCAGAAGCTCGCGCAAGATCGCACGCACATCTTCGCGCGCGGCGGCAAAGCCCTTTGAGGTATCGATCACGAAATCGGCGCGCTTGCGCTTTTCGGCGTCGGGCATCTGGCGCGCCAGAATGGCCTTGAATTTTTCTTCCGTCATGCCTTCGCGCGCCAATACACGCGCTTTCTGCACTTCATACGGCGCGCTCACGACGACGATCTTATCGATATCCTCCCCGTTGCCGGTCTCGAACAGGAGCGGAATATCGACGAGCGCGATTTTTGCGCCGGAAATACGGGCTTTTTCGATGAAAGCGCGGCGGGCGTCGCGCACCAGGGGGTGCACCACCGTTTCGAGTTTCGCGAGCGCTTCCTTGTCGCCCACCACGCGCACTGAAAGCCTCTCGCGGTCGACGCGGCCATCCTTCGTCACGCCGGGAAATGCGGCTTCGATCAGAGGCGCGGCCTTGCCCTCGTAGAGGCGATGAACCTCGGCGTCGGCGTCAAAAACGGGAATGCCCTCTTCCGCGAACACTTTCGCCGTCGTGGATTTCCCCATCCCGACGGAGCCGGTGAGGCCGAGCACGATCATCGTTTGGCCTCGCGCGCGAGATCCGCGGCGACGAGCGCGCGCAGTTCGGGTGTCACCTCCGGCCGCACGCCGAACCAGCGCTCGAAGGCGGGCGCCGCCTGATGCAAGAGCATGCCGAGCCCGTCGACCACCGGATTGCCGCGCGCCTTCGCGGCTTTCAGGAGCTCGGTTTCGAGCGGCGCATAGACAACGTCGTAGACGATTGCGGATTTTTTCAGCGGCGAAAGATCGAGATTGAGCGGCGGCTGGCCGGTCATGCCCAGCGAGGTCGCGTTGATGACAAGGTCAGCTTCGCGGAGATGCGGCGCGACATTCGAAAGCGCCACCGGCACAAGCCGATTGTCGAAATGCGCGGAGACTTCCTTGGCGCGCTCGAACGTGCGGTTCGCCACGATCACGTTCTGAACTTTTTTCTCCAGAAGCCCGTAGGCGATCGCGCGCGAGGCGCCGCCCGCGCCGATCATCACCGCGGTTTTTGTCCGCCCGTCCCAGCCCGGCTGCGAGCGGTTGAGATTGGCGATGAAGCCATGCACGTCGGTGCTCGCGCCATGAAGCTTGCCGTCTTTCACCCAGATCGTGTTCACGGCGCCGAGCACGCGCGCGACGGGATCGGCTTCGACGACCTTGCGAAAGGCGATTTCCTTATGCGGGATCGTGACATTGCCGCCGACATAACCGCTTTGCGGAAACTCGTCGAAAAAGCGCTCGATGTCCTTGGGCGGCACGTCCACGCGCGTGTAATCGCCGGCAATTCCATGCACCGCGAGCCAGTATTTATGAATGAGCGGCGAGCGGGAATGACCGATCGGATGGCCGATGACGCAGGCGCGAAGTTCGGTCATGCGCGCATCATCCCGGCGGCGCGGAAATAGGCCAAGAGCGGCAAGAGCGGCATACCCAGAATCGTGAAGTAATCGCCGTCGATTTTCTCAAAAAGATGAATGCCGAGCCCTTCGAGCTGATAGCAGCCAACGCTTTTCGTGACGCGCTCGCCTGCCGCGGCGAGATAAGCGTCGATGAACGCGGGCGAAAGCGCGCGCATCGTGAGGTGCGCGGTGGTAACGGCTTCGAATACGATTTTCCCTTCGCGCGTTAGGGCGGCGGCGGAATGCAATTGGTGGGTCTTGCCGGAAAGCGCTGCGAGCTGATCGCGCGCGGCATCCTTTGAAACGGGCTTCGAGAAGCGTTGCGCGCCGAGCGCGAGCGTCTGATCGGCGCCGAGAACGGCCGCACTCTTATGACGCACGGCCGTTGCGAGCGCCTTCTCGCGGGCGAGCAGGACGGCAACTTCCTTCGCGCCGGCGCTCGCGGCTTTCGATTGCTCGACCGCGCGCTCGTCGATCTCGGCGGGATCGAGTTGAAGCGGAATGCCGGCGGCTTCCAACAGCGCGCGCCGGGATACGCTTTTCGACGCGAGCACCAAAGGCTCGCCGATCCACAAGCTCATGCCTGCTCCGTGCGGCGGCGTTCCTGCAGGAGCGCGATCACGGCGGCGGCGGTTTCCTCGATCGAACGGCGCGAAACGTCGATGCTCGGCCAGCCATGCTTGGCGCAGAGCTTCTTTGAGGTTGCGATTTCCTGGGAAACGCGCTCGCGGTCGATATAGGCGGAATCCGACTGCGCAGCGTTGAGCGACAGGAGCCGGTTCTGGCGGATTTGCACGATCCGCTCGGGGCTGGCGTATAGGCCGATCACAAGCGGCTTTTTCGCCTTTTCCAATTCGGCGGGCGGGTCGATCTCCGGCACAAGCGGGATGTTCAGGGTCTTGATGCCGCGGTTCGCGAGATAAATGCTGGTCGGCGTTTTCGAGGTGCGCGAGACTCCAATGAGAACCACGTCGGCATTCTCGATATCTTCAGTGTGCTGGCCGTCGTCGTGCATCATGGTGAAGTTGAGCGCCTCGATCCGGCGGAAATAGGCGGGGTTCAGCATATGCTGGCCGCCGATCCGGGGCGTCGTCTCGGTGCCGAGATAACTGTGAAAGAGCGAAAGCACCGGGCCCAGGATGGAGAGGCACGGCACATTTATCTCGCGGCAGCGCGTTTCGAGCCGCTCGCCGAGCGCATGATCGACCAGCGTATAAAGAACGATGCCGGGATTGGCCTCGATCTCCTCGAGCGCGTGGTCGAGCTGCTTCTGGTTTCGCAGGAGCGGGAAGACATGCTCGACCGGCGAGACGGTCGCAAATTGCGCCGCCGCCGCGCGCCCGACCGCGAGCAGCGTCTCGCCGGTAGAATCCGAGACGAGATGCAGATGAAAGTAGCTTTCGGTGTTCGGGGGTCTCGCCGGCACGCGTTATCCCGCGTCCTTGTGGATAAAACGGATCGAATTCACTCTATCACGGCTCCGGCTCCGATGCCTGGGGAGAAGCGCATGCTCCGTCCACAGTGCTTGGATGAGGAAAAGATAAGGCGGAATCCGGGTGAGAATCGGGAAGTTCTGAATAACGCGCGGTTGGCTGGCTTTATTGCGGCTATCCGTGCTGTGAGCGCTGTGGGATAGATGTGCAGAAGGCGTGGACGACCATAAACACCACAATC
>Ga0207639_10001168_pt1 | contig 17813 bp, 10 predicted proteins | sample KBSCornC32_FD_184299 | JGI IMG/M metagenome (GOLD analysis project Ga0207639, IMG submission 184299) | Corn rhizosphere microbial communities from Kellogg Biological Station, Michigan, USA - KBS Corn C3-2 (SPAdes) (version 2) | ecosystem: Host-associated > Plants > Roots > Rhizosphere > Soil ...
GCCTGCAATCAGGATGGGGCGCAGCGGCAAAGCCTTCAGACGCTGAGCGAGAGAGGGCCGCGCCGGTGCAACGTTGGGCGCGAAATTTGAAAGCGTGTTGTTGTCTATCGTCGCATCCATCAGTTTACACTCCTCGACAAATCCACATCGCTCACGCCAAGCCGCGCCTTGATGCCGGCGCGCGCCGCCTCCAACATTTCGTCGGAGAGACCTTTGTCGGAGACGGCGCGCGACACGGCGACAGCACCCGCCATCGCGGAGAGAACGGACGCGGCGAGTGCATCTGGATCGGGTTGGCCGCTGGCGGCGAGCCAGCCGGCGATGCGGCCGACAAGAACCTTCACGCCCCTGTCGAACGTATCGCGGAAATTTTTCGATTGCCGCGGCATATCGGAATTGATCGCCGTGATCGGACAACCGGTCGACGGATTGTCGCGGTGGCGCGGCGAGACATAGAAGTCGACATAGGTCGCGAGCGCGTGACGCGGCGGCAGGCCTTCGGTCATCTTGTCGATGTTGCGGCCGGCGCGCAGGAAGACGGACATCAAGGCTTCGGCGAGCAGCGCATCCTTCGATTTGAAGTGCGCATAGAAGCCGCCATGCGTGAGGCCCGCTTCCTTCATCACCTCGGCGACTGCGAGGCCGTCGGGACCTTTTTCGCGCAGCGCGCGGCTCGCGATTTTCAGGATCTTCTCGTGGGTCTCAGCCTTGTGGGATTCGCTGTAGCGCATCTTGTTTGCCTCCGCTCCTGATTTATATGATACTCGTCATATAATCCGTCAAGGCCCCCCGATGAGCACCGCTTCAGCCCCGATTTCCGCCGCGCCGCCAGCTACCGCCGCCGGGCTAAGTCACGGGCGGAAATTGCTTATTTTCGGAATCATGGCATTCGGCCAGTTCATGGCCCTGCTCGACACCCAAATTGTGGCAGCGTCGCTCAACTCGATTCAGGCCGGATTGTCGGCCGGGCCGGACGAGATCGCCTGGGTTCAGACCGCCTACCTGATGGCGGAGATCGTGATGATCCCGCTGGCCGCCTATCTCTCCATCGCGCTCTCGACTCGCTGGCTGTTTACGGTGTCGGCGGTCCTGTTCACGATCTCGAGCCTGATGTGCGGCATGGCCTGGAGCATCCAGTCCATGACTGTGTTCCGCGCGATCCAAGGCTTCGTCGGCGGCGCAATGGTGCCGACGGTGTTCGCGACCGGCTTTGCGATGTTCGACGGCAAACAGCGCGCGATGATCCCCGCGATCCTCGGCGTTGTCTCCACGCTCGCGCCAACACTCGGCCCGACCATCGGCGGATGGATCACGGATGTGTCGACCTGGCGCTGGTTGTTCTTCGTCAACATCGTGCCTGGCGCATTCATTGCCATCGCATTGCCGCTGCTGGGCAAAGTCGATACCGCGCAGCCGGCGATGCTGAAGAAGATCGACTGGCTGCACGTCGCATCCCTCGCGATGTTTCTTGGGTGCCTGCAATATGTGCTCGAGGAAGGCCCGCGCAATCAGTGGTTCGAGGATCAGACGATCCAGACTGTCGCGTGGGTTTCGTTCGTCGCGATGATCGTGTTCTTTGAGCGTTCGTTCTTTTCGTCGATGCCGGTTCTGAAGCTTTCGCCGTTCAAACGGCCGGTGTTCGCGCTGGCCTGCGTGCTGAATCTGGTGATCGGCTTCGGGCTCTATTCGTCAACTTATCTGACGCCGATCTTTCTCGGCCGGGTGCGCGGGTTCTCAAGCCTCGATATCGGAACCACAGTGTTCGTCGCGGGTATATTCATGAGCTTCGGCGCGCCGCTGGCCGCTAGACTGACGACATTGATCGACCAGCGCATCGTCATCGCCTTCGGCTTTTCGCTGTTCGCGCTGTCGTGCTGGCTGATGTCAGGCATCACCGACAATTGGGGGTTCTGGCAGTTGTTCCTGCCACAGGCGGTGCGCGGGTTTGCGATGCTGCTCTGTATCGTGCCGGCGGTCGGCATGGCGCTGAACGGCGTGCCGCCAGCGGAGCTGCGCTACGCCTCGGGCTTGTTCAATCTGATGCGCAATCTCGGCGGCGCTATCGGTATCGCGACCGTGACGACATGGTTGCAGGATTTCGGCCGCATCCACGGCTCGCGCTTCGGCGAAGGCATGACGGCGGCGGGCACGCACGCCCTGGCGCAGGCAAGCGCGAGGCTGACGCAGTTCGGCGCCGACGCGGCGCACGCACAGCATATGATCGTTGGCGAGATCACGCAAGCCGTGACGCGCGCCTCGCTCACCATGGCGTTCGAGGATGTCTATTTCCTCATGGCCGCGATGTTCGTCGGCGCGCTGATCATCGTCCCGTTCTGCAAGACCGTCGTGCTTGGCGACGGCCCCGCACATCCGGTCGAATGATTACTGCGGCTCGGGCCCCTGCGTGACCCGCACCAGATCGTCAGGCCTAATCCATTTCTTGAACGCGGCCTGCACCTCTGCCGGCGTCAGATCGATAAACTTCTGCGCCGCGCGCTGCGGCTCATCCATCGGCAGATCGAGTTCACGACGCCCGAGGATGCCGCGCGCGATGTCGGCAATGCTGTCTTCGCCTAATGGAATCTGGCGCAGCAGAAGCATCTTGGAGCGCGACAGTTCGGCCTCCGACACCGGCGCGGTCTGCATCGCCTTGATGTCATTGACGGCAAGCGCTGCCGCCTTGGTCACCTTGTCGGGATCGCTCGCGTACTGCACCACATAGGTGCCGCGCGTGCGTCCAATGGTGAAGGACGAACCAACCGAATAGACGAGCCCGGCATTCTTGCGCAGATCGATGCTCAGCCTCGCGGAATAGAATCCGCCGCCAAGGACCGAATTGCCGAGCTGCAGCGCATAGTAATCCGGATCGGCGCGGTTGATCGCGAGCGTATGCGCGAGGACGACATTGTCCTGCACGCGGCTCGCATCCGGCACCGCGATGGCGCCCGGCGCGTTCGAGGCGACCACAGGCAGATCGACGTTCGGCTTCGGGCCGCTCGCGGTCCAGCCACCGAAATACTTCTCGACCACGGTGCGCGCGGCTTCCGGCGTGATCTTGCCGATGACGACGATGGTCGTCATATCGGGCCGCAGCACCAGATCGCGATATGCGAGCACATCGGCGCGGGTCAGTGCGCCGACCGTTTCCGGCGTTGCATCGCGCAGCGACGGATCGTCTTTCGGGAGCAGCGCGCCGCGCAGGGAGCGCGACGTCAGAAACGCGGGACTCTTCGCACGCGCGGCCAACACGCGCGCCATCTGTCCCTGAATGATCTTCATCTGCTGTTCGGGCAACGCGGGATGCAACTGGTTGTCGGCAAGCAGTGACACGCCGCGATCGAAATCGGCGCTGAGCGTGTGAACCTGAAAGTCAGAGCCCGCGCGCGCGCTGGCGCCGATGTCATCCAGCGCTTTCTCAAACGCGAGGCGATCGAGGCTTTCGGTGCCGTACGAGTAGAGCTGCTCCAGTAGGGTCGCGACACCATCCTTGCCCGGTGGCGTTTCCGTTTCCGGCCGATTGCGGACATGGCCGTAGAGACTGACCGTGTCGCTCACATCTTCCGGCTGAACGATCAGCGTGATGCCGTTCGGAAGCGTGCTGACGGTCGGGTTGATCGTCGATGGCGGAACGGTCAGATGGCCGAGCGCGCTTTGCGCCCAATCGGGAAGCTGCGTGTCCGGCGCTTCGCCGAGCGCGATGCTTTCCTTGCCGCCGAACGTCGCATTCGACGCCGTCGGCGCACCCGAATGCTGCGGCGTCATCACTGCCGTCACCGCGTGCTTGAGATCGAGATATTTGCGCGCGACGCGGTTCACATCCGCGACGGTCACTTTCTCGATGCGGCGCAGATCTTCCTCGGGCGAATGCAAGCCATAAAGCGCAATCGCGTCCGACCAGACCGACGCGAGATCTTCGATCCCGTTCTTCTGGAATTCGGTCGCGCGGCGTTCCTGAATCTTCGCGGCTTCGACAAGTTCCGCCGGCACGCCATTCTTTACCACCTCGCCGAGGATGCGGCGCAGATGCGCCTCCGCTTCCTTAGCATCGCCGCCTTCGGGATAGGTGAGTTCCGCGTAGCCGATGGAAGCGTGCGGCAAACCGTCGAGCGAGAAATCGGTGTCCAGCGCCTTGCCCGAGGTCACGAGGTCATAAAGCTTGAAGCGATGGTTCGCGAGCACATCGTTCAGCACTTCGAGCGCCGGGAAATCCGGGCTGTCGAAACCCGGCATACGCATCGCGACAATCGCAGTGGCATTGGGCTTGTCGGTATCGACGTTGATGGTTGCCGCTTTCGGCGCCGCGAATTTGAACGTGGGTCGCTTGGGCAGCTTCTTCGTCTTGATGCCGCCGAACAGCGCTTTCACTTTCGCCAGCGCTGCAGCCGGATCGACATCGCCCGCGATCACCAGAATAGCGTTGTTGGGCGCATACCAATCATCATGAAAGCGTTTGAGATCGGCTGCCTTGGTCGCATCGAAACTCGGCCGCGTGCCCAGCGCCGCGTGCTCATACGGTGTGCCTGCATACAGGGCTTCACGGAGCTTCTGATAGAGAAGATAGCCAGGGTTGGAGAGGTCCTGCGCGACCTCCTGCTCGATGGCACCGCGCTCTTTCTCCCAATCTTCTTCGCTTGCAGTCACCGCCTGCATGCGCAGCGCTTCGATGTGCAGCGCGATCTCAAGGTCTTCGGACGGCACGGTGTAGAGATATTGCGTCAGGCTCTCGCGCGTGTTGGCGTTGAAGCTGCCGCCCATCACGCTGCCGATATTGGCGAGCTGGTCTGCGGTAAGGCCCGGGCTGCCACGGAACATCATGTGCTCCATCGCGTGCGCAGTGCCGGGGAAGCCCTTCGGCGTTTCATCGCCACCGGCGAGATAGTTCACCGCCGTCGCCACGACCGGCGCCAGCGTGTTGCGGATGATGACGATGCGCAGCCCGTTGGGCAGCGTCGCGCGCAAGACATTCTGTTCCACCGGCGCAGGAGCGCGCGCATCGCCGGCGCCCGCGAACAACACAAACGCCGCGGCCGCCGCACCGATCAGGCGCAGCGGACGCATCCAACCAAATACGTTCATCCGATTTCTTTCTTTATGGCGCGGTCAAATTCGCGACCAGCGCTTTCTGGCCATAGACCTTGTCGAGGGCTTCCGTGATTGCGGCGGTCGAGACCATGACGCAACGGTTCTGCGTATCGTCGAAGCCAAAATTGCCACCGAGGCTGTGGATGTTGCCGTCGAACGCCGCGCCGATCACGTCGCCGCGCGCATCGATCGCCGGCGAACCGGAATTGCCGCCGATGATGTCGTTGTCGGACGAGAAGTCGAACACCGTCTTCGGGTTCAACTTCTTCTGCGCGGCAACCCAGCGCGGCGCCAGCGCGAATGGATCCTGACCCGTCGCGCGATCATAGAGACCGGCGAAGTAGGTGAGCGGCTTCACCGGCACACCGTTTTCATCCCAGCCCACGACTTTGCCGTAGCTGAGACGGAGGGAAAAGGTCGCGTCCGGATAGGTGCCGGTGCCGTACACCGCAAAGCGCGCCTTGGCGATTTTTTCCGCCGCACGGTCAGACGGGCCGGTAACGCGCGTCTCATATTCCTTGCGCACGGAGCGGCTGGCCGCATCGGTCGCCAGCACGAATTTGATCATTGAATCGTTCGAGGCCTGCACAGCCGCGAGACCGCCATCCCACAATTGCTTGCGGTAGTCGGCATCGGCGAGTTTCGATTGCGAAAGGCGCGCGGCAATCGTCTCCGGCGAATCCTTGCCGAGGAAAACCTTGGTGCCGGGATTGTCGGCGGTCAGATGCTCACGCAGCTTGGTCAGCCAGAATTCGAGCAATGCGGCTTCGAGATCGGGTTCGACCGGCTCCTTGTCGAGCACGCGCTTCTGGAGCAGCGCCAGACGGCTGTCGGTGTATTCCGGCAGGCGCTCGCTGTTCGGCTTCGCCTTCTCCTGCGCCGCGCGCACGATGGAGCGTGCATAGCTGAAGAGGTCGGAGAACAACCCCGCACGCGCTTCCATATAGGTGTAGGACTGATAAAGAGCACGGCGGTCGGCCTGCACCTTCGCGGTGTCTGTCCACGGATCGCCGATGTCTGTCGATAGCTTGGCATCGGCCATGACCTTCGCACGGAGATCGGTGTCGAACTTGCGCTTGGCGTTGAGCAGTGCGGGATCGACCAGCGCGATCTCCTGCCCGTGCAGCGCTTTGAAGCTGTTCTCGACGCTGAATAGGTCTTCGTTCGCGATGCGCGCATGCTCCGCGCTTTCCTCTCCGAAGCGGATCAGGCGACCACGCAGCTCAGACAGAAGCAGCAGCGTATCCGGCAACGTCACATCGCGGATGGTCTCAAGCTGTTCGGCGGTGAGAAGACGTTGCGTCGAACCGGGATTTCCGGAGATGAACACGGGCTCGCCATCTTTCGGCGCCGATAGACGCCATTTCAGATGCGCGGGCGTCTCAACCGGCTTGCCGTTTTCATAGAGGCGTACGAAGGAGCAGTCGAAATCGTAGCGCGGAAAATTGAAATTGTCCGGATCGCCGCCGAAGAACGCCATCTGTTGTTCCGGCGCGAACACCAGACGCACATCGGAATATTTGCGGTAGGTGTAAAGCTTGTACTGGCCGCCCTGATAGAGCGTGATGACCTGACAGCGGAATTGTGCTTCGCGGCCGGCGCAGCCTTCCTTCTCGACCGCCGCGATCTCGGCATCACGCGCCTTGACGAAGTCCTGACCGGTCTTGCCCTTGCCGGCGTCGCTCACGCGCTGCGTCGCGTCGGTGATGGTGGAAAGAATTTCCGCCTGCATGCCGGGGCAGAGTTTTTCGTCTTCGCGTGTGGCGGAGGTAAATCCCTCTTTCACATAATCGACCGTGGACGTGGACAGGTTCTGCGCACAGCCACGCACGCAGTGATGGTTGGTCATCACCAAACCATCCTTGGTCACGACCGACGCCGAACATCCCGTCGACAGGCGGACTGACGCGCCCTGCACATTGTCGAGCCACGGCTTGTCGATGGTGACGCCGTACTTCGTCTTCACCATCTCAGAAGGAAAGTTGTCGAACGTCCACATGCCTTCATCGGCGAATGCGGTTGTGGCGGCGCAGAGCGTTACGGCGGCGACGGCCGCGGACAGGATGAGTTTCACTGAGAGAGCCTCTTGGGGAACAACGGCAGGTGGATGACGGGCGGCATTTAAGACCCCCGTGCCACGCTTTCCAAGCAGCGCCTAGTGAAAATCCCGTGATTTTGGCACCACACGCACGTTGCGGGGATGGCGATGCCGTGCCGCGCCCTGGGAGCGGAACGAGGGTGCGTCATGATGATCTTCGGAGAGGCGGTCGAGTTCCTCGGTGCGGTCGAAGATACGCTCGGCAACAAGGTGAACGACGCCATCGACGCTGCACTGGACCTTGCCTTCGACCAGCAGCAGCCGCGCGCCCATGATCTCCCGCCGGAAGGGTTCCACCAGCCGCGGCCACACCACGACATTGGTGATGCCGGTTTCGTCGCTCAAGGTGATGAACACCACGCCCGCATCGCCCGGCATCTGCCGCGTGAGCACAATGCCAGCGCAGGCAACGGAGTCGCCGTCTTTGCATTTGGGCTCTCTGCCAGCGATCTTATCGCCCGTGACGTCCAGACAACTCTTCACACCTTCGCTGTGAAACAGATCGCGCAGGAATTTCATCAGATGCGCGCGGAGTGACAGCCTGAGCATCTGATAATCGGCGAGCACATGCTCGCTCTCCGGCATCGCGGGCAGCGGCGCAATCTCCTCCTCCGGCTGCTCCTCCACAAAGCGCGCCGCAAACAACGGCAATGCACCGTCATCGGCGAGCCGCCGCACATCCCAAAGGATCTCGCGGCGATCCTTGTTCAACGACTGAAAGCAATCAGCCTCGGCAAGAATGATCAGCGCACGCTTCGGCAACTTCGCGCGACGCGCGACATCACCAACCGAGCCATAGCGGTTATTACGACAGTCGACGACTGCTCCGGCCCATTTCTCATGGAAGCCATCAATCTGCCGGAGGCCAAGCCGCAGCGCCAACCCACCGCGACCATCTTGCTCCAGCGTGTTGTCCCACGCACTGCGATTCACATCGACGTGACGCACTTCGACCTGATGCTCGATCGCATCGCGCACGATCTCCGCCGGCGCATAGAATCCCATCGGCTGTGAATTGAGCAGCGCGCAGGCAAATGCTGCGGGATGGTATCTCTTGATATAGGCCGACACATAAACCAGCAGCGAAAAACTCGCAGCATGACTCTCTGGAAAGCCATAAGAGCCGAAGCCTTCAATCTGCTTGAAGCATCGTTCGGCGAAGTCGAGTGCGTAACCGCGCCTCGTCATGCCGCCGATAAACTTATCCTTGAATCTGTCGATGGTGCCAAGGTTGCGGAATGTCGCCATCGCACGCCGCAAGCCATTTGCTTCCGAAGGCGTGAACCGCGCCGCGACGATGGCGAGCTTCATCGCCTGCTCTTGAAACAGCGGAATACCGAGTGTCTTACCGAGAACCCCATGGAGTTCATCGCTGGGGCCATGTTCTGACGATGGCGCGGGATATTCGACTTTCTCTATGCCGGCCCGCCGGCGCATATAGGGATGCACCATGCCACCTTGGATCGGACCGGGTCGCACGATCGCGACTTCAATGACAAGGTCGTAAAATTTTTCCGGCTTCATACGCGGCAGCATGCTCATCTGCGCGCGGCTCTCGACTTGGAAGACGCCAATGGCGTCGGCCTTTTGCAGCATCCCATAAACTTCAGGGTCGTCCGCGGTCATGTTCAGATCGAGCGTTTTACCTTCATAAGTGCGGATCAGATCGAACGCCTTGCGTACGCAGGTGAGCATGCCGAGACCGAGCACATCGACCTTCATCATGCGCACACGATCAATGTCGTCCTTGTCCCATTCAATGAAATGACGATTTTCCATCGTGGCGGGGCTGATCGGCACGGTTTCGTCAAGCCGGTCATTCGTCAGCACGAAGCCGCCGACATGCTGCGAGAGATGACGCGGAAACCCTATCAGCTCATTCGCGAGACGCGCTGCACGAAAGATTGTCTGGTTGAAGGGATCGAGCTTGCCCTGACGCACCTGCTGTTCGCTCAACCGGCTGCCCCAGCTTCCCCATACACCGCTGGCAAGATCGGCGCCGATGTCGTCGGTGAGACCAAACACTTTCGCGACCTCGCGGATCGCGCTGCGTGGGCGGTAATGAATGACCGTAGCGGCCAACGCTGCACGATGATGGCCGTAGCGTCTGTAGATGTATTGGATGACTTCTTCGCGGCGCTCATGCTCGAAATCGACGTCGATATCCGGCGGCTCCTTGCGTTCCTCGCTGACGAAGCGTTCGAACAGTAAGTCCATCTGCACCGGATCGATGGAGGTGATGCCGAGCATGTAGCAGACAGCGGAGTTCGCGGCCGATCCGCGGCCCTGGCAGAGGATGCCGATGCGGCGGGCTTCCTTCACGACGTCATGCACGGTCAGGAAGTATTCCGCGATCTCCATCTTGGCGATCAGCGCGAGCTCTTTTTGCAGCACTTCCATGACCTTGTCAGGAACGAGACCCGGATAGCGCCACGTCACGCCCTTCGACACGAGGTCTTCAAGATGCTCCTGCGCTGTCTTGCCCGGCGGCACCGGCTCGTCGGGATAATTGTAGCGGAGCTGCGAGAGCGAGAAGGTGATGCGATCGGCGAAGCGCACCGTTTCCGCGATGGCCTCCGGTGCTGCGGTGAACAGTTCCTCCATTGCCTGCGGTGGCTTCAGATGGCGTTCGGCGTTGGCTTCGAGACGACGCCCGGCTTCATCTAACGTCACACCTTCACGGATACAGGTGACGACATCCTGCAATTCGCGGCGCTCCACGCCGTGATAAAGCGCGTCATTGGTGGCGAGCAGCGGGACACCTGATTGTTCTGCAACGGCGTGCCACAACTTCAGGCGCCGCGCATCATCACCCAGCAGATGCTGCGATACGCCAAGCCAGACGTGATCCTGCGCAACGGTCGCAAGCTGTTTGAGCAGCGCCTCGATCTCATATGGCGCGGCACGGATGCGGGTTTGAAAGTCCTCTTTTGGAATTGACCCTGGGCCGCCATCCTGATCGGCAAGACCTTCGTTCCAGACCTTCTCCTGCAATCCGATCGTCGTTTCGTCGCGGCGTGGATGCGGCGGCATGACGACGAGCAGCAATCCCTCCTGCCATTTCAGCAGATCAGAGAGCGTCAGCAGACACTCCCCCTTTGGTGCACGCAGCTTGCCTTCGCTCAAAAGACGGCAGAGACGGCCATAGGCTTTGCGGTCTTTGGGATATGCGAGAATGTCTGGCGTGCCATCGACAAACACCAGACGCGCGCCAATGAGGAGCTTTGGCGCGACATCGATTTGCTCTTTTATCTGTTCATGCTCGTCGTAAGCCCGCACGACGCCGGCGAGCGTGTTACGGTCGGCGATGCCGATGGCGGTGTAGCCATAGAACGCCGCCTGCGCGACCATTTCCTTCGGATGCGAAGCGCCGCGCAGGAACGAGAAATTTGTCGTGACCCCGATCTCAGCAAAGGCGGTCATGGCAATAAAATTGCGTTTTTGTTTTGCGATTTTTCACGCACACGCCCCATGCACGCGCCACTGGGACGTGACGGTGTCGCGGAAAATCCAGAAACGGCGGCCGTCGGTGTCTTCGATGCGGTGATAGTCGCGGGCGGGCGGCGATTCCTGATAGCGCCACCATTCCATCGCGATGCGTTCGGGACCTTCGGAGTGCGTAAGCGTGCGTTGTGCACTGCGCCAGCACATATGCGCCGCTTTGCTTCCGGGCACCGCGCGCAGAAGGCTCATCGGTTCCGGCTTTTCGAGCAGGCGCAAGGGCCGTCGCGGGGCTTCTTTCGCGCGGCGGATTTTTTGCCACTCGATTTTCGTCTGCTCCGCGTATTGCGCAGGGACGGCGGCGAAGGCGCATTCGGGGATGTGGGTGTCGTTGGGCTGGAAGGCGAGGATGCGTTGGGAGCCGAAGCGGGCGGCCAAGCGGTCGATCAGGAAACGGATCTCGCGTTTCGCGTTTAGGTCGGCGTCGAAGTCGGCGTCGGCCATTTCCGCGCGTTCGGCGCGGGTGGCGCAGAGGCGAATGAGATCGAAGCCGAAGCCGGGATCGAGCGGATCGATCAGCGCATCGAGCTTTTCGCGGAACAGGCGTCCGACGATTTTGGGATCGCGGATCGGTGATCCAGTCTCGACCGCGATGCGGCGCACCTGGCCGTCGGCGCGATAGAATTCGGCTTCGAGAAGGCGTGCGCCCTCGCCGCGTTTCTCCAGCACGTCACCGAGCGATGCGGCGAGTGATGTGAGTGTCGAACGGATCAATTCTTCGGTCGCGACGGGCTCGGCGAAATTGCGTTCGGCGCGATAGTCGGGCAACGGGCGGCGGGGTGAGATCGGGCTTTCGGCACGCGCGAGCGCAGCATCGATCATATAGACCAATCGCGCGCCGAAGCGGGCGTTGAGTTCGCTACGTTTGCGGCCCGCCGCCTGCCCTATTGTCTTTAACCCAGCGCGGCGGAACGCATGCGTGGTGACCGGATCGAGATTGAGCGCATCGATAGGAAGTTTCTCGATGGCGTTTTCTTCTTCGCCAGGCGGGACAACCGTACCATCGCGAAAGCGTGCGAGAGCGCGAGCCGCCAACACCGTTCCTGCCAAAGCACCGCGCACGGCAAAGCCTTGTGCGGCAAGGCCCGCGCGCAATCGATCCAGCATCGCCTGTTCGCCGCCGAAGAGGTGCGTGGCGCCGGTGACGTCCAACAATAAGCCACGCGGCGGATCGGGCGAGACGAAGGGCGTGAAGCGTTCACACCAATCGGCGATGCGGCCGAGCAATTTCACATCGGCCGGCTCGTTCGCCGTCACCGCTTTCAACACCGGCAGCATCGCGCGCGCATTGGCGAGCGGCTGGCCGACGCTCAAGCCCAGTGCCGTCGCCTTGCGGTCGAGGGCGGAGATGACGAGCGCGTTCTTCTCCTTCGCGGCGACGACCAGCGGCGGCGCGTCAGGCGAAGGCGCGCCGTTCTTCGCTTTCCATCGCCGCTGCAACCGGTCGGTGGAGAGGCGCGGAAACCACAGCGCCACGATCCGCCGGTTGGCAGAAGATTGCCTCGTCACAATTCCACTCCATCACCCAATGACCCGTTCGCCCGCGGCGATTGCGCAGAAGCTCCGCGTCGAACCGCGGCATGCCCCAATTGTCGTCGTCCGGATTCGAGCGTCCGGCGCGGATCTGCCACCGTGTCTCGGCGCTCGACGCATCCGGCGCCGCGTTGAAGCGCAGCAGGAAGGCAGAAACGTTCGTCTCCGCAGCACCCAGCGTCAGACGGCGGCTGGCTTTCAGGTCCAGCACCTTGTGCTCGCCCACCACTTCGATCGCGACCGCGCCGAGTGCCGTACAAGTCATCGCATCCGACGCGGCGCGCAGCGCCTCTTCCGCATTGGCGACGCGCAGGATCAAAAACTTCGACGGATCGATGCCGAGTTCGAGCAAGCCCGTCGCCGCGATCTCCCCGAACTCGATCCCGGCAAAATCCTGCCGGATCCAGAGAACCGGCTTGCCGTTCGCCACGCGTGCGGCGAGCCCCGCAACAAATCCCGTGGCCGTCGCTTCATGGCCGGCTACAGAAAACACTTCGTGCAATGCACCGCGCACAAGTCCGCCATGCAGGGCCCGATCGGCTTCCACAAAGCCAAGTGGAATGCGCGCGTGCTTCTCTGGTCCATTGAGGGTCGCCTTCGAAAGCTTGGCGCGCAGTTGCGCAATGGTTTCCGGTGAAGCAGGCATGGATCATGCGGCGCGGTCCACGCCCTCCATGCGTTTGAGACACACATTGTTGAGCGGACAGACGCCACATTGCGCACGCACATGGCCGCAAACCTGTTGGCCCAAACGCTTCAGATACCAATGCAATTCATACAGATCGTCGGCATCGAGATCATGCGCCGCCGCCATGACCGTGTCGTAAACTTCTCTGGTGTCGGCATGCGGTCGCACAAACCCGAAGCGCCGTAACACACGCAGAATATGCGTATCGATGACGAACGCTCGCTTGTGCAGCGTGCTGAAGTTCAGGGTCGAAGCCGCGATCTTGCGGCCGACACCATGAATTTCCTCCAGCCATCGCAACCCCTGTTCGACGGGATGATCGCGCAGGAATTCCAGATCGAGCGCACCAGCGCGCACGCGAATCTTGCGCAGCGCATCTCTCAGTTCCGGCGCTTTCTTCTCTGCGTGCGTGACACCCGCAAGAAGCGCTTCGACCTCAGCGACCGGCGCATCCGCGAGGCCGTTCCAATCGCGATAACGCTGCGCCAGCCTTGCGAACGCCTGCCAGGAATTGTGGTCGTAGTTGCGGCTTCCGATGAAGCTGCGCACGAACTGGCTGACCGGATCGAGCCGCTGCGGATCGCGGATCGGCCCGACCACGGCGCCCAGCCGTTCCCGGATCAGAAGCAGGTCGACAACAGGGTTGGAAAAGAGGTTCGATTGCATGAAACGAGATTAGAACAAACAAAGAACAAAAGTCAACAAGACTCTGTTCTGAAATAAAATTTCTCGTCCTCACCCTATGGCTAGAGGTGGCTCTATCCTCCGCCACAACAATTGGGTAGGTGGAGGCGGAACCGGAGACCGCCATGAACCTCAACGATCCGAATCTCTTCCGCCAGGAATGTTATGTCGACGGCGAATGGCGAAAGGCCGATTCGGGCCAGACCATCGACGTCACCAATCCGGCGACGGACGAAGTGCTGGGCACCGTTCCGAAATTTCTCGGCGCCGAAACCAAAGCGGCGATAGCGGCGGCGAAACGCGCGCAGCCGGAATGGGCGGCGAAGACCGCGGGCGAGCGCGCCACCATCCTGCGCCGCTGGAACGATCTCATGCACGCGCATGCGAACGACCTCGCGCTGATCATGACCCTGGAACAGGGAAAGCCGCTCGCCGAATCTAAGGGCGAGGTCGCCTACAGCGCCTCCTTCATCGAATGGTTCGCGGAAGAGGGAAAGCGCATCTATGGCGACGTGATCCCGAGTCACGCGGCCGACAAGCGCATCGTCGTCCTGAAGCAGCCGGTCGGCGTCGTCTGCGCAATCACGCCGTGGAATTTTCCGAGCGCGATGATCGGGCGCAAGGCCGGCCCCGCGCTCGCTGCCGGCTGCACTTTCGTGTGCAAGCCCGCGACGCAGACGCCCTATTCCGCGCTGGCGCTGGCCGAACTCGCGCATCGCGCGGGGATTCCGAAGGGCGTGTTCAACGTGCTGACCGGATCGGCGCGCGAGATCGGCGCCGAGATGACGTCGAACCCCGATGTCGCGAAACTCACCTTCACCGGCTCGACCGAGATCGGGCGTCAGCTGCTGGCGCAATGCGCACCGACGATCAAGAAAGTGTCGATGGAGCTCGGCGGCAACGCGCCGTTCATCGTGTTCGACGACGCCGATCTGGATGCCGCGGTTGAAGGCGCCATCGCCTCGAAGTATCGCAACACGGGACAGACCTGCGTGTGCGCGAACCGTCTCTATGTGCAGGCCGGTGTCTACGAGACGTTCGTCGAGAAGCTGAAGACCGCCGTGGGCAAGTTGAAAGTCGGCAACGGCACCGAGCCCGGCGTGACGCAAGGCCCGCTGATCGACAAGGCCGCCGTCGCCAAGATGGAAGAGCACATCGCCGACGCGGTGGCGAAGGGTGGCAAGGTCGTGATGGGCGGCCACCCGCACAGTCTCGGCCACACCTTCTTCGAACCCACGATCATCACCGGCGCGACACAGGACATGCTGGTCGCGCATGAAGAAACCTTCGGCCCACTCGCCCCGGTGATCAAATTCGAAACCGACGAAGATGCGATCCGCATGGCGAACGACACCGAGTTCGGATTGGCCGCGTATTTCTACGCACAGAACCTGAAGTGCGTATGGCGCGTCGCCGAAGCCATCGAAGCCGGCATCGTCGGCATCAATACGGGCATCATTTCGACGGCGGTCGCGCCCTTCGGTGGCGTGAAGCAGTCAGGCCTCGGCCGCGAAGGCTCGAAGTACGGCATCGATGATTATCTGGAGATCAAATATCTCTGTCTGGGCGGGATGTAAAAACTAACCTCCCCCTTGTGGGGAGGTCGACGCGCGCAGCGAAGCGAGCACGTCGGGTGGGGGTCGGGGTGCTAGCGAATAGATCGCGACCCCCACCCGGAATGCTTCGCATTCCGACCTCCCCACAAGGGGGAGGTTAAGAAGGGCGCGAAATGAATCCCAAAGACAAATCCCTCGGCATGGACCAACCGATTGCACGGCGCGATTTTCTGCAGGGCGCGGCGATTGGAACGGCGGCGGCAGTTGCCGGTGTGACGCCAGCGCAAGCCGCGCAACAGGGCGAGCCGCAGAATGCGCCGGGTTATTATCCGCCCACGCGCCTTGGCATGCGCGGGTCGCATCCGGGGTCGTTTGAGGCGGCACATGAATTGCGCGACGGCGATTTCTGGAACAGCGCGCATGGGCTGACCGACACACATGAGAGCTACGACCTTGTCGTGGTCGGCGGCGGGATCAGCGGGTTGTCGGCGGCGCATTTCTATCGCGCGAAGAATCCGCGTGCGAAAATTCTCATCCTCGAGAACCACGACGATTTCGGCGGCCACGCCAAGCGCAACGAATTCCATGTCGGCGGCCGGATGGAGCTGATCAACGGCGGCACGCTGGAGATCGACAGCCCGACGCCCTATCGCCCGGTCGCTGCGGGACTTCTGAAATCGCTCGGCGTCGATCCGGTCGCGCTGACCAAGGAATGCGACGACCCGCTTTACAAGACGATGGGTCTCAACACCGGCGTCTTCTTCAACAAGGAAACGTTCGGTGTCGATAAACTCATCAACACCGGCACAGCGCAGCGCAACTTTCCGCCGGGCACGATCAAACCGTTTCTCGCCAAGACGCCGTTCTCCGACAAGGTACGCCACGACATCGCGCGCATCGAGGAAGGCAATGAGGATTACTATCCCGGCCTCACCTCCGACCAGAAGAAGGACAAGCTCTGGCGGCTCTCCTACAAGGATTATCTGCTCCACGTCGTGAAGGCCGATCCGGGCGCGATCCCGTTCTATGCGCGGCGCACCGATGGGCTGTGGGGTTGCGGGATCGATGCGGTGTCGGCGCTGGATTGCTGGGGCGTCGGCTTTCCGGGCTTTCAAGGGTTGAAGCTCGCGCCCGGCGGCACGGCGCGCATGGGCTATACACCGCGGGGCTATTCCACGACCGGCGGATCGGACACGTTCCATTTTCCGGACGGCAACGCGTCGATCGCGCGGCTTTTGGTGCGCGATCTGATCCCTTATGCGATGCCGGGCCATGACGCGAAAGATATCGTCAGCGCGCGTTGCGACTACGCAAAGCTCGACCGCGGGGGCAATACGGTGCGCATAAGGCTGAACAGCCTTGTCGTGCGCGCGCGCAATGCCAAGGACGGCGTCGAGATCGCCTATACCCGCGCGTCCGGCGGCGGCGAAGTGCTGCGCGTGCGCGCGAAGCATGCGGTGCTCGCGAACTGGAACATGATCATTCCGTATCTCGTGCCCGAATTGCCGGAGGCGCAGAAGGCCGCCCTGCACGCGCTCATCAAGACGCCGCTGGTCTATACCAATGTCGCGCTGAAGAACTGGAGCGCGTTCGAGAAGCTGAAGATCTCGTCCGTGTTCGCGCCGGGATCGTATTTCTCTTCGATCCAGTTGAACCCGACGGTCAACATCGGCGCTTACAAGAGCGAGCGTTCGCCGAAGGAGCCGATCCTCATCCGCATGACGCGCACGCCGGCGTCACCGGGCCTCAACGAACGCCAGCAGCATCAGGCCGGACGCGCGGAACTGCTCGCGACGTCGTTCGAAACATTCGAGCGCAACATCCGCGACCAACTCGGCCGCATGCTCAAGGACGGCGGCTTCGATCCGAAGCACGACATCGAGGGTATCGCGGTCAACCGCTGGCCGCACGGCTATGCGCCGGAATACAACGCGCTGTGCGACATCGGTTTCGACGCCGATCACACGCCCAATCTCGTCGCGCGCAAGAAGTTCGGCAACATCGCCATCGCCAATGCAGACTCCGGCATGGGCGCCTACACCGACGTCGCCATCGAACAGGCGCACCGGGCGGTGACTGAACTGACCTAGCTGATCACCGGCGCCGGACGGTCGCGGAAGCGGCCCGGCCGGAAGAACACGATGCCGGCGGCCAATCCGCCAATGCCGACGATCTTGGTGATCATGTCGAACGTCGTGATTGCGTAGATGCCCAGCACAATAAGTACGATGGCGCTGAGCGCGGGATAGGCGCACAGCCAGAGACCGCTGAAGAACGATTTCTTCCACTCGCCACGGAATTCCCACGCGGCGACGAGGCCGGCGAGACCGAAGTAATAGGCAACGAGCACGCCCACCGCGTTCACCGAATCCGCGATGATAACGCTGATCGTCGGCATCAGGCTCGAGCCCCAGAGCAGCACGAGGCCGACACCAATCAGCACCATCATCGCGCGCACCGGCGTCCGCGTGCGTTTGTCGACCACACCGAACATCGGATTCATCGCGCCGTCGCGGCCCATCGCGAACAAAGTGCGCGAGAATTGCAGCATCGTGGTCTCGAGTGTGGCCACGCTGGAGAGGATCACCGCGACCGATGCGAGCAACCCTCCGGTACGGCCGAGACCCGACTGCACCGCGATATTGTAGATGATGTTGGCGTTGAGCCCCTT
>Ga0207639_10001170_pt1 | contig 17806 bp, 20 predicted proteins | sample KBSCornC32_FD_184299 | JGI IMG/M metagenome (GOLD analysis project Ga0207639, IMG submission 184299) | Corn rhizosphere microbial communities from Kellogg Biological Station, Michigan, USA - KBS Corn C3-2 (SPAdes) (version 2) | ecosystem: Host-associated > Plants > Roots > Rhizosphere > Soil ...
GACAGTGACCGCGGGCGGGTCGCCGTCGGTTGGCTGGTGATGCAGGATCTGATCACGGTCCTAGCGCTGGTGCTGTTGCCGCCGCTCGCCGGCGTGATGACGGGCGGTGCAGCTCTCGATATGGGCGCGCTTGCGCTCTCGCTGGCGCTGACTTTCGGCAAGCTCGCGCTGTTCGCCGGGCTGATGTTTGTGGTCGGTGGCCGCGTGATCCCGTGGATCCTGCACTACATCGCGCACACCGGATCGCGCGAGTTGTTCCGCCTCGCAGTGCTCGCCATTGCCCTCGGCGTCGCCTTCGCCGCAGCGGAACTGTTCGGCGTCTCCATCGCGCTCGGCGCCTTCTTCGGCGGCATGATCCTGAGTGAATCTCCGCTCAGCCAGCGCGCGGCCGAAGAGTCGCTGCCGCTGCGCGATGCGTTCGCTGTGCTGTTCTTCGTCTCCGTCGGCATGGTGTTCGATCCGCTAACACTTGTGCGCGAACCGTTGCCGCTGGCGATGACGGTGTTGGTGGTGCTGATCGGCAGCGGCGGTGCAGCGCTGCTGATCGCGCGCCTGTTCCGCCAATCATGGGCGACCGCCTTGCTGATCGGCGCCGGCGTCGCGCAGATCGGCGAGTTCTCCTTCATCCTCGCAGACCTCGGCATCGGCCTGAACCTGATGCCCGAACGCGCGCGCGATCTCATCCTCGGCACGTCGATCGTCACAATTTTCGTCAACCCGCTGCTTTTCACCGCCGCCGCGCGCCTGCGCAACCGTCTCGAGCCGCCAGTCCAGCCGCAACAGAAAGCAGAACCCGAACTCGTGCCGACGGCTCTTGCGAACCACGTCGTGCTCGTCGGCTACGGCCGCGTTGGCCGTCTGATCGCGGAAGGCGTAAAGCAACACGCGCTGCCTTTGCTGGTGATCGAAGACGCCGACGACGCCGTCGCAGCGCTGCGCAATGCCGGCATCGAACACATCACCGGCAACGCGGCCAACGATCCGGTGCTGGCCGCCGCAAACCTGAAGGCCGCGCGCATCTTGTTCGTCGCCATTCCCGAAGCCTTCGAGGCGGGTCAGATTGTCGAGCAGGCGCGCCGGATCAATCCCGGCCTCAAGATCATCGCCCGCGCCCATTTCGACGCCGAGGTCGAACATCTGCAAAATCTCGGCGCCACGCAGGTCATCATGGGTGAACGCGAGATCGCACAGGCGATGCTTGCCTATGCGTCTTCGCAAGCCTAGCGAAGCTTATTGCCTGTTCTTGCGGCGCTGCCGTTGTTCGCGGGCGTCTTCCGGCGCGGCATTGCGTTCCTTGCGCGACCGGCGGCTTTCATCTGCTGTATCCGTGACGCGCTGACGTTTCTCGGCCTTACGGTTCCTGCGATCAGTTTTTCCCTCACGCTCGCGAAGGGGCTGCTTTTCCTGGCGTTCCGCGCTCTGTGTGGGCGGTTCTTCGTGGAAGAAATCGACCTGCTCCGGTTGCTCGACGCTCTCCGTTGCGATGCTTTGAACAGGCTGGGAGGTTTCTGCGGTATCCGCGAAGTCTCCCGCGAACATGCCGAGATCGCCATCGAAGTGAAGGTCTTCAGTCGGCGACTCTTCAATGGCCGCTTCTTCAACGACGGGCTCCGGACGCTTTGTCTCGAATCTCACCGGTTCAACGGCGCGCATATTCTTCGCGCCCGCGAACGCCAGGCTGATCTGGCCTCGCAACGTTTCGAACAGAATGACGAAAAAGATCGCCGCCAACCCCATGACGATCATTGCCACCACGGCCGGCATCACTTCGGAGAAATAGCCGGTCATGCGCGCTCAGCCTGTATCAGGGTGTGAAAGATCACTTCCGGCGCGCTTTCCGGCGGGGCTTCGGGGTATCGAGCCGGAAGATGCCGCGCGCGCCGCCGGGCTTCTGCACCTGACCCTTGCGGACCATGCGCCAGAGTTTGTTTTGCAAGAAGCGGCGCTTCTGCACGACCTGGAACTTGCGATAGAGCCCGATGAGGATTTGATCGAGATCGCCGCTGCCGCCGAGCACTTCAAGGATAGTGAGAATCTGCCGCTCAAGCACATCGGCGTCTGAGAAGCTCAGCTCCTTGAGCAACTCTTCCGGCAGGCCGGAGAGATCGGTCGGATCCAAAACATTCCGCCCGGTGTCGGCGACGAGGGTAAGGGTTTTTGGGCCAGATTTGCGCATGATTTTCCCCGGCTTTTCCGCTGTCTATCCGTAGATTTCCAAAAAGTCACGAATATTCTTCAATATTTCGTTTCCAATTTGTTGAGAGCTGGTCCCGACGGCTTTCGATTGCGCCGCGTTGCGGGAATGCGGAAACTCTAGGAGAACGAATCTGGCACGCGCATGACCGTGACGATCCGCATTCTCGGGCTCGACCCCGGCCTTGCCCATATGGGCTGGGGCGTGATCGACGTTGCGGGCACGCGTCTTACGCATGTGGCCCACGGAACCATCGCGACCAAGGCGATCGACGGGTTGGGCGTCCGGCTGATGCGGCTGCACCGCGAACTGGAAGGCGTGATCGCGGAGTTGCGGCCTGTGTCGATCGCTGTCGAGCAGGCTTTCGTGCACAAAGACCCATCCGCAGCGCTGAAGCTCGGTCACGCGCGCGCGGTTGCGCTGCTGGCCGCGGCGCAGGCTGGCCTCGAGATCGCGGAATACACGCCGAACCACATCAAGAAGTGCGTCGTGGGCAACGGTCACGCCGGCAAGGAACAAGTGCAGGCGATGGTGCGCCGCCTCCTGCCGCAAAGCCGCGTGGAGCAGGCTGATGCGGCGGATGCGCTCGCGGCCGCGATCGCGCACGCGCATCTGTCCGGAACCCGCGCGCGGATCATGGCGGCGCTGGCATGATCGGAAAGCTCAGCGGCCGCATCGACACGGTGGCGGACGACCATGTTCTGCTCGATGTCGGCGGCGTCGGCTATCTCGTGAACTGCCCGACCTCAACATTGTCGAAGCTTGCGCCCGGCGTTGCCGCCTCGTTGATGGTCGAACTGCGCATCACCGATGAGACGATCAAGCTCTATGGATTTTCATCGCCCGAAGAGCGTGAATGGTTTCGCTTGTTGCAGACAGTGCAGAATGTAGGCGCGCGTGTTGCATTGAATGTTTTATCGGCGCTGAGCCCGCGCGAGTTAGAGCGTGCGCTCGCGCTGTCTGACAAAGCGGCTATCGGACGCGCGCAGGGCGTTGGCCCGAAACTCGCGCTGCGCATTGTGACCGAGTTGAAGGACAAAGCACCGTCGATGATGCTCCGCGGCCATGCGGAAGATGGCGTTACGCTCGCCGCCCCCATTGGTCCAGAGGCCGACGCGGTCGCGGCGCTGGTCAAGCTCGGCTATTCTCAGGGCACCGCGGCGGAGGCGGTTGCAAGAGCTTCGCGCGATCTTGGCGATGGCAGCGCCGTCGATGCGCTGCTCCGCGAGGCGTTGAAGGGTATGGGACGATAGATGGCGAAGGCCCAACCTGACCGTCTCGTCACGCCGGAACGCGCGGAAGAGGATTCACTCGAGTCGAGTCTGCGTCCGAAGGTGCTGGCCGAATTCGTTGGGCAGCAACAGGCGCGCGAGAACCTCTCAATCTTCATAAAGGCTGCGAAGGGACGACAGGAAGCCCTCGACCATGTCCTATTCTCCGGCCCGCCCGGCCTCGGCAAGACGACGCTCGCGCAGATCGTGGCCCGCGAACTCGGTGTGAACTTCCGTTCAACATCGGGGCCGGTGCTGGCGAAGGCTGGCGACCTCGCCGCAATTCTCACCAATCTCGAGCCGCGCGATGTGTTGTTTATCGATGAAATCCACCGCCTCAATCCGGCGGTCGAGGAAATCCTCTATCCGGCAATGGAAGACTTCGAACTGGATTTGGTGATCGGCGAGGGGCCGAGCGCGCGGTCGGTGAAGATATCGCTGTCGCCGTTCACGCTTGTCGGCGCAACGACGCGCTCCGGCCTCATCACCACGCCGTTGCGTGATCGCTTCGGCATTCCGGTGCGCTTGAATTTCTATACGCCCGACGAGTTGTGTTCCATCGTCGAGCGTGGCGCACGCGTGCTGTCGTTCGATCTTACAAAAGAGGGGGCGCGCGAGATTGCAGGGCGCGCGCGTGGCACACCGCGTATCGCCGGTCGGTTGTTGAAGCGTGTCCGCGATTTTGCGTCCGTGGGTGGACATAAGACGGTTGATGCGAAGATTGCCGATGCGGCGCTGACAAGACTCGAAGTGGACTCGCGTGGCCTTGATGCGTTTGACAAGCGTTATCTGCAAACCATCGCGGAGAGTTTCGGCGGTGGGCCTGTTGGCGTGGAAACGATTGCCGCAGCGCTCGGCGAGGCGCGCGATGCAATCGAGGAGATTGTGGAACCATTCCTGATGCAGCAGGGTTTCGTGCAGCGCACGCCTCGCGGACGCCTGCTGACGGGTCAGGCCTTCGCGCATCTGGGATTGCCCACGCCGTCGCGGGATCCGGCGCAGTTCGGGTTGTTTGCCGAGGGTGATGATGAGTGAGATCAAAGGCCTCGGGCACTTCGCCGGCAAGACGCATGTGCTCCCTATCCGTGTCTATTACGAAGACACCGATCTCTCCGGCATCGTCTATCACGCGAACTATCTGCGCTTCATGGAGCGCGGGCGCACGGAGTTCTTTCGCTGCGCCGGCATCTGGCTCGCGAAACTCGATGATGCTGAGCCCATCGCTTGGACATTGCGCAAGGCCAATCTCGAATATCTCCGGCCCGCGCGACTTGACGATGCGCTGGAGGTGCACACGTCATGCGGTGGACTGACAGGTGCGCGCATGACCGCTAAACAGAAAGTAATGTGCGAGGGCCAGGTTCTGATGGAAGGGTCCGTCGAAGCCTGCATCATCACGCTGAGCGGAAAGCCGCGACGCATCTCCCAAGAAGTTCGCGAGAAGTTGCTTCCTTATCTAGACGAAACAAATACTTAACGGACCGGGCCCAAATTCGGCCATGTTCACAGTGTGATTTTGCAAACGGCCCTGCATAATCGTTTCCTGATTGGGGGAACTCGCGGGTTCGTCCGTGAGTGAGGGAATTGATTCATGAAGATGTTGCGTGCGTTGTTCGCCCTGTTACCGGCGCTGGTGATTTGTTTTGGTATGAGCGGCAGCGCCACTGCACAGAGCGCACCCGCTGCGGCGCCGACCAGCGATGCAGCCGAGAGCGCGCCGCTTGCAGCGCCGACAACGAATGTTGATGTGACTCAGACTGGCGGCGAGAGCACACCGTCGGCAATCGGCAGCATCTCTGTCGTGTCGCTGTTCATGCGCGCTGACATCCTGGTCAAGGCGGTGATGATCCTGTTGCTGATCGCGAGTCTGTGGTCGTGGACGATCATCATCAACAAGTCGATCGCGCTCAGCGCCCTCAAGCGTCGGGCGAGCAAGTTTGAAAAGATCTTCTGGTCGGGCCGCTCGCTGGACGATCTCTATCAGCAATTCTCCGCCAAGCCCGATCATCCGATGGCAGCGGTGTTCATCTCCGCATTACGTGAATGGCGACGGGCGTTTGAAGGCGGCGCTCCTAAGGAAACCGTTCTCGCCGGCGTGAAAGAGCGTATCGATAAGGCGATGTCGGTGACCATCACGCGCGAGACCGACGGCATCGAAAGCCAGCTCGGCTTCCTCGCGACCGTCGGTGCGACCGCGCCGTTCGTCGGTCTGTTCGGCACGGTGTGGGGCATCATGAATTCTTTCTCCGCCATTGCCGCGCGCCATGACACGACTCTGGCCGTCGTCGCGCCCGGTATCGCGGAAGCGTTGTTCGCCACGGCGATGGGTCTGCTCGCGGCAATTCCGGCGGTAATTTTCTACAACCGCTTCGTCAATGAAATCGGGCGCTACACCAATCGCCTTGACGCGTTCGCGGACGAGTTTTCCGCGATCCTGTCGCGTCAGCTCGACGAAAAGGCGCGTTGATGGCCGCTGGCATACAGGCACGTACAGGCCGCGGACGCGGCCGCAGACGGCCGATGGCGGAGATCAACGTCACGCCGTTCGTCGACGTCATGCTCGTGCTGCTGATCGTGTTCATGGTGACAGCGCCGTTGCTCACCGTCGGCGTGCCGGTCGATCTGCCCAAGACCAAGGCGCAGGCGCTCAGCCAGGACCGCGAACCACTATCGATCACGATCCGCCGCGGCGGCACCATCTATCTCCAGAACACGCCGATCCCGGAAGAGAACCTCGTCGACAAGCTCACGGCGATTTCGCAGAACGGCTATGACCAGCGCATCTTCGTGCGCGGCGACAAGTCCGTCGATTACGGCCGCGTGATGGAAGTGATGGGGATGTTGAGCGCCGCGGGCTTCACCCATATCGGGCTCGTCACCGATGCCGCCAAGCACAAGCCCGCGCAGGAGTAGCGCCGCGCGAGCTGAGCGCGCTGCGTCGCCCGCCGGATGGATCGGCGCGGTGGTGCTGCATGTCGGCATTATCGCGGCGACGCTTTTTACCTGGTCGCACAGTCTTGACATCGCCGATCAGTCGCCGCCCGTGGTTCCAGTCGATCTCGTGACCATTGGTGCGAAGACGAACATCGCACCGATGGTGAAGGTCCAGCCGAAAGAGCCACCGAAGGACGAAGTGCAGCCGCCTGCACCGGAACAGGCCCAACCGGCACCGACGCCCACGCCACAACAGCAGCAAGAGTCTGCACCGCCACCCCCGGAAGCAGCCAGCAGCGAACCGCTTCTGAAGAAACCGCCCCCGGTGGTCGAACAAAAGCCGAAGCCGCAGACGGAACAGAAGAAAGACAAGTTCGATCTCGATGCAGTGTCTGCGCTGCTCGACAAGCGTGCTCCGGCACCGTCAGCATCGCGGAACACGAAGGTCGGCGATCGCACTATCAAAGGTATCGGTCAGCAGAACGCGATGACGATGGATCTCGTGGACTCCCTGCGCAATCAGATTGCGCAATGCTGGAGCCCGCCGGTCGGTGCGCCGAATGCGCAGGAACTTGTTGTGGACTACGACTTGTTCCTCAATCCCGACGGCAGCATCGCACAACCGCCACAATTGGTTGGAAACTCGGCATCGGCGAGCAGTCCTTACGCGCGCGCCGCCCAGGAAGCGGCCCGTCGTGCGATTTACACTTGCCAGCCTTATAAGCTGCCGGCGGATCGTTACAGCCAATGGCGCGAGATTAATCCGTTCCACTTCGACCCGCGCGGGATGATGGGACAGTAGTTTGGAGAACGGCGTATGAGGAAATTCGCACTCGCATTTTTTGCATTGCTCGGATCGGCAGTCGCGACGCCGTCGCTCGCCGCGCTGCAGGTCAACGTCAACCAGGGCAATGTCCAGCCGCTGCCGATCGCCATTCCCGATTTCATCGGCGACCCATCCGGTCCGAACATCGCGAAAGTCGTCAGCGCCGATCTCGAACGCTCGGGTCTCTTTAAGCCGCTGAGCCCGAAATCTTTCGTCGACCAGATCAAGTCGATCAACACCGCACCGACCTTTGCCAACTGGCGCGTGATCAACGCGCAGGGTCTTGTCACCGGGCAGGTGACGATGCAGCCGGATGGCCGCCTGCGTGTCGATTTCCGCCTGTGGGACATCTATGGCGAAAGCCAGATGCTGGGCCTGCAATATTTCACGCAGCCGGAGAACTGGCGCCGCATCGCGCATCTGATCTCCGACGCGATCTATGAGCGTATCACCGGCGAAAAGGGATATTTTGACACCCGCATCGTCTTCATCTCGGAATCCGGTCCGGCCCTGAATCGCAAGAAGCGGCTCGCCATCATGGATGAGGACGGCGCCAATCCGATCTTCCTGACCAAGGGCGATTACATGGTGCTGACGCCGCGCTTCAATCCGACGGCGCAGATGATCGCGTATATGTCCTACATCCAGGGCAAGCCGCGTGTGTATCTGTTCGACATCGATAGCGGCCGTCAGGAGATGCTTGGCAACTTCCCGAACATGACGTTCTCGCCACGCTTCTCGCCCGACGGAAACAAGATCGCGATGACGCTGGAGAACGGCGGCAACTCCGACATCTATGTGATGGATCTGCGCACACGCTCCACCCAGCGTCTCACCTTCGATCCGGCGATCGACACGGCGCCGTCGTTCTCACCGGACGGCAGACAGATCGCGTTCGAGTCCGATCGCGGTGGCAGCCAGCAGATCTATGTGATGAACGCCGATGGCTCGAACGTGCATCGCATCTCGTATGGCGGTGGCAAGAACGGCACGCCGGTTTGGAGCCCGCGTGGCGATCTGATCGCGTTTACCAAACAGGGCGGCGGATTCCATATCGGCGTCATGCATCCCGATGGCAGTGGCGAGCGCATCCTCTCCAATGGCTGGGAAGATGAAGGTCCGACCTGGGCGCCGAATGGCCGTGTGCTGATGTACACGCGCACGCTACAGGGCGGACGCGGCTCACAAATTTGGTCTGTCGATATCACCGGCCGCAACGAGCGTCGCGTGCAGACCCCGACCGACGCATCCGACCCTGCATGGTCGCCCTTGATCCAGTAAATGACAGGGTCATAATGCGTTCCGATGCCTTTTTTGGCACGATTTTGCCGCAAAGGCGTTACAACGTGAGTTCCCGGTTGGTCTCGGTTTCTGAGGCCGCGCTTTCCACGGAGTTGCGATTGCCATGATGAAATTTTCGACTGGATTGAAACTCGTTGCGCTCTCCGGCGCGCTGATCCTTGCGGGTTGCGAAAGCAAGCCGAAGGAAGCCGTCGACAACGGTCCTCCGGCGATGACGTCGGGCTCATCTTCGTCGTCTGCGCCAACGTCCAATATCGTACCGGGCAGCGCTGAAGATCTTCGCGTCAACGTCGGTGACACCGTTCACTTCGACTACGACAAGTACGACATCATGGATTCCGACAAGGCCGTGCTGCAGCGTCAGGCAGAGTGGCTGAACAAATATCCATCGGTGCGCGTGACCGTCGAAGGCAATTGCGATGAGCGCGGCACACGCGAATACAACCTAGCGCTCGGCGCGCGCCGCGCGAACGCTGTGAAGGAATATCTCGTCAGCGTCGGCGTCTCGGCCGGCCGTCTGGAGACGATCTCCTACGGCAAGGAGCGTCCGACGTGCACGGAGTCGAGCGAGTCCTGCTATGCGCAGAACCGCCGCGGCGTGACCACGATCTCGGGCGGCGCGAACTCCTAAAGCTCTTTAATAAAGACGCGGAAAGGGCGCTCATCCGGGCGCCTTTTTTCGTTGGGCTGAGGCGATTCCGTCCGGCCCCAATTTCGGCTAAGTATCTTGCGACCATGAGTTTTCCCGATCAGCGGTGACGAGAATGAGCAACAGGCATTTGATCCGTGGCTGCATGGCGGCGTTCCTCGCGCTGAGCGCACTCTCCATCGCGCCTGCGCATGCCGGCCTCTTCGGCGAAAGTGACGAGGAGAAAGCCGCGCGCCAGCATGAGAAGGATCAGGACGCGTCGATCGCAGACCTGACGCAGCGCGTACACGATCTCGAACAATCCCTGAGCCGTGCAACGGGCGACAACGAGAGCCTTGCGCATCAGGTGCAGGTGCTGAACGACAAGCTCGAACGCCAGAAGCGCGACTTCGAATATCGCCTGTGTACGGTTGCGGGCCAGCAGCTCGGCGCCGGGCAGGGTGACGATCAAGGCGGTGGTGCGCTGCCTTGCGCAGGCGGTTCAGGCGGCGGCGCATCGATGACGTACAACGCGCCAGTTCCACCGCCGCCCGCCAACGCAGCGGCGCAGTCCAATGTGGTGCGACTTTCACCGCCGCCCGGTGTTCTGGGCACGCTGGCTGCGGGTAGCGGCGGTGCTGCACCGGCGCCGATGGGCAACCCCGTGACGAAGGGGCAGTTCAATGCCGCTTTGGATCTGCTCGCCAAGGCGCGTTACGACGATGCGCGCGCGGCGTTTCGCAGCTTTGCCGATTCCAATCCGGGCGATGAACTCACGCCGCAAGCCGTCTACTGGATCGGCGATATAGCCTATGTGCAGAAGGACTATGCCGGCGCGGCACATACCTTTGTCGAACAGCTCAAGAAATATCCGACAAGCACGCGCGCACCCGATAGCATGCTCAAACTCGGCCAGTCGCTCGTCGCGCTCGGTCAGACAAAAGAAGGCTGCTTAACCCTTGGCGCCATCGCGTCGAAATACCCCGCCGCGTCGAAGTCGATCCTCGCCCAAGCCACGGCGGCGCGTAAAACCTCCTGCAAGTAAAGCACTCGCGGCGCAGTTTGCGGAGGCGATGGAGCGGCATGCTCCGCCATGGCCCGGCACTGTCGCGGTTTCTGGCGGTGGTGACTCCCTCGCCTTGATGCATCTGCTGCGCGACTGGGCGAAGGCACAGCGCCGCGCACTGCCGATCGTCCTAACCGTCGACCACAAACTTCAGCCGCGCTCGACCGCGAATGCGCGCCGTGTTCTCGTTTGGGCGAAGAATGCAGGGCTGAAAGCATTTGTGCTGACCTGGACTGGCGCAAAACCGGAGTCCGATATCGAAGCTGAAGCGCGCACCACTCGCTATCGCCTGATGGGGGATTGGTGCAAGACGAATGGCATTGGCGCGCTCTATGCCGGACACACGCGCGACGATCAGGCAGAGACATTTCTGTTGCGCCTCGCGCGCGGCAGCGGTCTCGACGGCTTGGCCGCGATGCGCGCGGTCTCGCCTTACCCGAACGCCGTTTATGGCGATCTTCGCATCGTTCGGCCGCTGATCGATCTTGAACGCGATGCCTTGCGGGCTGATCTTACGGCGCGTGGACAGGAATGGTTCGAGGATCCCATGAACAACGATCCTCGATTCAGCCGGGTGCGGATTCGTGCGGCGTTGGAGACGCTCGGTGTTGCCGGTCTCACCTCCGCGCGCATCGCCGATGCCGCGGCGCATCTTGGCCGGGCGCGTGAGGCGCTCGACGCGGTCACCGCTGCGGTACTCCGCCGGGCCTGCCGGACCGAAGGCGATACGATTCTGGTCGAGGCTGGGGCGCTTCGGGCCGCGCCTCGTGAGGTTGGCCTGCGCGCTCTGGCCCAACTGCTGATGGGCGTTTCGGGACAATCCTATCGCCCCCGGTTCGAGCGGCTGGAGCGCCTGTTCGATGCGATTGCTGAGGACGGACTGGGCGCCGGGCGGACCCTGCATGGCTGCCGGATCGCGCCGGCGCCGAGTTCCATGGCCTTCTTTGGAACCGACACGCTGATCATTGCCCCGGAAACGGGCCGAACCGGCCCCAAAACGGGCAAAAAGCCGCGCAAGGGTGGAAATCCGGAGACGCGCTCTTAATTGCGTTTGGCGAACTTCGTTGCGGATCGATCGCGCATTTTTTAACGTTTTAATGGCTGGCACTGCGCTAGAAAGAGCCTATCTATAAAGCATGCTTTTTGCGCCTTAACGGCTGGATTGCCCCCAGGAAAGGGATGGCCTTGAACAATCTTCGTAATCTTGTGCTGTGGATCGTCATCGCTCTGCTGCTCGTGTTCCTCTTTAACCTGTTCCAGGGCTCGACCCAGCGCACCAATACGACGGCGATTGGCTACAGCCAGTTCCAGCAGCAGGTCAGCGACGGCAGCGTCAAAGAGATCACCGTCCAGGGCGAGAACATCAAAGGTGTGATGGGCAACAGCCAGGCTTTTACCACCACGATGCCGTCCAACGACCCGACCATCTGGCCGCTCCTGAACAGCCATCACATCAAGGTCACCGTGACGCCGCCCGATGACGGCATGCCGACTCTGATGAGCGTGTTCATCAACTGGTTCCCGATGCTTCTGCTCATCGCGGTGTGGGTGTTCTTCCTGCGCCAGATGCAGGCCGGTGGCGGCAAGGCGATGGGCTTCGGCAAATCGCGCGCAAAGCTGCTCACCGAGCGTCAGGGCCGCGTGACGTTTGAAGACGTGGCCGGTGTCGATGAAGCAAAGGATGATCTGAAAGAGATCGTCGACTTCCTCCGCGATCCGCAGAAATTCCAGCGCCTCGGTGGCCGTATTCCGAAGGGCGTTCTGCTTGTCGGTCCTCCGGGCACCGGCAAGACGCTTCTCGCGCGCGCGATCGCGGGTGAGGCGAACGTTCCCTTTTTCACAATCTCGGGCTCCGACTTCGTCGAAATGTTCGTGGGTGTCGGCGCCAGCCGCGTGCGCGACATGTTCGAGCAGGCGAAGAAAAACGCGCCCTGTATCGTATTCGTCGATGAAATCGACGCGGTCGGCCGCCATCGTGGCGCCGGTCTCGGCGGTGGCAATGACGAGCGCGAGCAGACGCTGAACCAGCTGCTCGTCGAGATGGATGGCTTTGAAGCGAATGAGGGCGTGATCCTCATCGCCGCGACCAACCGCCCCGACGTGCTCGATCCAGCGCTGCTGCGTCCGGGCCGTTTCGACCGCGAAATCGTGGTCGCCAATCCCGATTTGCTGGGTCGCGAGAAGATCCTGCGCGTGCATATGCGCAAGGTCCCCCTCGGCACCGATGTCGATCCGCGCACGATCGCGCGCGGCACACCCGGCTTCTCGGGCGCCGATCTTGCGAACCTCGTAAACGAAGCAGCTCTGCTTGCGGCGCGCCGCGGCAAGCGCGTCGTGACGATGAGCGAACTCGAGGACGCCAAGGACAAGGTGATGATGGGTGCGGAACGCCGCTCGCTCGTCATGTCCGATGATGAGAAGAAGCTGACCGCCTTCCACGAAGCCGGACACGCCATCGTTTCGCTCAATGTCGTCGGCACCGATCCGATCCACAAGGCGACGATCATCCCGCGCGGTCATGCGCTCGGCATGGTCATGCGTCTGCCGGAACGCGATCAGATGTCGCTCAGCCGTCAGAAGATCCTCGCCGATGTGTGCGTCGCCTTCGGTGGCCGCGTCGCCGAAGAACTCGTGTTCGGCTACGACGCTGTGACCACGGGCGCCTCTTCAGACATTCAGCAGGCGACACGCCGCGTGCGCGCGATGGTGACGCGCTATGGTCTGTCGGATGCGCTGGGCCCGATCGAGTATGGCGAGAACCAGGAAGAAGTCTTCCTCGGCCACTCCGTCTCGCGGACGCAGAACATCTCCGAAGCGACGGCACAGAAGATCGATGCGGAAATCCGCCGCATCATCGACGAGTGCTATTCCAAGGCGAAGCAGATCCTGACCGACAAGCGCAGCGATCTGAACGTGCTCGCCCGCGGGCTCCTCGAATACGAAACCCTCTCGGGCGATGAGATCGTGGCGCTGCTCAAGGGCATCGCACCGGTGCGCACGCCTTACGAGGATCCTGAGCCGCAGCGCGGTCCGGGCTCGAGCGTGCCGCAGGCCGGCCGCCGTGGGCCGGGTCCGCTGGTGCCGGAGCCGCAGCCGGGCCACTAAAGGGCTTTCCATAGGGCAGGCGCGCTTGTTCGAGGGCGCGCTTGCCGCTATGTGTTCGGCCCCATTTCCCCGGAAAACCTATGACCTGGCTGCGCCTTATCCCCGAGACCACCAATATCGACTTCGTCGGTGCGCGTTACTACGCGTTCGCCGTCGATGGGTTGCTGGTGTTGGTCTCGGTCGTCTCGATCTGGCTGTACGGGTTCAATCTGGGCATCGACTTCACGGGTGGTGCGCTGCTCGAAGCCAAGTCAGCGCAGACCATCAATATCTCCGACATGCGCGCGCGCGTCGGTGCGCTGCATTTCGGCGAGACACAGATTCAGTACGTGGGCACGGGTGCGTGCGACAAGCCGTTGAATTCCTGCGTGCTCATCCGCGTCCAGCCGAAGGCCGACCAGTCCGGCCAGCAGGTCGTGCAGACGATCAAGAGCAGCCTCGGCAGCGGCTACACGTTCCGTAACGCGCAGGTGATCGGTCCCAAGGTCAGCGAAGAATTGTTCAGCGCCGGTGTCTGGGCGACGGTGCTCGCGATTTTGCTGATTTCGCTCTACGTCGCGTTCCGGTTTGAGTGGCAATACGGCATCGGCGCGTTGATCGCGACAGGTCACGACGTGTTCGTGACCGCGGGCCTGTTCTCGGTCCTGCACCTGGATTTCACGCTGAACACCGTCGCGGCACTGCTGCTGCTCGCCGGTTACTCGATCAACGACACGGTCATCGTGTTCGACCGTATTCGTGAGAACCGCCGCAAGTACAAGCGCATGCCGCTGCCGCAGCTAATCAACCTCTCGACCAATCAGATCGCGACACGAACGACGCTCGTTTCCGCCGCGACCGCTCTGTCGATGATCCCCCTGCTGTTCTTCGGCGGCCCGGTTCTGTTCAACTTCTCGGCGGCGATCCTGTTCGGCATTTTGGTCGGAACGTTCTCGTCGACCTACGTTGCTGCGGCGTTGCTGCTCTATTTGCCCGCTCCGGCCGGCATGGTCGACGAGCCGGCCGCAGCGAACGCTTAAGCCCTAGAACGGAAACCAGTCGCGCTCTTCGGAGAAGACAAGGTAGCCCGCGTTCACGCCGGCACGCAGGCCAACGCCTGTACGCATCGGCGCGACCGTTACGCCGCCGCTACGCATATAGTTCACGCCGATGCCGGCGACGAAATAGTAGCTGCCCTCGACGCTGGGGAAACGCTGATACAGCCGGTTCTCGCGTTTGAGATTGTAGACCAGCGCAAAGAACTTGGAAGCATTGCCGCCGAGGTCGAAGCCCACCGACGGGCCCTTCCAGTAAACCTTCACCGGCTCCTGATGCTTGCGGATGAGCCAGCCCGCGCCATAGCGGAGACCAACTACAACCGCGCCACCGCCTTCATCGCCTTTGATGTAGGCGTCCGGCTGTCCGAGATCCTTGAACGCGCGTTGCACGGCTTTTGCCGTGGCTTCGGTCGCGATGCCGAAGAAATCCGAGGCTGCATGCGTGACTTCATCCGGATTGAACGTGTCGTCGGTATCGTCCGCGGCACGCGTCGGTGTTGCCGCGAGCAATGCGAGGGCGGCCATCGCGCTCAATGCCAGCTGTGAAAATCTCATCGTCCGGACTCCTAAGAATCAATGCACCCCAGCGGCGCGATCATCGCCCGAAAGGCCAAGCTGCGACAACGGGTTCCCGGATGAATTCTCCGTCGTCTGATAGGCTTCGCCGTCTTGTTTCGGCCCTATTTCCTATTCGCGCGTTTCCGTCTCAGCAGGTGACCCCATGAGCGACGCAGGCAAATCCACTTCGAAACGTCTCGGTTTTGCGGGCTGGTTCGCCATCGCCGTGATGGCGGTGTTTCTCGTTTGGGCCGGCTGGTATGGGCTTCACGCCTGGAACGCGCTTGAGGGCGTCGAGGTAAGCACTGCCGGATGGATATTCATCGGCGCAGGTGTGCTGTTCACGCTGCTGCTCGGCGGCGGCTTGATGGCGCTGGTGTTCTATTCCAGCCGCGAAGGCATGGACCGCTAATCGAGCCCGCGCGCGACGAAGAACGGGTTGTCGTAGCCACGCTCAACTTTGCCATAGAGGAATGGCTGACCGTCGAGCTGTTTCACGGTGCCGCCCGCCGCGGCGAGCACGGCGTGCCCGGCACCAATATCCCATTCCATCGTACGTCCGGTGCGCGGATAGATGTCGGCTTCGCCCGTCGCCACGAGACAGAGTTTCAGCGACGAACCGGCGCTGATGAATTCCTTCACCTTGAAGTCCGCGAGATATTTGTCAGTGTTGGCATCGCGATGCGAGCGACTGGCAACCGCCGTCATGCCGTCCTTCGGAACTGCCCGGACCTGAATGCGCTTCGCCTCGCCGAAATCCGGCGCACCGCCGGGCGGGGCTTTTGCCTCGTAGGCGCCGCTCAGCATTTCGCCGAAGAAGAGGCGTTCGATCGCCGGCGCGTGCACGACGCCGCGCACGGGTTTGCCGTCGATGATCTCGGCGATGTTCACGGTGAACTCACCATTGCGGCTGATGAATTCCTTGGTCCCATCGAGTGGATCGACAAGGAAGAAGTGACGGCCGACCTTCGGCACGCGACCGGCGGCGACGGACTCTTCGGCGATCACAGGCACGTCCGGCGCCAGATGGGCGAGGCGCTTCAGGATGAATTTCTCGGCTTCCTCGTCGGCGGCGGTGACGGGGGACTGATCGTCCTTGCGCTTGGCGATAATCTCATCAGCGTAGTGGCGCAGTATGATGGCGCCGGCGTCATAGGCGATCTCGGCCAGGGCCCGCAGCATCGGGGACGCGGCGTGGGAATGGATATTGTCGGTCATGACGCGATGCTTGCCCCTGAGAATTTCACTGTTGAAAACGTCTTCACGATTCCTTAACGAGCCCGGCGTGAAGTTACCCTTTGCTAACCATAAGACGCGCCCCGGAGGCAAGCAGAGCCATGAACGAACTCGATTTTTCGGCCCTTCTCGTCAGCCGCGTCTGCCATGACCTTGTGAGCCCCTTGGGCGCGGTGGTCAACGGTCTGGAAGTGCTTGAAGACGAGCGCGATCCCGCCATGCGTGCGGATGCGCTCAAGATCGTCGCTTCGAGCGCCGCGCAGGCTTTGGCCCGCATCCAGTTCATGCGCATCGCGTTCGGCGCAGCGGGCTCCGCGGGAGCAGAACTCGATCTCGGGGAAATCGGACGGCTGGTAAGCGGTCTGTTTGCGGACAGCAAAATCACGCTCGAATGGAATGCGGCCCATGCGCATTGGCCCAAGGACTGGGCAAAGCTGCTCATGAACGCGACGCTGCTCGGCGCCGATTGCCTTCCGCGCGGCGGCAAAGTCATCGTCACGACCAGCGCGGAAGGCGCTGCGCCGTCGTTCAAGGTTCACGCTTCGGGAACTCATATCCGCGTCTCCGAAGATGTGGAAAAGGCGGTGCGTGGCGAAGCGACCGCGAGCCACGATGCACGCGGCGTTCAGCCGTTCCTCACTCACAAACTGTCAAGAACTCTGAACGCCGCGTTGACGCTAACGCCTGCGGAAAACAGCGTGGAACTTGCCGCCGGTTAGCATTTTTCAGATTGCGTTTACTCTCTCGGCGTAATGTCTCTGTCACGGAGACCGGCCGCGTTGCGGCCAGAGAGCGTTGCGCCCATGAAGTCTTGTCTTGTCGTCGATGACAGCCGCGTCGTGCGCAAGGTCGCTTGCCGCATCCTGTCCGATCTCGGCTTCGACACCGCGGAAGCGGAAGACGGCGTCACCGCGCTCGAGGCGTGCCGTTTCCACATGCCGGAGATGATCCTGCTCGACTGGAACATGCCGAACATGACGGGCATCGAATTCCTGCGCGCGTTGCGCCGGGGTCCGACGGGCGAACAGCCGATCGTTATTTTCTGCACCACCGAAAACGATGTCGCGCATATCACCGAGGCCCTCGGTGCCGGCGCCAACGAATACATCATGAAGCCGTTCGACCGCGGCATCCTCGAGGCGAAGCTCGCGGAAGTCGGTCTCGTCTAGGCTGTATCCATGAACCAGGATGATCTCGCATATCTGGCGCAGATGCTCAGGCGCCGGTCGGGACTGGCGCTTGGTCAGCCGAAGCTGGATCATATCGAGAACCGTCTCGCGCCCGTGATGCGTCGTTTCGGCTTCAAGGACATGGACTCCTTCATCGTCGAATTGCGCCACGGCCGCGATGCGATGGCGCGCGCGGTGACCGAGGCGATGACAACGAACGAGTCCTCGTTTTTCCGCGATCGTGCGGCTTACGATCATTTCCGCGATACGATCGTGCCCGATCTGATGAAGCGCAGGACCGCGACGCGGCGCTTGCGCATCTGGAGTGCCGCGTGTTCGGCGGGGCAGGAGCCGTATTCCATTGCGATGCTTCTGCATGAGATGAAGCTGCGCGCCGAGGGTTGGACCGTCGATATTATCGCGACGGATATCAGCAGCGAGATGATCGAGCGCGGCGAGCAGGGGTTTTACAGCCACTTC
>Ga0207639_10001174_pt1 | contig 17776 bp, 12 predicted proteins | sample KBSCornC32_FD_184299 | JGI IMG/M metagenome (GOLD analysis project Ga0207639, IMG submission 184299) | Corn rhizosphere microbial communities from Kellogg Biological Station, Michigan, USA - KBS Corn C3-2 (SPAdes) (version 2) | ecosystem: Host-associated > Plants > Roots > Rhizosphere > Soil ...
CGAGCGAAATCGCGAGCGACTGCAACGGCCGCAACACGATGCCCGCGCGCCGTGCGAGCAGCCACAGTTTCGCGCCGCGTGCACACCAGCCGAGCACGGTCACGCCGACGATCGTCGCGAGATGGGCGCGCGACAGTGTGCGTGCGGCATCGAGCGCTTCGACGCCGCCGAGCAGCAGCGGTGCGGCGATGGACGCGAGCAGGGCGAGTGCGAGCAGTACGCGTCCGCTCGACAGGTGGCGCATGTCAGCGCTCGAAAGCCGCACGGCGCGCTTCGATCCTACGCACCGAAGGACCAGCGCACGCCGAGCCGCCGCCGAGCGGAGCGGGCGACGGACGCTCACGCACGATGGCGTCGATCGCGGCGGACTTGGTCGAAGCCTCGCGCTGGCGCAACAGCTCGATCAGCAGCGATCGCCAGGCATCGAGCAGATCGGCGTGCGCCGCATCGGCCGGATGCAGGGCGATGCGCAGCAAGGGCACGTCGTTCCAGGCGCGCGCGGCGATGCGCAGCCACGCGCGGCTCGCACGCCGCCGCCATGCCGCGCGCGCGGAAGCACCGATCACCGGCGCCGCGATGCACAGGCCATCGTCGATGCGTTCGAAGCGTGTCTGCGTACTGGTCCATGCGAACGTCGATTGCGCGAGTGCGGCGCGTGCGCCTTCGCCGAGCAGCCAGGCCGGCGCGACGAAACCGCGCGCATGCCAGCCGCAGGCGGCGAGGCGTCGTCGTCCGGCATCGATGCGCCACGCGGATTCGTCGCGGCCGAGTGCGGCGAATTCGCCTTCGCCCGCGGTCAACATGCGTCGGCGCAACCATGCCAATGGCGTACGCGGAGCGCGTGCTTCGTCGAGGTGGACATGCCCATGCAGGGCGATCTCGTCACCGCGCGCGACGCGTGCATCGATGGCCTGACGGAATGCGGCGTCGGCGTCGATTGCACCCCGCCGGTGCCAGTCCGGCACGACCAGCAGCGTCGCCGGCGGCGCGCCGATCGCATCGAGCACGGCGATCAGCCGCGCACACGCCGGCCAGGTCGCCGGCGCGACGTCGTGGATCGCGATGCACAGCCCCGGTTTCATGCCGCCTCGGCGACCGCCGCCGGTGCCGCGGCGGCAGGCGTGCGCGCAAGCTCGGCATAGCGTGCGAGCTGGCGCGGCAGGGTGCGTTCCCACAGATAGTCGCGTGCGACGCGCTGGCGCGCGAGCGTGCTCATCGCCGCGCGGTCGCGCGCATACAGTTCGCGCACCGCATCGGCGAGCGCCGTGGCGTCGTCGCCGGCGGCGATCACGCCGACCCCGTTGCCGATCAGTTCGGCGAGCGCGCCACCGTGCAGGCTGACGACCGGGCGCGCGCAGGCCATCGCCTCGATCGCGATCATGCCGAAGGTCTCGTGGCGACCGGCGTGCACCAGCGCATCGCAGCTCGCGAGCAGGCGCGCGAGGCGCGCGCCATCCTGTTGGTACGGCAGCATCGTCGCATGCGGTGCGAGTCGCTCGAAGCGTTCGCCGCCGACCAGCAGCAGGTGGTAGGGCGCACCGAGGCGTGCGAAAGCATCGAGCAGCAGCGGGATGTTCTTCTCGCGCGCCATGCGCCCGGCGAACACCAGCAGGCGCGTGTCCGGCGCGAGGCGAAGTTCGTCGCGCAGGGCGGGATCGGCGTGGCGCGGATGGAACACGCGGCCGTCGACCCCGAGTGGCTGCAGCGCGATGCGCTCGATGCCGAGGTCGCCGAGGCGCTCGGCGATCAACCGGCTCGGCGCGAACACGCAATCGAAGCGCCGGTACAGCGTGCGCAGGTACGCGCTGGCGGCGCGACCGAGTGCGGGCGCGAAGCGGTCGCCGAGCAGGCGTGCGAGGTCGGAGTGCGCGAACGCGGTCGCCGGCACGCCGAGATCGTCGGCGACGTCGAGCGCAAGCCAGGCGAGATGGTAGGGATCGGCCGCTTCGATCAGGTCCGGTTGCAGCGCGCGCAAGGTCTTCGACCAGGCGCGCAGGCGCAGCGGCAGGCGATAGCCCGCGCCGAACGGAATGCGCGGACTCGCCAGTTCGACCAGGCCGGGCAGCGTCGCGCACGTGCGCGCGCCCGGCACGAGCAGGCTGTGGCGCACGTGTGGCTGCGCGGAGAGGTACGCGCGCTTGGCGAGCAGGTAGCGCTTGACGCCGCCGCTGTGCGGCGCGAAGAACAGGGTCAGGTCGACGATGTGCATCGGGCGCGCCGCGCTCATGCCTGTACGCCCGCGCGTCCTGCTTCGACGTGCAAGGTCTGCAGGGTGCGCGCGGCACTGCGCGGGTCGGTCGCGTCGTCGACGCCGACGCAATCGCTGCGCCAGCCGTCCGGCGTGACCTCGCAGCGCAGGTAGCCGCGCGGGCGGCTGTCGAAGTAGCGCACGTGCGGATTCAGGGCGAGGTCGCGCACGCGTTCGGCATAGTCGTCGCCGGACGAGCTGATCGAAGTGCCGACGAACTCGCTCGCCACGGTCGCGCTCGCGGGATCGTCGAAGTCGGTCTTGAGGTCGTTCGCGTAGAACGCGTGCACGTCGCCGCCGAGCGTGACGACGTTCGGGATGCGCCGTTCGCCGATGAAGCCGAGCAGGCGTTCGCGCGCACGCGGGTAGCCGTCCCAGCCGTCGCTCCAGACCTCGGTGGCGCCGTCGTCGGCGCGTGTGGCGAACGGCGCGATCAGGGTCTGCTGCGCGATCACGTTCCAGCGGCTGGCGCTGCCGGCGAGGCCGTCCTCGAGCCATGCCTGCTGGCGCGCGCCGAGCAGGCTTCGCTGCGGCGCGCGCAGCTGCGCGCAGTCTGCGCCGAGCATCGCGCCGCGTTCGGTGCAGGCATGCGCGGCGCGGTACTGGCGGTCGTCGAGCAGGCTCAGCGTGGCGAGATCGCCGAACGCGAAGCGTCGGTACAGCAGGTTCGTCGCGCGGTTGCGTGCGCGCAGCGGCATGTGTTCGCAGTAGGCACGATACGCGGCCGCGCGTCGCGCCGCGAACCGGTCGGGCGCTTCGTCGTAGGCGGACACGAGCCCGGCGTAGTCGTTCGAGACTTCGTGGTCGTCCCAGGTCACCAGCCACGGATACGCGGCGTGCGCACGCTGCAGGTCCGCATCGGATTTGTAGCAGGCGTGGCGGTTGCGGTAGTCCGCCAGCGTTTCCGCGCCGCGCGGCGATTCGTGGCGGCGCAGCTGCGGTCCCCACGAGCCTTCGTAGATGTAGTCGCCGACGTGCACGACGAGGTCGAGATCGTCGGCAAGCATGTGCCGGTATGCCGCGTACCAGCCGTGCTCGTAGTGCTGGCATGAGGCGAGCGCGAGGCGCAGGCGTTGCGTGCGCGCCGCGGCCATCGGCAGCGTGCGGCTGCGTCCGACCGGACTCGCCTCGCCGCCGCAGCGGAACTGGTACCAGTACCAGCGATCCGCATCGAGACCGTCGAGTTCGACGTGCAGCGCGTGCGCGGATTCGGCCCGCGCGATGCCACGCCCGCGCCGCACGACGCGCGCCAGGGCTTCGTCCTCGGCGACGACCCAGTCGACCTCGAAATCCTGCATCGGCAGGAACGCGGCATCGGTCTGCGCGGTCGCGATGCGCGTCCACAGCACGAACCCGTCCGCGGACGGATCGCCGGAAGCGACACCGAGTGCGAACGGATAGGCTTCGAAGCGTGCACGCGCGGGCAGCCCGCTGCCGAGCGCGAGGCCCGCAAGACCGAGCGCGGAGGCGCTGCCGAGAATGAATTGTCGCCGCGACCAGCCGTCGCGACTGCGCATGGCATCGTGCATGCGTCGCGCCGATCGCTGCCCAGGACGGTGCGCAGCATCGCCGGCGCGCATGGCAGTGCGATGGCGCGCGCGTTGCCGGAACAAGTCAGGCCTTGCCGGAGCGCGCGGTCACGGGTGACGTCGGCGTGACACGCGCGCCGCCGGCGAGGGTCTGTTGTAAAGTGCGCGGATACAGAGGACGCCCGTGCAATCGCTCCCGCTGAAACCGCCGCGTTCGCGCATTCATGCCGCCGACCTTTCCGCCGACGAGTTCGCGGCGGTCGAGGCCGCACTCGGCGCGCATCGCGGGCGTCCCGGCGCGCTGCTGCCGATCCTGCATGCGATCCAGGACGTGCTCGGCTGGATCCCGCCGGGCGCCGTGGCGCTGGTTGCGCAGGACCTCAACCAGACCCGCGCCGAGGTGCATGGCGTGGTGAGTTTCTACCACCATTTCCGCAGCACGCGACCTGGCCGGCATGTCGTGCGCCTGTGCCGCGCGGAAGCCTGCCAGGCACTCGGTGCGCGCGCGCTCGAGGCGCATGCGAAGCGTGCGCTCGGCATCGATTTCCACCAGACCACCGCAGACGGCGCGATCACGCTCGAACCGGTGTATTGCCTCGGCAATTGCGGCTGCGGACCGTCGTTGCTGGTCGATGCCGACGAGCTGCATGCACGCGTGACGCCCGATGCGTTCGACGCGCTCGTGCGGCGTGCGCGCGGGAACGGTGCATGAACACGAGCGTGCGCGTCCACGTGTCCTGCGACGCGAGCGCACTCGCGCTCGGCGCCGGGGCGATCGCGCAGGCGATCGTCGCCGAGGCGGACGCACGCGGCGTCGCGGTCGAACTCGTGCGTACCGGTACGCGCGGCCTGCTCTGGCTGGAGCCGCTGGTCGAAGTCGTGACGCCGGTCGGTCGCGTCGCCTACGGGCCGGTGACGGTCGCGGACGTACGCGCGTTGTTCGACGCGGATTTCCTGCGTGGCGGCGCGCATGCGTCGCGGCTCGGCGCGATCGAGCAGCATCCGTTCTTCGCGCGCCAGCAACGCCTGACCTTCGCGCGCGTCGGCCTCGTCGATCCGCGCAGCGTCGAGGACTACGTCGCGCACGGAGGGTATCGCGGCCTTCGCAACGCGCTGGCGATGGAATCCTCCGACATCGTGCAGGCGGTGATCGACTCGGGCCTGCGCGGCCGCGGCGGTGCGGCATTCCCGACCGGCATCAAATGGAAGACCGTGCACGACGCGGCCGCGTCGCCGCCCTCGGCCCTAGGCTCCGAGTCTTCGAAATACATCGTCTGCAATGCGGACGAAGGCGATTCCGGCACGTTCTCCGACCGCATGCTGATGGAAGGGGATCCGTTCTGCCTCATCGAAGGCATGACGATCGCCGGTCTCGCGGTCGGCGCCGAGCAGGGTTACATCTACCTGCGCAGCGAATACCCCCATGCGCATCGCGCGCTCGAGGCGGCGCTCGCGAATGCGCGTGCGGCCGGCTGGCTCGGTGCCGACGTGCACGGCAGCGGCCGGCGCTTCGAGCTCGAAGTGCGGCTCGGCGCCGGAGCCTACATCTGCGGCGAGGAAACCTCGCTGCTCGACAGCCTCGAAGGCAAGCGCGGGCAGGTGCGCTTCAAGCCGCCGCTGCCGGCGATCAAGGGCCTGTTCGGCCGCCCGACCGTGATCAACAACGTGATCTCGTTCGCCTCGGTGCCGATCATCCTGGAGCGCGGCGCGACGTACTACCGCGACTACGGCGTCGGCCGTTCGCGCGGCACCTTGCCGATCCAGCTTGCCGGCAACCTCAAGTACACCGGCCTGGTCGAACTGGCATTCGGCGTGAGCCTGCGCGAACTGCTGTACGACTACGGCGGCGGCTCGTATTCGGGGCGACCGATCCGCGCGGTGCAGGTCGGCGGTCCGCTCGGTGCCTACCTGCCGGAATCGCAGTTCGACACGCCGCTCGACTACGAGGCATTCAGCGCGGTCGGCGCGATGCTCGGTCACGGCGGTATCGTCGCATTCGACGATACCGTGGATCTGTTCGAGCAGGCGCGCTATGCGATGGAGTTCTGCGCGGTCGAATCCTGCGGCAAGTGCACGCCGTGCCGGATCGGCTCGACGCGCGGGGTCGAGGTGCTCGACCGCATCGGCGCGGGCATCGAGCGTGCGAAGAACCTCGCCCTGCTCGACGACCTGTGCGAGACGATGCGCCACGGTTCGCTGTGCGCGCTCGGCGGCCTCACGCCGGATCCGGTCGTCAGCGCGCTGAAACATTTTCCGGAAGACTTTGCGGCGCGCACGGCAGGTGCCGGAGGTTGACATGCGCTCGATAGCCGAAACCGATCTGGGTACACCAAAATCTGCGGCGACCGTGCAGGTCGCGCTCACGATCGACGGCGTCGACGTGCGCGTACCGGCGGGCACGTCGGTACTGCGCGCAGCGGCCGAGGTCGGCATCGACATCCCGAAGCTGTGCGCGACCGACCTGCTCGATGCGTTCGGTTCGTGCCGCTTGTGCCTGGTGCAGATCGAGGGCATGAAGGGTTTTCCCGCCTCGTGCACGACGCCGGTCGCGGCGGGCATGAAGGTCACGACACAGGGCGGCAGGATCGAGCAGTTGCGTCGTGGCGTGATGGAGCTCTACCTGTCCGACCATCCGCTCGACGCGTTCGCGGCCGACCTCGGCAGCGAGATGCAGCGCATGGCCGAGCGCATCGGCGTGGAAGACGTGCGTTACGGTTTTGCCGGAGCCAGTCATGCTCGTGCGATCGTCCATGATCGCGAAGGTCGGGAAGCGGCGATCCATGGCGGCACTTCTCATGAGGAGCGAGAGCGGGCCAATCCGTTGTTCCGACCGGTCGATGCGTCGAACCCTTATTTCACGTTCGATCCCGCGCAGTGCATCGTCTGTTCGCGCTGCGTGCGCGCCTGCGACGAACAGCAGGGCACGCTCGCGCTGACGGTGCAGGGGCGCGGCTTCGCTTCGACGATCGTCGCCAGCCAGGACGATCCGTTCATGCAGTCCGAGTGCGTCTCCTGCGGCGCCTGCGTGCAGGCTTGCCCCACCGGCGCGCTGTTGGAGAAATCGCTGATCGAACAGGGCCAGGCGACGCGCAGTGTCGTCACCACCTGTGCGTACTGCGGCGTCGGCTGTTCGTTCCGCGCCGAGATGCGCGGCGACGACCTCGTGCGCATGGTGCCGAACAAGGACGGCCAGGCGAACCACGGACATTCCTGCGTGAAGGGCCGCTTCGCGACCGGCTATGCGACGCACCGCGAGCGCATCCTGAAGCCGATGCTGCGCGCGAAGATCTCCGATCCCTGGCGCGAGGTGTCGTGGCACGAGGCGATCGCGCACGCGGCGACCGAGTTCCGGCGCATCCAGGCAAAACACGGGCGCGACTCGATCGGCGGCATCACTTCCTCGCGCTGCACGAACGAGGAAACCTACCTCGTGCAGAAGCTCGTGCGCGCCGCGTTCGGCAGCAACAACGTCGACACCTGCGCGCGCGTGTGCCATTCGCCGACCGGCTACGGCCTGAAGAGCACGCTCGGCGAGTCGGCCGGCACGCAGGATTTCGATTCGGTCATGCAGGCGGACGTGATCCTCGTGATCGGCGCGAACCCGACCGATGCGCACCCGGTGTTCGCCTCGCAGATGAAGCGGCGCCTGCGCGAGGGCGCCAGGCTCATCGTCGCCGATCCACGCCGCATCGACCTCGTGCGCACGCCGCACGTCGCCGCCGACTTCCACCTTGCATTGCGCCCCGGCACGAACGTCGCCCTGCTCAATGCGCTCGCCCACGTCGTCGTCGCGGAGGGCCTCGTCGACGAGGCGTTCGTGCGCGCGCGTTGCGAAGCGGACGCGTTCGCGCGCTGGCGCGCGTTCGTCGCCGATCCCGCGCAGTCACCCGAAGCCACCGAAGCGGTGACCGGCGTGCCCGCCGCCGAGGTACGCGCGGCCGCGCGCCTGTACGCGACCGGCGGCAACGCGGCGATCTATTACGGCCTCGGCGTCACCGAACATTCGCAGGGCTCGACCGCGGTGATGGCGATCGCGAACCTCGCGATGGCGACCGCCAATCTCGGCCGCGTCGGTGTCGGCGTGAATCCGCTGCGCGGACAGAACAACGTGCAGGGTTCGTGCGACATGGGTTCGTTCCCGCACGAGTTCCCCGGCTATCGCCACGTCGCCGACGATGCCGTGCGCGCGACGTTCGAACAGGCCTGGGGCGTGCCGCTGCAGGCCGAGCCGGGCCTGCGCATACCGAACATGTTCGAGGCTGCGCTCGATGGCGATTTCCGTGCGCTCTACATCCAGGGCGAGGACATCGCGCAGTCGGACCCCAACACGCGCCACGTGACCGCGGCGCTGTCCGCGATGGAATGCATCGTGGTGCAGGACCTGTTCCTCAACGAAACCGCGAAGTTCGCCCACGTGTTCCTGCCCGGCTCGACCTTCCTCGAGAAGGACGGCACCTTCACCAATGCGGAACGGCGCGTCTCGCGCGTGCGCAAGGTGATGGAGCCGAGGAATTCCGACGGCACGCGCGGCTACGCCGACTGGGAGATCACCCAGCTGCTGTCGAACGCGATGGGCTACCCCATGCACTACGCGCATCCGTCCGAGATCATGGACGAGATCGCGCGCCTGACGCCGACCTTCGCCGGCATCAGCTTCGCGCGCATCGACGCGCTCGGCAGCATCCAGTGGCCGTGCGACGCCGCGCATCCCGACGGTACGCCGACCATGCACGTCGACGCGTTCGTGCGCGGCAAGGGCCGCTTCATGCTGACCGAGTACGTGCCGACCAGCGAGAAGGTCAATGCGAGATATCCGTTGATCCTCACCACCGGACGCATCCTCAGCCAGTACAACGTCGGCGCGCAGACGCGGCGCACCGCGAACAACCGCTGGCATGGCGAGGACCTGCTCGAGATCCATCCGCACGACGCCGAACAGCGCGGCATCCACGAAGGCGACTGGGTCGGCATCACCAGCCGCGCCGGCGAGACCGTGCTGCACGCGACGATCAGCGCGCGCATGCAGCCCGGCGTCGTCTACACGACGTTCCATTTCCCGGGCTCCGGTGCGAACGTGATCACGACCGAGAACTCGGACTGGGCCACCAACTGCCCGGAGTACAAGGTCACCGCGGTCGAAGTCGCGCGCGTGAGCCAGCCATCGGAGTGGCAGAAGCGCTTCCATGCGTTCGACGAGCAGCAGCAGGCCTTGCTGGAGCAGGCGCGCGATGCCGCCCTCGATACCCCGCATTGAGCAGCCGCCCGGCCTGGTGCGCCGCGTGGTGCGGCGCTGGCATGCGGGCGCCGTCGAGCGCGTCGACGACAGCATCGCCGAGGAAGTGCCGGTCGCGTTCGTCTGCAATGGCGAACCGCATGTCGTGATGATGGCGACGCCGTGCGACCTGGAGGACCTCGCGCTCGGCTTCTCGCTCAGCGAAGCCGTGATCGGCACGGCCGCCGAACTCGCCGCGATCGAGGTGCATGACCTCATTGAAGGCATCGAGCTGCGCCTGCACATCCCGCCGGCGCGCGCGGAGGCGCTGCGTCGGCGCAGACGCAACCTGGTCGGTCGCACCGGCTGCGGCCTGTGTGGCGCGCAGGTGCTCGAGGATGCGCTGCGCCAGCCGCCGCGCGTCGGCGCGGGCCCGCGCATCGATGTGCGCGCACTCGCGCGCGCACTCGCGCAACTGCACGACGGCCAGCCCCTGAATGTCGCGACCGGCGCGACGCATGCAGCCGCGTGGTTCACGCCGGACGGTGCGCTCGTGGTGCTGCGCGAGGACGTCGGCCGCCACAACGCGCTCGACAAGCTGGTCGGCGCGCTCGTCCGCGCGGGTGCCGACATCGATCGCGGATTCCTGGTGGTGACCAGCCGCGCGAGCTATGAAATGGTGCAGAAGGCTGCGACCGCGGGCATCGCCCTGCTCGCTGCGATCTCCGCACCGACCGCGCTCGCGATCCAGCTGGCCGAACAGGCCGACCTGACCCTGGTCGGCTTCGCACGCGGCGATGGCCACGTCGTCTACGCGCATCCGCGGCGGATCGTCGAATCCACGGAGCGCGGCGCATGAGCGGGATCGAACACCTCGTGAAGATGGCGAACGATATCGCCGACTTCTTCCGCTCCGAGCCCGACCACGCCGTCGCGGTCGCCGGCGTCGCGACCCACATCCGGCGTTACTGGGAGCCGCGCATGCGCCGGCAGATCCATGCGCATGTCGCCAGCGGCGGCGCCGGACTCGGCATGCTCGCGCGCGAAGCGCTCGCGCGGCTCGCGCAGGACGATCCCGCCGCGCGCCCCTGAAGGCTACGGTCCGAGTGCGAACGGGCAGAGGTGGTCCCAGATCTCGTCCAGTTGCGGCACCGTGTAGATGTGGCCGCCGGAGAAGACGACGACGTACAGGTTGCGGTTGCGCACCCATCCACCAGCCTGGAAACGCTGCCGGTCGTGGATCACGTCATAGATCGCATAGGTATACAGCGGATCGCTGTTGCCGATGTGGATGTCGAGTGGAATCTTGCGCGGGGTTCCACCGAGCACCGAGGCACAGGTGGGAGGCCCGGCGTCCGTGCAGGTGAGCGGCTGCAGCGCACCGGCGCTGACCGCGTAGGCCGCGAGCAGGCCGGTCTCGCGCAGCGCGAGCCAGTGTGCGAGATGGCCACCGGCCGAAAAACCCCACAGGTGCACGCGCGAACGCTCGATGTCGTAGGCGGATTCGACGTCGGCGACTTCGGCGAGGATCGCCGCCACGTCGCCGTTCGGGAACGGCTGCTCGGGATCGACGACCCAGCCGCCCTGGCTGCCGGTCGCGATCGGCGCGAGGACGATGAAGCCGCCGGCATCGGCGATGCCGGACCAGTCGGCGCGGATTTGCGCGGCGTAGGACGGCGCCGCGGCGGCGGATCCGGCCGAGCCGTGCAGCGCGACGAGCAGCGGCCACGCGCTCGAGCCGTCGTATGCCACCGGAACATGCACGTAGTACGAGCGGGTACCGATGCCCGGAACGCTGATCGAGCGCAGGTAGTCGCCCGGGGCGGCGCCGCCGCTGCCGTTCGAAGGATCGTGCGGGATCGCGGATGGCGCGTCGAACCCGTCCGCGAAGACACGATCGCCGCCCGGGCACATCGAACCCGGCAGAACGACCGTCGTGGCCGCGTCGGCACCCGCCACGACGAGCGAGGCGAGCAGGGCGAGCAGCCGGCCTGAAAAGAGCATGGTGCGGATTCCCGATCGGAACGGGGCCACGATACGACCTCGGGGGCCGTTCCGGGAGTGACCATACGCCCCCGTTTGCGGCAGCGCACGATGGTCAGATTGCAGAACTTGACGTTAAGATCGCTGCGGATTCGTTACAGACCCGCAAAGAAACCGTTCGCCCCAAGGAGCGCCGTATGCAGCACAAGACCCACCGGACCTGGCTTGCCCCGGCGCTCGCCGCCCTGCCCTTGGCGCTTGCGGCGGCCCTGGTGGTCCAGGACGCGCAGGCGAGCGGTTTCCAGCTCAAGGAAAACAGCGTGCAGGGCCTCGGCCGTTCCTACGCCGGCAGCGCCGCCGCGCCGGGCGATTGCTCGGTCGTCGCGACCAATGCGGCCGCGATGGGCGACATCGGCGCCGAAAACTGCGCCCAGGTCGACCTCAACGTCATCAATTTCAAGACCGAATTCAGCGGCAGCGGCACCGACCTGCTCGGCCAGCCGCTCCAGGGCGGCAACGGTGGTGACGGCGGCGTCACCAAGCCGGTGCCGGCGATGTATTTCACCCACAAGATCAACGACGCCTGGTCGGTCGGCGCCACGGTCAACGCACCGTTCGGCTTCCAGACCGAGTATGACGACCGTTCGATGCTGCGCTACGAGGGCGTCAAGTCGAAGCTCGAGTCGATCGACCTCGCGTTCGGCGCCTCGTTCCGCATCAACGACCAGTTCTCGATCGGCGGCAGCGTGATCGCGCAGCGCACCAGCGCCGAGCTGACCCAGGTCGTCGACTTCGGAACGATCCTCGCTGCTCCGACCAATGGCGCGCTGCTGCCGCAGGAAGCCGATGGCTTCGGCGGCCTCAAGGGCGACGACTGGGGTTACGGCTGGACGCTCGGCCTGCTGTGGAAGCCGACCGCCAACGACCGCATCGGCCTCAGCTACCACTCGCAGATCGACCACACGCTGGAAGGCGACGCGACGTTCGAAGTGCCGTCGAACGTGCTGCCGCTGCTCGGCGGCGCGTTCCTCAACCAGAACGGCCAGGCCGACTTCGACACGCCGTGGTTCGTGACCGCGAGCTGGTGGCATACCTTCGACGACCGCCTCAGCTTCGGCGCGGATATCGGCTACACGCACTGGTCGAGCTTCAAGGACCTGCTGATCCGCTATGAATCTCCGGCAATGGGCCCGTTCACGCGTGCGCAGGACTTCAACTGGGACGACACCTGGTTCTACTCGTTCGGCGGCGAATACCGCCTCGACGACCAGTGGACCCTGCGCGCCGGCGTCGCCTACGACGAGACGCCGACCAACGACATCACGCGCACACCGCGCGTACCGGACGGCAACCGCACCTGGCTCTCGGTCGGTGTCGGCTACAAGTGGAGCGACGCGCTGCGCTTCGACGCCGGCTACGTGCACCTGTGGGTCGACGACGGCACGATCGACCACACGACGTCGACGTTCAACCACCTGGTCGGCGCGTTCTCGAGCTCCGGCAACGTCATCGGCATCTCGGGCCAGTACCTGTTCTGACGCGCGCGCAATTTGGGGAGGGACCGGCAGGCACCTTCGGGTGCCTGTCGTTTTTGCGGGCCAAGGATGGCCCGCATGCCGGGTCCGCTGGCGCTCCCGGCGCCAGCGAACACTCACCGCATCCATGTGGATCGAATTGCAGGAGCAAATTCGGGCAGACCATGGATGGCCCACATTCCGATCCGCGGATTTTCCAGATATCCGCGGCACGCCCCACATCCTGTTGAGCGGTGCCCCTGTGAGAGCAACTGTCTTTGTCAGGAACCGGACACGCATTTTGTAGGAGCCCACCTTGTGGGCGACCATCGAAGCCGCGACGGTTGTTGTGTCGATGCCGGTCGCGCACAAGGTGCGCTCCTACAACGGCATCAAAGCCGGGACCGACACCGACCTTCAGCTCGTGAATGCCAGAAACGCTATCGATTGACGAACTGCGTTCGCGCCCTCATTCGCCCAATGTGAGCAGCGACGCATTGCCCCCCGCGGCGGTCGTGTTGATCGTCAGCGTGCGCTCGGTCGCGAAGCGCACGATGTAGTGCGGCCCGCCGGCTTTCGGGCCGGTGCCGCTGAGACCTTCGCCGCCGAACGGCTGGACGCCGACGACCGCGCCGATCTGGTTGCGGTTGACATAGCAGTTGCCGACTTTCGCGCGCCTGGCGATGTGCTCGATCGTTGCGTCGATGCGGCTGTGCACGCCGAGGGTGAGGCCGAAGCCGGTTGCGTTGATCGCGTCGATGACCTTGTCGAGCTCGCTGCCTTTCCAGCGCAGCACGTGCAGCACCGGGCCGAACACTTCCTGGGTGAGCAGCGACAGCGCCGGGATCTCATAGGCGCGCGGCGCGAAGAACGTGCCTTCCTCGGCGCCGGGCGCGAGCTTCGCCTCGTTGATCTTCTTCGCCTCGCGGTCCATGCGCGCGGAATGTTCGACCAGGAACGTGCGCGAGGGTTCGTCGATGACCGGGCCGACGTCGGTCGACAGCTTGCCAGGATCGCCGACCACGAGTTCGTCCATCGCGCCCTTGAGCATCGCGATGACCTTGTCGGCGATGTCCTCCTGCACGAACAGCACGCGCGCGGCCGAGCAGCGCTGGCCGGCGGAATCGAACGCGGATGCAAGCACGTCCTTGACGAGTTGTTCCGGCAACGCGGACGAGTCGGCGATCAGTGCGTTCTGGCCACCGGTCTCGGCGATCAGCGCGGCGATCGGCGCGTTGCGCGCGGCGAGCGTGCGGTTGATCGTCCACGCGGTTTCGGTCGAACCGGTGAAGCAGACGCCGGCGACCTCGGGTTTCGTGAGCAGGGTATTGCCGAGCACCGAGCCCTTGGCCGGCACGAACTGCAGCACCGCAGGCGGCACGCCGGCTTCGTGCAGCAGCTTGACCGCGGCATGGCCGATCAGGGTGGTCTGGTCGGCCGGCTTGGCGATGACCGCATTGCCGGCGGCGAGGCCGGCCGCGACCTGGCCCATGAAGATCGCGAGCGGGAAGTTCCATGGGCTGATGCAGACGAACACGCCGCGCCCGCGCAGGAACAGCTGGTTCGATTCACCGGTCGGTCCTGGCAGCGTTTCGGGCTGGCCGAACAGCTTGCGCGCGAGTGCCGCGTAGTAGCGGCACATGTCCGCTGCTTCGCGCACTTCGGAGATCGCGGCGGGGATCGTCTTGCCGGCTTCGCGCACGCACAAGGCGATGAATTCGCCGCGGCGCTGTTCGAGCAGGTCGGCCGCATGTTCGAGGATGGTTGCGCGGCTCGCCGCGGGCAAGGCATCCCAGTCCGGCTGCGCGGCGACGCCGTTCGCGAGCGCCTTCTCGATCGTCGGCGCGTCCGCGTTGCGGCTCTCGCCGATGACCTGGCGGCGATCGGTCGGGCTCGTCACCTTGCGCGGCGCTTCGGCGCTGTTCGCGCCCGGCACCAGCGGCGCCGCGGTCCACGGCGCGCGCGGCGCATTGATCGCTTCGGCGAGTGCCTTGAGTTCGTTGTCGTTGGCGAGGTTGGCGCCCATGGAATTCTTCCTGGATACCGCATGATTTGAATTCTGCGCAAGCGCAGAATTGCCGTAGAGGCCGACCGGCAGCGGGATGCGCGGGTGCGGCTTGGAGGAAAACGCGCGCACCGTCTCGCATGGGTCGGCGACGAGGTCGCGGATCGACACGTTCGCGTCGACGACGCGGTTCACGAACGAGGTGTTCGCGCCGTTCTCGAGCAGGCGGCGCACGAGATAGGGCAGCAGGTCCTCGTGGCTGCCGACCGGCGCGTAGACGCGACACGGCACGTCGAGGTTCTTCTCGCCGATGACGCCGGCGTAGAGATCCGCGCCCATGCCGTGCAGGCGCTGGAACTCGAACGGGCTGCGCTGCGCGTAGTGGTGGATCGCCGCGATCGTGTGCGCGTTGTGGGTCGCGAACTGCGGGTAGATCAGCTCCGGTCCCGCCGCGAACAGGCGGCGCGCGCAGGCGAGGTAGGACACGTCGGTGTTCGGCTTGCGCGTATAGACCGGATAGCCGACGAGGCCCTGTTCCTGGGCGCGCTTGATCTCCGAATCCCAGTAGGCGCCCTTGACCAGGCGCACGCACCAGCGCCGGCCGGCCTTGCGCGCGGTATCGGCGAGCCAGTCGATCACGAACGGGCAGCGCTTCTGGTAGGCCTGCACGGCGAGGCCGAAGCCGTTCCAGCCGGCCAGCGAAGCATGCGCGAACACCGCGCCGATGACCTCGAGCGAGAGCTCGAGGCGATCCGACTCCTCGGCGTCGACGGTCATGCCGATGCCGTTCTCCTTCGCCAGCATCGCGAGTTCGAGCAGCTTCGGGATCAGTTCGGCATGCACGCGCGCGCGCTTGGCGACCTCGTAACGCGGATGCAGCGCGGACAGCTTGACCGAGATCGAGGGCGCGACCAGCACGCTGTCGAACGGCCCGCGTCGACCGAGCGCATCGATCGCGTCCTTGTAGGCCTTGTGGTAGCGCTCGGCGTCGGCGGCGGTCAGCGCCGCTTCGCCGAGCATGTCGTAGGAATAGCGGTAGGCGGCGTTGTCCTTCTGCGCGGAGCGATCGAGCGCTTCCTCGATCGTGCGGCCCATCACGAACTGGTGGCCCATGATGCGCATCGCCTGGCGCACCGCGAGGCGGATCACCGGCTCGCCGGCGCGGCCGACCAGGCGCCTGAGCGCGCCGGTGAAGTCGCGCCGCGTGTCGTCGGCGAGGTTGACGAGGTGCCCGGTCAGCATCAGGCCCCAGGTCGAGGCGTTGACGAAGACCGAGTCGCTGCCGCCGAGGTGCTTCTTCCAGTCCGCCTCGCCGAGCTTGTCGCGGATCAGCTTGTCCGCGGTCAGCGTATCCGGGATGCGCAGCAGCGCCTCGGCCACGCACATCAGCAGCACGCCTTCCTCGCTGCTGAGGTCGTACTGGCGCATGAACGATTCGACCGCGCTCTGTTCGCCGGCGCGCTCGCGCACGCGCGCGACCAGTTCCTCGGCGCGCGCAAGCACGCGTTCGCGCTCGGCCGGTTCCAGACTTGCCTGGGCGAGCAGTTCGTCGACGGCCTCGCCTTCGTCGCGCGACCAGGCGGCCGTGATGCGCGCCCAGACCGGATCGGCGGGGGCGGGGAGTTCGGGCAGCAGGGGTTCGCTCAAGGCGGATCTCGGAACGGCGCGCCGCACGGGCCCGCGGCGCAGGGTCCGCTAGTGTAGTGACGCGGCCGGCGGGGGCCAAGGCCGTCTGCAGCCGCCCGCCCCGGGTGCGGCGCTTTGTCGCTCCGAAGCGGCCGGGGTGGCGCTTTCGGGCGCCTGGATCAGCGCCGCCGCGACGTGCGAGGTTGCCGCTCCCGCGCGCGCTCCACTATCATTGACGGGTTACGCTCCCGACGTTTGCCGTGTCAGGCTCGGTCCGACAGGGCCGTCGCGGCGACTGCGCATTGGGGCGCATCCGAGCAAACCAGAAAGGTGATGGCGATGATTTCATCCGGGGTCCAGCGCGCCCGCCGCGCGTTCGCGCTACTCGCATTGCTGGCGAGCGGTGCCGCCTGCGCGAATCCGCAGCCGTGGCAGCTCAACATGACTCCGGGCGTGACGTCGATCTCGCAGCGCATCCACGGCGTGCACATGCTCGCGTTCTGGGTCTGCGTCGTGATCGGCATCATCGTGTTCGGGGCGATGATCGTCGCGATGGTGCGCTTCCGCAAATCGAAGGGCGTGGTCGCGGCGACCTGGAGCCACAACACGATGATGGAGGCGATCTGGACCGTGGTCCCGATCGTGATCCTGATCGTGATGGCGTGGCCGGCGACCAAGCTGCTGGTCGACATGGCCGACGCGAAGAACTCGGACATGACGATCAAGGTCACCGGCTACCAGTGGAAGTGGCGCTACGAATACGTGGACTACTTCAAGAAGGCGACCGGCGTGAACTTCGTGTCGAGCCTCGACGCCGAATCCAACCGCGCGCGCCAGCTCGGCTCGGGGATCGATCCGCACTCGGTCAAGGACGGCGACTTCTCCAGCTACCTGCTCAACGTCGACAAGCCGCTGGTGCTGCCGGTCGGCGTGAAGGTGCGCTTCGTGATCACCGCCGACGACGTGATCCATGCCTGGTGGGTGCCGAGCCTGGGCTGGAAGCAGGACGCGATCCCCGGGATCATCAACGACCAGTGGACGCAGATCGAGACACCCGGCATCTACCGCGGCCAGTGCGCGGAGCTGTGCGGCAAGGACCACGGTTTCATGCCGATCGTCGTGAAGGCGGTGCCGAAGGCCGAGTTCGAGCAGTGGCTCGCGGCGCAGGAAGCCGCCAAGGCCGGCGCGACCGCGCAGGCCGGCACGGCGCCCGCGCCGCAAGGCTGAGGATTCAAAGCGAAGAAGTTTCATGGCCGTCATTCCCGTGCGAGCGGGACTCCAGGTGCCAAAGAACATGGATGCCCGCAACCGCAGGCATGACGTCGAAAAAGGTTTGAGACGTTAGAACGAACGTCGCAGAGGTTCCGATCATGGCCGCAGCCAATCCCGCCATCCACGATGCGCACGACGCGCACGACGACCACGATCACAAGCCGCAAGGCTTCCTGCATCGCTGGCTGTTCACGACCAACCACAAGGACATCGGTACGCTGTACCTGGTGTTCTCTCTGGTCATGTTCTTCATCGGCGGTTCGATGGCGATGATCATCCGGGCGGAACTCTTCAAGCCGGGCATGCAGCTCGTGCAGCCGGAGTTCTTCAACGAAATGACCACGATGCATGCGCTGATCATGATCTTCGGCGCGGTCATGCCGGCTT
>Ga0207639_10001179_pt1 | contig 17757 bp, 14 predicted proteins | sample KBSCornC32_FD_184299 | JGI IMG/M metagenome (GOLD analysis project Ga0207639, IMG submission 184299) | Corn rhizosphere microbial communities from Kellogg Biological Station, Michigan, USA - KBS Corn C3-2 (SPAdes) (version 2) | ecosystem: Host-associated > Plants > Roots > Rhizosphere > Soil ...
TCTTTGCCGGCCAGATTGGCGTGCAGGCCGGCCTCGACCAGGCCGCCGAGCGCTCGAACGCCGACCTTGCCAAGGCGGCCGCGCAGTACAAGGGCGCAACGCTTCCCTGATCGACGCGAAATGTCACGGCCGGTGTCCCCGGCCGTGATGCCCTTGGAGGTGCTGAGTGCAGGCCACCGACGCCAATTCATTGGGGGGAACGCGCTCGGCTTCGACGGCGACGCCGTTCGTCGTTGAAGGTGCAAGCAAGCCTGCGGTCGGTAAGCGCAAGAGGCGTGCCGCCACCAGCACCACGACTCAGAAGCGCGCCGTATTTGGCAGCAACTGGCTCGGCTTCGCCTTCGCCATCCCGCAGCTCCTGCTGATCTTCACCTTCTTCTACTGGCCCGCGAGCCAGGCCCTCTATTGGGCGTTCACGCTGCAGAGCCCATGGGGTGGCGGTAACACCTGGGTCGGTTTCGACAACATCAAGGCGGTGGTGACCGATCCGGTCTACTGGGACTCGGTGATACGGAGCCTCGTCTTCGCCGGCCTCTCCACCGGACTATCGATGGGTATCGCGCTGGTGATGGCGCTCCTCGTCGATCGCGAGCTTGCCGGAAACAAGATTTACCGCACCGTGCTGGTTTGGCCCTATGCCATCGCAGCGCCGGCTCTCGGCCTTGCCTTCCGCTTCATGCTGGCGCCGGAAGCGGGCCTCCTCGCCTTCGCCAACCACATCTGGCCAGGCATCTGGGACCCGACGCTCAACGGCAATCAGGCACTCGGCGCGATCATCTTCGCCTTCGCCTGGAAGTATGTGGGCTACAATTTCATCTTCATGCTCGCCGCGCTCCAGGCGATCCCGCGCTCGCTGCTCGAGGCTGCTGCCATGGACGGCGCGCGCCCGGTGCGCCGCATGTTCGACATCCAGATTCCGCTGCTCACGCCGACGCTGTTTTTCCTCCTCGTGCTCAACATCACCGATAGCTTCCAGGACTCGTTCGGCATCGTCGACATCATGACCGGCGGCGGCCCGGCGCGGGCCACCAACTTGATGGTCTACAAGATCTATTTCGACGGCTTCAAAGGCCTCGACTACTCGGGAGGCGCCGCACAGTCGATCATCCTCATGCTGCTCGTCATCGGCCTCACCTTCATCCAGTTCCGCTACATCGAGCGGCGCGTGCACTACACCTAGCGGGATCAGCGCAGTGGCCAGTTTGCAGTTCGATACCGTGACACGAAAACGACCCAGGCGGCGATGATCGAGCGAACCCCCGTCTTCAACATCGTCAGCCAGGTCCTCCTTTTCCTGGGGCTGGTGCTGTCGCTGCTGCCGTTCGTCATCGTCGTCATCGCGGCAACCCACAATCTGCGCGACGTCAACACCGTGCCGATGTCGCTGATCCCGGGCCAGGATTTTTTCAAAAACCTGACTGACGCTTGGACCCGCGCCAATTTCGGCGTGAAGCTGATGAATAGCCTGATCTTTGCCGTCGGCGTCGCCGTCGGCAAAGTCGTGATCTCGGCGATCACCGCCTACTCGATTGTCTATTTCGGCTATCGCGGCCGCATGCTGATCTTCTGGCTGGTGTTCATCACCCTCATGCTTCCGCTCGAGGTGCGCATCGTCCCGACCTACGCGGTCGCCGCCAATGTGCTTTCGCCCTTCCAGGGCATCCTCGATATCACCGGCATCACCTGGCTCGTCCAGCAGGTGAGCGGGGTGCAGATCAGCCTCAATTTCGGCCTGCTCGATTCCTACGCCGGCCTCATCCTGCCGCTGATCGCCACTGCGACCGGCACCTTCCTTTACCGCCAGTTTTTCCTGACGCTGCCCGACGAATTGGTCGAAGCCGCAAAGATGGACGGCGCAGGGCCGCTCCGCTTCTTCTGGGACATGATCCTGCCGCTCAGCCGCACCAACATCGCGGCGCTCTTCACCATCATGTTCGTCTGGGCCTGGAACGAATATCTCTGGCCCCTGCTAGTGACCACCGATCCGCTCAAGCGAGTGGCCGTCGTCGGGTTGCTCGACGTCGTCCCCGGACAGGACAGCGTGCCGCAGTGGAACGTTGCCATGGCGGGCACGCTGATCGTCATGCTGCCCCCGCTGATCATTGTCGCCTTCACGCAGCGGCTGTTCGTCCGCGGCCTCGTCGCCACCGAGAAGTAGGAGCTTTCGCATGGCCGAGATCGCCATACGGCGCGTCGAGAAGAGCTACGGCAAAGTCCCGGTGATGCATGGCATCGACCTCGACATCGCTTCGCGCGAGTTCGTCGTCATCCTCGGGCCATCGGGCTGCGGAAAATCGACGCTTCTGCGCATGATCGCCGGGCTCGAAGGCATCACCGCCGGCGAGATCGCGATCGACGGCACAGTGGTCAACGATCTCGAGCCGCGCCAGCGCGGCTGCGCCATGGTGTTTCAGAACTACGCGCTCTATCCGCATATGAGCGTTGCCGACAACATCGGCTACGCGCTCAAGGTGGCGGGCGTCCCCAAGGCCGAGCGACGGCGTCAGGTTGAAGAGATTGCCCGTTCGGTCGACCTCGAGGCGTATCTCGATCGCCGGCCGGCAAACCTCTCCGGTGGCCAGCGGCAGCGCGTCGCCATGGCCCGCGCTATGATCAGGAAGCCAAAGGTCTTTCTGTTCGACGAGCCCCTCTCCAACCTGGACGCGATCCTTCGCGTGCAGATGCGCGCGGAAATTCGCAAGCTCCACCGCCGCCTCGGTACGACCTCGGTGTTCGTCACCCACGACCAGGCGGAGGCGATGACACTGGCCGACCGCATCGTGGTGATGCGCGCCGGCAAGATCGAGCAGGTCGGCACACCTGCCGAAATCTATGGCCGGCCGGCGACCCGCTATGTGGCGGGCTTCATTGGCTCCCCGCCGATGAACCTCCTCGATGGGGCTGTCGACGCCGCCGGCGCTTTCGTACCGGGGAAGCAAGATGCGGCGGTGCGGATCGGCCGTCCCGAGCTGGCCGGCCGCAAGGTGACGCTGGGCATGCGAGCCGAAACTCTCCGCTTCGTCGGATCCGCCGACGGCGAAATCCAGGCGACGGTCGACTTCGTGGAAGAGCTCGGTGCGAGCCGCATCATCCATCTCGATTGGGCCGACCGCGGGTTGGTCGTGGTGCAGAATGAGGCCGTGGCATTTGAGCCCGGCGAGGTCGTGGGGGTCCGTGTGCCGCCCGATGCGATCCATCTCTTTGACGCCGACACCGGATTGCGGATCGGCGATCAGCCGATGCCGAGCGAGATGCGGCGGGCGGATGTATCGGCAGGAGAAGCCGTCGTTCCTTGACGCTCCGCCCGGGGCGGGCAATCGTGGCACGGCAACGCAGGCCAAGGGAGCAATGTGATGGATGCCGACAAGGCGATTGCCCTGATCACCGCCGCCGGGGTCGAGCTTACCGACCGCCGCCGGGCGCCGGACGATCGGGCGTGGCGCCTGAGTTTCTCCAATGGTGCCGTTGTCGAGATCACCGATGCCGGTAAGCTCTCAACGTCGGGCAAGGGCGTCGATGAGATTGAGCGGGCGCTCGGCCTGCCCAAAAAGGGGGCCCGGCCGGCCCATCGCGGCAAGGCCCGGCACTAGGGCTGGGCCGGCGTATATCCGTCGGTCAGCGTGTTAAGGAAGGCCACCACGTCGTCAACTTCCGACGAGCTGAGCGCCGGGGCATCTCCCGGATGCCGATCGAACGGCGGGTCCATGTTGACGTTCGCCTTGGCGTAATCGGGCAGGTCGTCGTACTTGTCGATGCTGCCATCGGGCCGGCGCGAGTACCACCGTCCCGGATCGGTTTCCCGTTCGACGTAGAATTCGACCGCCTGCCGCAAGGTGTGGAATACGCCGTTGTGAAAGAACGTCTGTCGCAGCGCCACATTGCGGAGCGTCGGCGTCCTGAACAGCCCGCAATATTCCTTGCGGCCGAGGAAGTCGGTCCGCAGCGGACCGCACAGGCCCAGGTCGAAATAGCTCTTGTCCTTGTTGGCCGGGATGTCGGGGTTTCGCGGCACGCCGAGCGCAATGAGCCCATAGTCGGTGAACTGCGGCGGCGTCCCGTCGAGGCCCCGCTCGCTGACGTGGCAGGACGCACAATTGCCCTTGTCGGGGGCGTTGAAGAACTCAAGGCCGCGCGCTTCCCCGGCCGTCAGCTTCGCCTTGCCGGCGAGCACCGCGTCGTACTTGCTGCTGTAGGGATAGAACGTCCGATAGTCCTGCTCGTAGGCTTCAAGAGCGGCGACGGCGGTCTGATAGACGAGCGTCGAATCCGTCGCGGCGGCAGGTCCGGCGATCGCCGCGATGCGAGCCCCATATCCAGCCGCCAGCAGCCGCGCCGATACCTCGGCTTCGTTCCGGTTGCCCATCTCGAACGCCGACATCAGCGGGAACCCCGCCTGGTCGCGGCCGCGATCGACCCGGCCATCCCAGGTCAGGCCGCCGGTCGGACCGTTGTCGATGCTTTCGTCGGCATCGTCCTCCGACTCGAAGAAGTGCTCGGTGAACGGCGGTACGGCCTGGAGATATTTCAGTGACGGCACGGCGCGCACGCCTGGCTGCAGCATGTCGGTGCCGGCGAGTTGCACGGGCAGCGCATTAGGCGGTCCGAAGGCGTGTGCCGGATCGTGACAGGTAGAGCACGCGACCTCGCCGGAGCTCGACAGCGAGCGGTCGACGAACAACGAGCGGCCAAGCGCCACCAAGGCATCAACCTGCTGGCGCACCTCGGCACGCGACATGCCGGTTGTGGCACCGCCGGGGCGCGGACTGCCGGAATCCGCTGCGAAGCTAGGGATGAGCCCGAGCGCCAGGGTCGCCGCCAACAGGGCTGTCCAGCGGATGAGACTTGTCTGTCTGATGACCGGCATGATTAGCTGCAACGTCGCCGCTCCGTTGCCAATACGTCATACGACCACGCTATGACAGCGCCACGACGACATCAAGAAACCGGCGGGAGAGGCTTGAATGCAAAAACTCACTATTGCGGCGTCGATGGCTGCCTTGGCTGTAGGCTATTCGAGTCTCGCCTTTGCGGCAGGCTACAACGATGATCCCTCGCAGGACCTGAGCCTCATCAAGACGGTTGTCGTGATCTACGCCGAAAACCGCAGCTTCGACAATTTGTACGGCAACTTTCCCGGCGCAAACGGCATACAGAACGCCTCGCCAACGGCGCTGACGCAGCTTGACCGCGACGGCACGGCTCTCAAGGAGCTGCCGCCGGTCTGGGATGGGCTGACGGCCAAGGGCGTGACGCCGCCCGTTACGCAGGCCGAGACAGCCCATCTCCCCAACCATCTGTTTGCGGTCGACGATCCCCAGGGTTTCAACCAGCCGCTCGGCACCATCACCCACGATCTCTGGCATCGTTTCTACCAGAACCAGATGCAGATCGACGGCGGCAAGAACGACATGTTCGTCGCCTGGGCCGACTCGGGCGCGATGCCAATGAGCACCTGGGACGGCTCGAAGACCGCCATGTGGAAGGTGGCCCAGAAATACGTGCTGGCCGATGATTTCTTCATGGGCGGATTCGGCGGGTCGTTCTTCAACCATCAGTGGCTGATCTGCGCCTGCGCGCCCTACTACCCCGACGCTGACAAGAATCCCGCCAAGCCGACCATCGCGGTGGTCAATCCCGACGGCGTCTCGCTCAAGGTCGCCGACAATTCGCCGAAATCGGCCATCGACGGCATCCCCAAATTCGTCGGCGACGGCAACCTCACGCCGGATTTCTATGCTGTGAACACCATGCAGCCGCCCTATCAGCCGAGCGGCAACAAGCCCGCGGCCGGCGGCGATCCGGCGACCGCCGATCCGGCCAATGCGACGACCTTGCCGCCCCAGACCGAGCCCACGATCGGCGATCTGCTGAGCCTCAAGGGCGTCAGCTGGGCCTGGTATGGCGGGGCCTGGCAGGATGTTCTCGACCACGGCAATGCCTCGCCGGTGCCGAGCTTCCAGTACCACCACCAGCCGTTCAACTATTACGCCAGCTTTGCGCCGGGCACCGCGGCGCGGAAAGAACATCTGCTTGATGGCGGGCTCGGCGGCAGCGCGCTCATCAAGGCAATCGATGCCGGCACGCTGCCGCAGGTGTCGTTCTATAAGCCGCAGGGCAACCTCAACGAGCACTCCGGCTACGCCGATATTCAGTCGGGCGACGCCCACATCGCCGACCTCGTGTCGCACCTCGAGAAGAGCCCGCAATGGCCACACATGCTGGTCGTCGTGACTTATGACGAGAATGGCGGCATCTGGGACCATGTCGCACCCCCCAAGGCGGACCGCTGGGGCCCCGGCACCCGCATCCCGGCGATCATCATTTCGCCCTATGCGCGCATGGGCTTTGTCGATCACACCCCGATGGACACCACCTCGATCCTCAGGTTCATCACCCGCCGCTTCGAGCTGCCGACGCTGCGCGGCATCACCGTGCGCGACAACGCGGTCGCTGCCAACAACGAGCCGCCGCTTGGCGACCTGACGAGCTCGCTGGACCTCAAGGCGGCGCAGTAGGTAGGTCGCTGTCGTTTCGGTAAAATTGCAACGGCCGGCGCTAGCGTCGGCCGTTGCTTTTGGCGCCCCCCGGATTATTCCCGCATAGCTTCTGCGCGCTGGTTGCTATGCCGCTGTCACGTCGGGATCGTATAGCCTTTATTGAGGCCGGCGGTCGTATAGTCGATCTCCTTCGGGGGCACATCGTGGACAGCTATGATCTGATCGTCATCGGTAGCGGACCGGCGGGTCGCCGCGCTGCCATCCAGGCCGCCAAGCTTGGCCATTCAGTGCTCGTGGTCGAAAATCGCCTTCGCGTCGGCGGGGTGTCGGTGCACACCGGAACGATCCCCTCCAAGACCTTGCGCGAGACGGTGCTCAACCTCTCCGGTTGGCGCGAGCGCGGCTTTTACGGCATGGCCTATCGCGTCAAGAAGGAGATCGAGGGCAAGGATCTCGGCGCGCGCCTGCGCATGACGCTCGACCACGAGATCGAGGTTCTCGAGCACCAGTTCGCCCGCAACGGCGTCAAGACTTTCGCTGGCCTTGCCCGTTTCGCCGATGCGAACACCGTGGCCGTCAAGAATGGCGCTCTCGAAGAGCATCTCTTCGCCGCGGAGAAAATCGTCATCGCGGTGGGGACGGCGCCCTATCGGCCCCAGCACGTCCCGTTCAACGGCACGAGCGTCTTCGACAGCGACGACATCGCCATCGATCCAAAAGTGCCGCGCAGCCTGACTGTCGTCGGCGCTGGCGTCATCGGTATCGAGTACGCCACGATCTTTTCAGCCCTCGACGTCCCGGTGACGCTGATCGAGCCGCGCGAGAACTTCCTCGATTTCATCGATCGGGAGATCATCGACGAGTTCGTCCACGACCTCAGGAAGCGCGGCATCCAGATGCGGTTGGGCGCTAAAGTGGATGCGGTGGACCTCGACAACCAGGGCTGGGCGGTTTCGACGCTGAGCGATGGCCGTCGCGTACGCACCGAGATGCTGCTCTACGCCGCCGGCCGCGTCGGCGCGACGGCGCAGCTCAACCTCGATGCCGCGGGGTTGCAGGCCGACGACCGAGGTCGCATGAGGGTCGATCCGAAAACCTTCCAGACGAATGTGCCGCACATTTATGCCGCCGGCGACGTGATCGGCTTTCCCAGTCTTGCCTCGACCTCGCTCGAGCAGGGCCGCATCGCCGCCTGTCACGCCTTCGGCGCGCCGATGATGGCAGCACCCGAGTATTTTCCGTACGGCATCTACGCCGTGCCGGAGATTTCGACCGTCGGCCTCACCGAGGAGGGCGCCCGCGAAAAGGGCATTCCGTTCGAGGTCGGCATTGCGCGCTTCCGCGAAACCTCGCGCGGCCACATCATGGGCCTCCAGTCCGGCATGATGAAGATGCTGTTTTCGCTGAAGGATCGAAAGCTGCTCGGGGTCCACATCCTCGGCGAAGGCGCGACCGAGCTCATCCACATCGGGCAGGCCGTCCTCAACCTCGGCGGCACCCTCGACTACTTCGTCGAAAACGCTTTCAACTACCCCACCCTCGCCGAGGCCTACAAAGTCGCGGCCCTCGACGCGTTCAACCGGATGGGGTGAGGCAGAGGCGCTCGCGGTCGGCGATTCACCCTCAGTTTCGAAGGTCCACAACCCATCACGCTTATCTGCTAGGTATTGCTTCTCCATAACGAGGGGCGATGGCGTTGCGCGTCACGATTTTCGGCACCGGCTATGTGGGACTTGTCCAGGCGGCCGTCCTCGCAGACGCCGGCCATCAGGTGCTGTGCGTCGATATCGATGCCCAGCGCATCGAAGGGCTGCGGCGGGGCGAGGTGCCGATCTTCGAGCCGGGTCTCGAATCTCTGGTGCGGGAGACCGCAGGGGCCGGCCGCCTTGCCTTTACGACAGATGCTGCGGCAGGCGTTGCCTACGGGACGATGATCTTCGTCGCCGTGGGTACTCCGCCGGACGAGGACGGCTCGGCGGACCTCGGGCATGTGCTCGCCGTCACCGATGCGATCGCGTCGCACATGGATGCTCCTCGTACCATCGTGCTCAAGTCGACGGTGCCTGTTGGTACGAACGACCGGGTACGCGCACGCTTGGCGGAGCGGCTCGGTGAACGGGGCAGGGCGGATATCGTCTTCGACGTTGCTTCCAATCCCGAATTTCTCAAGGAAGGGTCCGCGGTCGCTGACTGCGCGAAGCCCGACCGCATCGTCATTGGGGTCGACTCGCCGGCGGCGGAAGCGGCTCTTCGGGAGGTCTACGCCCCGTTCAATCGCAACCACGAAAAGATCATCGTGATGGATCCGCGGAGCGCCGAGCTCACCAAGTACGCGGCCAACTCGATGCTCGCGGCCAAGATCAGCTTCATGAACGAGATGGCCAACCTCGCCGATCTCTTTGGCGCAGATATCGAGCGCGTCCGCATCGGCATCGGCGCCGATCCACGCATCGGCTACCACTTCATCTATCCAGGCGCCGGCTATGGCGGCTCGTGCTTCCCAAAGGATGTGAGGGCGCTGATCCATGCCGCAACAAGTGCGGGGTTCGAACCCGGCGTGCTGAAGGCCGTAGAGCGCCGAAACGACGCCCAGAAACACCTCTTGGTCGAAAAGATCGTCGCCCAGTTCGGCTCGGACCTGACGGGACGGACGTTTGCCCTGTGGGGCCTCGCTTTCAAGCCCAATACCGATGACATGCGCGAGGCGCCGGCCCGCGTCATCATGGAGGAGCTTTGGCGGCGCGGCGCCAAGGTGAGGGCGTTCGATCCCAAGGCGATGCCGACCTGCGAGAGCCTTTATGGCGATCGGGCGGACCTAGTCCTCTGTGCAACGCAGGAAGAGGCGGTCGAGGGCACCGATGCACTGGTCCTCGTCACCGAGTGGAAGAGTTTTCAGGCGCCGGACTTCGATTGGCTCCGCCGAAACCTCCGCGAGCCGGTGATCTTCGATGGCCGCAACATCTACGACCCGGCCATCGTGGCTCAGCATGGACTGCGCCTTTTCGCCATCGGGCGCGGCGACCGGACGACTGCGAATTAGCGCGGATGCCAAGGCCCCATGCGTCCTGCGAATCCATCGGCCAAGCCCTGCCCCATCATCGACCATTGCTGCCGATGCGGCCTTGCGAAGAGCAGGTTGAAGATGAGGCGCAGCGCGATACGCGGCGCGGTCTTGAGCCGCCACCCGAGGGGAATGGCGGCTTGCCGCCAGAGCCAGACGGAATTGCGGAAGAGGTAGTAGTGGCGCAACGCCCCGTGGCTCGCGTAGCTCCGGCCGAGCACGCTGATCGGCGCGCCGAACTCGTGCGCCATCGCGAGAGAAGGCAAGCGATAACAATGATATCCGGCCGCGCCGGCCCGGAGGCACCATTCGATATCGACGTAGTCGATGAAAAGGTCCTCGCGCATGCCACCCACAGCATCCAGCACCGCTAGCGGAATGAGGCAGCCCGAGGCGATAAGGTGATCAACCGTAACGGGGGCCGCCGAGGCGGCGTGGCTACCCGCCCGCGGCGGCAACCGTGCATCGACCGGTGTCGGGCCCACGGCCGCCGGCCGCATGTTGGCCGCCTTCAATGCGATGATTGCCTCGGCGAGCGTGGCAACCATGCCAGGCGGCGGCAGGCTGTCCTGGTCGAAAAGCACCACGGCGTCCGCGCCAGCGGCCTGGGCCATTCCGATACCGCGGTTCTGCGCGGCCGCAATGCCAAGATTCTCGCCGAGTGCGAGGCAGGACTCGCGCGGTTTCCCTCGTGCACTAACGAAGCCTGCCACGTTCATGCTTGACCCGTTGTCGACGATGACACTCTCGGCGACCTCACCGTGCAGCCGATCGAGCAGCCCCCCCAGCGCTGCCAGGTCCGGCTCGAAACTTACGATGATGGCGACGACGCGCGAGACCATGGCCTTCCAACGAGGTTTGAGCCGACCCGACCTTGGCCGATCCGCCCAGCGCTCATACGGCCGTAGGGCTGCAGCGGCAATGGAGGACGACGATCTTGCCCTGGCCGAGCGGACGTAACGGGTGGTCGGGACCGCGACCCACTGCCGCTATTCCCACGATACCGCGCTTTCGGATATAGACTCCCCGAGAGGGAAGCCGGGCCGTTTTTCGAAAAGCGCCAAGCGGAAGGGGCGGCGACAAGAACGGCCAGTTGGATGCCAGTCAGCAGATGACAAATGCCAAGAATAATGAAGTCGATGCTGGCGATATTCGGCGTGCGCTGAAATCAAACGTTGCTGCATTCATTGGTATCGGACTGCTGAGCGCGATCATAAACGTGCTCTATTTGACCGCGTCGTTCTTCATGCTCGAAGTGTACGATCGGGTCATTCCGAGCCATAGCGTGCCGACTTTGATCGGCTTGGGTATCATTGCGCTGGCGCTTTATGCCTTCCAGGGCGCCTTTGATGTAATTCGAGGACGCGTGCTCCTGCGCATCGGCGCGTCGGTCGACGAGTCGCTCCGTGGACAAGCGTTCGATGCGCTGGTACGGCTGCCCTTGTTGGCAGGATCGCGTGCCGAAGCCGCGCAACCTGTTCGGCACCTCGATCAGGTACGGGCATTTCTTTCGAGCACCGGGCCGGCAGCCTTCTTCGACCTCCCCTGGCTGCCCCTTTACCTCGCCATCTGCTACCTCTTCCATCCCGTCATCGGCCTGACCGCGACGATCGGAGCGGCGTTGCTCGTCGGCATCGCGCTGCTGACCGAATTTGCCGTGCGAGGACCGAACAAGGCCAGCTTGCTGCTGGGTATGCGCCGCCAGGCCTTCGCCGAAACCAGCCGCCGCAACGCCGAAGTGCTGGGCGCGATGGGTATGGAAGCACGCATGGCGGCGCGGTGGCAGGAGCTCAACGCGCCTTACCTCTCGGCCCAGGTCAAAGCCGGTGACGTCGTAACCGGCTTGGGTACGCTGACGCGGGTACTCCGGACGACGTTGCAGTCTGGTGTGCTGGCCGTCGGCGCCTACCTCGTCATCAACCAGGAGGCGACGGCCGGCATCATCATCGCAAGTTCGATCCTGACATCGCGCTCGCTCGCGCCGGTTGAGCAGGCCATCGCCAACTGGCGTGGCTTTCTGGCGGCGCGTGAGAGTTGGAAGCGACTGCGCGAGCTCTTTACCCTGCTCCCCGCCCCTGCGGCACGCCTCGATCTGGCAAGGCCTGTCGAAAGGCTGGTGGCAGAACGTGTCAGCGCCAATCCGCCGGGCGCCGAGAAGCTTGTCGTCCAAGATGTGAGCCTCGAGCTCCGTGCCGGGCAGGCCCTGGCCGTCATCGGGCCGAGCGGCTCTGGGAAGTCCTCACTAGCGCGCGTGCTGGTTGGTCTCTGGCGGCCGCAGCGCGGCAAGGTTCGGCTCGATGGAGCAGCGCTCGAACAATTGCCCGCCGCCGCGTTGGGCGCCGACATCGGCTACCTGCCGCAGACCGTGGAACTGCTGGTCGGCTCCGTCGGCGAGAATATTGCGCGCTTCGACCCGTCCGCAAAGGCTGAGGCGATCGTTGCGGCCGCCAAGGCGGCGGGCGTCCACGATATGATCCTGCGCTTGCCCGATGGCTATGAAACGCAGGTGGGCGAAGACGGCAGCGCTCTTTCCTCCGGCCAGCGGCAGCGCATCGCACTCGCACGTGCCCTCTACGGCGATCCGTTTCTGGTCGTCCTGGACGAGCCCAACTCAAATCTCGACGCTGACGGTGAAGCTGCACTTGCCGAAGCATTGTTTGCGGTGCGGCGGCGGGGGGGTATTGCAGTCGTAGTCGCGCATCGGTCCAGTGTGCTCGTCGCGACGGACCTCGTGTTGGCAATGGCCGAGGGGCGCATGGCAGCCTTCGGTCCACGCGATGAGGTGATGTCACGGATCGCGCGCCGGCCTTCGGCGCCGACGCCTACGCCGCTCAAGGTCGTTGGCGAAACGCCGGTGTCCTCGTGAGCGCGCCCCCGCAGTCCAGCATTCGTCGTTCGATCCGCCGGCATCTTGCCGTGGGTCTGCTGGGCATGGCTTTGCTTGTCGTTGTTGGGGGCGGGTTGGCCGCCACTACGGAGATCGCAGGCGCGGTCATCGGTCCGGGCGAGCTCACGGTCGAGTCGAACGTCAAGAAAGTGCAGCACCCCGACGGGGGAGTCATCGCCGAGCTCGACGTGCATGATGGCGACACGGTGACCGAGGGGGAGGTATTGCTCCGCTTGGACGACACCACCGCCCAGGCGGCGCTCGCGGCGGTGGTCAAGAACCTGCAGCAACTCGAGGCACGCGAGGCTCGGCTGGAGGCTGAGCGAGACGGCACCGACGCCATCGCCTACCCGGCGGAGTTGATCGAGGCGGCCGCGACCGATACCGACGCGACAGCCCTGATGGCAGGAGAAACCAAGCTCTTCGACTTGCGTCGCGCCGATCGTGAGGGCCAGAAGGCCCAGCTCAACGAGGAACTGCAGCAACTGACTGCGGAAATCGACGGCGACAACGGACAGATCGCGGCCCGGCGCCAGCAGATGTCGCTCGACAGTGCCGACCTCACGGACCTGCGGCCACTTCTATCGAAGAATCTCGTCGCAAGCTCGCGCGTGAGCGACCTGGAGCGCGCCATGGCAGTGCTCGATGGTGAGATCAGCGCCCTTCAGTCCTCGATCGCCCAGGCCAACGGCAAGATCAGCCAGACGCGGTTGCAGATCATCCAGGTCGATCAGGACATGCGCAGCCAGGTGGCAAGCGATCTCAGGGACGCGCAATCTCAGATTGCTCAGCTCGTCGAAAAGCGCATCGCCGCCGAGGACGCCCTTCATCATCTGGTGCTGCGCGCGCCGCAGGCGGGCCGTGTGCATGAGCTCAGTGTCCACACCATTGGTGGAGTTGCCGGCGCCGGCGAAACGCTGATGGAGATCGTCCCGGTGCAGGACGCATTGACCGTCGACTTCAAGGTTTCCCCCCAGGATATCGACCAGGTAAAAGTCGGGCAGCCGGCTATCCTGCGGTTTACCGCCTTCAACCAGCGCTCAACGCCCGAGGTAAAGGGGACGGTCATACTAGTGTCCGCCGACCTCACCACCGACAGCCGGACGGGAGCGACCTACTATACCGGGCGCATCACACCCGATGCCGACCAGCTCGCGCCCTTCGCAAAAAGTGGGCTGGTGCCCGGCATGCCGGTCGAGGTCTTCGTCCAGACCGGCGACCGCACCATCCTCAACTACCTCACCAAACCGCTAGCGGATCAAGTCACCCGCGCGTTTCGCAGCGATTGAGACGCAGTCGAGCGGTTCGAGTAAATAGCAGCCCCAATGACGAAGAAGCTCGATTTTATCATCTGCGGTGTTCAGAAATCAGGCACCAATACATTGCACGGGTTGCTCTCGACGCATCCAGACATCGCAGTAGGTCAGCGTCGTGAGTTGCACCTTTTCGACGATCAGAGCGTCGATTGGGAACATCCAGACTACGCCGCATATCACCATAAATTCGGCACGGCCGATGAGACAAAACTCTGGGGCGAATGTACGCCGGTATACATTTATATGCCCGGGTGCCTGGAACGGATCCGAGCCTATAACCCAGCAGTCAAGCTAATCGCGATATTCCGCGATCCTGTTGATCGTGCATTCTCCGGGTGGTGCATGGAATATGCCAGGCACGCAGACACGATGCTGTTTGCGGATGCCATCCGTGAAGGCCGCAGCCGCGTCGCTGCTGCTCCGGGAGGGTGGCACCGAGTGTATTCATACGTTGAGCGTGGCTACTACGGCCGCCAGGTCGAGAGGTTGCTATCGATCTTTCCGAAGGATCAGTTTCTAGCGGTCGACTTCTCAGATTTGAAAGTGAACCAGCAGGCGGTTCTTGATGCCGTCAGTGATTTCCTGGGTATTCGAAGGGCAAAGGCGCCAACTGAGCTATTGCATAAATTTCCCAAGGCTGTTTTTGACTATCCCTCGGCACTAACCGATCGGGACGAGCACTATCTCGCATCTCTCTATGCCGACGATAGTCGCACGTTCCGACAACTGACCGGACTTACCTGCCGTTCCTGGAGCTAGGGCTGGCCCGCAATAGCGCCAACTCTAGCTCCGTCCCGTGAAGTCCTCGGGATCATGCCTTACGCAAAAGCGAAGTCGTCGGCCACCAAGGAGCCGACGGCCACATGCTGTAGCGTGATCGTGTCAGAAGCATCGATCGTAATCAGCGTGTCGGTGCCACCGTTGGTTGCCGTGGCATTGGCCTGAATATCGGCAAAGCTGTCGAATCCAGCAATGCCCTGGAGGTTGATCACATCAACGACGCCGTCTCCCGGCGTGAAGTCAGTGATCGTGTCGTTGCCAAATCCGGGGGTAAAAATGAATGTGTCATTGCCGTCGCCGCCGGTCAGGGTGTCATTGCCTTTGTCGCCATAGATGGTGTCGTTACCCAGATCACCCATTATAGTGTCGTTGCCTTGGCCTCCACGAATGAAGTCGTTGCCCTGGCCTCCACGAATGAAGTCGTTGCCCATGGCGCCGGAGATGGTGTCGTTGCCCTGGCCGCCCTGCAGGGTGTTGTCGCCATTGTTACCGTTGATGATGTTGTCGAGCGTATTGCCGACCCCACTAAGAGGATTGGTGCCAGTCAGCGTCAGATTTTCGACATTTACCGGCAGCACATAGTTGATCGACGACAGCACAGTATCGTTGCCGCTCCCGATTCCAGAGAGCTCGATCACCTGATCACCAGGGTCGTCCACCACATAGACGTCGTCGCCAAGGTCGCCATGCATGATGTCGGCGCCCGGCCCGCCGTCGATCATGTCATTGCCCTGGCCGCCGTGAATGTTGTCATTACCGAGGCCGCCATAGATCGTATCGTTGCCCTGCGCGCCGTTCAGGGAGTTTGCAACACCATTGCCGATGATGGTGTCATTGCCGTTGCCGCCCATCGCGTTTTCGATGGTCGTCGTCAAATAGATGGCGACATCGTTGATGATTGGGGCGTTATCGAACTGACCGATCGACGACCAGTTGCCAGGCGTCAGGTCGATCGTCTGGTTGACGCTGTATCCCGAAGCATCGATCGTGTCCGTGCCGCCGCTGTCGTAGATCGTCTCGGCAACCGGGGCCCCGAAGTGGGCCATTGCGCCGGCGCTGAGATCATACGTCGTGTTGCCGGGCGCGGTGTTGGGGGCGCCATAGATCGATTGGACGGCGTAAATGTCAGCCATTTCCGGTGTCAGAACGAACGCCGCCGTCGAACCATCGTAGTTGCTCTGGTCGTTGTACGACATGATCGACCATTGCCAGGTATCGTCAGAATAAATGCTGCCGGTCGCACCCGTGTCCGAGTATGGCTCGTTTGTATACTCGCCATTGTAGGGGCCCATATGGCCGAGCCCCAGCGCGTGGCCTATCTCATGTACATAGGTCTGGAACCCGTAGCTGCCGGGACCCGTCAGGCCATCCTCGTAGCCGCCATCAAGATTTAACCAGCTTGTGCTGATATCGACTCTAGCGCTGAGCATGTGCCCGGAGGCGTTCCACGATGCACTTGTGCCCGCCGTGGGCTGGCCGGGGGTGGTTTCCGTATCCACAAACGTAATATCCGCGCCCCCGACCTGCGTGGAAAAGGTGACATTGGCCACCTGTTCCCAAGCCGTCAGAGCTTCCATCGCAAGGGTTTGTTCCGCGCCGTTCAGGCCGCTGATGTCGACACTAATGACGTTGCTCGAACTCGTATCCCAATGGTGAGGCAAATAGCCTTCCGTGGTCCAGTAGCCGTTGAGCAGGTAGTTCGCGAGCGTGGGTACATCAGCAAACGTCTTGGTCATTTTTGGAAAGATCCCCCGATTACGAAGTCAAGCTTATCGTGGCGCCACTTTTTGGGGAATAGGCAGCGGCTGCGGCCGATTAGCCTTCATTCCGCGCTTTGGCGTCACTGCTTGCCGCCAGCGGCTCGGCGAGATGATCGCTCTTCAAGCTGGCAAGCTTGGCGTTGCCGGATTCCGGCCGGCTAACTTGCGGCCAATGAGTTACGAACGCCGCATCTGTGTGCTAAAGCGCCGCCATCAAAAACCGAGCGGGATGTGGCAATGAGTGAGATGACGGCCGGCATGGGCACCGCCGTGCCGCGCGGGCGAAGCCCGATTGTCCGGATCACCGCCGAAGCGGTGCCGCGGCAGGCCATGCTTGACCTCCTCGAGGGCCTGCAGGCGTATCCCCTGTGGATTCGCCTCGCTGCCTACGACCTTCGACAGCGTTTCCGCCGCTCGTTTCTTGGGCCCTTCTGGTTCACGCTGTCGATGGGGATCATGGTCGGCGCCCTGGGCGTGGTGAACTCGACAGTGTTCGGCCAGGACGCGTCCAAGAGCCTGCCCTTCATCGCCACGGGCCTCATCTTCTGGGGGCTTCTCTCCAGTTGCATCAATGAAGGCGCAACCGTCTTCACTGCGGCCGAGAGTTTCATCCGCAACGTGCCGATGCCGCTCAGCGTCCATCTCTATCGGATGGTGGCGCGCAACGTCATGATCTGCGGCTTCAACATGGTGATCTATCTGGCGGTCGTCATCTGGTTCCGCCTCACGCCGGGCTGGGGCGTTCTGCTCGCCATTCCTGGCTTCGTGCTGCTCGTCTTCAACGCAACCTGGCTCGCGCTGGCCTCCGCGGTGCTTTCGACCCGCTTTCGCGACATTCCGCAGCTGATCACCAGCCTGCTCCAAGTGGTGTTCTTCATCACCCCGATCTTCTGGTCTCCGACAACGCTGCCGCATCGCATGGCCTTCGTCGACCTGAACCCGCTTTATCACCTTGTGGAAGTGGTGCGTGCACCACTTCTTGGGACGCCCGTGCCGGAGATGAGCTGGCTCTTTTGTGTCGGCCTCGCCGTCGTTGGCTTCCTGGGCACGGCCTGGCTCTACCGCCGGGCGCATGCCCGCATCGCCTATTGGGTCTAGCCGCATGACCTACATTTCGATCGAAAACCTCACCGTCGAGTTCGCCATTTTCGGCGCGAGCTCCCGCTCGCTCAAGAACAGCATCCTCGCCCAGGCGACGGGCGGGCGCGTCATGGCCGGCGCACGCGACATCGTGACCGTACGCGCCCTCGACAGCGTGAATCTCAAGATCAAGGAGGGCGACCGGGTCGGCCTCCTTGGGCACAACGGCTCAGGCAAGACCACGCTACTGCGCGTCCTCGCCGGCATCTACAAGCCAACCGCCGGGGCGATTGAAATCGAGGGTCGCGTTGGCGCGTTGCTCGATTCGAGCGCCGGCATGGATCCCGAATCCAGCGGCTACGAAAACATCTACCGG
>Ga0207639_10001181_pt1 | contig 17748 bp, 14 predicted proteins | sample KBSCornC32_FD_184299 | JGI IMG/M metagenome (GOLD analysis project Ga0207639, IMG submission 184299) | Corn rhizosphere microbial communities from Kellogg Biological Station, Michigan, USA - KBS Corn C3-2 (SPAdes) (version 2) | ecosystem: Host-associated > Plants > Roots > Rhizosphere > Soil ...
CACCCACACCTCGCCGGTGCAGATCCGCAGCATGGAGGCCCAGCCGCCGCCGATCTTCATGATCGCCCCCGGCAAGGTCTATCGCCGCGACTCCGACGCCACCCACAGCCCGATGTTCCACCAAGTCGAGGGCCTGGCGATCGGCGAGGGGATCACGCTCGCCGACCTGCAGGGCACGCTGACCGAGATGCTCAGCTCGATCTTCGGCGGAAGCCGCGAGGCGAGGATGCGGCCGCACTTCTTCCCCTTCACCGAGCCCAGCGTCGAGTTCGACGTCTCCTGCTTCCAGTGCGGGGGCACGGGTTCGCTCGCCGACGGCGAGCGCTGCAACCTCTGCAAGGGGATCGGTTGGATCGAGGTCGGCGGGGCCGGCATGGTCGATCCCAACGTGCTCGGCTTCGTCGAGTCGAACGGCTATGACTCCGAGCGGGTGCAGGGCTTCGCCTTCGGCATGGGCGTGGAGCGGATCGCGATGCTGCGCCACGGCGTGCCCGATCTGCGCCGCTTCTTCGACAACGACGTGCGCGTGCTGGAGCAGTTCTCATGAGGGTTCCTTACTCCTGGCTGCGCGAGTACTGCGACCCGGGTGTCGAGCCCGGGCAGCTGGCCGAGCGGCTGGCGATGACCGGCACCGAGGTCGAGCGGGTCGGAACTGTCGGCCCGCCTTCGGCCGAGGGCTTCGTCGTCGGCATGGTGCTGAGCGCCGAGCCGCACCCGAACGCCGACCGGCTGCGGGTTTGCGCAGTGGACACCGGCGACGGCGAGCGCACGATCGTCTGCGGTGCCCCCAACGTCGCCGCGGGACAGACCGTTCCCGTAGCACTGCCGGGAGCGACCCTTCCCGGCGGTCACAAGATCGGCCAGGCGAAGCTGCGCGGGGTCGAGTCGATGGGAATGATCTGCGCCGCGTCCGAGCTCGAGCTGGGGGAGGGACCCCCGGGCATCATGGTGCTCTCAGACGACGGGCTTGCCCCGGGGACGCCGCTGGCCGAGGTGCTGCCGATCGCCGAGCCTGTGTTGGAGTTGGAGGTGACTCCCAACCGGGTCGACTGCTTCGGCGTCTACGGCGTCGCCCGGGAGGTGCACGCGATCAGCGCCGCGCCACTCGCCCCCGAGCCGTGGACCGATGACGCCGTGACCGACGGCGACGGCGAGATCTCCGACTACGCCTCGGTCGCGGTCGAGGTGCCCGATCTCTGCCCACGCTTCACCGCCCGGGTCTTCACCGAGGTGACGATCGGCCCTTCGCCGGCCTGGCTGCGGGCGCGGCTCACCGCGGCGGGCCAGCGGTCGATCAACAACGTCGTCGACATCACCAACTACGTGATGCTGCTGATCGCCCAGCCGCTGCACGCATTCGACCTCGACAAGGTCCCAGGCGGAGAGCTGACAGTGCGCACCGCGATGGAAGGCGAGGAGATGACGACCCTCGACGGTGTCGAGCGCAGCCTCGACGCGGAGACCGTGCTCGTCTGCGATCGCAACGGTCCTTCGGGCATCGCCGGGATCATGGGAGGCCAGGTCTCCGAGGTCTCGGAGGGCACGACTCGGGTACTGCTCGAGGTGGCGAACTGGAACGGGACGAACATCCTGCGCAGCTCGCGGATGCTCTCGCTGCGCTCCGAGGCTTCGTCGCGCTTCGAGAAGCAGCTCCACCCCGAGCTCTGCATGCGGGCGCAGCGGATCGCCTCGCGGCTGATGGTCGAGCTCTGCGACGCCAAGCTGGTGCCGGGGACGATCGACGTCGCAGCTGAGATCCCCGCAACGCGGCCGCTGACGCTGCGCGGCGAGCGGGTCGAGGGCCTGCTCGGCATGGCGATCGCACAGGCCGATCAGGTCGCTTACCTCGAGCGCCTTGGCTTTGGTGTCGAGGTGAGCGGCGAGGACCTCGAGGTCACCGTGCCCCCCGATCGCGACGGCGACGTCACCCGCGAGGTCGACCTGATCGAGGAGGTCGGCCGCATCCACGGTCTCGATGAGCATTTGCCCAGCACCTTGCCGGCGGTGGGGGGCCGGGTCGGCGGTCTCAGTCGCGCGCAGCGGCTGCGCCGCCGGGCCGAGGACGCGATGCGGGATCTCGGCTTCGACGAGGTCGTCGGCTGGAGCTTCACCGATCCGCGACAGCCGGGACGACTGCGGATTCCCGCCGCGGACGAGCGGGCCAGTGGAGTCGTTCTGTCCAACCCGCTGTCCGAGGACCAGTCGGTCATGCGGACGACCGTGCTCGGCTCGCTGCTCGACGTTGCTCAGCGCAACCTCGCCCGTGGCGCCGACGCCGTCGCGCTCTTCGAGTCCGGCCGTGTCTACCTGCCCGATTCGACGAGCCGACAAAAGCCTGCGCTCGACGTCGGCGACAACGGCCTCGACGTTCTCGCCGGCGAGTTTGCCGGCGAGCGGCCTGCGCCCGATTGCGAGCCGCACCGGATCGGCTGTCTGGCCGTTGGGCCGCTGGCGGCCGGGTCCTGGCGCGGCGGCGGTGAGCCGGCTGACTTCTTCGCCCTGAAGGGGGTTCTCGAGGCCCTTGCCGGACAGCTCGGCACCACGATCATCTGCCAGCAGAACGAGGAGCCGTTCCTGCACCCAGGTCGTTCGGCCTCGGTCAGCGTCGGCGGGGCCGCGGCTGGATGGATCGGCGAGCTTCACCCACTGGTCTGTCGGGCCTGGGACATCGAGGCAGCGGTTGGCTTCGAAGTCGATCTGGCGGCCCTCGTCTCTGCCGCCTCGGCTGGCGAGGAGACCTATGAGGACGTGACCACCTTCCCCGCCATCTACCAGGACCTGGCGGTGATCGTTCCAGTCGAGCTGCCGGCCGCCGAGCTGCGCCAGACGGTCATGGCGAGTGGCGGTGAGCTGCTGCACGCCGCCGACGTCTTCGATCTCTACGCGGGCGAGCAGGTCGGCGAGGGCCGCAAGAGCCTGGCCCTGAGGCTGGAGTTCCGGGCCGCCGACCGCACCCTCACCGACGACGAGGTCAGCGAGCGGCGCGCCGCGATCGAGACCGCAGTGGAAACGATCGGGGGGTCGTTGCGTGCCTGATCGGTCCAAGCAGCCACTCGAGGGCGATCCGACCGCGCGGGTCCTGGTCGCTGGTGCCTCCGGCTTCACCGGCGCGCTGGCCGCGCAGATCGTCTGGCGCCACCCGAAGTTGGAGCTGGTCGCGGTGACCTCCCGCAGCGATCCCGGCAAGCGCCTCGACAGCCTCTACCCGCGCTACCGCGTGCCACTCGAGCTGAGCGAGCTCGACCTCGACGAGATCGAGGAGATCGACGCGGCGATCGTCGCCTACCCGCACGGTGCCTCGGCCCCGGCAGTGGCGGCCCTACGCGGCCTCGGCGCTCTCGTCGTCGACCTCTCCGCCGATTTCCGGCTTCGCGACCTGCCCACGTATGAGCTCTGGTACGGCCCCCACGGCGCGCCGGAGTTGCTCGAGGGCGCCGTCTACGGACTCAGCGAGCTCTATCGCGACCAGCTGCGCGATGCGGAGCTGGTCGCTACGCCCGGCTGTTACCCGACCGCCAGCCTGCTGGCGCTGGCGCCCCTGGCTGAGCGCGGCCTGCTCGGCGAGGTCTACGTCTCGGCGATGCAGGGCACCTCCGGCTACGGCCGCAGCAGCGACGACGCGGTCCACTTCAGCGCGATAACCGAGAACGCCTTCCCCTACAAGACCGAGGGACACCGCCACCGGCCCGAGATCGAGCAGGAGCTGGCGGCCCTCGGCAGCCCCGCGCACGTCACCTTCGTGCCGCACCTGCTGCCACTCGACCAGGGTGAGCTGGCGACCTGCTTCGCTCAGACGACCGAGCCGGTCGCCAAGGACGACGTGCAGGCGCTCTATCGCGAGCGCTATGAGGGTGAGCCGTTCGTGCGGGTCCTCGATGGCCCGCCTGACCTGCGCTCGGTGCGGGGCACGAACGAGTGCCATCTATACGTCACGGTCGAGGAGCGGGGCACGGTGATTGCCTTCGCCGCGATCGACAACATCTGGAAGGGCGCCTCCGGACAGGGCGTGCAGAACCTCAACCTGATGCTGGGTCTGGACGAGACCCTGGGGTTGCTGTGAGTGGCTTCTTCAAATCGCGCTGGGTCGAGGCGCCGGTTGGGATCGAGGAGCTCGATCCGGCTCAGTTGGCTCCCGGCTTCCGCGCCGGCGGTGCCCACTGCGGGCTCAAGGGTGGCGGCAAGACTGACATCGGTCTCTTGGTCTGCGATGCCGAGCGGGTCAGCTCGGCGATCCTGCTGACCCGCAACGCCTCCGCCGCCGCGCCAGTCCGGGTTTGCCGCAAGCGCTGCGACCAAGCCGGAATCCGCGCCGCCGTCGTCAACGCCGGCAACGCCAACGCCGAGACCGGCGAGCAGGGCTACGCCGACGCGATCGCGATGTGCGACGTCGCCGCCGAGCACCTGGCCGTGCCGGCGGAGTCCGTCGCGGTCGCCGAGACCGGCGTGATCGGCGTGCCGCTGCCGATCGAGGCAGTGCTCGGCGGCATCGGCGACGCCGCTGGGAATCTCTCGCCCGACGGTGGCGTCGCCTTCTCCGACGCGATCCTCACCACCGACCGCTGGCCGAAGCGCTGCACGCTGCGGACGTCGGAGGGCGTGACGATCTCCGCCCAGGCGAAGGGCGGGGGCATGATCCAGCCGAACATGGCGACGATGCTCTGCTTCGTCCAGACCGACGCCGTCGTCAAGGATCCCGACGCCGCCCTGCGCGCCGCCTGCGACGCCTCGTTCGAGCGGATCACGGTCGACGGCCAGATGAGCACCAACGACACCCTGCTGCTGCAGGCGACCGGCGCCTCGGGCCAACAGCTGCCGGCGGGCTTGCTCGAGGCGGTGCTGCTGCAGCTCGCGCTCGAGGTCGTCGCCGACGGCGAGGGGTCCTCGCGGGTCGGGCGGATCCAGGTCGACGGCGCCGCTTCGGAAGCCGAGGCCGAGCGGGTCGCAAGGGCGATCGCCAACTCGCCCCTGGTCAAGACGGCCCTCTTCGGCCGCGACCAGAACTGGGGGCGGATCGCCCAGGCCGCCGGCATGGCGTTGGCCGGCGAGGACCTGGAGGAGATCGGCGGCGACGCGATCGACAACAGCGAGCTCGCGGCCGACCTCGCCGAGGCCGAGATCGGCCTGCGCCTTGACCGCGGCGAGCACAGCGCCCATGTTTGGTTCTCCGATCTCGGCTACGAGTACGTACGGATCAACGCGGAGTACACGACATGAGCGGAGGGGGAGGCAGATGACCGAGCAGGCGCCGCAGTCGCGGGCGGCCCAGGTGAACGTCGAGACCCTGCTCGAGGCGCTGCCCTACATCAAGCAGTTCCACGGACAGACGGTTGTGATCAAGTACGGCGGCGCGGCGATGCGCGAGGACGCGCTGCGCGAGGCCTTCGCCACCGACGTCGTCCTGCTCAAGTACGTCGGCATGAACCCGGTCGTCGTCCACGGCGGCGGCCCCGAAATCAGTCAGTACATGGACCGCCTCGGCCTCGAGGTCCGCTTCCACGAGGGGCTGCGCGTCTCCGACGCGGAGACCGTCGAGATCGCGCGCATGGTCCTGGTCGGCAAGCTCAACTCCGAAATAGTCCAGCGCCTCAACGCCCATGGCCAACCGGCTGTGGGGCTCTCGGGCGAGGACGGCAGCCTCTTTCGCGTTGCGCCGGTCGCCAACGCCGACGAGGTCGGCTTCGTCGGCTCGATCGAGCACGTCGACGTCGCCGTGCTCAATCACATCGCCGCCGACTACATCCCGGTGATCGCCTCTTCGGCCTCCGACCGCGACGGTCAGTCATACAACGTCAACGCCGACGAGGCGGCCGGCAAGGTCGCCGCCAGGCTCGGCGCCCACAAGGCGATCTTCCTCACCGACGTCGAGGGTTGGCTGTCCGACCCGGCGGACACCGATTCGCTGATCGCAAGGGCGACGGTTGAGGAGGTCGAGAGCAGGCTGGCGGAGATCGACGGAGGCATGCGGCCGAAGCTGGCGGCTTGTGCCGATGCGATCAGAGGGGGGGCGGGGGCGGCCCACATCATCGACGGCCGCCGGCCGCACTCGCTGCTGGTCGAGCTCTTCACCGACGCCGGCATCGGCACGATGGTGACCCCGTGAGCGTTTCGATCGTTACGGTGATCTCCGGGGGTTCGGGTCCGTGGCGATCGGAACGCGAACCTAAGGTGGTTGCGTGAACCTGACCGACCTCCAGGCGCTGGAGGAGCGCTACCTGATGCGCACCTACAAGCGGGCGCCGGTCGAGTTCGTGCGCGGCGATGGGGCGCTGCTCTGGGATGCCGAGGGCAAGGAGTACCTCGACTTCCTCGGCGGCATCTCGGTCTGCTCGGTCGGCCACTGCAACCCGGAGGTGGTCGAGGCGGTGCGCGAGCAGGCCGGGCGGCTGATGCACACCTCGAACCTCTTCTACACCGAGCCGATGGTCCGGCTCGCGGAGCGGCTCTCGGAGTCGAGCCTCGGCGGCCGCGTCTTCTTCGCCAACTCAGGCACCGAGGCGAACGAGTGCGCGATCAAGATCGCCCGCAAGCACGCCCATCGGCGCGGCATTTCCGCCCCCGAGATCGTCAGCTTCGAGCGCGACTTCCACGGCCGCACCTACGGGTCCCTCTCCGCCACACCTGCGCTCGCCGCCAATCCCGACCTGGCGCCGATGTTGCCCGGCTTCCGCGCGGTCCCCTTCGATGACCCCGACGCGCTGCGCGCGGCGGTGGGGGAGAGCACCGCTGCGGTTCTGATCGAGCCGATCCAGGGCGAGGCCGGGATCTACCCGCTCAGCGACGAGACTCTGGTAGCGGCCCGCCAGGCCTGTGACGAGAGCGGCGCGCTGCTGGTCTTCGACGAGATCCAGACCGGCATCGGGCGCACCGGCTCGCTCTGGGCATACGAGCAGACGCCGGTCCGCCCCGACGTGATGACCAGCGCCAAGGCGCTCGGCGGCGGCATGCCGATCGCGGCCTGCGTCACCAACCCAGAGGCGGGCGAGGTGCTGGCGCCGGGCGATCACGGATCGACCTTCGCCGGCGGGCCGCTTGCCAGCGCCGCCGCCTTGGCGGTGCTCGAGATCGTCGACGACGCGGGGCTGCTGCGACGGGTCCGCGAGCAGGGAGGAAAGCTGTGCGACGCCTTGCTCGCCCTGGACGGCGTCGAGGCGGTCCGCGGTCGCGGCCTGATGCTCGGCGTCGGCCTCGACGATGGCGTCGACGCGGCGTCGATCGGCGCGGACCTGCTCGAGCGGGGCTTGATCGTCAACGTGCCCGAGCCCGGGACCCTGCGCCTGCTGCCGCCGCTGACGGTCGATTCGGACCAGATCGAGCGGGCCGTCGCCACGATCTCCGCCGCGCTCCTAAGCTACGCGCCTGATGAGCAAGCGTCCCTCTGAGCCCCGCGCCCTGACCAGCGGCACGGCCGAGCGCCTGGCGGCGATCGTCGAGGCGGCCGAGCAGGCTGCCTCGAAGGTGATCGACGACGCCGAGGAGCAGGCGCGCCGTCAGCTCTCGGAGGCCAGCGCCCGCGCCGATCGCATCGTCGCCGAGCGCCTGCGCGCCCTCGCCGACGAGCTCGACCCTCCTGCTTCGGGCCAGCGCGAACCGCACCTGAGGCCAGTGACCTCGGTCTCACAGCCAGATGCGCCCGCCGGGCCCCGTTCGGGCTCCGCCGGTGCCCGCCTGCTCGCCACCCAGATGGCAGTGTCGGGAAGCAGCCGCGAGGAGATCGCCGAGCGCCTGCGCAGCGGCTTCGACCTCGCCGATCCCAGCGAGATACTCGACGCGATACTCGGGCCCGAGGAGTAGGCGTGCACGAGGACCCGACCCGGATGATGCGCCAACCGGACGACGAGCACCGCCCGCACGGCAACATGCGGCTGCTGATCGCCGGCCTGGTCGCGGTGATCGTCGGCCTGCTGATCGCAGTCGTGGTCATCGCTAGCAGCGGCGACGGCGGCTCCACCTCGACGGTGACGACGGTGCCCAGCGAAACGAGCTCGACCACCGAAACGACGACCGGCTCGACCACCGAGACCACGACCTCGACTCCGACGGAAACGACGACGACGCCGGAAACGACCACCGAGCCCGAAGAAACGACCCCGACCACCACGACCCCGCCCGAAGAAGAAAACGGCAGCGGCGGCATCGGCGCTCCATAGTGGCATCGGGCTCGCCCGCAGACGTACGCACGGCCTCCTATGAGGCCGATCCAGGCGAGGTCCGCCGGGTCCTGCTGCTCTACTCGGGCGGACTCGACACGAGCGTGATGCTCAAGTGGATCCAGGACTCCTACGACGCCGACGTGGTCTGCCTCACGGTCAACCTCGGTCAGCCGGGCGAGGACTACGGCGTGATCGAGGACAAGGCAAGGCGACTGGGTGCGCTCGAGTGCCACGTCGTCGACGCGCGCGAGGAGTTCGCCCGCGACTACGTCATCCCCGCAATCAAGGCCAACGCGCTTTACGGCGGCGGCTACCCGCTCTTCACCGCGCTCGGCCGGCCGCTGATCGCCAAGCTCGCCGTCGAATACGCGCGGCGCAGCGGTTGCGACACGATCGCCCATGGCTGCACCGGCAAGGGCAACGATCAGGTGCGGATCGAGGCCACCGTCGCCACCCTGGCGCCGGAGCTGAAGACGATCGCCCCCGTGCGCTCGTGGCAGATGGGTCGCGAGGAGGAGATCGCCTATGCCCGCGAGCACGGCATCCCGGTCAAGGGCGGCACCGAGGTGGCGCCCTACTCGATCGACGACAACCTCTGGGGCCGCTCCTCGGAGGGCCGCTGGATCGAGGATCTCGACCATGCTCCCGAGGACGACGTCTTCCAGCTGGTGACCCGTCCCGAGCAGGCGCCCGAGGAGGCGGAGGTGGTCACCGTCGAGTTCGAGGCCGGGGTCCCGGTTGCTTTCAACGGCGAGCGCCTGACCCCGGTCGAGCTGCTCGAACGGGTCGCCGAGGCTGGCTGCCGGCATGGCGTCGGCATCGTCGACCACATCGAGGATCGCATCGTCGGCCTCAAGGTGCGCGACATCTACGAGATTCCGGCGGCGGCGATCCTGCTGCCCGCCCATCAGGAGTTGGAGAAGCTGGTCGGCACGATCCACCAGAACCAGCTCAAGCCGAGCCTGGACCAGAAGTGGGCCTACTTGGTCTACGCCGGGCTCTGGTGGGAGCCACTGCGCACCGACCTCGACGCATACATGGACGCGGTCAACGCCCAGGTGACCGGCACGATCGGCCTCAAGCTCTTCAAGGGCAGCGTGCGAGTCGTCACCCGCAGCTCGCCCAATGCCGTTTACGACGCCGACCTCGCCTCATTCGCCGAGTCCGGCGGCCTCTTCTCGCAAACCGCCTCGCCGGGCTTCATCGAGCTCTGGTCGCTGCAGTCGCGGATGGCCTACAGAATCCGCCAGCGCGGGGAAGGGGAGTAGATGGCCTACGACAGACTCGGCAAGGTGGCGATCCGCTTCGCGGTCAAGTACGTGCGCCGTCGTTACCGTCGCCAAATCCGCATCGGCGCCGGAGTAGCGGCGGTTGCATTGGCGATTGCGGCTTACGCCGCGACGCGCAACGTGCCTGAGGGCTAGCGTAGCCTCGACGCCTCAGTGGCGCGAAAGCTCGCGACAAAGGCGAGAGGCCGCACGCTTCTCGTCGCCCTCCTGTGTGCACTGCTGGCGCCGCTCGCGCTGGCGGCTGCCCCTGCTTGCGCAGCCAACATCTCGGCCTTGCAGCACAAGGTCTCCGCTGGACGGGAAGAAGCCGGATCGCTGGCCGGCCAACTGCAAGCGGCGCAAGGGGAACTCGCCGCGGCCGAAGAGGAAGCCGCGGCGACCAGCGCTCGCGAGCAGAAGCTGACCAGGCTGCTGGAGACCGGCGAAGAAAAGGCCGCGCGACTGGCCGCTGAAGTGCAGCGGACCAAGCGCCGGTTGGTTGCCGAAAAAAGGCGCCTTCACCGAGCGCGGGACGCCCTCGCCGCGCGCCTCGTCGCAATCTACGAGAGCGGCTCACCCAGCACCGCCAGCATCATCCTCGCCTCCGACAGCATCGACGAACTGGCGACCCGGACCGAATACCTGGAGCGAATCCAGCAGTCCGACTCCGACCTGGCCGCCCGCGTCGCCCAGGTCCGCCGCACCGTCGCCGCCGCCCTCCAGCGCGTCGCCGCCCTCGAGGCCCGCGTCGTTTCCTACAACGAACGCCTCGCCAGCGCCCGCTCCGAAGTCGCCAGCGTCCGCGAAAAGGCCGAGGCCGCCGCATCGCACCTGCACTCAGTGGCTGCAACCCGCTCCGCCGCACTGGCCACCCTCAAGCACAAGATCGGCCAGTGGACCAGTGACATCCAAGCGGCGAGGGCAGCCGAAGCCGAACGCATCAGCGCCGAAGAAGCGGAAACCGAAGTAGAACGCTGGCTCGGCGGGCCATACGCCATTCCCGCCTACATCGTGATGTGCGAGTCCGGCGGCAACTACGGAGCCGTCAACCCGTCGTCCGGAGCCGGAGGCGCCTACCAAATCCTCCCGTCCACCTGGCAGCTCTACGGCGGCCAGGGGCAGCCCCAGAACGCTCCTAAGGCCGAACAGGACAGAATCGCCGCTGAAATCTGGGCCGACTCTGGCCCCAGTGCCTGGGTCTGCGGTTAGCGCCGGTCCCGGCAGGGGTGGAGCGTCTTGCACTTTTTCGGCAATCCCTCGCGGCGCCAGCAGCAGCGTCTCCACCGAAAAAGTTAAGCGAAACCCCTGCCGGGACCGGCGCCCTCCGAATACCCCGGAACTAGCGCGAAAGTCCCACAAATCTGCCTCGTGCCATCTGACCCGCTTGGCATGATCGCTCCTTCGTGACCCCTCCCTCAGCCGTCCATCTGCATGCCCACAGCGAGTACTCGCTGCTCGACGGTGCCTGCAAGATCGAGGCGATGGCGGCGCGTGCCGCGGAGATGGGACAGCCGGCCCTGGGCTTGACCGATCACGGCGTGATGAACGGAGCCGTCGACCTCTACAAGGCCTGCAAGAAGCATGGGATCAAGCCGATTGCCGGCTTCGAGGCCTACTTCGTCGACGACGTCAAGTCGATCAAGGAGAAGCCGAAGTACGAGCGCAACCATCTGACCCTGCTGGCCGAGAACGACGCCGGCTTCTCCAACCTGGTCAAGCTCACCTCGGCCGGCTTCCTCGAGGGCTTCTCGCGCGGCAAGGCCAACGTCGACATGGAGATGCTCGCAGCCCACGCCGAGGGCGTGATCGTGCTCACCGGCTGCCTGCAGTCGCGCTTCTGCCGGCGCCTGATTGAGGAGCGGCCCGACGACGCCCGCGCCCACCTCGACGATCTGATCCAGGCCTTCGGGCCCGAGCAGGTCTATTTCGAGGTGCAGAAGAACGGCATCGCCGAGCAGGACAAGGCCAACGAGGGGATCGTCCGCTACGCCCGCGAGCTGGGCCGGCCGCTGGTCGGCACCGCGGACGTCCATTACCTGCGGCGAGAGGACTTCGAAGACCACGCGGCGCTGCTCTGCGTGCAGACCAAGTCGACCCTGGAAGCGCCGAAGATGAGCTTCGACACCAACGAGTTCTATCTCAAGGACTCCGAGGAAATGACGGCCTCATTCGCCGAGTGGCCGGAGGCGGTGCCAACCACGCTCGAGATCGCCGAGCGCTGCAACATCGAGATCGAGCTGGGCAAGCTGCTGCTGCCGCGCTACCCTACGCCCGACGGCGAGGAGCCGGAGGCGATGCTGCGCCGCGTCGCCGAAGCGGGGATGCGAGCGCGCTACGGCGATCCGCTGCCGGCCGAGGCGGTCGAGCGGATGGAGTTCGAGCTCGGCGTGATCGAAGAGATGGGCTTCCCGTCCTACTTCCTGATCGTCTGGGACTTCGTCCGCTACGCCAAGGACAACGGAATTGCGGTTGGTCCAGGCCGCGGATCGGCGGCAGGCTCGATCATCGCCTACGCGCTGACCATCACCGACATCGATCCACTTGCCGAAGACCTGCTTTTCGAGCGCTTCCTCAACCCGGGCCGCAAATCGATGCCCGATATCGACATCGACTTCTCGGTCCGCGGCCGCGAGCGAATGATCCGCTACGTCGCCGACAAGTACGGCCGCGAATCGGTCGCCCAGATCATCACCTTCGGCAAGATGGCCCCGCGCGCGGCCACCCGCGACGCCGCCCGCGTGCTCGGCTTCGACTACGGCACCGGCGACCGGCTGGCCAAGCAGATCCCGGAGCCGATCATGGGCCGTAGCCCCTCCTTCGAGGAATGCCTCAAAGACGGGCAGGAGCTGAAGAAGACCTACGACGCCGAGCCCGACGCGAAGAAGATCATCGACGTCGCCCAAGGTCTCGAGGGGATCATTCGCAACAACTCGATCCACGCCGCCGCGGTGGTGATCGCAGACCGTCCGCTGCAGGAGGTGGTGCCGCTGCAGCTGGCGGAGGACAAGACCGCGCCAGCGCCCGCCAACGGAGCCGGCAAGGCCGAGCGCCAGTACAAGATCGTCACCCAGTACTCGATGGGTCCGATCGAGGAGATCGGGCTGCTGAAGATGGACTTCCTCGGCCTACGCAATCTCGACGTGATCGAGGACGCGATCGACATCATCCGCCGCTCGCGCGGCGAGGAGGTCGACATGGAAGCGATCCCGATCGACGACGCCAAGACCTACGCGATGCTCGCCCGCGGCGACTCGACCGGCGTCTTCCAGTTCGAGTCGGAGGGCATGCGCGACGCGTTGCGCAAGGTCGGACCGACCGAGTTCGCCGACCTGGTGGCGCTCGGCGCGCTGTATCGGCCCGGCGCGATGGCCTACATCCCCGCTTACGCCAAGGGCAAGAAGGACCCCTCGACCGTGCGCTACCCGGACCCGCGCCTACGCGCGATCACCGAGGAGACCCACGGCTGCGTCGTCTATCAGGAGCAGCTGATGGCGATTGCCCGCGAGATGGCTGGGTTCTCCGGAGCCGAGGCAGACGATCTGCGCAAGGCGATCGGCAAGAAGAAGCGCGAGCTGATGGCGACGATGAAAGACAAGTTCATGCAGGGCCTGGCCGAATCGAACACCGACCCGAAGGTGGTCGCCGACCTCTGGAAGCTGAACGAAGCCGCCGCCGACTACTCCTTCAACAAGTCCCACGCTGCCTGCTACGGGCTGATCTCCTACCGCACCGCCTACCTCAAGGCCAATTACCCGGCCGAGTACATGGCCGCGGTGATCTCCTCGGTGATGAACACCAAGGACAAGGTGCCCTTCTTCGTCAACCGCTGCGAGGAGATGGGCATCGAGGTGCTGCCCCCCGACGTCAACTCCTCCGACCACAGCTTCGTCGTCTCCGACAACGCGATCCGCTTCGGCCTCGACGCGGTCAAGAACGTCGGCCACGCCGCGGTCGAGGCGATCCTGCACGCGCGGGAGGACGCTCCGATCGCCTCGATCTGGGACTTCTGCGAGCGGGTCGACTCGCGGGCGGTGAACAAACGTGCGATCGAATGCCTGATCAAATGCGGCGCGCTCGACTCCACCGGGGCCACCCGCAAGGGCATGCTCGAGGCACTGCCGGCAGCGCAGTCGGCGGGGCAGAAGGCCCAGGAGGACGCCCAGCTCGGGCAGGGCTCGATCTTCGACTTCGGCGAGGAGGCAGGGGCGGGCGCGCACGCGACCCAGGCGCACCACCGGCCGCCGATCTCCACCGCGGAGTTCGAGCGCGCCGAACTGCTGGCGATGGAGAAGGAGACCCTTGGCACCTACCTCTCCGAGCACCCGCTGATCGAGGTCCGCGGTGCCCTGCGCGCCCGGGTCGATTGCGGCATCGCCGCCCTCGCCACCAAGCAGGACGGCTCCTGGGTGACGGTCGGCGGCATCGTCACCGAGTGCAAGAAGATCCGCACCAAGAGCGGCAACCAGATGATGTTCGCCACGCTCGACGACGTCGAGGGTCAGGTCGAGATGCTGGTCTTCAAGGCCGACCAGTCCGAGAGCGCCGCGGTGATCGAGCCCGACGCGATAGTGATCGTCCGCGGCCGCCTCGACCACAAGGACCGCGGCGAGACCAAGCTGGTCGTCCAGGAGGCCGAGCGCTTCGAGCCCGACGCCGCGGAGATCGCCGCCGCGCCGGCGGTAGCCAGCGCGGCGAGCGGGCCGTTCAAGGTGGAGGTAGCCGTAACCGCCTACTCCGAGGCGCTGATCGAGGAAATCAAGGCCGTGCTCGAACACCACAAGGGTCCCGAAGAGGTTCGGGTCGCTTTGATCGGCACGGACGGGCGGACGACTGAGCTGAGGTGCGGCGACAACTACCGGGTGCGATCCTCAGGGCACTTGCGCAGCGAGTTGGACCACATCCTCTCCAGCGCCACCGCCCTGGCCGCCTGACCGTTGCAAGACGGCGCATCTCGAAGTCCTCGGTCGATCTCGTGCGTAGCACGCCACGCTCCTGTGTCCCTCCGAACTGCTTGGTTTTCGCGGTCAGGGGTCCGTAGACTTCTTTTATGCCAGCCATTCGCGAGAAGACGGGCGAGTGTCGCCAGTGCCGCTCGTTCTGCGACAAGATGGTTGAGCCGCGCGGTTGCGTCGAAATGCGCTGCCGATACCTCTACTCATTCGTCGACATGCTCACCGGCAGCCAGTACGTCGGCTGCATGCAGGACGTCTTCGCCGCCAAGGTCGACCTGGAGGCCGTGCTGGAGCCCGGCGGCTTCGGCGGCGTGAAGATGACCGGTGACGCGCTGCCGCACTGCCAATTCTCGGTCGAGCAGGCATACGAGGGAGAGGGCGAGTCATACGACTGCGTCAACCGGCGCTTCTTCGACTGCTCCGATGCGGGTCCCGAGGGCATCAAGGCCTTCGATCTGCGCGACGTCTGAGCACGGCTGACGCGACACGGTTCCGTATACGATCCCGCGCCATGAGCGACCAAACGGCAGTAGCAGAGGCAGAAAAAGAGAGTCTGATAGCCGAGGCGGCAGGTGGTGACGGGGCCCCCAGCGAGGGACCCAAGTTCACGCTCGAGCTGAATCAGGACCAGAAGGACATCCGCGAGTGGGTGCACGGCTTCGCCGAGGGCGTCGTCCGTCCCGCCGCGGCGGAATGGGACGAGCGCGAGGAGACCCCCTGGCCGGTGATTCAGGAGGCCGCCAAGATCGGCCTCTACAGCTTCGAAGCGCTTGGCCAGTTCTTCGCCGACCCAACCGGGCTGACGCTGCCGATCGCCAACGAGGAGCTCTTCTGGGGCGACGCCGGCATCGGCATGGCGATCATGGGCACCTCGCTCGCCGTCGCCGCGATCTTCGGCCAGGGCACAGGCGAGCAGATCGGCGAGTGGATCCCGCAGTGCTTCGGCAGTCCCGAGGACCCGAAAGTCGCTGCCTTCTGCTCCTCGGAGCCCGACGCCGGCTCCGACGTCTCTGCGATCCGCACCACCGCCAAGTACGACGAGGCCAAGGACGAGTGGGTGCTGAACGGCCAGAAGGCCTGGGCGACCAACGGCGGTATCGCCGACGTCCACGTCGTCATCGCCTCGGTCGATCGTGAGCTTGGCTCGCGCGGCCACGTCGCATTCGTCATCCCGCCCGGAACCAAGGGCTGCGAGCAGGGGGCCAAGGTGAAGAAGCACGGCCTGCGCGCCTCGCACACCGCCGACGTCCACCTTGATGACTGCCGCGTGCCGGGCTCCTGCCTGCTCGGCGGCAAGGAGAAGCTCGACGAACGCCTCGCCCGCGTGCGCGAAGGCAAGAAGAGCAAGTCGCAGGCGGCGATGCAGACCTTCGAGGCGAGCCGCCCCACGGTTGGCGCCCAGGCGGTCGGCATTGCCCGGGCCGCCTACGAGTACGCGCTCGATTACGCCAAAGAGCGCTCCCAATTCGGCCGGCCGATCATCGAGAACCAGGCGATCGCCTTCACGCTCGCCGACATGAAGTTGGAGATCGACGCCGCCCGCCTGCTCGTCTGGCGCGCCGCCTGGATGGGCCGCAACGGCCACAAATTTGAAAACGCCGAGGGCTCGATGTCGAAGCTGAAGGCCGGCGAGGTCGCCGTCTGGTCGACCGAGCGGGCGATCCAGATCCTCGGTGGCAACGGCTACACCCGCGAGTTCCCGGTCGAGCGGATGCACCGGGACGCCAAGATCTACACGATCTTCGAGGGCACCTCGGAGATCCAGCGGCTGGTCATCAGCCGCGCGATCTCAGGCGTTCACGTCAAATAGCCAGCTCTCGGTTGGCGCCTTGGTCGCACTATTTGCGACCAAGGCGCCAATACAGCGGTTATCGGCTCAATGCTTCCGTCGCCCGAGGCCGGTTCGGCGTAGGCGCTTCGCTGCCTGCACTTCTTGGCGGTCCGGGCCTTTCTTGGCGGGCCCGGGTGTCTCCAGGGTCGCCGGCAGGCCCTCGAACCTAGGCTCCGAGAGGAAGGCGGCGAGGCCCTGCTTGCCCATCTCGCCCTTGCCGAGGTTGGCGTGGCGATCGCGGCAAGAGCCGAGCGGCGCGGCGGCGTCGTTGACGTGCAGACACCGGAGACGGTCGAGGCCGACCTTGGCGTCGGCTTCGTCGACGACCTTCGCCAGGTGCGCCTCGTCGGTGATGTCGTAGCCCTGGACGAAGAGGTGGCAGGAGTCGAGGCAGAGGCCGAGGCGTTTGCCGCTGCCGGCAAGCTCGATCAGCTCGGCGGTCTGGTCGAAGTCACGGCCGAGCAGGCCCTTGTGGCCGGCCGTCTGCTCGAGCAGCAGGGGGCAGCGCTCGCTGTCCTTCAGCGCCGCGGCAATTGTCTTGCCGGCGCGTTTCATCGAGGGGCCAAGCGGCTCTTTCACCTGTGCGCCCGGGTGCAGGACGACGCCCGCGGCGCCGATTTCGTCGCCGATCCGCAGCGCGTGAGTGAGCGAAGCCTGTGACTTCTTGCGCAGCTCCTTGTCCTTGCTGGCGCAGTTGATCAGGTAAACGGCGTGGATCACCACGGCTTCGACCGGCGAGCTCGCCATCGCCTCTTTGAAGGCGGCGAAATCCTCGGCCCCGTATTTGGTCGGCCGCCACATCCGCGGGCTCTGGTTGAAGATCTGGATCGATTCGCAGCCACGCTCGGCGCCGCGCTCGATCGCCTTGTCGAGCCCCCCGGATGTCGAGACGTGCGCGCCGATCAGCATTGGGGGCGCATCCTACGGAGCCAACCTGGGTGGGGCGCCGATCAGGGCCGTTCATCTAGATTGCCCACGTGCCTGAAGACACCCCGATCCGAGTCCGATTCGCGCCGTCGCCGACCGGCGCCCTGCACATCGGCGGCGCTCGCACCGCCCTCTACAACTGGTTGGCGGCGCGTCATGGAGAAGGGGAGCTGGTGCTGCGGATCGAGGACACCGACCGCGAACGCTCGACCGATGAGAACGTCGCTCAGATCATCGACGCGATGGAATGGCTTGAGCTCGACTGGGACGTGGGGCCAATCTCGCAGGCCTCCCGGGCCGATCGCCACGCTGAGGCGTTGCGGCAGCTGCTCGACTCCGGCGCCGCCTACCGCGACTCCGCGACCGCCAAGGACGTCGAGGCCTGGAAGGCAGAGCACGGCGCCGGCCGCGGCTACCGCGGCGAGCCGTCCTCCGGCGCGGGCGCCGCAGTGCGCCTGCGCGTGCCCGACGAGGGCGAGACCGTGGTCGACGAGTTGATCCGCGGCCCGGTCAGCTTCCCCAACCGCAGCTACGACGACTTCGTCATCGCCCGCGGCGACGGCTCGGTCCTCTACAACTTCGCCGTCGCGGTCGACGACGCTGAGATGGGGATCACCCAG
>Ga0207639_10001182_pt1 | contig 17734 bp, 14 predicted proteins | sample KBSCornC32_FD_184299 | JGI IMG/M metagenome (GOLD analysis project Ga0207639, IMG submission 184299) | Corn rhizosphere microbial communities from Kellogg Biological Station, Michigan, USA - KBS Corn C3-2 (SPAdes) (version 2) | ecosystem: Host-associated > Plants > Roots > Rhizosphere > Soil ...
GACGAGCGCGGAGCGCGGGGCGGGTTTTCCTGGAACGAGCTTGGTCGATGCGGACGTCACGGTCATTCTCCCTCCGACAGGCGAGGGAAAACCTACACCTCGTTCGCGCCCGCGCCGCGCGATCTTTTGTTTCGAGACGCCCGCTCTCGCGACGTGGCGCAGATTGGCGAGAGAAATTGCGCATTTGCTGGAGTGACCGCCGCCCCGCGGGGTGGTGGCCGCGTCACCTACCTGGCGCCATCAGTCGGCGTAATTCCGTACGTTTCCTTGCAGATGAATACGCGAGAATTCGAAATTTATTGGGAAAACTTTGACGGGGAACATGAGACGATGAAGACGCGTGGCCATGCCGAAAGACGTCCGCAGGTCGCTGCCGAGGGTTTCGTACGAGCAGCGAATTCGCCTTCTCGGCGAGGACGGCAAGCCCCTGATCGTGGGCCGGACCATGAACCTCAGCCCTTCCGGAATCTATGTCCGCGCACCGAACGGCTGCGAGATCGGGAGCGAGGTGACCTGCGATCTGCCGCTGCCGGGCGGGACGCGACAGCTGCGCGGGCGCGTGACCCGCACCGAGGCCCACGCCGACGAATCGACCGGCATCGGCATCCAGTTCGTCGATCTCACCACCGGCGACAGCAGCAGCTTGCATCGCGTGCTGGAGGGCGGCGCGCCCCGGCCCGTCGCGGTGAAGGTGATGTTCGAAGGGATGAGCAAGCCGATCAAGTGCCACGGCACCGTGACGGCCGACGGGATCCGGCTCAGCACGTCCCTCCCGTTCCTGCGCCTCGGCTCGGACGTGCAGGCTGTCTACGACGGCGAGGAGGCCCGCGGTGCCCAAGGTGCCACTGCCGACACGAAGGTCGACGCGCGCGGCGTCCTGACTGGCGTGCGGCTCGAGCCGGTCGGGGGCGACGGCGTTCCGCGCCTCGGCGTGGACGTCGACATCGAATCGCGAAGGCCCTTCGATCCTTCAGTGGCGCGAACACCCGAGCTATCGCGCGAGGACGCCTCGGTGGGTGGGGCCTTCACGGCGTGGGAAGGGCTGCCGGCTGGCGCCGCTCGGCCGACCGAACCTGCGGTGGTCGCCGAGCTGGCAGGAGAGGCGCGCGAGGTCACCGCCGTGCGACCGCGGCCGGTGGCGGGGAAGCTGGCGCGACGATTTTCGGCCCTGTCGGGCTGGGCGTTCGTGATCGTGGCGATCGGGACCTTCGGGTTCGTGTATCTGGCCATCACGCGCCTCGGTCCCGGGACCGACGAGAGCCGTCGCCCGGAGCTCGCGGGTGGGGCCGGGGAGGCGGCGCCCCCGCGCCTCGGCGGCGCGCCCCTGAAGCGGCCGCCGCTGGTGGTCCCGTCATCGGTCCCGGGGCCGGCCCGCGACATCGAGGCGGCGCCCGATCCGGGCGGTCCCAAGCGCGACGGCGCGACTGCGGCGACGGCCACCGCGACGGGCACGACCACGGGCACGACCACGGGCACGACCACGGGCACGACCACGACAGACAGTGAGAGGCCGGCCGCGCGCGCCGCGACCCGAGGACGCAGCCGGCCGCGGATGTCGACCGACCCCGGCTCGGCCCGGAGCGCGACGAGCTCGCCGTTCCAGCTCAACGAGGGCAACGGCCGTTACGAGCTGCGTCCGGGAGCGACCATCGACATGAAGGGTGAACCTTTGATCGGGCTGGGCGGCATCGCGGCGGCCGCCGGCGGCAAGGCCACGAACATGCGAGGCATCAACGTCGTCGTCGAGACGGGCGTGCTGTACCACGAGGTGTCGCTGCCCCAGGTGGAAGCGGACGGGCGGTTCGGCGTGCAGGTGTCGCCGTCCTGGCCGACGACCTTCGCGATCGTCGGCAAGTCACCGGCCGGCTTCACGGTCTCGTTCGGGACGCCGGCGCCGGCCAACGCCCACCTCGACTGGTTCCTGATTCGTTAACGCGGCTTCGCGGCGATCGAGCTGGGAACCCTGGGAGGGTTCCCAAGCCCTCCGGCCAGCGCGCTCCGGCGAGCGAAGCCGCCTCCGCGCTGCCGTTGGAGGTCGCGTGCCTGCGCCTGCCGGGGGCTTGGACCCGCTCGCTGCGTTCGCTCCGATGTGGGGGCGCCACAGATTCGGATCGCGTGAGGCACTCGCCTCGCTCAGCGACCTTCGACGTAGATCGTCTCCAGATCCAGGCGATCCGCGGGGAGGGGGAGGGGAGCGGCGGCGTCCCGGGCGCCCACGAAGAAGGCGTGCGGCGACCCGGCCTGGCTCTCGCTCAACCAGGGCGCGTGGAACATTCGACGCGCGACGATCGCGTACGGATAGCTCCACGATGGCGCAAACCCGAATCGCAGGTGGAAAGGTTGCCAGCGGCCGTCTTCGCCTCGGGTCCGGGCGAGCACGTAGCTCACCACCCGCTCCGTCTGCACGGCGGACCAGCGGGAGTCCACCCGGTAGTAGCCGCGCATCACCAGCACCCCCGCGAGCGCGAACAGGGCCAGGTAGGCGGCCACCACGGCACGCCCGGCCGGCGCCCGCGCGATCCAGGCCAGGAACGACGCCACCGGGAAATAGGCCACGGGCAGGAGCACGCTGACGTAGTGGGCATACCCGCCCTTGCCCGACAGAGCGTAGAAGCCCGCGATATCGACGAGCGCGATCACGTACACGACGCCCATCGCGTCGGGCCGTCGCGCGCCGCGCCGCCGGAATGCGACGAACGCTCGGCCCGCGCCGGTGGCCAGCGCGGCCAGGCTCACCAGCCACGACAGGACATGCATCGACCACAGGAACGCGACCGGACCCGCGGTGCGGAAGAACTCCGTGGTCTGGCGCGCGCCGGTCCCGCCCCAGAACCGGAAGTGATCGAACGGGAACCAGAACCCGTGCTGCCACAGGAACGAGATGTCGGTCGTCGCGAAGCCGAAGAAGTAGAGGTATAGCCCGGCCAGCGTGCGCAGATCCCGCGTTCCCCCCTGTGACTTGGCCATGAGCAGGCGGGTGTTCGAAAATCCCGTGCGCAGCTCGTGGACCAGATAGGGGACGTAGCAGACCGCACCGATGAGCGCGCCGGCCGCGAGCCACCGCCATGCGATCCGCGGCCGGAAGATCACGACGACGGCCAGCGCCAGCGGCCAGTAGTGCAGCAACGACAGGTGGATCTGGAACCCCGCGACCAGCAGGAACCCGATCGGCAACGCCGCGCGCGAGGGCGCCGCGCCCGGCGTCCGGCTCTTTCCGATCACGCGGAACAGGGCGGCGACGAAGCAGGCCGTGGCGCTGGTCATGACGTAGCCGGGCCACGTGCTGTTCGTGTAGATGACCCACCACGGGGCCGCCAGCAGGAACAGGAACGAGACGGCCCCCGGGCGCGCCAGCGCCGCCCGGACAGGCGCGAGCGGGTCGAGCGGCAGGCGCGCGACGCCCCTCGGCGGCTCGATGCCGTCGATCCCATCGGTGGCCCGCGCCAGCGCGAACACGCTCAGCAAGCCGAACATCGAGAACGAGAAGCCGGCGACCAGGGGCGACGTCACGAAGAGCTGCGACAGCGCGATGATCCAGAAGAACAGCGGCCCGGGGTGCAGCGCGCGGGTGCCGCTCACGGAATGACCGAGCGCAGGAAATTCTTCGCCGCGCGCGATCCCGACGCCGATGCTCCAGAACGACGCCTCCTCGGGGCTCAGGCGGGCGTGCCACGCGGACCACAGCCGCACGGCGACCGCCGCCAGGGCGAGGGCGAGCGCCAGCGCCGCCACCGCCGCCCCTGCCCTTGGGAGGGCGGCGGCGCGGCGGACCGGCTGCGGCTCGTCGGGCACGGCGCCAGCGTATCCGCGCGCCGGAGACGGGTAAAGGTGGCGGGGGCCTCCGTGAAGTTTCGTTAAGCCGGGTAACTCGGGTCCGGGTGCCTGCGTCTAAGTGTATGTGCCCGTCCCGACCCTGTCCGACGTAACCACCCCCCGGAGCCGCACGTAGACGCATAAACCTCAGGAGATCACATGAGCCGCACGCCCTCGAAGCGCAGGTACAGCATCGGTGAGCTCGTCACCGCCGCCTACAAGGAAGCCGGTCGCGTGACCAGCGATCCCCAGGTCGCCGCCATCGTGGCGAGCCGGACGCTGGCGAGCTGGTTGGTTCGCTCGAGCCATCCCGAGCTCCTGCTGAAGCTGCAAGTCCCTCTGGCCTGACCTCGGCCGGCGCGGCGTCGGTCGCGAACGCGGCGATCCCTCCGCCAACGGTCGTTTCTTTGGCGGCGACGCACGTCGTATGGTCGCCGGACCGTTCTCAAAATCTGCCTTTTCGACGTGATCTCCCCGGTCGCCTCACCGCCTGCACGGGCCTGGATTTTCCTGAGCCAGTGATCGGCGCTGGAGACTCATGACGGGATCAGCGGCCGCTATCGGCCGCCGTCAGTCGTACTTCCCCCCGTCGACGAAAGGCAGAGATCGATGTCGAAAGCTACCCGGCGCGCCCCCCTCCTCGGCGCCCTCCCGCTCCTCGTCTTGATGGTCGGTTGCGCCAAGGATCCAGCGGCGGACATCCTCGGAAATCCCACGGGCGGCGTCAGCGGCAACCCGGGGCCGGGCGACCTGCCTCCGGCCGAGCCACGGAACCCTGTCGCCGATCACGGCCCGTTGCAGGTGGTGGGCGCCCAGATCGTCGATCAGTTCGGCGTGGCGGTCCAGCTCAAGGGCGCGAGCAGCATGTGGCTGAACTGGGAGAGCCGCCGCTTCGCCGAGAGCAAGCCGGCGCTGGAATACGCCCGCGACTACTGGAAGCTCTCGTTGATTCGCGCGTCGATGGGGGTGGAGGTCCAGGGCGGCTACCTGACGACCGCGGGGCGGGAGGGAATGCAGACGCGCGTCGAGCAGATCGTCCAGAACGCCATCGACCTGGGCCTTTACGTCATCGTCGACTGGCACACCGAGAAGGCCACCACGCAGACCGCCGAGTCGGCCGCGTTCTTCACGAACCTCGCCACGAAGTTCGGCGCCTACCCGAACATCATCTACGAGCCCTACAACGAGCCGAACGGGGTGCGCTGGCCGGAGATCAAGGCGTATCACGAGGCCGTGGTGGCGGCGATCCGCGCCGTCGATCCCGACAACCTCATCATCCTGGGAACGCCCAGCTATTCCCAGGACGTCGACATCGCCACGGCTGATCCGGTGGTGGGGGTGAACCTGGTCTACACCCTGCATTTCTACTCGTGCACGCACAAGGGATCCCTGCGCGACAAGGCTCGCCTGGCGATGGGGCGGGGCTTCCCGGTGTTCATCACCGAGTTCGGAGCCACGCCGGCCGACGGCGGCGTCGTCGCGAACAACATGGACATCATCTGCGGGGCCGAGGCCAACAGCTGGTTCGACTTCATGGCCACGAACAAGATCAGCGGCGCCGCCTGGAAGCTGGATCAGTGCACCGACTCGTCGTGCATCCTGGCGTCGACCGCGCCGGCCAACGGGCCGTGGACCGACGATCAGCTCTCGAACGACTCGATGGGCACCCCGGTCGTGGGCGGTGTTCAGGGCGGCGGTCACGGCCAGCTCATCGTGAACTGGATCCGCCAGTAGGGGGGCAAGGGGCCGGGCTCCGGCGAAGCCCATCGGGCGCGGCGGCCTCGCCGTCGCTTGCGTTTGCCCAATGAATCCGCGATCCTCGCCCGACGGCGGCGAACGGATGAGCAACGACAGGCTACCGGTGCCGGAGGGCACCGTGCTCGACGGCAAGTATCAGGTCGGCCGGCTGCTCGGGCGGGGCGGTATGGGCGTCGTCATGGCGGCGCACCACCTGCTGCTGGACACCGAGGTGGCCCTGAAATTCCTGACCGCCACCGAGCCGGAGCTGGTGGCGCGTTTCAGCCGCGAGGCGCGCGCCGCCGCGCGCATCCAGAGCGAGCACGTGGCGCGGGTGCTGGACGTGGGCGCGGTGGCGAACGGCGCCCCGTTCATGGTGATGGAATACCTGGCGGGCGAGGATCTGTCGCAGATCCTGGCCCGCGGGCCGTTACCCCACGTCGAGGCCGTCGATTATGTCCTGCAAGCGTGCGAGGCGATCGCCGAGGCGCACGCGCTGGGGATCGTGCACCGCGATCTGAAGCCGGCCAATCTGTTTCTCACGCAGCGGGCGCACGGGCGCTCGATGGTCAAGGTCCTGGACTTCGGGATCTCGAGGGGGGGCGCGCGCGGCATGCCGACCCTGACGGGGTCCGGGTTGCTGGGCTCACCGCAATACATGTCGCCCGAGCAGTGGACCGACTCGCGCGCGGTCGATTCGCGCTCGGACCTGTGGTCGCTGGGCGTCGTCCTTTACGAGATGCTGGCCGGGCGCCGTCCTTTCGACGGCGAGTCGTTCCCGGCGATCTTCACGGCCATCGCGAACGACGCACCGCCGCCGCTGCCGCCGGGGCTGGTCCCCGCCGGCCTCGAGGAGGCGGTCTTGCAGTGCCTGGAGAAGGAGAAGGGCGGGCGCTTCCAGGACGTGGCCTCGCTGGCGCGCGCCATCGGGCCGTTCGGCTCGCCCGCCAGCCGGCCGCTGCTCGATCGGATCGCACACATCGGCGCTTTCAAGCGGACGGCGATCGCCGACACGGCGCTGGCCGAGAGCCTGGCCACGCCGGCTTCACCCGCCGGGCACACCGCGGGGGCGTCGCGCGCCGACGCGGCGGTCGCGGCCATGGACTTGCCGGTGGGCGGCACCGTGGCGCTGCCGTCGTCGGCGAACGCCGGTCCGCCTCGCGCCGGAGAGGCGGCTGCCTCCGGCCGACAGTCCGCCCCCGGTAAGCCGGCGCCGCGCCCCTCGACGCCTCGCAAGCCGGCCGCGACGCCGTCTTCGACGGTGCCGGTGAAGGTGATCAGCCTGGGCCTCGCGGCCGTCGGCGCGATCGCCGTCGTGGCGGTGGTCATCGTGCGGGTCGTCGCGAGCGATCACGGCAAGCGTTCTTCCGCTGCCGAGGCCGTGGTCACCCCGAGCCCGAGCCCGAGCCCGAGCCCGAGCCCGAGCCCGAGCCCCGCGCCGACGCCGCCGCCCGCCGCAGTGATCCCGCCGCCGGTGGTGACGGCTCCCCCGGCGGAGGCAGCCCCGGCAGTGAAGGCAGCCCCGCCCGAGAAGGCACGGCCGGCCGTGCCACCGCCGACCGAGCCGTCGCCGTCGCCCTCCGAGCCGGACCCCCCCGTTCCGGCCGTCGCTCGTGTCGAGCCACCGCCTCCCGCCGCGCCTGCGAAGGCGAGGTCTCACCCGGACGGCGCCGGAAGCAGCGCCAGCCAGGCCAAGGCGGCTCCAGCGCGCGAGCGCGAGCGGCCCCGTTCGCCATCGCGCTCTCCGGACGGGAGCAAGGCCAGGCCAGGGACGCAATGGTCGGCCGCCTGCTCGCGGTTGCTGGCGCGCCAGAGCCTCGGTGAAACTCTGAGCAAGGAAGACATGGCGTTATACATGCGGGAGTGCCGCCGCTGAGCCGAGACGACCTGAAGAGGGGACCCATGACGAAGCAGCCCGACGTCGCCGATTTTGCCGATCTCGCGAAGACGAGGACCACGACCCGCCGGCGCCCCCACCTCGAGCGGTGCGGTCGCGCGGTCGCGCTGGTCGCGCTGGTCGGCGCCGCGATGTCCAGCACCGGGTGCCCGCCGCAGAAGCCACCGCAGGTCCCGGCCGGCGTGGATCCGCCGCTGGCCACCGCCGTGCAGGTCATCCTCTACGACCTCAACCGGCAGCTGGGGCCGGCGCCGGACGGCTCGCGCGTGACCGTGTTCGACCCGCTGCTCGACGGCAGGACCGGCCAGCAGACAGGCGCCACGGTCGCCGTGCAGAAGGTCCTCGTCGGCGCGCTGGGCCCGGCCGTTCGCAGCGTCATGCTCGTGCAGTTCAACGCGGCGGGGGCGAACGCCTCGCGCCACCTGATGAATGGCACCCTGAACGCGCTGCCCGAGCCGAACCACTATCGCCTGAACCTCGCGCTCTCCGATCGGACGACCGGCCTGGTCGTGGCCCAGTCCGTCGTGCGGTTCCAGGAGCCGAACCTCGACACGGCCCCGACCAAGTTCTACGGCGACAGCCCGTCTCTCGTCCGAGATCGCTCCGTCGATGGGTACGTGAAGACGGCCGAGACGCCCGCGGGCCGCCAGGCCGATCCGCTGTACATCGACCAGCTGCCGACGGCGGCGCTGCTGTCCGAGGCGCTCGATGCCTACAACGCCGAGCGGTGGGCCGACGCACTCAACTTCTACACGCAGGCCGCGAAGCGTCCCGACGGGCAGCAGCTGAGGACGTTCAACGGCATCTATCTGACGGAGACTCAGCTCGGTCACACCAAGGAGGCGGAGGATGCGTTCGGCAAGATCGCGTCGCTGGGCCTCGCCACCAACAACCTGGCCGTGAAGCTGCTGTTCCGCCCGGGCAGCACCGACTTCTGGGAGGGGGCGCCGACCAGCACGGCGTACCCGATGTGGCTGCGCCAGATCGCTCACGCCGCCGTGGTCGCCGGTAGCTGCCTCGACGTCATCGGGCACACCAGCCGCAGCGGTCCCGAGGTGGTGAACGATCGCCTGTCGCTCGCCCGCGCGGCCGCCATCCGCGAGCAGCTCGATCGCGACGCGCGCGGGCTCACCAAGAAGTCGCGGGTCACGGGGCTCGGCTATCGCGAGAACATCATCGGCACCGGGACCGACGATTCGCGCGACGCGGTCGACCGTCGCGTCGAGTTCAAGGTCATCGATTGCGGGGACGTCGGCAAGCCGCACCCGATGCCCGTCGCGGCGCCGCCCGCGATGATGGCGGAGCCGTACCCGGCCGGCCCCGCTCCGAGCGCGCCGGCGCCGGGCGCGGCGTACGGGGCGCCGAGCGCGCCGCCTCCCGCCTACGGGGCGGCCCCGGCGCCTGCGTCGGCCTACGTCCCGCCGACGCCTGCGCCGGCGTACGTCCCGCCGGCACCGGCTGCGGCGCCCCCGCCGTCGCCGCCTCCCGGCGCCAACCGGGCGTCGTCGTCGCCGCCTCCTCCTTCTCCTGGTTCGCCGGCCGCAGGGCGCCCGACGGCGCCGGCCTCGGCGTACGTCCCGCCGACGCCTGCGTCGGCCTACGTCCCGCCCTCGTCGTCGCCCCCGCCATCGGCGGCCCCGGTGCCGCCACCCGCAGCTCCGGGATCGCGGGGGCAGGGGGGCGCGACTGGAGCGAAGTAGAGCCGCCCGTCAGAACGGGCCGGCCACCCCGAGGTGCAGGGCGATCTCGTCCTCGAAGTCGCTGAAGTCGTAGCGCTCGGCGCTCAGCTTGAGCCGCAGCGTCTCGCCGATGCGCACGCTGGCCGCCGCCGTCCAGCGGAGCAACACGCTCGTCGAGCGAAGCGCGCTCGATCGCTCGACGTTGCCCCGCCGCCGCAGCCCGTCCCACCGCCCGACCAGATCGACGCGCCCGACCGGGACCTCGAGCTCGGCGTACCAGCCCTCCTTGGTGAAGAAGTCGCTGTACTTTCCGTCGGGGCCGGGGCCGTAGCGAAAGCGGGCGGCCGGGTCATCGCCGAGCGCCATCTGCGTGCGGCGGATCAGGTACTCCGCCCGCAGGAACACGCCGTTCAGACGCAGGACGAAGTCGCCGCCCAGGATCAGGAAGCTCAGCCGGTTCTGGGGATCGTAGCGGCCCGCCATCCCCGATCCGCCCAGGGACACCGTCGAGGATTCTCCCAGGCCGATGGTGGTGGCCAGGCGCGCGCCCAGCGACGGTCTCGAGTTGTTGTCGATGTAGCTCGATCGCGACTCGACGAAGTCGAGGTCCGTGCCCCCGCTTTGTCCCTTGGGGCCGGACACGGCGTAGACGGCGTAGTCCACCTGGCTGCGCTGACCGAAGAACTGCGTCCCGGAGATCTCGAGGCCGTTGTCCACCCAGGGCGCGGGCAAGACGCTCATGTTCCATTCGCCAAGGCGCAACATGCGCCCCATGTCGTAGGGCAGCGGCTTGTCGCTGGTGCGGTGGTTCGCCGGATCGTGGCGCAGCGGAAAGTCTCCGAACGCGGGCGTGAAGCGGCCCACGCGGAAGTTCAGCTGGTCGGCGACGCGCAGATCGAAGAAGGCCATGCCGACCTCGAGCCCGTGACAGCCGTAGCAGACCTTCACGTTCGACGAGATGTTCGAGGAAAAATCGACCGCGAGCTTGAGCGACACCTCGACGGTGGCGCCGTCGCGCGCCAGCGGGCGCGCGATCTTCTCCGTCGGCACGGCCAGGTAATCGAGCTGGATCGAGCCTGCGAAGTTGCGCCCTGCCTCCGCCTTCTCCTCGGCGCGCGCGTGACGGACGCCGGCCGCGGCGCCCATCGTCGCGCCGGCCACCACCAGCGCCAGCAGCGCCGCCCGGCGCGACCGCTCCGATCGTCGCGGCCGGTGTATCCGCGCGGCGGCGCCCGTCGCCCTCGCCGTCTGTCCGCCGTTCATTTCGGCAGCTCCTCGGCCGCCGCCAGCCCGAACGAGCGGGCCACCAGACAGCGCACGATGGCGGGCTGTTCCTGGGGGGCGATGCCGCTGCGCGGTTGCAGCCTCATCCGCGACACGTACCAGTCCCAGTGCTGCGGATTCTGGATCCGGGCCAGGTCGATTCGAGACAGCGGGTGACAGCGGGCGCACCGATGGCTGGCCAGCTCGCACGCCTCCGCGATGTCCGTGGGCGCGCCCACGGGGGGCGCCAGGACTCCGGCCCGGAACACCTGGCCTCGGCCGCACCCGGCGGCGATGGCGATCAAGCCGACCATCACGTTAATTCTCAAGCGCCCCTTCCGCGATCCAATCGTGCAAGAGCTGGATCTCGTGATCCTCCAGGAAGGGAGGCCCGTTCAGCGGCATGCGCGCGCCGAAGGGGGGGAAGACAGAGACCTTCTGGACCAGGCCGCTGGCGCAGGGGCGGCCGGGCACCACCTCGCGCTGGCCCCGCACCGCGCCGCCGGCGCGTACGCCCGCATAGGTCGACACATTGAAGGTCCCCACCTGCAGCCCGATGGGCGAGCGGCCATCGGGCGTGTGGCACGAAGCGCAGCTCTCGTCGAAGATCGGTTGGATGTCCCGCTGGAAGCTGACGGTGACGCCCGGATCGCTGTCGGTGTCGCTGCACTGGGCGCCGAGCGGCGCGCCCACCTCGGGTGTGAAGACGTCCCCGCAGCTCGCGACAGCGGCCAGCAGCGCCGTCGCCAGCAGCCAAGTCGCCGCCGCGCTCCGCGCCGGCAGGCCCGCCGATCCTCGGCGGCTGCGCCGATCGCGCGGGACGCGGGTGCGCTGTCTCATGGCGACCTCTGCGGGCAATTGAAGGTCGCTTGCTCCGGGCGCAGCGCGATGACCGGGGGCGCCACTGGAACACCGGCCACCACGAGCTGCGCCGCCGCCTGGATGTCGGCCTTGGTCTGGTCGTGGGTGGTGTCGATGGAGGCGACGGTCGCGCCCACGGTGACGTCCACCGGCCGGCAGCGCGGCGAGTAGCCGGCCTCGGGCGGCGCGGCCGCGAACACGTTGTTCGAGTCGAGCGCGTCGCCGTCGCCGTCCATGTCGACGCCGCGCCAGGGCTCGCTCAGCAGCTCGCCCCCTTCCCGGCGCAGCATGTAGACGTCGAGCGCCGGTACGGTGATGGCGCCCGCGCCGGTGTTGATGGGGGTCGAGCCGAAGTCGAGAAAGAGGCCCGTCTTGCCTTCGAACAGGAAGACCCGGGGCTCGCCGGTCGCGGCGCTGGTGATGGGCGCGGTGCCGGGCGGCGCGCCGCCCGCAACCACCACGCCCGGCGCGGCCACCGGCCAGTCGTGCCCTTCGCGGCTGCCCTTCGCGGCGCCGACCAGGCCTCGCTCTTGCGCTTCATTGAGAGCGGCCACCGACGGGATGAGCTCGCCGGCGTAGGCGGCCGTCACCTCGACGGTGAAGACGCGCCGGAACGGCGAATACCCGGCGTCTCCGGGTAAGCGGCCGAAGATCGGTGGATGAGGCAGCGCGACCAGCGCCTCGCCCTCGCGGACGCTCAGCACGAACGCGGGAGCCGCGAAGTCGGGGGCCGGGCCGAGATCCCAGTAGGCGGTCGGCTTGCCCCCGGTGAAGCCCGAGAGGAGCGGGACCGCAGCCGGGAGGCCGTCGGCGGCGTCGAGCTTCAGCGCCATCGCCGGGTCGTCGTAGATCGAAGGAAGGATCGTGTCGGGCGGCAGGACCAGGCCGGCGAACCCCGGAACGTCACTGACCTGGGGCCCGACGCAGGAGGCGCCAAGGACGAGCAATGGGAGCCAGATCGCTAGGGCCGGGCGCGCCGCGATCATCGGGCGGGGCCACCGATCGAGAAGGCGACCTCGAAGGTCACCGTCGCAAGACCCACGTCGGGATGCACGCGCGTGCGGATCCGGCTGGCGGCTTCCTGCAGGCACCCATCGAGCCCCGGCAGCGGCGCGCCCTGGGCCGAGACCGACGTGGCGTATCCCGCCTCGTCAATGGTCAAGGAAACCCGGGCCGTCCCGGCGGCGTCGCGCCGGAGCGCGGCGGCCCTGGCGGAATAACAACCGCGGAAGTCGGCCTGCGCGCGGGCGACCGCCTGTTCCACCACGCTGCGGCCGAGAGGGCCGCGGACGGTGAGATCGTGGACGGCCAGCGAGAGCGACGCGGCCGAAGGCGCCGACGCCGACGCCTTCACCAATCCTTGCGGTGCAGGCGCCGAGCTGCTCGTCGCGGCTCGTGACGAGGGCGCCGCCAGCGCCGCCGGACGCGCCACTCCGGACGGGCCGTGTGGCAGGTCGGGCAGGGACGGCGCGTCGCTCTCGTCGTCGCTGGAGGCCGCGGCGGACGAGAGGGGAGCCTCGGCGGCCGAGCGGCCGGCCGCGCCCGACAGGTTGGCGGCGCGCGAGCGACCGGCGGCGGCCAGCTCGGTGGCCGCGGCGCGAGACGACGAACGCTTCTTCGAGCGCTCCTCGGACTTGGCGGCCAATCGTGAGCTCCGCCGGATGGTGCCTGGCGCGGTCGAGGTCGACGCATCGACAGGCGCGGGCGGCACGTCGGGCTCGAGCAGCGCCACCGGGCGCCCACCCGCTGCACCTGGCGACGGCGGACTGGTCGGCTGCGAAGCTCGCGCGCCGACCTGTGGCGCTGACCTCTCCGCCGGGTGGACCGTCGTCGCTCCGGCGGGCGCGGGCATGGTCACGCCGGCCACGGCGGCGCTCGGATGAAGCGAAGGCGCGGTTCCGGTGAGGGCCCACCACGTCAGACCGACGGCGGCGGTGAGGGCGAAGCTCACCGCGCCGACCACCAGCCCGCGCCATCGTTGCCGGCGGGGCGGGGGTGCGGAGGTGACGATCGTGGATCCCGTCGCCGCGGCTGCGGGGCGCGGCGACGTGTTCACCGCGGGCCCCGCCGCCGGAAGCTCGGTCCGCGCCGATACGCGCGCGCGCCGCGGCGCCGGCAGCGGGGTCGGTGCCGGAGGCGGCGCCACCTCGACGATGCCCTCCTGCACGACGCGGCCGAGCGCTCGGTACGTCTCGAATCGGCCGAGGCGCGACTGATGGGCGATGTCGGCGAAGGACGAGATCCCGTCGATGAGGTGCAGCAGCGCGCGCTCTTCGTCGGCGATCTCGATCGTTGCGCGGTTCACCCCGGGGGCGATCGACGGAACCGCGTCCAGATCGCCGAGCTCCTCGACGTAGCGCCGAACCAGCCGCTCCTTCAGCAGGTTGATCCCGCGCGAGATCTCCGGGGCGTCCGGCGAGTGCCAGCGGGCGGCGTACAGCAAGTCGAGGGCTTCCTCGTAGCGCTTCTCCCAGAGGAGCGCGGCGATCTGTCCCTTGAGCTCGCCGGCGGGATCGCGCGCCTGCTGGCCGTCGGCGCTCGAGAAGAGCTGATCGAGCTTGCCGCTTTCGTCGTCAGACATGCGATCGTTTCTTCAAATCGTTCCCTGATTCCGACGGAAGCAGCAGGATGATAAGTCGCGCTCCCGATCAGGGGCAAGGAGATCCGGCGCCGACAGAGATTCTCTTGAGCGGATTGGCAATCTCGAAACATGACGAGCAACGCACGGCCCCAGAGGGTTCGATTTTTCAGCGCTCCTCGTGCACGCGCGCATTTTTTGCCGACGGCGTCGTGACGGGGGTTGTCATGGTCGGCCGCGAAAAACGGGCGTCGACAGCCGCCAGGGTGGTCGCCGACCCCGGGGACAACGCTCGGTAATAGCGGATGAAACGGGCGGGCTCCGCCAGGGCGCCGTAGGGGTTCAGGTTCTGGGCCCAGCGGAAGGCGATGGGCTGGTAAAGGAGCTCGACCTCGATCCGGTACGGACCTGAGGCTCCCTCGGGTAGACGCGCGCGGTAGACCACGCGATCGCCTCCGCCCACGAAGTCGGGATCGTCCGAGGCGTCGCCGCGCACCGCGAAGTCGGCCCCGGCGGTGGCCTTGTCCAGGCCGCGCGGCAGCAGGCGGTTGTCCTTTCCGTAGCGCGTCGCCGTCAGGAGGCCGGTGGTCACGCGCCCCTGCGGATCCAGCATGATGGATTCGTAGATCTGCACCTGCTCGGGCCCGTCGATGACCCGGTGGTGCGGCTCGAAGGCCAGCGGATCACGATCGTTGTCGTTGCCCTCGATGCTGCCGTCGGGACGCAGCGCGCCCGACGAGAACAGCGGGCGCCCCCCGTCGTCGAAGACCGCGAAGCGCAGCCACACGCGTCGCGACGGATAGGCGGTGGGCAGCTTGTGGCCCGCCGTGTTGGTGACCGCCACCTCGACCTCGAGGGCGCCGCCGCGCAGCTCGGCGCGCGCGATCGAAAGGGATGCCGCGCTCGTGCGCAGAAGCTCCAGCGTTCGCTGGCGCGACAGGCTCAGCTCCTGGGGCAGGGCCACCACGCCCAGCTCGCCCCGATACCGCTCGAGCATGGCCAGCATGAAGAAGTTGGCGCCCTGAAAGCCGTGGCGGGCAAGCCGCGGCCGTGGCTCGCCCAGCACGCTGGCCGCCGGCGCCGGCTCCGTCGTGAACGTCATGTGGCAGGCCTGACAGGTCTTCTCGCTTGCGTACGCGCTGGCGCGCCACTCGAGGTACGGCACCTGCTCGGGAAAGCGCGCCGGAGCCGGGCCCGCCGCGCCGCCCACGCCCGACGAGGCGAGGGGCGTCGTGTACAACGTGTGGCACGTCGAGCACAGCTCGGACCGCTGAAGGTTGCCGGCGCGGGCAGGGCGCAGCGCCGTGGCCGAGGCCATGACGTCCGCCCGGTGGGCCGGCAGGTCATACGGGCCGAACACCAGGCGCGCGCCCCACGGACGGGAGGTGTCGATCTTGAAGTCGCCGTCGTGCTCCAGGGTCGTTCCGTCGTTCTGGAGCTGGTGGCAGAGCGAGCACGAGACCCCGTCCAGGGCCAGCGGGTCTCCGTTCACGCCGCGGGGCCCAGCGCCGAGGCGCGAGAACACCTCCAGCTTCTGACCGCCGGCGTGCGCCTGGAAGCGGGCCATCGGCGCGTGGCACGCCGCGCATTCGTCCTGGATCAGCGTCGTCGCGGCCGGGTAATCGGCGACTTCGCGCCGGACCGCGGCCTGCCAGTAGGGATCGCGGGCGGCGTTCGCCATGATCGAGGCACGCCAGGCCGATCCGATCGAGACGTCCTCGCCGGACGTCGTGGTCATTCCGTTGTGACACGCGAGGCACCTGTCCGAGGTCGCGAACAACGCGGACGGCGCAGCGGGCGCGCCGCCTTCGCCTTCGCCGGCGACGGTCCCGGAGGGCAGGGTGGCCGCCAGAAGAGCGACGGTGGCGGCTACGTTCCGCGGATGGCGCATGTCGATCACCAGCCCCTCAGAGGTCCGCCCTCGTACCAGTCCCACAGCAGGTACGTGCCGAGCTGAGCCCGGCGGCCGCTGGTGCGGTTCACCGGGACCAGCGCGCCCACGTTCAGCCGCACGTGCTTGCGGCGATTCAGCGTCACCTGGATCTGCGGCGCGACGTCCCAGATCACCGCGGCGTCGTCGGCGCGCAGCTCACGCGTCCCCAGCACCTCGATCATCGGCGAGTACATGCGCCCGAAGCGGCTGGGTGTCACGCTCCATCCCAGCAACGCGCGCCAGAAGATCTCCGGGTTGGCCGCGTCGAAGTCCGTCGGGAGATCGGCTCCAGCGTGCACTTGCACGAATCCGCCCGCGGGCAGGAGCTGACCGCAGGCCACGAACGGGCCCACCACGGTCACGCCCGCGCCGAGACCACGGTCGGCGCGTCCCGTCGGCACCGAGACGTCGACCCCCAGCGCGACGATGGTGCCGCTGCGGCCGCTCTGCACGATCGCGTGCTTGAAGGCGGCCCCCAGATCGCCGATGCCGCCCGTCCAGCCGGCGGCGCCCGACATCGCGCCCGAGCTGTCCGTGAGGTTCAGGAATCCGAACGGCACGGCCACCTCGATCATGGACCGAGCGCCCAGGCGCTTCTCGTACACGAGCTCGCTCATGACGCTGCCCGATCCGCGCAGCGCGATGTTCGAGGTCAACACCAGCTCGTTCTCCGGAAAGGCCTTCTCGGTGAAGAGCCCACGAGGCAGGTTCAGATCACCGAGCGGCCAGTCGGGCAGGTCCCGGCAGAAGCCGCGGAGGTAGCCGACGACCCCCTCGATCTCCTGCGCGGTGAGCGCCGTCCCGAAGGCTGGCATCATGCGATCGAGGCCGCGCACGGTTCCTCCTTCGTGCACCACCGCGAACCAGTCCGCCGTCGGCTCGGACGTCGCGAACAGACAGTCGCGAAGGTCCGGTACGGGAACGTCGAACCCGAGCACGGCGGTGGGCATGCCGGCGCCGTCGGCTCCGTGGCAGGCCGCGCACGCTGTGCTCCATATGTCCGCCGGGGCGCGGGCCGCAGGCGCCGCGGCCCTCACCTCGGGCTCCGCGCCAGCGAGGGCGCCGGCCAGCGCCAGCGCCGCGCGGAAGGCAGTCGACCCGACCCGGCGCCACGACACAGCCGAAAGGGTGGTGTGCCCCGCTCTCGAAAGCAACCGGCGGGTCCTCCGTCTCACGCGACCGCGAAGCCTCTGGCGCTCGTCAGCGGGCCGTTCCGACCGCCGACGCGAACAGACGCTCGAGGGCGACCGCCGGATCGTCGCACAGGCCAGCGTGCGCCGGCGACGGCTGCACGACCGTGCTTCGCGGGGCGGTCAGCCAGTGGAACCGCTCGGACGCCGACAGGCGCGCGATGGGACCGGCCTGCGGGTCACCCGCGCACACGGCGCGCACCGCCTCGAGCTGGGCGGCGATCGCCGGCCAGTCGGCGTCCGGCGCCATTGCCCGGAGCCGCGCCTCATCGAGCGCGATGCGTCCCCCCAGAAAGCCAGCCGCCGGACAGAACAGGACGACGCCCGCGTTCAGGCGCTCGTCGCGCTCGACGCGCGGGACGATCTGGATCAGGGCATAGTCAAACGCCCGACGCGCGGACACGGTTCGCCTCGTCGATGATGGCGGGCAGGGCGGCCCGGCGCGCGGGCAGCCAGGTCAGGTACGCGCTTCGCAGCGCCGCGCCGCCCGGTCCGTCGAGCCAGCCGTCGGGGACCAGCGCGACCGCTCGTGCCAGGACCGCGTCCGTGAGCGCCGCTCCCAGCGCCGCTCCCGCCTGTGGCAGCTGGTCAGCGAACGGCAGCAAGACGTGCTCGCCCGCCCGCGTGAAGGGCCGGGCCGCCGAGGCGGCCAGCGCTTCGGGGCGATCGCCGGGCTCCCACCCATGATGCCAGTACAGCGCCGCGCCGTGATCGATCAGCCACAGCTCGCCGTCCTTCCAGAGCAGGTTGGGGTTGCGGGCCGTCCGGTCGACGTTGGCGGCG
>Ga0207639_10001183_pt1 | contig 17721 bp, 12 predicted proteins | sample KBSCornC32_FD_184299 | JGI IMG/M metagenome (GOLD analysis project Ga0207639, IMG submission 184299) | Corn rhizosphere microbial communities from Kellogg Biological Station, Michigan, USA - KBS Corn C3-2 (SPAdes) (version 2) | ecosystem: Host-associated > Plants > Roots > Rhizosphere > Soil ...
CGCAAGTTCTTCGACGATGTCGAGTTCAGCGCCGAAGATGCGATCCGCACCGAACCGGATTTCCTGGTCGAGGTCCTGCAGGCTGCCCACGACGCAGGTGCTACGACGCTGAACGTGCCGGACACGGTCGGCTATTCGACGCCGGACGAGATCGGCCGCCTGTTTGCGATGCTGAAGGCAAACATCCGGGTTGCGCACGGCGTGCGCTTCTCCACCCATTGTCACAACGATCTCGGCATGGCGGTGGCGAACAGCGTGATGGCGGTCAAGAGCGGGGCGCGCCAGATCGAATGTACAATCAACGGCATCGGCGAGCGCGCGGGCAACAGCGCGCTGGAAGAGGTCGTGATGGTTCTGCGCACCCGCGCGGACCTGTTCGACATCCGCACCGACATCGACACGACGAGGCTGACGGCCGTGAGCCGCCTGGTCTCGCGCGTGACGAAGTCGCCGGTTGTGCGCAACAAGGCGGTCGTCGGCCGCAATGCCTTCGCGCATGAGGCCGGCATTCATCAACATGGCGTCATGTCGGATGCGCGCACCTATGAGGTGATGCGTCCGGAAGATGTCGGCATGCAGGCGAGCGAGTTGGTGCTCGGCAAGCATTCCGGCCGTCACGCTGTCGACAAACGAGCCCGCGAGCTCGGCTACAACATCGACAGTGCGGCGATGATGCGCGTCTTCGCGGCGTTTAAGCGCCGTGCGGATGAGATCGGCGCGCTGGACGACGATGAGCTGCACGCCCTGTTCACCGACGGCGATGTCAGTGAACGCGGCTGGAGCCTGACGCGTCTCGAAGCGCGCACCGACAAGACCGGTCGCAGTCGCGCGGTCACGGTGGTCGAACTGACGCGTGACGATGAAGCCTCTACGCATGTCGCCATTGGCGAAACTGCGCTCGAAGCCGCGTTCCTCGCCTTGCGCGAAGCCGCCGGCGAGGACGCCCACGTTGTCGAGATCGACGTCATGCAAACGGGCTATGGCGCCACGCCCGACGCGACGGCGGAGACAATGGTCAACATCGGCGGGCGCGAATGGTCAGGGCACGGCCAGGGACCCGATCCGTTATGGGCAGGCGTTCGCGCCTTCCTGGATGCCTTCAACAAAGCGGCACGCGCAAAGGGATACAGCGCCGCGCCGCGGGAGAACTACAATGAAGCCACTGGCTGAATTCATCTGGATGAACGGGCGCGTCACGCCTTGGGCCGACGCACGCATCCATGTGATGACGCACGCGTTGCACTATGGCACCTCGGTGTTCGAAGGCATCCGCGTTTACGACACGCCGCGCGGCCCGTGCGGTTTCCGCCTCGACGATCACATGAATCGTCTTGTCGATTCCGCGCGGATGTATGGCATTACGTTGCCCTACTCCGCTGAGGATTTGGTCGCGGCGACGAAGACGGTCGTGCACAAGAATGGTCTGAAGAGCGCCTATGTCCGCCCCATCGCCTTCCTCGGCGAGTGCGGCATGGGCGTCACGCCGACCGACGACGCGATGCAGGTCGATGTCGCCATCGCAGCGTTCCCGTGGGGCGCTTATCTCGGCGACGAAGGTCAGAAGCGCGGTGTCGATGTCTGTGTGTCGAGCTGGGCGCGCTTTGCGCCCAACACCGTGCCCACTGCGGCCAAAGCCGGCGGCAATTACCTGAACGGCTATCTCATCGGCCGCGAAGCGCGCACGCGTGGCTTTGTCGAGGGCATCGCGCTCGGCACAGACGGGCGGCTTTCCGAGGGCGCGGGTGAGAATTTGTTTGTCGTCAAGGACGGGCGCATATTCACGCCGCCCGCGGCATCCTCGATCCTGATCGGCATCACCCGCGATACGGTCATGACGCTGGCGAAGGAAGAAGGCTTCGAGATCGTGGAACAGGTCCTGCCCCGCGAGATGCTCTATATCGCCGACGAAGTGTTCCTGACCGGCACGGCGGCAGAGATCACGCCGGTGCGCTCCATCGACAGCATCGTCACGCGGGCAAACGGTCCTGGTCCGATCACCAAACGTCTTCAGGCGCGATTCAATGGCCTGTTCGAGGGAAAACCCCATCGCTGGCTCGATCCGATCGAGACCGCGACGCAGAAAGAACGAGACGATGTCTTCGAAGCAGCCTAGGACTCTGTTCGACAAGGTTTGGGACGCGCATGTCGTGGAGCCCGAGGCCGAGGATCGCCCCGCGGTTCTGTATGTCGATCTGCATCTCGTCCATGAAGTCACCTCGCCGCAAGCGTTCACAGCGCTCAACGAACGCGGCCTGAAGGTACGTCGCCCGGATAAAACGTTTGCGACCATCGACCATTCTACGCCGACGCTTCCGCCGGGTGCCAACGGCAAGCGGCCTTACGTCACCGACGAGGCGCGCAAGCAGATCGCGACGCTGGAAGAGAATTGCCACACGCACGGAATTCCGCTCGCGGGTTGGGACAGTCCCAACCGCGGCATCGTCCATGTGATCGGGCCGGAGCTTGGTCTCACCTGGCCGGGCAGCGTTGTCGTCTGTGGTGACAGCCACACCGCCACACATGGTGCCTTCGGTGCACTGGCGTTCGGCATCGGCACCTCCGAGGTTGGCCACGTGCTGGCGACACAATGCCTGCTGCAACGCAAGCCGAAGACCTTGCGCGTGACGGCGGATGGCAAATTACAGCCCGGTGTCGGCGCGAAAGATCTCGCGCTTGCAATCATCGCGGCCGTCGGCGTCGGCGGCGGCACAGGCAGCATCGTCGAATATGCCGGTGAAGCGGTGCGCGCACTCGATATGGAGGGCCGCATGACCCTCTGTAACCTGTCGATCGAGATGGGTGCGCGCGCCGGCATGATCGCACCGGACGACGTGACACTCGACTGGCTGCGCGGACGCCCGCGTGCGCCGCAAGCCGCCGTATTCGGCCAGATGGCCTATGACTGGCTGCGCCTTCACAGCGACGAAGGCGCCGTGTTCGACCGCGAAATCCGTCTCGACGCGTCGAAGATCAAACCGATGGCGACCTGGGGCACGACGCCCGACACCGGCATTGCGGTCGATGCGACGGTGCCGAAGGGCGCAACCGAACGCGCGCTCGATTACATGGGCATGAAGGCCGAGCAGACGCTCACCGATATGCCGGTGGATGTCGTGTTCATCGGCAGCTGCACCAACGGGCGCCTGCCCGATCTGCGTGCCGCAGCCGATGTGATGCGCGGACGCAAAGTGAAGAAAGGCGTGCGCACGCTGGTCGTGCCGGGCTCCGAAGCCGTGCGCCGCCAGGCAGAAGCAGAAGGTCTGCACGAGGTCTTTCTTTCGGCCGGTGCCGAGTGGCGTTTGCCGGGATGCTCCATGTGCATCGCGATGAATGGCGATTTCGTGCAGCCGGGGCAACTCGCAGTGTCGACCTCGAACCGCAATTTCGAAGGCCGTCAGGGTCCCGGCGCGCGCACGGTGCTCGCCAGTCCAGCGACCGCCGCGGCCTCTGCAGTTATGGGCCGCATCGCCGATCCACGCCCGTTCCTGGAGTCCGCCGCATGAACACCGAACCGTTCGGCACGCTTTCCTCGCGTACGGTCGTTCTGACCAACGAGAATATCGACACCGATCAGATCATCCCCGCGCGCTTCCTGACGACAACGTCGCGGGAAGGCCTCGGCAAGCATGCGTTCAACGACTGGCGCTATGACAAGGAAGGCCGTGACGTGAAGGGCTTCGTCCTGAATCGGATTGCGCCGACCGCGCATCGGATTCTGGTCGCGGGAAAGAATTTCGGTTGCGGCTCGTCACGCGAGCATGCGCCGTGGGCGCTGACCGATTTCGGATTCCGTGCCGTGGTGAGCACCGAGATTGCGGACATCTTTACCTCCAACGCGCTCAAGAATGGATTGCTGCCGGTCGTGATCGATCAGGCGAGTTGGGATTTGCTCGCGGCACGTCCCGGCGAGAACGCAACTATCGATCTAGAGGCGGGCGAGCTGCGTTTCGGCAATCACGTCGCCGCGTTTAACGTCGAGCCGTTTGCGCGGCGCTGCCTCCTCGACGGCGTTGACACGATGGGCTGGTTGATGGGACGCATGCCATCCATCGAGGCGTACGAGAAACAGCGCGCGGCATGAGCAAATTCAAGATCGTTCTTCTACCGGGCGACGGCATCGGCCCGGAGGTGACTGTTGCCGCGCAGCTTGTGCTCGAAACTATCGGTGCGCGTTTCGGTCATGATTTCGAGTTCACATCGAAGCTCATCGGCGGCGCGGCCATCGATGCGACGGGCGATCCATTGCCGCGCGATACGGTGGATGCCTGCAAAAGCGCGGATGCGGTTTTCTTAGGCGCCGTCGGCGGACCCAAATGGGACGGCGGCAAACGCAGGCCGGAAGAAGGCTTGCTCGGCATCCGCAAAGCACTTGGCCTCTTCGCCAATCTGCGGCCGGTTACGGTGGGTGAAGCAACCCTCGCACATTCACCCCTCAAACCGGAGATCGCGCGCGGCGTCGATCTGCTGATCGTGCGCGAACTGACCGGCGGCGCTTACTTTGGCGAGAAGAAGCGCGACAGTGACACCGCCTCCGACGTCTGCATCTACACCGTTGCCGAGATCGAACGCGTGACGCGGGTGGCGTTTGGAGCCGCGCGCAAACGGCGCAACTCCGTCATCTCCGTCGACAAGGCGAACGTGATGGAGACAAGCCGATTGTGGCGCGAGACCGTGAACCGCGTTCACAAAGCCGAATTCTCCGACTGTAAGCTCGAACATATGCTGGTCGACACCGCCGCGATGCGCCTGATCCAGCGGCCGCGCGATTTCGACGTGCTGCTGACTGAGAACATGTTCGGCGACATATTAAGCGACGAAGCCTCGATGCTCCCTGGCTCTATCGGCCTTCTGGGCTCGGCATCGCTCGGCGCGCAGAAGCCGGGCCTGTTCGAACCAATCCATGGTTCAGCGCCGGACATCGCTGGCAAGAACCTCGCGAACCCGTCCGGCACAATCAGCTCGATAGCCATGCTTCTTCTGCATGGCCTCGGGCTCGCGCGCGAAGCAGCCGCCGTATCTGCCGCGCTCGACAAGACACTGAATAGCGGTCTCATGACCGGCGATCTCGGGGGCAAAGCGAGCTGTACGCAATTTACGCAGGCCGTTGTTGACGCCATAGCAAGCTGACGCGGTGCAATCCGGCGTGCTCGCGCGTTATCATGGGCCATGCCCAAACCTGAAAGCACTCTCTGCCCCTCCCCGACCGGTCTCTACTGTCCGCCCGGTAATTTCTATATCGACCCCGTTCGCCCGGTAGAGCGCGCGGTCATTACACACGGACACTCCGATCATGCGCGCTCCGGTCATGGCGCGGTTGTGGCAACGGCAGAGACGCTCGCCATCATGGCCACGCGCTATGGCGAGGATTTCGCAGGCGGGACTGAAGCCGTGCGCTATGGTCAGACTATCGAACGCGATGGCGTCGAGGTCACGCTCGTACCCGCCGGCCATATCCTCGGCTCTGCACAGGCGGTCGTGCGCGCGAAGGGCATGACCATCGTCGTCTCCGGCGATTATAAACGTCGCCGCGACCCGACCTGCCCGCCGTTCGAGCCAGTAAAATGTGATGTCTTCGTCACCGAAGCCACGTTCGGTATTCCCGTGTTCAATTTTCCCGAGGCAAGCGATGAGGTCGCCCGGCTCCTGAAGTCTGTTGCGCAGTTTCCGGAGCGCACGCATCTCGTCGGCGCCTACGCGCTGGGCAAAGCCCAACGCATCATCTGCCTGTTGCGCGAAGCCGGATACGACAAGCCGATCTACGTCCACGGCGCGATAGAGAAACTGAATACTCTATATGAGCGGTTTGGCGTCGACCTCGGCCCGCTCGAACCCGCAACGGTCGAGAAGGGCAAAAAGAAAGACTTTGCCGGTGCCGTCGTCATTGCCCCACCCTCGTCCATCGACGACCGGTGGTCGCGACGTTTCGCCGATCCACTGCCGGCCTTCGCCTCAGGCTGGATGCGGGTGCGCGCCCGCGCACGGCAGCGGCAGGTCGAGTTGCCGTTGGTAATCTCGGATCACGCCGACTGGACCGAACTCACGACGACGCTCGAAGAGATCAAGCCCGGTGAGGTCTGGATTACGCATGGCGGCGAAGATGCACTGCTGCGCTGGTGCGAATTGCACGGCCAGAAAGCGCGCGCGCTGTCGTTGATCGGCTATGACGAAGAAGAAGGCGAGGTCTAATGCGCGCCTTCGCCAATCTGCTCGACCGCCTCGCCTTCACGCCACAACGCAACGGAAAGCTCACGCTGCTCCGCGATTTCATGCGCGATCAACCCGATCCCGAACGCGGCTGGGCCCTCGCAGCATTGACCGGCGCGTTATCGTTCGATGCGGCCAAGCCTGCGTTCATCCGCAAAGCCGTTGAAGCGCGAATGGATAGTGTCTTGTTCGCGCTGTCTTACGACTATGTCGGCGACCTTGCGGAGACTGTGGCTCTCGTCTGGCCCACCAAACCCGGCGCCAATCGTGAGCCTGAACTCGCGGAAGTCGTCGACGCCTTGCGCACAGCAACGCGCGCCGAAGTGCAAAAACTTTTGGAGCGTTGGCTAGACGCGCTCGGTCCCGATGGACGTTGGGCCCTACTAAAACTTCTGACCGGCGGACTGCGTGTTGGCGTGTCGGCTCGTCTCGCAAAGCAGGCGCTAGCCGATCTCGGCGGCGTCGAGGTCTCCGACATCGAGGAAGTCTGGCACGGACAGGAGCCACCGTTCGAGGATCTGTTCGCATGGCTGGAGAAGCGTAGCGACAAGCCCACCGCCGACGCACCGGGCCGCTTTCGGCCCGTTATGCTGGCACAGGCCATCGACGATGCCGATTTTCTAAAGCTCGACGCCGAGGACTTCGCAGCTGAGTGGAAATGGGACGGCATCCGCGTGCAGGCGGTCAGCGAGCGCGGGCAGAAAAAACTCTACAGCCGCACCGGCGACGAGATCGGCGCGTCGTTTCCCGATGTCATCGACTTTCTGAATTTCGAAGGCGTCATCGACGGCGAACTGCTCGTCGTGCGCGACGGCGCGGTTGCATCGTTCGGCGATCTGCAGCAGCGGCTGAATCGCAAGACAGCCGATGCAAAACTGATCGCAAAATTCCCAGCGGCGATCCGCGCCTATGACCTTTTGCTCGACGGTTCCGAAGATATTCGCCATCTACCGTTTCAGCAGCGACGCACCCGGCTTGAGACCTTCATCCACGGCACAAACTCGCCACGCGTCGATCTTTCGCCTCTTCAGCCATTCGAGACGTGGGAAGATCTGGCCGCGTTGCGTGCCGATCCGCCCGAAGGCGATCCGCGCATCTCGGAAGGTCTGATGCTCAAACGTTGGGATTCGATCTATGAAGCCGGGCGCCCGAAAGGTCCGTGGTTCAAATGGAAACGCGATCCCCATCTGATAGACGCCGTGCTGATGTACGCCCAGCGCGGCCACGGCAAACGCTCGGGCTTCTATTCGGATTACACATTCGGTGTCTGGCGCGAAGATGCGAATGGCGACCGTGCGCTTACGCCGGTCGGCAAGGCCTATTTCGGCTTCACCGATGAAGAACTAAAGCAAATCGACAAGTTCGTGCGTGACAACACCATCGACCACTATGGCCCCGTGCGCGTGGTGAAGGCCAACAAGGATTTCGGGCTTGTGTTCGAGGTCGCGTTCGAGGGGCTGCAACGCTCGACCCGGCACAAATCCGGAGTCGCGATGCGATTCCCTCGCATCAATCGCCTGCGCTGGGACAAACCGGCGCGCGAGGCGGACGAATTATCGACGCTTGAGAAAATGCTGGACCCGGCATGAGCGCCACGCGGAGCTAACGCCCCCACAAACGCGTGATTTCGGCGGTGCAGCATTGGCGCACCTCTTCAAAAGCCTGTAATCGTCCCCATGTCAGTCGCCTGTCTGGGCACAATTCGGGGAAATCCATGATCCGCAGAGCAGCGCTTCTCGCCGTCACACTATTCATCGCGCCCGCGTCGGCACAAATTCCGGACGACCAACTCGCCAAACCGCCGGCGGACGCAAAAGTCTGGACGCTGACGTCCAGCAACGGTGTCTCGCGTCACGGCCAGGTGTCGTTGTGGACAGCGAAGGACGGCACGCACTGGTCGCGCTTCAGTTTCAATCTGCGCGGCTTCGTTTCCGAGACTGACGAGCAGAACCGTTTTGCGCCAGACGGCACGCTGCAAAGCATGATCATCCGCGGCCACAACCCTCAAGGCGATGTCGCTGAAACCTACGAGGTTAAAAACGGGACCTACACCTACAAATCCCCTGTCGATCACGGCGAAGGAAAAACGGCGCCCGACCTCGCCTATGTGAGCTTTGGCGGTACATTCGACTCCTTCACATTCCTGATTGATGCGATGTTGAAATCGCCGGACCATTCCGTCCGCCTTTTGCCGTCCGGCACCGGTCACATCGCACCGCTGACCGAACTGGATGTGACAAACACCAAGGGCGAGAAGAAGCACCTCACCGCCTACGCGATCACGGGCTTCGGTCTTTCGCCGTTCCCGGTGTGGATGGATGGCGACAAGTTCTTCGGAACGCCGGGCGTTGTCTCATTCCTTCCGGCAGGCTGGGAGAATGTCGGCGATGCAATGAGCAAGGCGCAGGATGAAGCGCTCGCCAAACTCGCGCCTGCGCAATATGCGGCCATCGCGCACGCACCGGCCGGCGCGGTCGCGTTCACCAACGTCAAGCTCTACGACTCCGACGCGCGCAAATTCCTCGGTGGCATGACCGTTGTCGTGAACAACGGCGTTGTCGCTGACGAAGGCCCGGCGAAGAAGGTGAAAATTCCAACTGGCGCACAACTAATTGATGGAACCGGCAAGACGCTAATCCCTGGTCTCTGGGACAACCACCAGCACTATGGTGACGACTCGACTGGCCCGCTACTGCTCGCGTCTGGCATCACCAGCGTGCGCGATCCGGGCAATCAGGAAAACGAACTCCTCGCACGCAAGAAGCGCATCGACGATCAACAATTGCTCGGTCAGCGCATCGTCCCGTCGCTGCTGATCGACGGACCCGGGCCGTTCACGGCCCAGGTGGCTTACGTCGTTCACAACGAACAGGAAGCCGTCGCGGCGGTCCATCACGCCAAGGACAAGGGCTATTTCGGCATCAAGCTCTACGGCTCGCTCGATCCCGCGTGGGTGAAGCCGATGGCCGATGAAGCACACAAGCTCGGCCTGCACGTGCATGGTCACATCCCGCACGGGATGCGCCCGCTCGAAGCGGTCCACGCGGGTTACGACGAGATCACGCACATCAACTGGGTGATGGCGCAGGCCTTGCCGGACGATGTCATCAAGGTCTCGAACGGCATGGCCCGTTTCACCGGCACCGGCAAATACGCCAAGGACGTCGATCTCCATTCACCGGCGATGACGGCCTATCTCGATGAATTGGCGGCGCGGCATATCGCAGTCGATCCGACACTGGTGACGTTCGAGGACCTCTACGTGCCGGACCAAGGCACCTATCCGGCCGCGGATGCACCCTATGCCGATACCCTTCCCTCGCAATTCGCACGCGGGTTCCTGTCGAGCGCCATGGCGCCGGCGCCCGATCTCTCGCGCGAAACGATGCGGGCGAGCTTCAACAAGCTGAAGGATCTCGTCGTCGAGCTGAACAAGCGGCACATCTTCGTGCTCGCGGGTACAGACGGCGTGGGCTTCGAGTTGATCCGCGAATTGCAGCTCTATACCGAAGCCGGCATGTCGGTCGAGGATGCGCTCGCCACCGCGACCATCAACCCGGCGACCGTCTATGGCATGGCGAACAAGACAGGCTCGCTCAAGAAAGGCAAGCTCGCCGAACTGGCGCTGATCGATGGCGATGTGCAGAAGAACATCGCCGATCTGCGCCAGGTCGAGCTTGTCATGCGCGACGGCAAGATGATGAAGGCTGCCGATCTTCGCGCGGCGCTCGGAATTTCCGGCGCACCGAAGAAGTAGCCTTCACCGATCTTTGGGGCCGGCGGGCCTAGAACAGGACGCCGGCCTCGAAGAACACGCTCGTCTGCGACGTGCTGGCCGCCGACGGACCGAACGCATAGCCGGGTGTCGTGTCACTCGCGCCGACATACGATCCTTCGAGACGCGTGAAGAAAACCTTGTATTGATAGGTCGGCGTCAACGAAATCGACCACGCGCTGCTGCCCGGACCAGCGATCAGCATGTTCGCGGAGCTCTTCGCGGCGCTGCCCGACGAATCCACGTATTCAGCACGTGCCGCGAGCTTCCAGTGATCGTCGAACGCATAGTTCACCAGCACGGCCGCGCCGGTCGACGTCGCACCCTTCAGAGCGCCATGCAGAGGATCGCTCGGCGCTTCGATGTATTGCAGATACGGACTGATCGTCCACGGCCCCGACGTGTGCGTGTAGATCAGATTATAGATGCTGCCGTCGTTCATCACTGGCGTCGCGAACGGCATGGTGTTCGGGTTGTGGCCGAGGTTCCCACCAGCCGCGACTGCCAACGTGTCAGAGCCACCATTGAATGCATAAGACGCCAAACCGGATATCCAGTTCAGGCTTTGCGAGTAGTAGCCGTCGTTCATCGACACAGCGAGTGAGAACGGTCCGCTCGAGTAGTTCACCTGCACGCCGTCGCTGATCGCGGGCTCCTGATTCCACAAGAGACCACGCTGAATGTTCATGTTCTGGAACGTGAAAGTGTATTCATCGCCGATCAGTGTCGGAAGCTTGCCCGCAGAGATCGAGAAGTTATCCATCGGGACAATCTTTAGATACGCCACCGGCACATCGCCGAACAGCAGCACTGGCGCGATGGAAGACTTGATGTAGCCGGTACCGAGCGACGGCAGCGAATAGCTGCCCGCCTGCACATAGAACTGCCACCAGCCATCGGTCTTCTCGACCCATGCCTGCCCGTTATCGAGATCGAGCTGGGAGTGGACGCCGAAATTGGGCGTGTCCTGATAATAAGCCAGTCCGCTCACCGCGCCGCCGACCGACCACTTGCCCAGAAAATCAAGATCGACACTGAACGGATTTGGATTGGCGGACAGCGAGGCGCTCATCGATGGCGATGGGAGCGGATCCGCTTTGGCGGAATGCGCGGTCGCCAAAAGCGACGCTGCCCCAAGTCCGGCGAAAAAGTATTTTGTGACGTCCGACGTCGAAAGTGTACGAATGCGCATGGTCAATCCCCTTTAATTTGACATCCACATTCCTCCCTTTGGTGGGCGCCCGGTCGTGCCGGGCGCCCTTATCGTTTCATTCAGGCCGTTGCGTCAGCCGTGCACGGTTTCTCCATGCAGGTTGATATCCAGGCCTTCGACTTCGACTTCCGGCGAGACGCGCAGGCCGATGACAAGATCGATGGCTTTCAGGATGATGAAGGTCGCGATCGCGCAGTACACGAACGTGCCCGCGACATCGTAGAACTGGATCAGCATCTGATGGCCGTTGCCGTCGAAGATCCAGCCCTTGCCGAGCGAGTTGATAGAGTTCTTCGCAAGCGCGCCCGTCAACATCGCGCCCAGCGCGCCGCCGACACCGTGCACACCCCAGGCGTCGAGTGCGTCGTCATAGCCGACCCACTTCTTCACCCAGACAGCCGAGAAGTAGCAAACGCCGCCGGCCGCGAAGCCGATAATCAGCGCGCCTTGTGCATCGACGAAACCCGACGCGGGCGTGATCGCGACGAGACCTGCAACCGCACCAGAGATCATGCCTAGCACTGAGGGCTTCTTCGCAACCATCCATTCGACGAACATCCAGCCGAGAGCAGCTGCTGCGGTCGCGATCTGTGTCGCTGCCGCTGCCATACCGGCATTGACGTTCGCCGTCACCGCAGAGCCTGCGTTGAAGCCGAACCAGCCGACCCATAACAGCGAGGCACCGATGACGCTGAGCACGAGGTTGTGAGGCGCCATGTTTTCGCTCCCCAGGCCTTTACGCTTGCCGAGAACGAGACAGGTGATGAGCGCTGCCGTACCAGCGTTCAAATGCACGACCGTACCGCCGGCGTAGTCCAGCGCTCCCATCGCGCCGAGCCAGCCGCCGCCCCACACCCAATGCGCAATCGGGCAATAGACGAGCAGCAGCCACAGCGACATGAACCACATGAACGCCGAGAATTTCATGCGATCGGCCAGCGCACCGGCGATCAGCGCCGGGGTGATAATCGCGAACGTCATCTGGAAGAACATATAGACGGATTCAGGAATGGTGGCCGCGAGCGGGTTCACCGCGTTGAGCCCCATATTGCCGAGCAGCATCTGATTGAAGCCGCCGATATAGGCGTTCATCGCGGAGTCGGGATTGGTCGTGAAGGCGACCGAGTAGCCGACGACCATCCACAACACGGTGATGATGCAGGTCGCGCCGAAGCTTTGCGCCAATGTCGCGAGCACGTTTTTCTTGCGCACCATGCCGCCGTAGAAGAGTGCGAGCCCCGGAATGGTCATCATCAGGACCAGCGCGCTCGAGGTCAGCATCCAAGCGGTGTCGCCGCTGTCGATCTTCGGCGCGGCCGCGAACGCGGACCCGGCGCTCAGACCCAACGCACCCAAAGACGCCAACGCCAGTTGCGCGCTTCGCTTTATTCCCTTGATCGTCATCTTTTGTCCCCTGATGAAAGCTTGTTCAAAGCGCGTCATTGCCGGTTTCGCCGGTGCGAATGCGCTGCGCGTGCTCGATCGGCGTGACGAAGATTTTCCCATCACCGATCTGGCCGGTCTTGGCAGTGGCCGAGATCGTTTCCACGATCGAATCAACCATGGCTTCCGTCACGGCGATCTCGATCTTGATCTTCGGCAGAAAGCTCACTTCATATTCCGCGCCGCGATAGATCTCGGTATGCCCCTTCTGGCGGCCGAATCCTTTGACCTCGGTGGCGGTCATCGCTTGAACACCGATGGCGGATAGCCGCTCGCGCACGTCCTGCAGCTTGAACGGTTTGATAATTGCGGTGACGAGTTTCATCACACTCCCTCGCGTGGCCCCATTGTTCTTAATGCCTAATCAAGAACCGTGCCGCGCTGCAGCAATTTCGTAACCTACTGATTCAAAAGCGGGAGTAATTTTCTATCGGCGCGTTTGCGCGCTGCGTGATGGTTTTATGACCACGCATACGACGTACCGCCTATTTATTAGGCGAAGCGCTAGCCGCCGTTCGGTCCGAATGACGGTGGCGCATCATGAGAGTCGGCGCCCCAGCTCTTCGCAGGTATTGAAGAGAGCGCGAAATCGAGCGTGCCGCCCTTCAGCACGAACGATGACGGCAGCCACGCCTTCGTGCTTGCCGTTCCGTCAATCGCTAGACTGCTGATGTAGGGCGCGTTCATCGCGGCGCCTTTGGCGTGAATTGTCAGCCGCCCGTTCGCGCGACTCACCACAGCTTCTTCAAACAACGGACTACCGAGCACCAGATCGGCGCGGCCGGGATAAAGCGGATACATGCCGAGCGCCGCCCATACATACCACGACGACATCTCCCCCAGATCGTCATTGCCGGAGATACCGTCGGGCGCATTGGTCCAGATCTGCTTCATCGCCGCGCGTACGATCTCCTGCGTCTTCCAGGGTGTGCCTGCGAAATCATAAAGCCACGGCGACGCGATGGACGGTTCATTGGCGAGTTCGGCGTGATCGTCACCGGCCTTCGTCACCGCAAGCGAACCATCCTTGTTGTAGAAGAAGCGGTTCATACGCGCCGCAGCCTTGTCGACACCACCGAGCTTCTCGAACAGCCCGGCCGGATCGAACGGCACCATCCAGAGGTATTGCGCGCCGCTGCCTTCGACATAGTCGTCGTCGTTCTCGACGTTTACGTCGACCTTCTTCCAGCTTCCATCGGCATTGCGCGGCTCGATATAACCGGTCGCCGGATTGAACAGATTGCGCCACCAACCCGCACGCTCCCGGAACAGCTTCGCGTTCGCCGCGTCACGATTCTGTTCGGCTAGCTGCGCAACACCGAAATCCGCTGCCGCAAGTTCGAGCGTATCCGCAGCGCTGCCCCACCCCGGCGAACCGACCGGCATGTAGTGCAGCTTGAGCCATTGATCGAGGCCGGGACGTTCCCCGACGCATTGCACCGGACAACCGCGATGATCGAGGTCGAGTGCCGTCGGCACGGTCGCGGCTTTCAGCAGGGACGCGTAAGCGCCTTTCGCGTCGAAATCACGTCCGCCAAACGCATATATCGCCGCGATGCTCTGCGGCGACGGATCGCCGTTCATCACACTCGTTGCGCCGGTCAGATGGGTCCAACGATCCCACACGCCGTGGTTCTGGTTGGCTTGATTGAGCAGTGATTGCGCAATGTCCGATCCGATCTTCGGATCGAGCCACGTCACCAGCTGGAGCTGCGAGCGATAGACATCCCAGCCGGAGAAGTTCGCGTATTGCACACGCTGGGGTGCCACGACTCTATGAATGGCCTGATCGAAGCCGACATAGGAGCCATCGACGTCGCTGTACGTGTTTTCGCCCAACAGCACATGATAGAGCGCCGTGTAGAACACCGCGCGCTCATCTTTCGTACCACCAGTAACCGCGATCTGATTGAGTTTTTCGTTCCACGCTTTGCGCGCTGCATCGCGCGTGCTTTCCAGTGTCGCGCTCTTCGGGCTTTCAGCGGCAAGGTTCGCGCGGGCATTGGCGAGGCCGACATAGGAGATACCGACGCGCATATTCACCACCGGCGACTTCGCCGGATCAAAGGTGATCCACGCGCCCGAGCCCGTGCGTCCCGGCGGATGGCCGCGATCGCCATAGCCGGTGCCACCTTGCGCCTCACGGGCGCCTTTGGTGGCCGTCATATCGTGCCAGGAACCGCCAGCCGTGAATGGCTGATCGAGAACGGCCACGAAATAGAGCGTGTAGTAGCTCTCGCGGCGGTCCGGCGAGAGATAGCCGCAGAAATTGCCGCTGCGCACTGAACCAGTGACTTCGCGCTTCGATGGATCGACGTTTGTCGAGGCATCGCTGCTGCCGATCTCCGAGTCCGACGTGCGGAAGAGGAGATTGGCCGGCTTGTCCTTCGGCCAGGTGAAGCGCGCATAACCTGCGCGTAACGTCGCGCTCAACTGCGCGGTCACGCCATTGGTGAGCGCCACTTCGTAATATCCCGGTGACGCCTTCTCTTTGTCGTGGGTGAACAGACTCGCATACATGGCGAAGCTGTCGTCGGATGATGGCGAAAGCTCAACGTCCTTCGTCACCGGCATGATCGGGACGTCGCCGCTCGCCCCAGTGCAACCGGTGCCCGAGAGATGCGTAAGACTGAAGCCTTTAATACCGTTCGCGCGCCATTCGTAACCACCTGGCGCCGCGATCGGATAGTTGCGGCCGGGGAGCGGTGTTTCCTCGGGACTGAAAGCGAACATGCCGAATGGCAATGTTGCGCCGGGGAACGTGTTGCCGCCATTGGTCGAGCCTATGAAAAGGTTCACCTCGCTTGCAAGATCGGCAGCTTGCGCTGTCCCAACAAAGCCAACCAAACAAGCAGCGACACAGAAACGGCGCATGAAATCCCCTTACGAAACTGACTGTGGCGATCTCGCGCTCATCGCAAAGATCGCGATAACGACATAAGAGACAGCGGGAACGAAAAACGCGAGCGCGACGCCCATGTGATCCGCGGTCAATCCGGTGATCACCGGAAGAATCGCACCCCCGACAATCGCCGTGCAGAGCAATCCGGACGTCGAGGCCGTCGGCGCATGCGAGCGTTCGAGCGTCAGCGTGAAGATGGTCGGAAACATGATCGAATTGAAAAAACCAACGGCCAGCGCCGCACACCCTGCAATCTTTCCTTCTGTACCGGTGACTGTCAGGCACAGAAGCAGCGCCGCGGCAGCGGCGAATGCTAGCACGCGGCTCGCCGGTACACGCGTCAGAACGGCACTCCCCAACCCACGGCCGACCATTGCCCCGCCCCAATAGAAGAAAGCAAGGAGACGGCCCGCATCTTCGAACTTCAGATCCATGATCTGCTTCTGATGCAGGAAGTTGATCATGATACTGCTGATCGAAACCTCTGCACCCACATAAAGAAAGATCGCAAGGCCGCCGAAGAGTGCCCATCGCGAGCCGAAGGCCGCAAACGGCGAGGCGTTCACATCCTCCGCCTCGCTCGGCACATGCAGCAGACGCCGGAACGACCAGATGAACAGCGCGAGCAACACAATAATGCCCGCGATCAGGAGGAACTGCGTATCAACATTGCGCAGCGTGGCTGCGCGGCTGACCGCCGTTGTCGCCCCCTCGAACACGCCGCCGCGCAAAATGAGATAGGAACCAAGATAGGGCGCAATCACCGTCCCCAGCGAATTGAAGGTCTGCGAAAGCGTCAGGCGGAAATGCGACCCTTCCGGCTTCCCCAGCTGCGCCGCCAATGGATTTGCCGCGACCTGAAGCTGCGTGATGCCGGCTGCGATCACAAACAGCGCAACGAGAACGAAACTGTAGGCGTCGATATGCGTGGCGACGGGCATCAACAGACATCCCACAACCATCGCGCCAAGCGAAATCAAGATCGTGCGCGCATAACCCATCTTCTCCAGCACGAACGCGGCGGGAATAGAGATCAGCCCGTAGGCGAGGAACCAGGCGAACTGCGTCAGCATGGACTCGGCATAGGTGAGGCTGAAGACGGCCTTCACACTGGGCACGAGCGGATCGATCGAGGCCGTCGCAAAGCCCCACATGAAGAACAGCGTGGTGACGGTCGCGAATGCGATGGATGTTCTAGAACTATTTGAGTCCGACAAAGACATTGCCCTCGGTCGATAGGTAGTTGTTTTTATAGTCGAAACGATCCGTGTCGGAGAACAGGAGCCAATAATACTTCATCTGCTCACTCCACCAATAGCCGGGACAGAGATCTCCCTGTTTCATCGACTTCGCGGTGATATCGTCGATGATCGTATAGCCGTAGGCGGCGCGGCTAGACGATTTCATGTTCTCATAGTGCGTGCGCGCGAGCTCGCGATATTTGTCGTCCGGATCGAGCAGAAAGAGATTGAGGCAGGAATCGACAAACTCCGGTCGCAGCTCGTTGGTGATCCGGTCTGGCGCAGCCTTCGCATAGTCATAGCCTTCCGGCAGCACACCGGTCTTCGCCTGAACACTAGCCCAAGACGCGAGATAGGCTTTGCCCCGCGCGCGGTCGCCACCCTGCGCGAGTAGCCCCGCATAGAACGACGCCAATTCGCTCTGATGGTGATCCAAGATCGCGCCAGTCTCGAAATCGACCTGCGGAAACCAGAGATTGCCACCTGAGATCACAGCCTGATGCTTCATGATGGCGGCGGTATGGATGTCGTACCACCGCTTGAAATCGGCATCGCCGAACAGCTGCCAGCCATCCCATAGATACTCGAAATAAGAATCCGTCGGCGGCCCGATGCTCGCGCGCCGGCTAACAAAGGTACCAGTCTTGATATTGATCGTGTCGGCAACGAGATCGATCGTGGAACGGCGGTCGAACAGCGCTTTCACCGCGCGCTTCGCCATATCGAAATAGCGTTTGTCGCCGGTCGCCTTACTCAGCGTTCCCCATTCGGCGATGTAGGTGCCGATCTCCGCCGGATAGCTTTCCGGGTCGCGCACGGCGCCCGTCTTCAGATTGACGAACCGATACGGCATCCCAGTCGGCGATTTCGTGAACGCTGGCGAGAGCCGGTCTGCCATGTCCTTCGCGAGCGCGAGCAGCTTTTTGTCTCGGGTACCGTGCCA
>Ga0207639_10001186_pt1 | contig 17708 bp, 10 predicted proteins | sample KBSCornC32_FD_184299 | JGI IMG/M metagenome (GOLD analysis project Ga0207639, IMG submission 184299) | Corn rhizosphere microbial communities from Kellogg Biological Station, Michigan, USA - KBS Corn C3-2 (SPAdes) (version 2) | ecosystem: Host-associated > Plants > Roots > Rhizosphere > Soil ...
GGTCCGCCGCGAGCTGGTGGAGGTGGGCACGCGGATCCGCGAGGCGTTGCTGGCGCCCGCGCCGGCGGCGGGGGGCGGCGCGGGCCCGGTTCCCATCGTGGCGATCGAATTCCCCGAGGTGACGCTCGGCCGCGAGCTGGTGGTGACCGCGGGCCTCCACGACGTGTGGGCGCGCAAGTACGGCCGCGGGACGGTCAACGTCGAGGTGTGGCTCGGCGATCGGCCGGTCACCAGCGCCACCATCGGGAACCGCAGCGGGTGGCTCCCCATCCGGATCGACACGAGCGCGCGCGACGGGCAGACCGCCCCCGTGCGGGTCCAGATCTCGTCTCCGGAGCCGGCGCTGCGCAACCTGGCCTTTGCCGCCGAGGCTCGCCGGTGACGCCGTCGCCGTCGCTGTCGTCGCTCCGGTCGCGCCTGCTCGATCGCGTGGTGGCCGTCGCCCTGGTGGTCGGCACGATCGCCTGGCTGCTCGGCACCGAGGGCCGCGAGGGCTTCGGGCGCGACGAGGCGCAGTACATGCGCGCCGGCGAGCGCTACTGGGGCTGGTTCGAGGAGATCGGCCGCGACCTGTCGGCGGGCCACCCCTCCGAGGCGTTCACGGCGGCCGCCATCGATCGCTACTGGAGTGACAACGCGCCCGATCACCCCGTCGTGATGAAGACGCTCTACGGTCTGTCGTGGAGGGCCTTCCATCGCTGCACGTGCCTGGGGCCGGCGCGCGGGCTTCACCCCATCCCGGTGCGCGCCCGCCACGTGACGCTCCCCCTCTTCCAGCGAGACTCCACGGCCTTTCGGTTTCCCGCCATCTTGATGGCGGGCCTGCTCGCGTGGTTGGTCTTCTGGTTCAGCCGCCAGCTGGTTCCGCGCGCGGCGGCGGCCGCCGCCGCCGTCATGACGGTCGCCCAGCCGCACTACTTCTTTCACGCGGCCATCGCGTGCTTCGACGCGCCCATCACGACGATGGCGTTCGCGGTCGGCTACGCCTACTGGAAGTCGCTGCGCTCGGCGCGCTGGGGGATCGCCTGCGGGGTGGTGTTCGGGATCGCGCTCGGCGTGAAGCACAACGCGTGGCTGATGCCGTTCTTCCTGGCGGCGCACTATCTGTGGATGCGGCGCGGGGATCTGCGGCGCCGCGTGGTCACGCGCGTGCCCCTGGCGTTCGTGTCGATGGCGGTGCTGGGGCCCATCGTCTTCTTCCTCCACTGGCCGTGGCTGTGGCACCACCCCCTCGATCGCACGCGCAGCTATCTGCGGCGCCACCTCGAGCACGAACACTACAACTTCGAGTACCTGGGTCGGAACTGGAACCTGCCTCCCACGGATCTCGATCTGAAGATGCTGCGGACCACCTTCCCGTTCGTGTCGACGGCGCTGACGGTGCCCGTCACCACCCTGGGGCTTGCCGTCGTCGGCGCCTTCGCGCTGGCCAGCCGGAGGCGGCGCGCCGCCCTACCGGACGAGACGGATCCGCTGTCGCCCTCATCCACGGTGCCGCGTTTCACCGGCGAGAGCGACGTCGACGGCAATGTCCTCATCGGCGGGGCGGGCGCCCTCGATCCCGGGGCGAGGCCGTCGTGGCTGCGCCCCGGCGCCGACGTCGATCGCGCGCCCGGAGCGTTCGTGGCGGCGCAGACGTTCGGGCCCCTGGCGGTGCTCGCCATCCCGTCGACGCCCATCTTCGGAGGGGTGAAGCACTTCATGCCGGCCATGCCGTACCTGGCGGTGGTGGCTGGCGTGGGACTGGCCGTCGTGGCCGGCCGCCTCACCGCCGTCCTGCGCGCCCGGCGAGGGTCGTCGGCGGCGCCCGTCGGCGCGCTGCTGGCCGTCGTCGCGTGCGCGCCGGCCGTGGTCGAAACCCGGCGCTCGCACCCCGATGGCTTGAGCCACTACAACATGATCGCGGGCGGGTTCGCCGGCGGCGCCACGCTGGGCATGAACCGCCAGTTCTGGGCGTATTGTGTCCTGCCGATGCTGGACTGGGTCAACGGGCACGCCCCGCAGAACCGCCGTATGTACTGGCACGACGTCCTGGGGGACGCGCTGTCGATGTACAAGCGCGAGGGCCGGCTGGACATGAGCGTCGGCGACACCGGCTTCGGCGAGCCCGGCGTCGAGCGCTCCGAGATGGGCCTCATCGTCCACGAGAAGCACTGGGCTCTCTACGAGAAGTTCATCTGGGATCACTACGGACACGCGCGCCCGAGCCTGGTTCGCACACGCGAGGGAGTGCCGCTGGTGATCGGCTACGAACGAACGGTGCCCCGATGACTTCGGAGTCGTCCCGCCTCGAGGTCGAACGCTGGTTCGGTTCGTGGCGCGGCGTGATCACCCTGTACCTCGTGTTCGCCGGCGCCTACCTCGGGGCCTCCGGTCCGCGCCTGCGCCAGCACTCGCAGTACAACCACTACGTCTACCTGGCCGAGGGCTGGCTCCACGGCCGCCTGGCGCTGGCGACACCGCCGCCCAACGAGAACGACTGGGCCAAGGTCGACGTGCTGGTCCTCAAGGACGGCCGCACCGTGAAGGGCACCTACGGGGGGCGAGGCGGGCCCGCCGATCGCTTCTATCCCTTGCGCGGGAAGCCCGTCACCATCCCCGACGGCGAGATCGCCTCGCGCAGCGCGCTTCGCTACGTGTCGTTCCCGCCGCTGCCGGCCCTGCTGATGCTGCCGTTCGTGGCGATCTGGAAGCTCGCCTTCAACGACGTGCTGTTCACCGCGCTCCTGGCCGCGGTGAACCCCGTCTTGCTCTTCCTGCTGCTGCAGGACCTGGCGCGCCGCTCCCTCTCGCGTCGCTCCGTGGCCGACAACCTGTGGCTGACGGTCATGTTCGGGCTGGGCTCCGTCTACTATTACTGCTCGGTCGTCGGACAGGTCTGGTACACGGCCCACGTCGTCACCGTGGCGGGATCGATCGGGTTCGCCTGGGCGGCGCTCGGCGCCGAGCGGCCGCTGCGCGCCGGGCTGTTCGCGGGGCTGGCGATGTCGGCCCGGCCGACCGGGCTGTTCATGTCGGTGTTCTTCCTGTTCGAAGCCGCCGTCGCGACCGGCGCCTGGCTCCCGGCCGTCGAGCCGAGCCCCGCGGCGGCCGGTGGCTTGCCCGAGGGCGGCTCGGTCCGGCGCGTCTGGTGGAAGCGGTTCCGGCCCAACCGCGCGTTCCTCGAGCGCCTGGCCCGTTTCTGCGCGCCGCTCGTCGCCATCCAGGTCGTCCTCTACGCGCACAACTGGGCGCGCTTCGAGGATCCGTTCGAGTTCGGTCACCGCTACCTGAACATCATGTGGCAGGACCGGATCCAGCGCTTCGGCCTCTTCAACTACCACTTCCTGTCACGCAACCTGGCGGCGGCGCTCGTGCTGCTGCCCCGCATCCTCGCGCACTTTCCGTTCGTGAAGATCAGCCAGCACGGGATGAGCCTGCTGCTGACCACGCCCGCGCTCGCCTACACGGTGGCGCCGCCCGCCGAGCCGACCCGCCTGCGCGCGCCGTTGTGGTTGACGGTGCTGGCGACCGCCTTGCCGTCGCTGCTGTACCAGAACTCGGGCTACGTCCAGCTCGGCTATCGCTTCAGCCTCGACTACATGGTCTTCTTCATGATGCTGCTCGCGATCGGCAACCGACGCATCTCCCGGCTCTGGAAGGCGCTGATCCTCGGGTCGATCCCGATCAACTTGTTCCTGGCGATCATCTTCGATCGGGCCATGGAGTTCACCTACGACGACAGCTTCTTCCCCCACGGGTTCAACTGAGGCCGGCGTGCGTCCGGGAAGGGGGCGCGCCTCAGCGACGGTGAAAGCCGCCGCCGCCGTGAAAGCCGCCGCCGGGCGGCGAGAACGATCGCGGCGCCGGCCCCGGCGAGAACGACGGTCGGCTGGGGGCGCTGGGCGCGCGAAAGCTCGGCGGCGGGCCCGACGCCGGCGCGCCGCCCCTGAACGACGGCGTCACAGGCCGGTAGGCGGGCGGCGCCGACTGGAAGGCCGGCGGCGCGCCGCGAAAGCCCGGCTGGGCCGGACGGAAGCTCGGCTGGCCGGGATGGAAGCCCGGCTGGGCCGGACGGAAACCGGGGCCCGGCGCTTGCCCGGCGGAGGGCGGGCCGAACCCGCGGGCCGTCGGGGCCGCGCCACCTCGATAGAAGTTCCCCCCCGGGGCCGCCCCGCGCACGGCAGACGCCGGAGGCGCTCCTCGATAGACGGGCGCGGCGCCCCTCAAGGCGTGGCCGCGCCACGCCTGAACCTGCATGGGACGGATCGACGGCGCGACTCGCCAGGAACCGCCGCGGTAGAACCGCCCGCCGCCGTAATAGCTCGGATAGTAGGACCGGTAATAGAGCGAGTAATAGGGCCAGTAGGTCCAGAAGAACGGGTCGAAGGGCCCGTGCCAGTAGTACCAGGAGCCGACCACCGTGAACTGCGGCGACCAGGGCGCCCAGATGTGCGTGTGCGGCCCCATCATGAAGCACCACCCACCGCCGTAACCGTCGAGGATGGGATGCGCCCCGTAGTACGCGTACGTTTGCCCGCCGTAGCCGAAGTCGCGCGGATCCCCGGTGAAGTAGTAACAGCCGCCTCGGTACGAGAACAGGCGGGTGTCGATGGGCGGATAGGGCCGCATGTGCTGGCCCGGGGTGCCGTCCCACGAGCTGCCCGGCACCACCCGCGTGTCGACGGGGTGGGGCCCGACGTAGCAGTAGCTCCCGTCATTCGCCGCGTAGGCGGGGCCCTCGACGTTGGGCGGAATCAGCGGCGCACTGTCGTTGCCCTGATCGGCGTAGTCCGCCGGTGGCGGACCGCCCTCGGCGTACACGTCCTGGTTGGGATCGCCGGCGGCGGACGGATCGTACGCGCCCGGATCGGGTGCGCCAGGGTAGCCCTGGAAGTCACCGGGAGGCGGGCTGGTCGGTTCGGGGGGCTGCTGCGCCCGCACACCCGCCGCCGGGAGCATGACGAGCCCGAAGGTCGCGGCGCTCGCCAGAGACAGCAGGACGAAGCGGGATCTTCTTCGGGTCGACATGGTGAGGGCTCCTTTGATTCTTACGGTTCCGGGACCGTTCTTCCATCCGATCTTCTCCCGGCGCCCCTCGATCCTCCCCGTCGCCGGCCCGGCGGCGACCGGTCCCGCCTCCTCTCGCCCAGGGTCTTCAACGTCCTTCCCGTCGTAGCAACGATCGCGCCCACGTCCCCGGGCGCCGGAGGGCCGCGAAACCCGCGAATTCAGCGATCGGGGCCCTGTCGGCGGCGCGACCTGTGCGGCGGATTCACACTCTCCTGGAACAGCGAGCCCGTGGAGCGTGGTGGGTCCGACGATGCTGGATTGCCGGGCGGCGTCGTTGCCTCCGAACGAACCGAGGGACGAGGGGACGCCCCACGAGCGCGCGGGGGCTCCGCGGGCCTCGCCGGGTGGTGGGCCAGGCTCTCGAGCCCTCTCTCCCACAAGGTGTACGCGCGGAGCTCCGCCAGGCGGTCCGGGCCCAGCAGGCGGACCGCGTCGAGATGCAGCAGGGCGGGCAGAATCTGCTCGTCACGCTGCGGGGGCGGGATGGCGGCCACGGCTCGCCGCGCGCTCCTCGCATAGCGGCTCAGCGCGACCTGGACGTCGTTCTCTCCTGTTGCGTCCGCCGAGCCGTCGGAGTCTCCGCTCGCCAAAAGCGACCGCAGCGCCGGCCGGCACGCACGGAGCTCGCGGGACAGCTCTGCGTCCAGGTCGGCCGCCACGAGGTCGGCGTGGGCCGCCCGCCGGCGTGCGGCGAGGCGGCGGCGCTGGTCTCCGTCGAGCCCGAACGCGCGCGCCAGCCGATCGAACGCGCCCACCAGCCAGAGCGTACCCATGACGTCCCCGGCGAGGTCGTCGCCGCCCTGGGCGGGGGCGGCCGCCGCCTGGGCCAGGGCATCCGCCGGATCGCTGAAGGATCCCAGCAGCGACACGGCGAGCTCGCTCGCGCCCTCGAACAAGGCGTGCACGGCCGCGTGGGCCGCGGGGCCGCCGAGCCGCGCCGTCTCGGGGAAGTACGGGGCACGCTCGACGGCGACCACGTCGCCCGCTGCCCGAGCGTCCTCCGCCGCGGCGTCCAGGTGGCGCGCGAACGCGTCCGCGTCTCCGGTCACCCGGACCCGCAGGTGGGGCCGATGCCCGGGCCCGTCGACGTAGCGCTGGAAGAACCACGAGTCGGTGACCCCTGCGGCCCGGGCCGTGGCCACGGCGGGTGCCACGACCTGGACCAGCACGTCGGTCTGACGATCCTCGGCGCCGAAGATCTTGAAGGTCGCCCAGCGGGGGTCGACCGTCGGGACCGCGGCTCGCGGCGGCGGGACCCGGCCCGCGGCCGCGGTGGCGTGAAGGGCGGCGGTGGTGACGGCGCGCTCGGCGTCGTCAGGCACGCGGGTGATCCCCACGACGGCCTCCACCCGGCGCCCCGCGCGATCGGCCGTGTCGCCGAGCGGGGGCCATATCTCGTGAACGCGGTCCGCTCCCTGCAGGTCGGCCCGCGCGGTTGGCCCCTCCAGGTCGACCGGCAGGAGCTCGTCCTCGTGGCCGACCTGGACGAAGCGGGGGATGCGCCGCGCGCGGCGCCAGTCGCGGATCGATCGGGCCGAGCGCGCTCCGTGGGCCACGTCCTCGGGCACGCGCCAGCTGGCGGGCGCCACCACGAAGCCGTCGATGCTCACGCGGGGCAGGGCCGGCAGCCTCGCGAGCGGCCCCAGCGCCAGCGCCCAAGGCGCGTGCTGGCGGCGCAAGCTCCACCCCGCCAGCAGCCGCCACACGCCGGCGGGCGCCGTGTGGGAACGGACGCGATGAAGGGGCGACGGCGCCACCGGGCCGAGCTCGCGGGTCCGCAGCGCCAGCGGCTCCAGCGCCGACGGATCGGCCACGAGCTCGAGGTCAGCGAGCGTCACCTCGGATTGACGGCCGCCCGGATCGGCCCAGGCCGACAGCGCGAGGACGCCGTCGCGCAGGGCCGGATGAGCGCACAGGTCGGCGTGAGACGCGCTGGGCGCGAACGCCACGTCGAGGGCTCGCTCGCCCGGACGGGCGGCCCGCTCCGCCGCCGCGAGCGCGTCGAGCAGGCTCCGTCCGTCGTCCCCCAGCGGCGCCGCGAAGCGACCCCAGCTCGCGCCCGCCGGTGCATGCAGACCGAGGAGCCAGCCATGGCCGGGCGAGCGGCCGTGGCGCGGGCGGTTGGGCGTGACGAACAGCTCGGCGGTGGGGGGCGGCAGGAGCTCGTCGACGACGTCGAGCAGATCGGCCGACGCCAGCGCGAGCTCGTCGTGACCTTCGCGCGCCGCCTCGATGATCCGCTCGGTCAACAGCTCCAGCAGCGGCTGGCCGGCCGCCGCGGCCGCGGTGCCCGGCTCGTCCTCGGAGGCAGAGCCCGCGGGCGACGAGCCGTAGTCACCCAGCGCGAGCGCCTCCAGGTCGAGCGCGCCGGCGCCGAACGTCTCGGTGGCGGCGTCGAGGGCACCCGCCAGCGTGGCGGACGGCGTGCGCTCCGCTCCGGGCGGGGCCAGGGCCTCCTGGATCGCGAAGAGCAACGGCGCCAGCGCCGCGGCCCGATCGAGCGCGGCCCGCGACAGCGTGACCGAGGCGCCCCCGCGGAACACGAGGTCAGCTCGGACCGATCTCCCTGCCGAGGCAGGCGACGACGGCCGGGGATCCCGAGCCGTGGAGCCCGGGAGCCGGGCGAGCGCCGTCTCGAATGCGGCCACGTCGCCCCGCGCGGCGGTGCGCAGGGCGGTCGCGAGGTCGAGCGCCACGGCGCGGGCGGCGGGCAGCGCCGCGAGCCGCGCCTGCAACCAGGGGCCGGGCTCGGGCCCCACCAGCGGGGGCACGAGATCGACGTGAAGGAGGCCCGCGTCGAGGAGCGTGAGGAGCCAGTCGTCGAGGTCGTGCTCGTCTTCGCGATCGGCCTCTGTCGCTTGCAAGATCGCGTCGCGCACCGCCGGCCAGGCGGTCCAGGTCGCGCAGGCGGCCACCACGGCGTCGAGCGCGTCGTCGCGTTCGGCCTGCTGCTCGGCCGCGAACGCCGCCGGGTCGTCCTCGCTCGCCCCGATCCACGACAGCGTGCGCGCGCCCACGACCACGGACGGCGCTCGTCGCAACCGCGCGCCGTCCCGGTATTCGGGTTCCTCGAGGAGCGCGCGTCCCACCGCAGCGAGCCGTTGCCAGGTCGGCGCCACCCGAGCCTCGGGAGAGCCGGTGCGGACCTTGGTCCCTAGCCCCAGCCGCCCGATTCCCACGCCGGCCCAGAAGCCATTGGGTGTGGGCCGGAAGGCGGCCCGCCGGGCGTATCGGCCGATCGCCGCCCGGGCGCGCGCGTCGACCCGGTCGCGTCCCAGCGCCGCCGCCAGATCGGGGCTCGCCATCCGCAAGGCGACCTCGCCGAGCGGGCTCGCCGCCAGCGCCGCCCGCGGGTCACGCAAGGCCTCGAGGGGCAAGAGCGGCGCGCGAAACAGGAACCGATTCAGCGGGACGTAGGGCATCGACCTGGCCCATCCATATCAGGCCCCGGCGCCGCGTCGAAGCGCGACGGCGGGACCACCGGCGTTCAGCGCGGCATGACGGAGCTGAGCGCGCCGGCCGCCGGCAGGTAGCACTTCTGCGCGTAGTCGATCACCATGCGGTCCGTGTTGAACCGCCAGCCCAGCGTGCGGATGGTCCGCTTCATTCGCGCCACCCACGCGCGCGGGACCCCGTGGTCGTCGCGCTCGTAGTAGGTCGGGATGATCTCGTTCTCCAGGACCTCGTACAGGCTCTGGGCGTCGCGCTGGTCCTGGACCTCGACGTCGACGTGGGTGATGCCGTCCCCGATCGCGAAGCCGTTCAGGCCGTCATAGGCCTCGGCCCACCACCCGTCGAGCACCGAGAAGTTCAGCGCCCCGTTGAGCAGCGCCTTCTGGCCACTGGTGCCGCTGGCCTCCTGGGGCCGCCGCGGGTTGTTCATCCACACGTCGACCCCCTGCACCAGGTGGCGTCCCACGTTGATGTCGTAGTTCTCGACGAACACCACCCGATCGCGCAGCTCGGGGGCGCGGCTGGCCTCGTGCACGTGGCGCAGGACCTCTTGCCCCGGCCGATCGGCCGGGTGGGCCTTGCCCGCGAAGATGATCTGCACCGGCCGCTTCGGATCGGCCATCAGCCGCTTGATCCGCTCGAAGTCGCTGAAGATCAGATCGGCGCGCTTGTAGGTCGCGAACCGGCGCGCGAACCCGATGGTCAGCGCGTCCGGATCGAGGACGGTCTCGGCTTCGCGGACGACCTCCTCGGGGTACCCGTTGTGGCGTCGCTGCGCGGCGACCTGCCTGCGCACGAAATGCACCAGGTCGGCCTTCAGGACCCGGTGGGTCTCCCACAGCTCCGAGTCGTGCACGTTCTCGATGCGGGCCCACGACTCCGGATCCGACAGGTGGTTGCGCCACTTCGGCCCGATGGCCTTGGCGAACAGGTTCTGCATCCCCGACGCCAGCCAGGTCGTGACGTGCACGCCGTTCGTGATGTGACCGACCGGCACGTCGTCCTCGCGCATGGACGGCCACAGCACCTGCCACGACTTGCGCGTGACGCGGCCGTGCAGCGCCGAGACGCCGTTCGCGTAGCGCGACATCTTGAACGCCAGCACGGTCATGCACAGCGCCTCGCGGCCGTCCTCGGGCCGGATGCGCCCGAGGCCCAGGAACTCTTGCTGCGAGAGCCCCAGCGATCGGCGGAGCGGCTCGAGGTGGCTGTCGACCAGCTCGGGAGGGAAACGGTCATGTCCGGCGTCGACCGGCGTGTGGGTCGTGAACACTGTGCTCTGGGCGACGTCCTGGGCCGCCGACGCGAAGTCGGAGCCCGTGATCTCCATGCGAAGCCGCGTGTACTCGAGCGTGGCGAACGCGCTGTGCCCCTCGTTCAGGTGCAGGCCGCCCCAGTGGATGCCGGCCGCGCGCAGGGCCCGGATGCCGCCCACGCCGAGCAGCAGCTCCTGGCGGATGCGCACGCGCTGGTCGCCGAAGTAGAGCCGCGCCGAGAGCTGCCGATTCTCGTCGCTGTTGCCGTCGACGTCGGTGTCCAGCAGCAAGAGGCGGGTGCGGCCGACCTTGATTTCCCAAGCCTTGGCCAGCAGCAGCTCGTCGGCGGACAGCGGGATCTCGACCACGATGGGGCGGCCCTGCGGGGTCAGCGCGGGCGTGGCCGGCAGGCTGTCGGCGCTCGAGCGCACGTACTCCGCCTGCTGGCGGCCCTCGCGGTCGATGCGCTGGCGGAAGTACGACTCCCGATAGAACAGGCCCACGGCGACCAGGGGCAGCCCCAGGTCGGACGCGCTCTTCAAATGATCGCCCGCCAGCACGCCCAGGCCGCCGCTATAGATGGGCAGGGACTCGTGGATCCCGAACTCCGCAGAGAAGTACGCGACCGGGCGAACTCGCAGGGGGGCGGCGTGCACCGAGGCCCACGTGTGCCGCTCGTCCAGGTAGTCGGTCAGCTCGCGGTAGCCGGCGTCCACGCGGGCGCGCAGGGTGGCGTTACGGGATAACCCCGCCGCCTTGTCGGGGGGCAGGTTCGCCAGCATCACCACCGGGTTGTGGTTCGAGGCGCGGAAGGCGTCCGGATCGATGTCCCTGAACAACTTGATGATGTGGGGATTCCACGACCACCACAGGTTGCGCGACAGGGCCGTCAGGTGCTCTTGGAACTTTTCGGTCGCGTCCATGGGACCATCACTATAGCCGGAATCCCTTTTCGTCGTCAGCTCGGTATACTCTGCGCCGCTCAGACGACCAATGGACGGACAGCGACGATATCTGGCGTTGATCATGGCCGGGGGCAAGGGCTCCCGGCTCTCTCCTCTCACCCTCGACCGCGCGAAGCCGGCGGTGCCCTTCGGGGGCCGCTACCGCATCATCGACTTCGTCCTGTCGAACATGGCGAACTCGGGCATACGCGCGGTGTACGTGCTGACGCAGTACAAGTCGCAGTCGCTGGCCGAGCACGTCCAGCGCTCGTGGGGCGCCCGCATGGGCTACGACCAGTTCGTCACGGTCGTGCCCGCCCAGATGCGCATGGGCGAGCAGTGGTACCGCGGGACGGCCGACTCGGTCTTCCAGAACGTGCACCTCATCGAGGAGTTCCGGGCCGACGCCATCCTGGTGTTCGGCGCCGACCACATCTACAAGATGAACATCCGGCAGATGCTGGATCACCACCACGCGAAGAACGCCATCGCGACCGTGGCGTGTCTGCCCATCCCGGTGTCCGAGGCGCACCAGTTCGGCATCGTGCAGACCGACGCCGAGGGGCGCATCATCGGCTTCCAGGAGAAGCCGGAGCGCGACCCGACGACCATCCCCGGCGATCCGGCGCACTGCCTGGGGTCGATGGGCAACTACGTCTTCCACCCGGGCGCCTTGCTGGACGAGCTGCGAAACGACTCGGAGCGCAAGGAGTCGCGCCACGACTTCGGCGGCGAGATCCTGCCGACCATGCTCAAGACGGGGCGGGTGTTCGCCTACAACTTCGGGCTCAACAAGATCCGCGGCGTCTCCGACGAGGTCGAGAACGCCTACTGGCGCGACGTGGGGACCATCGACGCGTACTACGAGGCCAACATGGACCTCAAGAACGTCGTGCCCAGCCTGAACCTCTACAACTGGGACTGGCCCATCATGACGGCACAGTTCCCGGACCCGCCGGCCAAGCTCGTGTTCGACGAGGACACCCGCCGCGGCATCGCGCTGCAGTCGATCCTGTCGGGGGGCTGCATCGTGGCGGGCGGGTTCGTCAAGGACTCGGTCCTCGGCCGCAACGTGTTCGTCGACGCCGGCGCCGAGGTGCGGGATTCCCTGCTGTTCGACAACGTGTACGTGGGCCGCGGCGCGCGCGTCTCGCGGGCCATCGTCGACAAGAACGTGCGCATCGCCGACGGGGATCTCATCGGGCACGACCCGGCGCGCGATAGGCTGCGCTTCACGGTGAGCGAGGGCGGGGTGACCGTGGTGCAGAAGGCAAAAGACACATTGCTCACGCGGTCTCGAAACTTCTAGGTAACACGAGGCGGGGTAGAAGGGGATCAGAAGACGGCCAGACGAGGGCTCTCGATTCGCCCCAGGAGGCCGAACGATAGGATCCGAAAGCGCGAGCGCACACGTGCCAACTCCCTCTCCTTCTCCCTCCTCCATCTCGCTGGTCGTCCACGGTCACTTCTATCAGCCGCCGCGCGAGAACCCGTGGTCGGACGAGCTCGAGTCCGAGCCCAGCGCGTCGCCCTTCCACGACTGGAACGCGCGCATCCACGCCGAGTGTTACCGGGCCAACGCCTACGCGCGGATCCATGACAGGTCCGGGCACATCGCGGCCATCGAGAACAACTACCGCCGGATGTCGTTCAACTTCGGCCCGACCCTGGCGCGCTGGATCGCGCGCCACGATCCGGCCGCCCACCGACGGTTGCAGGAAGCGGACGCCGAACAGATCGGGCGGCTCGGGGCCGGGGGCGCCATGGCGCAAGCGTACGCTCACCCGATCTTGCCGCTGGCCTCGGCGGTCGATCGGCGCACGCAGATCCTGTGGGGGCTCGCGGATTTCCGGCGGCGCTTCGGGCGCGAGGCCCAGGGGCTGTGGTTGCCCGAGACGGCCGCCAACGTCGCGACGTTGAGCGCCCTCATCGATCTGGGCGTGCGCTACACGATCGTCGCGCCCGAGCAGATCGAGTCGGTTCGCGCGCCCGGCGAGGAGTGGACCGAGGTCAACCGCGACACCGTCGACACCGGCCGCCCGTATCGCTGGATGCACCCCGACGGATCGGGGCGCTCGCTGGCGGTGGCCGTGTTCGATGGACCGCTGTCCCGCGCGGTGGCGTTCGGCGAAACCACCCACGACGCGTCGGCGTTCGTGGCGGCCATCGTCGCCGCCGCGAAGCGCTCGTCGGTGCCAGGCGCGCCGCTGGTCCTGTGCGCCTCGGACGGCGAGCTGTTCGGGCACCACAAGAAGTTCGCCGAGATGAACCTGGCCTTCACGACGTTCGTGGAGGGGCCGAAGCACGGCATTCAACCGACGAACCTGGCGGCCTACCTGGACGCGCATCCGCCGACCTGGGAGATGAAGCTGCACGAAGGCCCGGACGGCAAGGGCTCGGCCTGGAGCTGCGCCCACGGCGTCGGGCGCTGGTGGCGCGACTGCGGGTGCTCGATGGTCCCGTCGGAGCGCGGATGGAACCAGCGCTGGCGTGGCCCGCTGCGCGCGGCGTTCGATCGAATGACGGCCGCGGCCGCCGACTTCTTCGAGGACGCGGGGGCCGAGCTGCTGGTCGATCCGTGGGGCGCCCGCGACGCCTACGGCGAGGTGATCGACCAGCCGATCCCCGAGCGCGATGCCCTGCTGCGCGAGCTCGGGACGTCCGCTCTGTCTTCGGGCGGTGAAGCGGCGGCCGAGCGGGCCCGCCTCCTGATGGAGATGCAGCGCGCGACCTTGCTCATGTACGCGAGCTGCGCGTTCTACTTCGACGACATCGCCGGGCTGGAGGCAGGGCTGGGGTTGCGCCTGTGTGCGTACGCCGCCGACCTGATGACCGAGGCGGGCGGACGCGCCCCGCTGGCGGACATGCTGGACCTGCTGGCGTCCGCCAAGAGCAACCAGATCCCCGGCGTGAGCGGCGCCGACGTGTTCAACAGGATGGCGGGCGATCGGGTCTCGCCGCCCCGGGCCACGGCGACGATCGCCCTGGCCAAGGTGGCCTCCGGCGACCGGATGGGCACCAAGGCGCTTGCGCCCGGTTGCACCGTCGAGCTGCTCGACGATCGATTCCAGTCGAAGGGCCGCGGCGCCCGGATCGCGGGCACGGCTCGCGTGACGGTCCATCGGACCGGGGTCGTGCGGACCGTGGGGTTCGAGGCGACGTGGAGCCCCGAGCGGGGCCTCGCCTGCGTGGCGGGAGGGGAGTCCTTCGGGCTGGCTGACCTCGGTCGCGAGGATCGGCACCGCCTGCTGCCGCGCCTCATGCCCAGGCTGGTGAACGACGCCGAGCCGCTGGCCGCCGCGCGGCTCGCGCTGGCGCTGGCCCGCGGGATGGTCGGCCTGGGGGCCAGCGCCGATCCGGTGGACGCCTCGATTCGCGGGGCTTTCGCCGACCTCCTGATTCGCTGGCTCGACGCGGGCGGACTGGCCCAGGAGGACGCCCTCGAGACCGCCTTGCAGCTGCTCGACGCGGGCGGTCCGGCGCTCGCGTCGGGGACCCTCGCGCGCAACATGGTCGAGGAGCGTGTCGCGCAGCTGCGTGTGGCAGGCGGGGCGGGCGCCGGGACCGGCGCGCTGGCGACGCTGGCGGCGCGCCTCGGCTTCGGCGCGCTCGCCGCCCAGGTCGACCCCGAAGCGACGCTTTGAATCGGACCGCGTCGGCGTCCGTCCCATCGTGTTCGGCGTGGCGCCGGGGCTCGTGACCCGGGCCGCGGTCCGACACAAAACGACATTCGACCGCAAAGCCCGGACATCGCCGCCGTGGCACCCTTCAGAAGCGCGGACGAATGGACGGCCGCAAGAAGCACTTGGCACGAAGCCAGAGGAGTCACTCCATGCAGACGACGGAGAATTCGACCGGAGAATCATCGATGGACCATGGCCAGCCGGGGGGCATCCCCTTGGCGGCTCGGCGGACCTCACGCCGCAGGTGGTGGGCCGTGGCGCTCGGCGCGGTGGCCGCGGCAGGCCTGACCTTCTCGGTGGCGCGGGCGCAGGGCTTCGGTGGACACGGGCCCTTCATGATGAAGGAACGGATGGAGCACGCCCTGTCCGCCGCCGGGGCCACCGATGCGCAGAAGACCCAGATCCACGCGATCTGGGACGGGCTGCGCCCGCAGCTCAAGCCGCTGCGGCATCAGGCGGCCGACCTGCGCCGCCAGATCGGTGAAGCGATCGCCGCACCGACCATCGACAAGGGACGGGTCGAGGCGCTGCGCAAGCAGTCGATCGACACCATGGATCGCGTCTCTGCCCTCATGACCCAGGGGATGATGTCGAGCGCCCAGGTCCTGTCCCCCGAGCAGCGGCAGGCGGTCTTGAAGCAGCTCGAGCAAGACCGGCATCATCGTCGTCACGCCGACGGCGGTGAAGGCGAGTGAGCGCGGTTCGTGAGTGCGCCAGCTTGATGGGCGGGTCGCGATGATGATGATCGACGAAGGGCAAGGCGATAACATCCAGCGCTCGATGGCCGACTCGACGCACAGCCGCCCGCCGGCCGAGAGCATCCAGGTCCTCGTCATCGAGGACGACCGCAAGCTGGCGCAGCTCACGGCTCGGTATCTCGAGACGCACGGCTTGATCGTGACCATCGCCGAGGACGGTGAGAGCGGCCTCGGCGCGTTCATGCGCGGCGTCTACGACGTGGTGCTGCTCGATCTGATGCTGCCTGGGATGGACGGGGTGGAGGTCTGCCGCCAGATCCGGGCGCGATCGGACGTGCCCGTCCTGATGCTCACCGCGCGGGGCGAGGAGGCAGATCGCGTGATGGGCCTGGAGACCGGCGCGGACGACTACATCGGAAAGCCGTTCTCTTCGCGAGAGCTGCTGGCGCGCATCCGGGCCCAGGTGCGGCGCGCGCGGCGCAAGCTGGGGCCCGGGCAGAAGTCGCTGGTGGCCGGTCCCCTGCGCCTCGATCTGGCGGCGATGCGCGCCACCGTCGAGGGGCGGCTCCTCAACCTGACGTCCTACGAGTTCGCGCTCCTGCGCGCGCTCACCGAGCGAGCCGGGAACGTGCTCAGCCGCGAGCAGCTCCTCGACGCGACCCGAGGGAGCACCGAGGAGGCGTTCGATCGGTCCATCGACGTTCACGTCTCGCGGCTCCGGCAGAAGCTCGAGGCCGATCCGAGGCACCCGCGGCTGCTCAAGACGGTGCGCGGGCTCGGCTACATGGTGGCGGATGGCCCGGCTCCCGACGACGCCGGTGGCTGAGCGGGCGCCGCGGCGCTCGCGCCGCCTGCTGCTGTGGCTCTACGGCATCGGGATCATCACCATGGTCGCCGTGGCCGCGACGATGATCGCGACCCGGGTCTTCCGCGACCGCTCGCGCCGCCCCATCCTGGCCCGCACCGTGATGGCGGTGGCCGGCGCCAACGATCTCTTCGCCGACGCGATCGAGGGCGTCGCGGCTTCGCGGGCGGCGCTGGACCAGACCTTGACCCGGTTCGAGCGCGACGCGGAGGTCGCGCTCTCCGTTTACGGACTGGATGGCCACCTGGCCACCACCAACATCACGCCGGCCTTTCCGCCGGTGCCCTCGGCCGAGCAGGAGCGCCTGTCGAGCGAACACCCGGGCGGCATCCGGCGTGTGGGGCCGGGGCTTCTGGCCGTGGCCGTGCGGCGCCAAGGCAGGCTGATCGGGTACGCGGTGGTGCGGCCCCGTCCGCCGCCGCACCGGCGCGAGCTGGCCGTGGACGTTCCCATCGCGCTCGCCTGGATCGGGCTGGCGTCGTTGCTGCTCTCGCGGCGCCTCGGGCGCCCGCTCGAGCGCATCGCGGCGGCCGCGCGCGCGTTCGGTAACGGCGATCTGTCCGTGCGGACGGGGGTCTCCCGTCGGGACGAGATCGGTGAGGTGGCCCGCTCCTTCGACGAGATGTCCGAACGGATCGGCAAGCTCCTCGAGGCGCAACGCGAGCTGCTGGCCAGCGTCTCGCACGAGCTGCGCACCCCCCTGGCCCGCATCCGGGTGGCGCTGGACCTGGCCGAGGAGGGGGACGAGATGACCGCCCGCGGATCCTTGCGCGACGTCACCGCCGACCTGACCGAGATCGAGACGCTGATCGATGACATCTTCTCGACGGCGCGGATGGAGCTGGCCTCCCTGAATGGTCCTCAAGGCGCCGTCCCTCTGCGCCGGGTCGAGCTGCGGGTCGCCGACCTGCTCGAGCGCGCGGTGACGCGCACGCGGGCGCGGGCGCCCGAGCGGGTGTTCCGGCTGGCCGTCGAGCCGGGCGCCGCGGACGGGGTCATCGACGCCGACCCGGTCTGGGTGCGACGCGCGCTCGAGAACATCCTCGAAAACGCGCACAAGTACTCGCCCACGGGACCCGGCAGCGACGTCGCGGTCTCGGTTCGGGGTGCACCCGGTGCCTACGTGATCGAGGTGGCCGATCGAGGATTCGGGATCGCACCGGCCGACGTGCCGCGAGTCTTCGATCCTTTCTTCCGGGCCGATCGCAGCCGCGCACGGGCCAAGGGCGGGGTGGGGCTCGGCCTGGCGCTCGCCAAGCGCGTGATCGAAGCCCACGGCGGACGAATCGAGCTGCGCAGCCGGCTGGACGAAGGGACCACGGTGACCGTCACGTTACCGGCGCGCTCCGCCGGCAGCGGGGGCGCTCTTCGGGGGCAACACATTTCTTAACCGTCAGTTCACGCGGGCGACACGGCACCGGACTACCTTGATGGTGTGGCTGAAGGTCCCCGCACCAACGGCAGGTCGATCGAGGCGCCCGGACCGAGGACGTGGCCGGGTCCGGAGCGATCGCCGCGATCCGAGAGCCGGGATCGGGGAATGACCAGGGGGCTGGCCGAGGTTGGGCAGGTGGGGCAACCCAGCGCCGCCGCCTTCCGTCCCAACGGGTGACCTCCCCCGGACGCCCAACCTCAACCGCGAGCTTCGAAGGAGTCGATCATGATCGAGGGCAAAAAGACAATCGTCGAAGAGATCGCGTTTCACGTCGCCCGCGGACGGGCGGCGTCCTGGAGCACCGGTGAGCCGGCCAACGATT
>Ga0207639_10001189_pt1 | contig 17681 bp, 19 predicted proteins | sample KBSCornC32_FD_184299 | JGI IMG/M metagenome (GOLD analysis project Ga0207639, IMG submission 184299) | Corn rhizosphere microbial communities from Kellogg Biological Station, Michigan, USA - KBS Corn C3-2 (SPAdes) (version 2) | ecosystem: Host-associated > Plants > Roots > Rhizosphere > Soil ...
GCACGGGCCGGGTCGATCAGGCGCGATCGCTGTTTGAGATAGGCGGGGTCGATCAGGCCCGCGACGGGAACCGCGACGAAATCCCGGTCGGCCAGCCAGGTGTCGCGGTCGGCATAGGCGAGTTGCATGGCCTCGGCGATCAGATGCCAGCTGACCGGATTGTCCTTGCCCAGTTTCGCCAGGTCGAACCGCTCCAGCATGCCCAGCATTTCGAGGATGGTGATACCCCCCGACGCGGGCGGCCCCATGCCGCAAATCTTGAAGGCGCGATAATGGCCGCAGACGGGCGGGCGATCCTTCGCCTCATAGCGGGCGAAATCCTCCGGCCGGATCGTCACGGGGTTCACGGGCGACGCGCCGGTCGCCTTGATGACCGCATCGACATTCTGGCCGCGATAGAAAGCGGACGGACCCTCCGCCGCGAGCCGACGCAGATAGGCGCCGAGCGCGGGGTTGCGGATGGTGGTGCCGACCGGCGCGGGTGCGCCATCGACCCAATAGATGGCGCGGGCTTCCGGAAAATCCTTCCACAGCGGCGCTACGGCGGTCATCCGCTTGAACATATAGGCGTTGACGGCATAGCCCTCCTCCGCAAGTCGGATCGCGGGTTGGAAGAGGTCGGCCCAGGGCAACTTGCCCCAGCGCGCATGGACTTTTGCCATCAGCGCGACATTGCCGGGCACGCCGACCGACTTGCCGCCGGGAAAGGCCGCCATGAACGGCATCGGCTTGCCATCGGGATCGATGAAGAGCGACGGCGTGGCCGATGCAGGCGCGGTTTCGCGCCCATCGACACTGTCGATCAGACCCGATTTGCCATCATGGTGGAGGAGGAAGCCGCCGCCGCCGATGCCGCTCGATTCGGGTTCCACCACGGTCAGCGCGAGCATCATCGCCATCGCCGCGTCGGTCGCCGAGCCGCCCTTGCGCAGCATCGCCTGCCCCGCTTCGCTGGCGCGCGGATCGGCGGAAACGACCATCCCCCCACTCGCAAAGGCGATTTGGACTGGCTGGAGGAGGATGACGAGGAGAAAGAGAGTGAGCGAGCGCAGGATTCGGGTCATGCCGGGAAAGTTGCGCGTCGCAACCGATTACGCAAGTGCACAATCGACGCCGACCGCCTCGGCGATGGTCCCAAAGCCGTCGCGTCGCAGCCGCGTTACTAGGCCCCGGTTGATCTCGGCCGCCAGCATCGGGCCACGATAGACGAGCGCCGAATAGACCTGGATGAGCGATGCGCCCGCCCGAATGCGGGCATAGGCCTGGTCCGCGTCGCCGATCCCGCCCACGCCGATCAGGGGGATGCGCCCGCCCGTCGCGCGCCGGAAATCCTTGAGTCGGCGCAAGGCAAGATCGTGCAACGGCGCGCCGGACAGCCCACCCGTCTCCGCTCCATGGGGCGACCGCAACGAGGGGCGCGTAACCGTGGTGTTGGAAATAATGAGTGCGTCGACGCCGCGCGTCAGCGCGACCTCGGCGATATCCTCGATATCCGTGGACTGGAGGTCGGGCGCGACTTTCAGCCAGACCGGCGGGCCGCTTTCCCCCCGTGCGGCCATGACGCCAGCCAGCAGGTCGTCAAGCGCGCTACGATCCTGTAACGCGCGAAGGCCGGGCGTGTTGGGCGAGGATATGTTGACGGTGAGATAGTCGGCATGGGCGGCAAGCGCCTGTACGCCCGTGACATAATCGGCGACGCGGTCCACGCTGTCCTTGTTCGCGCCGATGTTCACGCCGACGACAAGGCCCTTGGGCCGGGGCCGCGCCAGCCGCGCCGCCGCCGCCGCCTGCCCGCCATTGTTGAATCCCATGCGGTTGATGACCGCCTCATCCTCGACCAGCCGGAACAACCGTGGTCGGGGATTGCCCGCCTGCGGCAACGGCGTCAGCGTGCCCGCCTCGGCGAAGGCGAAACCGAACCGGCCCATGCGATCATAGACCTCCGCTTCCTTGTCGAATCCCGGCGCCAGCCCGACCGGTCCCGCGAAATCCAGCCCGAACAGCCGCTGGCGCAGGATGGCATCGCATTGCGCCGGACCGGTCGCGGGCAGGCGCTGGAGGAGGCGAACAGTCAGACGATGCGCCGATTCGGCATCAAGACGGAAAAGGAGGGGCCGGAGCGCGCGGAAGAACATGGCGCACGCCTACCATAGTACTCGCTGCACCGCGTTATTTTTGTGCTGCATCGCGCGATCAGCGGGGCGTTAACCCTTAAAATCACTCGGATTCATCGTTCTGCCGCATAATATGTCGATTCCGTCCAATATTTGCGCCGCGAAACCGGTGTAACCATTCCCTGCGACCCGAAGGGCTCTGATAGTCATCCGACTCAAGAGACCTTGTACCTTGGGGATCTTTCCGGCTTCGGTCGGGGAGATCCCCTTTTTTGTTCACAATCGTCGCGAAATGTGACAATCGTCGCATAATGATACGCGGCAGAAGCCGTAGCTCGGGTCGTACCAGCAATCTCGTGGAGATGTTGTGGTAGATCGTCCATCCCCTGCGGAGGACGGATCGGCTGATCCGTCCTGTTCGCACCCGCACACTGAACCGGTCGTGGCCGGTCGCGCGGAACCGGCCAATGTGGCGCTGACCAATCAGGTGGCGCTGAGCTATCTTGCACCGCCAGAGGATCTGGCGGGGTTGTTCGGGCCATTATACCTCTTCCTCGCCGACAAGGCGGAAGTGTCCGACCATACCCGCGCCGACTTCGCGCAAATTCGCTTCATGCTCGCGGGCGCCGGCCACTATGTCTTTCAGGACGGGCGGCAGGTCGTCACGCCCCCCTGCTGCATGCTGGGTCCGACGAGCGCCGCGACACGGTTCGAGGTTGCCGGGCCGATGCGTGTGCTGGGCGTGTCGGTGCTCCCGCTCGGATGGTCGGCGCTCGGCGCGGGCGATGCCAGCGCGGTCGCGGACGACCTGTTCGACCTCGCCGAACGGTTCGGCGACGCCTGGACCAGACTGTTCGCTGAAATCGCCGCGCTGACCGATGCGGAAGAGATTGCGGCGCTGGTCTGGCCCTTCCTTCGCGCGCGAGTCCGCAAGGTCAGCGACGCCGAATCGGCGTTCGTCGCGGCGGTGGACGAGTGGCTGGCCGACGAACGATCCCCCCGTGTCGATGCCTTGCAGGGCACGACGGGCCTGTCTTCGCGCCAGATCGCGCGGCTGTGCAATCGCATCTATGGCTTCGCGCCCAAATATCTGGCCCGCAAATATCGCGCGCTGCGCTGTGCGCTGATCCTGGCGCGCGACAATATCGAATGGTCGGATTTATGCGACGAGGGCGCGTTCTACGACCAGTCGCACTTCATCCGCGAATTCAAGCATTTCATTGGCCTGACGCCGAGCCAGCTGCGCGACGACGCCAGCCTCGTCATCCGTCTGACCATGAACCGGCGCGACGTGGCGGGGCGGATCGCCAACCTCAGCCGGATCAGCTGAGGCGCGATCCGCCATCTTTCAGGCCGCCAGCGCGAGGATGGCTTCGTCGGCTTGTGCGATCGCATTTGCGCGCTGGTCCGGCCCGACGGCGATACCCTCCGCAATCACGAACTCAGGGACTATGCCGATGAAGGCGAAGACGCCCGTCAGATAGGTTTCGAGATGCTCCAGCGCGACCGATGGCGTGCCGGCGCCGTAGAAGCCGCCGCGCGATATGGCGACGATCACGCGCTTGCCGCCCGCCAGGCCTTCGGGTCCATCGGCGGTATAGCGGAAGGTGCGACCGGCGACGAGAATGCGGTCGATCCACGCCTTGAGCTGGGTCGGCAGGGTGAAGTTGTACATGGGAGCACCGATCACGACGATGTCGGCGGCGAGGAATTCTTCCAGCACCGCCGCGCTTTCGATCGCTGCCGGGCTACCGTCACCGGGGAGCGCGCCGAGATCGAGGTGACCGAGCGGGTCGGCGGCGAGATCGCGGCGGATCGTGGACAGCGAAGGATCGGACGTGGTGATCGCCGCTACGATGGAGGCGGTCAACTGGCGACTCACCGAATGTTCGCCGGTGATGCTGGAATCGATATGGAGGAGTTTCATTGCCTGCCCTTTTCGGTATATAATCGGAACCGGGGCACCATATGTAACCTGTTTTGATCCCCGACAAGGAGGCACAATTTTGTCACCCGAGCACATGGAGGATACCGGGCAGGGCGAGGATACCACCTTCGCTCCGCTGCCCGATCCGCACGAGGTCCAGTCGGAGTGCCGCGCGGTCGGACCGATGCTGGCGCGGATCGGCGACAAGTGGAGCATCCTGATCGTCATGATCCTGGCGAGCGGACCGCGCCGATTCAACGAACTGAAACGGCTGGTCGACGGCATATCGCAACGGATGCTGACCCTGACCCTGCGCAATCTGGAACGCGACGGGCTGGTCACGCGCACCGTGACGCCCAGCATTCCGCCGCGCGTGGACTATGCGCTGACGCCACTGGGCGATTCGCTGCGCGGGCCGATGATCGCGCTCGGCGGATGGGTTTCCGACAATATGAAAGCCATCGAGGAAGCGCGCGCCACTTTCGACGCGCGCGCCCCGGACAGCTACTAACGACAACTACTGACGATCGACGATCCGGGTGTAGAGGTGCCAACTCGCATAGCCCAGCACGGGGAAGGCAACCGCCAGCCCGAGGAACAGCGGGATCGACGACAGCAGCAGGATCGCCGCGACGTAGAAGCCCCAACGCAGGATCACCGCCGGATTGCGGCCCATCGCCCGCAGCGAGGTCTCCACCGCGTCGAAGGCGTGTACCGACCTGTCCACCATCATCGGGAAGGAGACGACCGCGATCGCCAGCGTCACCACCGCAAAGCCCAGCCCCGCGAGATTGCCGAACAGGATCAACCGCCATCCTTCCGCCGTCCCGAACAGGTCGCGCAGGAAAGCGCCCGCCGTCGCGGGATGCAGCGTGCCCAGCGTCGCCTCGAAGATCGCTTTCGCCGTCACAAGCCAGACCACCGCGATCATCGCGAGCAGCGCGGCGAGCGCGATGATCTGCATGCGCGACGGACCACGCAGGGGATCGAAGAAATGGCCCCAGCGCGGCTCCACCCCCTCCTCGCGCCGCCGCGCCAGTTCGTAGAAGCCGATCGCGAACACCGGTCCCATCAGGGTGAAGGCGGCGATGATCGGGAAGACGATCGGCGTCAGCCTGACGTCGAGCGCAAAGGCCGCCGCGAGGATCGCGACCGTCGGGTAGATGAAGGCCGCGAATAGGATGTCGCCGCGCAGGGCAAGAAAGTCGTTCATGCCCGCGCGCAAGGCCCAGTGCAGGTCGCGCGCGGTGATATCGCGGACCCGGGGATGCGCGACGGAAGTGGCAAGGTTGGTCTGGATAAGCGCCATGGCATCTCTCCTTTCCGGTCGAAAAGGACCGAATGGATCGCCGCGCATTTGCCCGCGTGCGAGCCGTATCGATATGATACGCCCGTTGGCGCCGTTGTGACAGAGGCATTAAGAGATGGGGGGCGCATGGGAGGTGGACCTGTAAACCCGCGAAGGGCACCGGCTTTTTGCAACCCGCTCGCAACTGCGGGAAACCTCTTGATCCCGCTGTCCGGCATCGCCACATGCCAATCAGAACGAATCACTCCGATTTGGCCGTCGTGCCTTGAACTGGAACCACCTTGCGTCTTTCGAGCCTCTCCGATCAGGCCGTCGTGCTGATGCAGGCCGCATCCACCCGGTGCGGCGCGCATGCGGCGGGATCGCTGACGAGCGCGGCGGAACTCGCCGCCGCCACCGGCATCCATGTGCCGACCGCGCAGAAGCTGGTCAGCCTGCTCACCCGCGCCGGTCTGCTCAAGAGCGCGCGCGGCGCTGGCGGCGGTATTCGGCTGGCGCGCCCGGCCGCCGCGATCAGCCTGGCCGATGTGGTGGAAGCGGTGGAAGGCCCCATCGCGCTGACCGCCTGCGTCGAGAAGGACGGCCATCATTCATGCGAGCGCGAAGCTGCCTGCGCGGTGCGGCCGCACTGGGGGCCGGTCAACGATGCGGTGCGGGGCGCGCTGGCGCATGTTTCGCTCGCGAGCCTGGCCGTGCCTCCCCTGCCAGCTGCCCCGATTTCTGCCCCTATGCCCGTTGAGGGAGCCACGCTATGAACGCGACCGTGAAAAATCAGGACGCGCTGGCCGCCGCTAAAAAGGCCTCCGACTATGAATGGGGCTTCTCCTCCGACGTGGAGCAGGAATTCGCGCCCAAGGGGCTGAGCGAGGAAACGGTCCGCTTCATCTCGGCGAAGAAGAACGAGCCGGAGTGGATGCTGGAGTGGCGGCTGAAGGCCTATCGCCACTGGCTGACCATGACGACGCCGGACTGGGCGAAGCTGAGCGTCGCGCCGATCGACTACCAGGACGCCTATTATTATGCGGCGCCCAAGAAGAAGATCGAGCTGGACAGCCTGGACGATCTCGACCCGGAAATCCGCCGCACTTATGAAAAGCTGGGCATCCCCATCGCCGAGCAGGAAGTGCTGGCGGGGGTCAAGAGCAGCCGCAAGATCGCGGTGGACGCGGTGTTCGACAGCGTCTCCGTCGCCACCACCTTTCGCAAGGAGCTGGAGGAAGCGGGCGTCATCTTCCGCTCGATCAGCGAGGCGATCCGCGAATATCCCGATCTGGTGAAGAAATGGCTCGGCCGCGTGGTGCCGATGCAGGACAATTATTTCGCCACGCTCAACTGCGCGGTCTTTTCGGACGGCACGTTCGTCTATGTACCGGCAGGCGTGCGCTGCCCGATGGAACTGAGCACCTATTTTCGCATCAATGCGGAGAATACCGGGCAGTTCGAGCGGACCCTGATCGTCGCGGACAAGGGCAGCTACGTCTCCTATCTGGAGGGCTGCACCGCGCCGATGCGCGACGAGAATCAACTGCACGCGGCGGTCGTGGAACTGGTCGCGCTGGACGACGCGGAGATCAAGTACAGCACCGTCCAGAACTGGTATCCCGGCGATGCGGAGGGCAAGGGCGGCATCTATAATTTCGTGACCAAGCGGGCGCTGTGCCAGGGCGCGCGCTCGAAGGTCAGCTGGACGCAGGTCGAGACCGGCAGCGCGGTGACGTGGAAATATCCCTCCTGCGTTCTGAACGGCGAGGACAGCGTCGGGGAATTCTACTCGGTCGCCGTCACCAACAATTATCAGCAGGCCGACACCGGCACCAAGATGATCCATAATGGCAAGGGCAGCCGCTCCACCATCGTCTCCAAGGGGATCAGCGCGGGGCGGAGCGACAACACCTATCGCGGCCTGGTGCGCGTCGGGGCGGGCGCGGAAAATGCGCGCAATTTCACCCAGTGCGACTCGCTGCTGCTCGGCTCCGACTGCGGGGCGCACACCGTGCCCTATATCGAGGTGAAGAACCCCAGCGCCACGATCGAGCATGAGGCGACGACCAGCAAGATCAGCGACGACCAGCTGTTCTACGCCATGCAGCGCGGGCTGGATCAGGAAAGCGCGGTGGCATTGATAGTAAATGGTTTTGCCCGCGAAGTGCTTCAGCAGTTACCAATGGAATTCGCCGTGGAGGCCCAGAAACTCCTCGGTATTTCATTGGAAGGAAGCGTGGGATGAAGCGTTCGCTGTTTACCATTGTCGTTAGCCTGTTGGCCGCAACATCGGCGCCTGCCCTGGCGGCGGACGACCTGCCGATGACCCCCGCCTTTGCCGGGGCGCTGGGCGGGTATCGCGATTGCGTAATCGGCGCGATCGACCGTGCGGGCGTGGCGGAGGCGGATGCGATGGCAGCGTCGGCGATGGCGGCATGCGGCGCGGCGCATGACGCGGCGCGTCGGCAACTCGCGACCGACATCATCGCCGCACGGCCCCACGCCGCAAGGATCGCGGCGCAGCAGGCCGAGAGCGGCATGGCGACCATCGACCCGATGATCGCCGCGGTCGCGCTGGACCATGCCCGCGCGCTGGTGGGGGAGGCCGCGACGGAGGCGCCCGCGCTGGCTCCGTCAGGAAATATCGGATGAGCGGCGTACCGCTCCTGCAAGGATGACAATGCTTCATATCGACGATCTTCATTCCACGGTTGCGGACAAGCCCATCCTCAAGGGGCTGACCCTCTCGCTCAACGCGGGCGAGGTTCATGCGATCATGGGGCCGAATGGCGCGGGCAAGTCGACGCTCGCCTATACGCTGGGCGGCCGGCCGGGCTATGAGGTGACGGGCGGGTCGGTGACCTTCGACGGCAAGGATCTGTTCGAGATGGCGCCGCATGAGCGCGCCGCCGCCGGCCTGTTCCTGGGCTTTCAGTATCCGGTCGAAATCCCCGGCGTGTCCAACCTGCAATTCCTGCGCGAGGCGCTGAACAGCCAGCGCAAGGGCAAGGGCGAGGAGCCGCTGTCGGGCGGCGCCTTCATCAAGCTGGCCAAGGAGAAGGCCGGACTGCTGGGCATGGACATGGACATGCTGAAGCGCCCCGTGAACGTCGGCTTTTCGGGCGGCGAGAAGAAGCGCGCCGAGATGGTGCAGATGGGTATCCTCGACCCCCGGCTGGCGATCCTGGACGAGACCGACAGCGGCCTCGACATCGACGCGCTCAAGATCGTCGGGTCCGGCATCAACGCGATCATGCGGCGACCCGACAAGGCGGTGCTGCTGATCACCCACTATCAGCGCCTGCTCGACTATGTGAAGCCGGACTATGTGCATGTTCTGGCCGGCGGGCGGATCGTGAAATCGGGCGGGCCGGAACTGGCGCTGGCGCTGGAGCGCGAGGGCTATGCCGATGTCGTCGGCGCCGAGGATGTTGGAGTGGCGGGGTGAGCCTGATCGCCTTCCTTCTGCTGGCCGCCGCGCCGGAAGCGGTCGAGGACATCACCGTGGTCGGTGAGCGGCTGAAGTCGGTGTCGGTGGCGGTCGCGCGCGATCCCGGCGGGCGCTATGGGTGCAGCATCAGCCAGACGACGGGCAATCTGTGGCTCGACACGCGGCTGTGCGAGGCGGCGACGACCTGCGTTCAAAAGGGTGCGGAAACGGCGGACACCGTGAATGCCTGCGTGACGCTGCGCAAGCCGGACTTGCTGGCCGAGGTGCGGAACAGCGCGAATGGAGCACGGCCATGAGCCTGCCCCTGACCCTCCCCAGCCGCAAGTCTGAAGACTGGCGCTACAGCGATGTGGACGCCGCCGCCACGCTCTGGCCGCTGCCCGCGCCCGAGCGGATCAGCGTCGGCGAAGGCGAAAATGCTGCGCAGCATTTCTTGCAGCAAAGCGCGGACGCAGCCGTGATCCGCGACTATATGGTCGATGTCGCGGCAGGTGGATCGTTCGCGTTTCACCTGCTCAATATCGGCGGCGCGCTGGGCCGTATAACCTTCGACGTGACCCTGCACAGGGGAGCGACGTTCGACCTTAAGGCGGCGATCATCGGCGGGGGCGACCAGACTTTGGAGATCGTGACCACCGTGCGCCATGTCGAGCCGGACGCCGTGTCGCGCCAGACAGTGCGCTCCGTGCTGGCGGGTCATGCCACAGGCAGCTATCTCGGCAAGGTTGCGGTCGCGCGCGGCGCGCAGGGGACGGATGCGGCGCAATCGGTCAAGGCGATGCTGATGGATCGCACCGCGACCGCCAACGCCAAGCCGGAATTGGAGATTTTCGCCGACGATGTGAAATGCGCGCATGGCGCGACGGTGGGCGAACTGGACAAGATGGCGCTCTTCTATTGCGCGTCACGCGGGCTGGACCCGGCGGCGGCGCGCACGCTGTTGTTGCAGGCGTTCATCGCCGGCCTGTTCGACGACATGGCGGACGAGGCGGACCGGGAGCGGTTCGAGGCGGCGGCACGGGCGAAGATGGAGGCGCTGTCGTGAACAGCGATAAACTCACCGTTCGCCCTGAGCCTGTCGAAGGGTTCGCCCGAGCGGAGCGAGGGGACTTCGGCTCCGCTCGGAACAGGGCTTCGACTTCGCTCAGCCCGAACGGCATTATTGACGTGCGCGCGGATTTCCCCGGCCTGCTGAACGCCGACGGGTCGGTCTGGCACTATCTCGACACCGCCGCTACCGCGCAGAAGCCGCAGGCGGTGATCGACGCCGTGACGCGGGCGATCGGGCGCGACTATGCGACGGTGCATCGCGGTGTTTATTCGCGCTCGGCCGACATGACCCTGAGTTATGAGGCGGCCCGGCGGCGGGTTGCGTCCTTCATCAACGGCGCGGAGTCGGAGATCGTCTTCGTGCGCGGCGCGACCGAGGGGATCAATCTGGTCGCGCAAAGCTGGGGCGCGGCGAACCTCAAGGCCGGGGACCGCATCCTCCTCTCCACCCTGGAACATCACAGCAATATCGTGCCGTGGCAGTTGATCGCGGAGCGCGTCGGCGCCGGGATCGACGTCGTGCCGCTGACCGGGGATGGCCGCATCGACCTCGACGCGATGGCATTGATGATCGACGGGCGGCACAAGCTGGTCGCGCTGGCGCATGTCTCCAACGTGCTGGGGTCGACGCTGGACGCCCCGCGCGCGGCGGAAATCGCCCATTCGGTCGGCGCGAAGCTGCTGATCGACGGATGCCAGGCGGTGGCCCGGCTGACGGTCGACGTGGCCGCGATCGGGTGCGACTTCTATGTGTTCTCCGGGCATAAGCTGTACGGGCCGACCGGCATCGGCGTCCTGTGGGCGCGGGAGGAGATATTGCAGGCGATGCCGCCATGGCAGGGCGGCGGGTCGATGATCGACCGGGTGACCTTCGCCAAAACGACCTACGCCCCTGCCCCAACGCGGTTCGAAGCGGGTACGCCCGCCATCGTCGAGGCGGTCGGTCTGGCCGCGGCGATGGACTATGTGGCGGCGACCGGCCTCACCCGCATCGCCGCGCATGAGGCGGAACTGGTCAGGGCGACGCGCGAACTGCTGGGCAATATCAACAGTGTGCGCGTGCTGGGACCGGACAATTCGAGCGGCATCGTCTCCTTCGCGATGGAGGGGGTGCATCCGCACGACATCGGGACCATATTGGACGAAAGCGGCGTCGCCATTCGCGCGGGTCACCATTGCGCGCAGCCGCTGATGGAGGCGCTGGGCGTCCCGGCGACGGCGCGGGCGAGCTTCGGCATCTACAGCGACGCCAGCGACATCGAGGCGCTGGGACGCGGCATGGAACGGGTAAGGAAGATTTTCGGATGACGAACGACATCCCACAAGAGAGCAGGCCAGCAGAACGCAAGATCGCGGTCGAGGAAGTGGACGGCGTCTCCTCTCCGCCCAAGGCGCGCGTCGAGGTCGAGACGCCATCGGAAACCTTCGCGCGCAAACGCGACTATCTCGACGGCTTCCTGAAGGAAAAGCCGGCGGACGTGGCGGACGGCCAGCCGGGCGGCGCGGTCTATGATGGCATCATCGAGGCACTGCGCGAGATTTTCGATCCGGAGATTCCGGTGAACATCTACGATCTGGGGCTGATCTACGGCGTCGATGTCACGGACGATGGGCATGCCGTGGTCACCATGACGCTGACGACGCCGCACTGCCCGGTCGCCGAATCCATGCCGGCCGAGGTGGAATTGCGCGTCGGGTCGGTGCCCGGCGTCGGCAATGCCGAAGTAAACCTCGTCTGGGATCCGCCATGGGATCCGCAGAAGATGTCGGACGACGCGAAGCTGGAATTGGGAATGCTGTAGGGTTTCGCCCAAAGGGGTACTTTGGGCGAGTTGGAGGCAATGAGGATGACCACGACGACCACCACCCGCGTAAAGCGCGCTGCCGTCACGCTGACCCCCTCCGCCGAGGCGCGGGTCGCGGAGTTGATGGCGCGCGCGCCGGAGGGCGCCATCGGCGTCAAGCTCTCGACCCCCCGCCGGGGCTGCTCGGGCCTTGCCTATTCGGTCGATTATGTGACCGAGGAAGCGAAGTTCGACGAGAAGATCGCCACGCCCGGCGGCACCTTCTACATCGACGGTGGATCGGTGCTGTACCTGATCGGATCGACGATGGACTGGGTGGAGGATGATTTCACCGCGGGCTTCGTCTTCACCAACCCCAATGCCAAGGGCAGTTGCGGATGCGGCGAGAGTTTCACGATCTGACCGTCCTTACGCCGTCCCCCGCCCCGGTCGGGCCGTGGTTGAGCCGGGCGGTGAACCTGCCTACATTCCCTCCGGCATGATCTCCGGCAGCATCCTCGACCTCAGCGACCGCGCCCGCGACGTGTTCCGCGTGGCGGTGGAGGCGTATCTGGACGCCGGCCAGCCGGTCGGCTCCCGCACGATCAGCCGCCTGTCCACCCTGAACCTCTCGCCCGCCTCGATCCGCAACGTGATGCAGGATCTGGAGGAAGCGGGGCTGCTCGCCGCGCCGCACACCTCCGCCGGACGCGTGCCCACCGAGACTGGCCTGCGCCTGTTCGTGGACGGTATGTTGCAGGCGGCGGACCCGTCCGAGGAAGAACAACGCGCGATAGAACGGCAACTGACGGGCGAAGGCCCGATCGAGGAGGCGCTGGCGGGCGCGTCGGCCGTGCTCTCCGGCCTGTCGGCCTGCGCCGGTCTCGTCATGGTGCCGCGCCATGAGACGCTGATCCGCCAGTTCAGCTTCGTGCCCCTGTCGGATCGTCAGGCGCTGGCGATCCTCGTCGGCGAGGATGGATCGGTCGAGAATCGCGTCGTGGAATTGGGGGCTGAGATGCGCCCCTCCATGCTGGTCGAAGCGGCCAATTTCCTCACCGCGCGGCTGGGCGGCCTCACGTTGGCGGAGGCGCAGGCGCGGCTGACCCGCGAACTGGACCTCGCCCGCCATGCCATCGACGCCGCCGCGCGCACGCTGATCGAAAGCGGCATCGCGGCCTGGACCACCGATCCCGCCGACCGGCCCGTGCTGATCGTGCGCGGCCAGGCCAATCTGATCGACGAGGGCGCCGCCGCCGACCTCGACCGGGTGCGCCAGCTGCTCGACGAGCTGGAGGAAAAGAGCGAGATCGCCCGTCTGCTCGACCGCGCCCGCAGCGGCACCGCGACCCGTATTTTCATCGGATCGGAGAACAAACTCTTTTCCCTGTCGGGCTCTTCGATCATAGCGGCGCCCTATCGTGGCCATGGGGGGCGCGTGGTCGGCGTGGTGGGGGTGATCGGCCCTACCCGCTTGAACTATGCCCGCGTTGTTCCCATGGTTGACTTCACAGCCCAGACACTGACGAGATTCATGCAATGACAATAGCGGAGAACGCCGAGATGAATGCCGAAGACGCCCTGCCCGAGGACGATAACGCCCCCGAAGTGGAGAGCGAGGCGGCAGTAAAGCGGATCGGCGTGCTGGAGGAGCAGCTTGCCACCGCCAAGCAGGATATCCTCTACGCCCATGCCGAGACCCAGAATGTCCGCCGCCGCCTGGAGAAGGAATTGGCGGATGCCCGCGCCTATTCGGTGTCGTCCTTCGCGCGCGAGATATTGTCCGTTGCCGACAATCTGGAACGCGGCATCTCCACCATCCCAGCGGACCTGCGCGGCGACGACCGGTTCAAGGGTCTGGTCGTCGGCCTCGACGCCACGCTGAAGGAGATGGAGAATGTCCTTCGCAAGAATGGCATCGAGAAATTCGTGTCGATCGGCCAGCAACTCGACCCCAATCGCCATCAGGCGATGATCGAAATGCCGAACCCGGACGTGCCGCCCGGCACGATCGTGCAGGAGTTGCAGCCGGGCTATATGGTCCGCGACCGGCTGCTCCGGCCGGCACTGGTGGGCGTGGCCAAGGCGCCCGAATAAGGGGTCATGAAGGCAGTCGTTCCCGCCGCGCTGCGTAGCTGGATCGAACCGGAGCTGCCGGATGGCGTGACGGCCCTCTGGTGGTCCGACCTGGAGGAGGCGGCGCGGCTGATCGCCGACGCGGACGTGGCGTGGCTCGACCTGCTCAGCATCAGGCAGATCGGGCCAGCAGTGGCGAAGGGCGTTCGCCTGAAATGGCTGTCCACCATGGCGGCGGGCGTGGAGAGCCTCGACCTCGCCATGCTGCGCGAACGGGGCACCATCCTCACCAACGGCAGCGGGTTGAACGCGGCGGCGGTGGCGGACTATGCCGTGCTCGGCGTACTGGCGGCGGCCAAACGCTATGACACGGTCGTGCGCATGGCCGACCGCCACCAATGGGTGGTCGACGCGCCCGGCAGGCTGGAACTGGAGGGATCGCGCGCCCTGATCCTCGGCATGGGGACCATCGGCGCGGCGATCGGCAAGCGTCTCGCGGCCTTCGACGTCGAGGTGACGGGCGTCACCCGTTCGGGCCGCGACGGCACGCTCGGACCGGACGCATGGCGCAGGCGTCTGGGCGACTTCGACTGGATCGTGATCGCCGCGCCCGCGACCGGCGAAACACAGGCGCTGATCGGCGCGGCGGAACTGGCCGCGATGAAACCCACCGCCTGGCTGGTGAATATCGCGCGTGGCGACCTGATCGACAAGGCCGCGCTGGTTGCCGCCCTGAAGGCGGGAACGATTGGCGGAGCGTTTCTCGACACGGTATCGCCTGAACCGCTGCCGCCCGACGATCCCCTGTGGGATGCGCCCAATTGCCTGCATAGCATGCATTTGTCGGGGCGCAGCCAGACCAGCATGATGCGCAAGGCGGCGGCGCTGTTCGTGGACAATCTGGCGGCCTATTGCGCGGGGCGCCCGATGAGGAATCTGGTGGATTTGCGCGCGGGCTATTGAGGCTCGGTCTCTCCGCTTACCGCCGCCAACGCGCAGCGCACCCCTGACAGGGCATCCATCCCATTGATCGCCTGAAGCGATCATGACCACCTAACTTATCGCTTTTGCTTTCAATGCCCGTCCCCCTACATAGGCCCGGTCATGACAAGAGGAGTGTGTATGTCCGTTATCAGTACGAAGATTAAACCCTTTACCGCAACGGCGTTCAAGGAAGGCAAGTTCGTCGATCTGACCGAGGGCGATATCCTCGGCAAATGGGCGGTGTTCTTCTTCTACCCCGCCGACTTCACCTTCGTCTGCCCCACCGAGCTGGAGGATCTGGCCGACATCTACCCGACCCTGCAGGGCATGGGCGTAGAGGTCTATTCGGTCTCCACCGACACGCATTTCAGCCACAAGGCGTGGCACGACACCTCGCCGGCGATCAGCAAGATCAACTATTATATGGTCGGCGACCAGAACCACAGCATCACCACCAACTTCGACGTGCTGCGTGAAGGCGTGGGCCTGGCCGACCGCGGCACCTTCGTGGTCGATCCCGAGGGCACGATCCAGCTGGTCGAAATCACCCCCGAGGGCGTGGGCCGCAACGCGATCGAACTGCTGCGCAAGATCAAGGCGCTGCAATATTGGGTGAGCCACCCGGGCGAGGTCTGCCCCGCCAAGTGGGAAGAGGGTGAAGCCACGCTCGCCCCGTCCCTCGACCTCGTGGGCAAGATCTAAGCCCGAATGTTCGCCGGTCCCGGAGCCTCTTACAGGCTCCGGGGTTGGTCCCCTAACCCCCTTTTCATGAGGATTCCATCCATGCTCGATGCCACGATCAAGAGCCAGTTGCAGGCCTATATGGCCAATATCAAGCAGCCCATCGAGCTGGTCCCGTCGCTCGACGCCACCCCCAAATCCACCGAACTGCGGCAGCTGCTCGAAGAGATTGCCGGCATGAGCGATCTCGTGTCCCTCGCCGCCGACGAAGGCGACGCGCGCAAGCCGTCCTTCCGCATCAGCCGCGCAGGTCAGACGCAGGGCGTGCGTTTCGCCGGCATCCCGCTCGGCCATGAATTCACCTCTCTCGTCCTCGCCCTGCTGTGGACCGGTGGCCATCCGCCGAAGTTCAGCGACGAGGTGCTGGAGCAGGTCCGCGCGCTGGACGGGGATTTCGATTTCGAGGTCTATTTTTCGCTGTCGTGCCAGAATTGCCCGGACGTGGTGCAGGCGCTCACCCTGATGAGCATCCTCAACCCCCGCATCAAGGCGACGGCCATCGACGGCGCCTTCTTCAAGGATGAGGTCGACAACCGCAAGGTGATGGCGGTTCCGTCCGTCTATCTGAACGGCGAAGTCTTCGGCCAGGGCCGCATGGAACTGGAACAGATCATCGCCAAGCTGGACACCGGCGCCGTTGCCAAGGCAGCGGAGAAGATCGCAGCCAAGGACGCGTTCGACGTGCTGGTCGTCGGCGGTGGCCCCGCCGGGGCGGCGGCAGCCATCTACGCGGCGCGCAAGGGCATTCGCACCGGCATCGTCGCCGAACGGTTCGGCGGTCAGGTGCTCGACACCATGGGCATCGAGAATTTCATCTCCGTCGCCCATACCGAAGGGCCGAAGCTGGCCGCGCATCTGGAACAACATGTCAGGGAATATGACGTGGACATCATGAACCAGCAGCGCGCGGCGAAACTGATCCCGGCGTCCCACGTCGGCGGTCTTGCCGAGGTGGTGCTGGAGAGCGGCGCATCGCTGAAGGCGAAGACGATCATCCTGTCCACCGGCGCGCGCTGGCGGACGATGAACGTGCCGGGCGAGGACGAATATCGCAACAAGGGCGTCGCCTACTGCCCCCATTGCGATGGCCCCTTGTTCAAAGGCAAGCGCGTCGCGGTGATCGGCGGCGGCAATTCGGGCGTGGAGGCGGCGATCGACCTTGCCGGCATCACCGCACATGTCACGCTGATCGAATATGACAGCCAGTTGCGCGCCGACGCGGTGCTGCAACGGAAACTGTTCAGCCTGCCCAACGTCACCGTCATCACCTCGGCGCTCACCACCGAAGTGCATGGCGATGGCGAGAAGGTAGTCGGCCTCAGCTATCGCGACCGCAATCATGACAGCACCCATCTGGTCGAACTGGAGGGCATTTTCGTCCAGATCGGGCTGGTTCCCAACACGGAATTCCTCAAGGACACGGTGGGGCTGAGCCAGCGGGGCGAGATCGAGATCGACCATCGCGGCCACACCAGCGTCGAAGGCGTCTACGCCGCCGGCGACTGCACGACCGTGCCGTACAAGCAGATCGTCGTCGCCATGGGCCAGGGGTCAACCGCCGCCCTGTCCGCCTTCGACTATCTGATCCGACTCGCGCCTGTTGAGGAATCGGAGAAGGTCGCCGCCTGATCAGCTGTGCGGAGCCGCGTTATTGGGGCGCGACTCCGCACAGATTAGGGGACGCAGTACGCCTCGAAGCGTGTCGAAAAGGCGGAAAAACGGGCCACGGAGCGATTTTCGTCAGGAAAATCCCTGGATTATTTCGATCGCCACACCGCTTTGCAGCATAGGCGACTATTGCGGATATGCTGTTGCATTGACTGCGGACATCTGGTCCGTCCCATAGTCCAGAACCGACCATTTCTGACCATATCAGCGACTGCAGTGACGTAGGAGCAACATTGTTCCTGCGGCTCCTTCGCATGCCGAACGCACGGCCATGACAGCGCAAACGGCTGAATTAGGGTTGGATAGCGAGCGAAGCGCGCGCCGCTTGCGGCGGTGCGACAAGGAAAAATGGCGGATTTCCGCGCCGCAGCACAGGTCACGGCTTGTTGCAAAAAATAGAATGTATTATAGCAAATAAGAGCGCACACCGCTTGCAGCCCGTTCGACCGGTAAAACCAGCGGACGGGCTGACATAAAAAGTCCGTCCGTCCTTACCCTATTTCTTCCCGCAGGAGGAGCTATCATGAAAACTCTCAGTGCCGCCGTCGCGGCGATCGCCCTGTTCACTGTTCCAACGGTCGCATCCGCGTCGACG